>Ga0068856_100001802_pt1 | contig 22369 bp, 21 predicted proteins | sample KBSCornC62_FD_66595 | JGI IMG/M metagenome (GOLD analysis project Ga0068856, IMG submission 66595) | Corn rhizosphere microbial communities from Kellogg Biological Station, Michigan, USA - KBS Corn C6-2 | ecosystem: Host-associated > Plants > Roots > Rhizosphere > Soil ... | reverse complement strand
GACTACATCGCCCGCGCGCAATTTGGACGCGGGAATAATCTCGATCTTTCCATTTCCGCGAACGCGCTTTGCCAACGAATCCGTCCTGGTTTTCCGCAATGTGTCGGCCTGTGCTTTGCCGCGCGCCTCCGCCATGGCTTCGGCAAAGTTCGCAAAGAGCACGGTGAACCATAACCACAGCGAGATCTGGATTTGAAAGCCGATCTGCGCAGCGTGCGTGACAATGTCGCGGATTACGGACAAAGTCGTTAGCGCTGCACCCACCTCCACCACGAAGATGACAGGATTCTGTACAAGCCATCGTGGATTCAGTTTTCGGAATGCATCCCGCGTGGCCCTTTGTACGATTTCGCGATCGAAGAGCGGACGCGCGCGCATTAGCTTCACCGGTAATACAGAAGGCTCATTCAAAGCCACAGGCGGATTTTCTTTGGTGGCCAGCATGAGATCAGCCCCAACCTCCCCATATGAGAACCGAAAATAGTTTGCCGTCGTGCATTAAATAATGCTCGACGATAGGACCGAGCGCCAGCGCCGGAAAGAAGGTGAGCGCTCCCACCAGGACCACCGTACCCACGAGCAGCGTGACAAAGAGCGGTCCATGTGTGGGGAACGTACCGCTGCTAGCCGGAATCTTCTTCTTCCGCGCCAGGCTCCCGGCTGCCGCGAGGAGCGGAATCAAAAACAGAAAACGCCCCGTCAGCATGGCTAAGCCCAGGGTCAGGTTGTACCAGGGCGTGTTGGCGCCCAAACCGCCGAAGGCGCTTCCGTTATTGCCGGTAGCGCTCGAATACGCATAGAGCACTTCGCTGAACCCGTGCGGACCGTTGTTCGTCAGCGCCGAGCTCTCCGACCCCGCCGGATTCGCTATCAACGAAAGCGCGGAAATCACCAGAATGCCGAACGCGGTGGCGATCAAGGCGAGCATAGCCATCTTTACTTCCTTCTGCTCGATTTTTTTGCCGGCATACTCCGGCGTGCGCCCCACCATAAGGCCGGCGATGAAGACGGCCACAATCGCATAGAGCAAAATGCCGCATAAGCCCGCCCCCACGCCGCCGAAAATCACTTCGCCGGTCTGTATGTTGAAAAGCGGTACGAGTCCGCCCAGCGGCGTGAAACTGTCATGCATGCCATTGACGGCTCCACAACTGGCGTCCGTAGTGATCGTGGCGAACAGCGCAGTAGCGGCGATGCCGAAGCGCGTTTCCTTGCCTTCCATGTTTCCGCCCGGCTGGGTGGCGGTGGCGTGCGGCTCGACGCCTAGCTTCGCGAACGCCGGGTTGCCGTTCTGCTCTGCCCAATAACAAAGAAAGGCGCCGATTAGAAACATGGCCGCGCAGGCGGAAAAAATGGCCCAGCCTTGTCTCCGGTCGCCCGTCAGTACACCAAACGTGTACGTCAAGCCGGCCGGAATTAAAAAGATTAGGACGATTTCCAGCAGGTTCGAAATTGGCGTCGGATTCTCGAACGGGTGCGCGGAATTTGCATTGAAAAATCCACCGCCGTTGGTGCCCAGCATTTTGATCGCTTCCTGCGAAGCGACGGGGCCCTGAGCGATCACCTGCCTGGCGCCTTCCAGCGTGTTGGCCACGGTATAGGAATGCAAATTCTGGATTACGCCTTGCGAGCAAAGAATCAGCGCCGCAATGAGCGAAATGGGCAGCAGAATATAGAGCGCGCCGCGCGTCAAATCCACCCAGAAATTGCCTAAACTGTTTATCTGCTGCCGCGCGAAGCCGCGCACCAGCGCAATCGCGACCGCAATCCCTGCCGCCGCGGATGCAAAATTTTGAACAGTGAGCGCAGCCATTTGAACTAAATAGCTGAATGTTGACTCGCCACTGTAGGACTGCCAATTCGTATTAGTGACGAAGCTGACAGCTGTATTAAAGGCCAAATCCGGCGACACTTGGCCGATGCCGAAATGTTGCGGATTGAGCGGCAGGACGCCTTGCAGTCGTTCGAGCAGGTAAACAAAGAGGAAGCTGAAAATACTGAAAGCAAGCAGCGAGGCGGTGTACTGCGTCCAGCGCTGCTCGGTCCGTTCGTCGATTCCGACCAGTTTGTAGGTCCAGACTTCCAGCGGCCGCACCAGAGGATGGAGAAAGGTGCGCCGGCCTTCGAACACCCGGGCCATGAAAATGCCCAGCGGTTTCGTGAATGCCAGGATGATTGCAAAGAAAACCGCGATCTGCAGCGCTCCATTGGGTGTCATGGCGCTAGAATTTCTCCGGTTTTAGCAGCGCGTATAGAAGATAGCCGAATACCAGAAGAGCGGCGACGCCTCCCACGACGTAATCCATATGCAAATCTTTCAGAGCCGGTCACAAGCTTTCGTAAATAACCAGCACAGAGCGAAGAAAAACATCGCAATCGCGACGTAAATCAAATCGGACACGATTTCACGATAATCGCCGGAGCCTAAAGAAGTCATAAGGAAAGGCTCAGGATTTCATGGGCAGTTCGGGCGGGCTGGCGTGATATCCTGCGAGTGTCCGACGTATCCGCAACAAAAGGGGGACGTAGTTCAGTTGGTTAGAACGCCGGCCTGTCACGTCGGAGGTCGCGGGTTCGAGCCCCGTCGTCCCCGCCAACTTTCTTCCTTGTTTGCAATCGCCTGATTAAGTAGTTCCAAACCTTCGCTGCGCGCAATCCTCCGCGCCTGATTCAATGATCCAGCAGCAGTGGGTAGATTTTCCGTGTTTGTAGGAAAACCGTTGTATTGAATGCTGCGGGAGCCGTAGTAGGTAACGTCAAGCGTCACTGCTCGAACCTCGTTTGGTTGCGCGGTTTCGGCGCCCGGCAACTGCATTGAGCCCTGCGCGAGCAGCTCGCCCGGTATGGCAACAAAGAAAACGCTCATTCGAGAGCCCTGGGGTATCCGTATTCGCCTAGTATTCGCTAATCACTCGTACGGTCTTAAAACTGCTGGGCGTACTTTGTTGGAACTCCTAGGATGGGGTGACCTCTTAGTAGAAGTCTTATATGCACTATGGCGTTTTTCCTATATCGTGACGGATACGAAATCAAGAGAGCTAAAGGGGATTATGAAATCGCTTGCCGTCTTCGCCGCGAAGGCTATGAATTGTTTAATCGGCCCCTATTTACGGATCAAGAGGCCGCAACGGAGGAAAGGGCTTGGCAAGAGCGCGTGAACAAATTGCGAGAGAAAGACGCGCCTGATACCGCGCGGCTCAATCTGAGCTTTTAGGCAAGGAGCCGCTCGTTCGAAGCCGAAGCCGCCGGCCGCGCGACCCTAAAAGAGGACCCGAGCAATGAGGTAGTTTCGCCAGTAAGATCCCAGTGCCCTAACCTGGCGGACCCGCGCTAGTCCAGGTGCACCCACTTTTGCGCGACGTGAAGCGATCTAGTACACCTATTCCTATAGGGTGAATAGTGTCTTTCGTCCACGCCGCTGAGAATCTGTCCCGTGAAGGAAGCCATCCAGTTGCTTTCCGTCGCGGTCGGACTGCAAGGCATCGGAGGCGATTGGATTCGCAGGCCGACCGCTAGCCTTAGATAGAGGAGAGAATTCCCCTCAGTCCAGCACTCTCAAGGCAGATCGTCGAAGTGATTTCATTTGCGTCCGAAGGGTCGCTGGGCCCTACACATCCCAGAGATAAAAGAGCAGCAGAACATTGCGCTGTCATGGCTACTCGTGGACTTTGCCCACAGAGGGACAAATTACTGAAAGCTATCTCCGACGTGGCGCATGCGCACGCAAGCGCTACGACGCTCTTGGCAAGCGCCGCCAAGCTTAATGATCACCGGGAGTTCCAACTCGGCATCAAGCGAGCACGTAAACTGCTACGCGCCTTTCGAACAGCGCGAACTAAATATCACGCGCATGTAGACCACCACGGTTGCCGATACGATCCGACATCGCGCCCGCATTCGTCCGCATCATCCACGGGATCGCCAATGTTGTCTTAGCGGCCTATCGCGCCAGCGCCCATTTCACGAGAAAATCCGCATCCGCGTAGCACCTTGTGTTCAAAGCGAATCTGGAGAGAAGATTCGACCTCACACGAGGCCCATTCTTCACGGGATTGGCCCTTTTGGTTAACCTCCTTCAGCGGCTGAGTTCGGATTGGCAACGAATCTACGATAGACAACCGAATTTCAGCAACGAGTCCCGCGAACGTTACCGGCTTCGCAAGGAAATGCTGCGCACCGACGGCATAAGCCTAATCTTTGTCGGTAGGACTGGAAGAGCTAGTGAAATAACGATCGGGATGTCGCAAAGACCATCGTCGCCTTCACTACCGTAACAGGTCTAAGTGCTGAATGGCCTTCCACAGATCGAAGGCAATTTCGCATCTGGCCTGGGCGCGAAGGCCAATTTGCCGAAGTATTTCACAGCGAATTACAAACCGCCGGCGGCAGAGCTTATTTGATTCCGGTCAGCCACTGACTCCAGTCGGCCATGAACCAAAGAGCCGCGAGGCCGAGGCATCCAATCACGGCCCACTTCAGCAATTCGAGAAACTTGAGCAACTCCATAGCGCGAGCTTAGCCGCGCAGCGCCAGGCAGTCTATTCCCTAGCGCGGAATAAGGCGTTTGTGAGGGAAGAACGCTTTCGGAAAACAGCCGGTTATCCTACTGGCGCTCTAGCCGAACGTATTGTTTTACCTGTCGGCTGACCGAAACCAAACCGCTTACTCAACGCCCCGCCCTCTTCACTCGTCCCCAGGCCGAGCAGCCCAAATTTTTCAGCCGGCCAGTTTGGTAGCCGTGCCGCTCCACGGTTTCAGATCCTTCACCCCGTCATACTCTCGATAGGCTAATGATGTGAGCGCGTATCCCAGCGCCGTCACGGCCCGGTCCCGGTCCACCCGTAACGCGATTTCCCAGAACAAAGGCCACAAAGCCGGAGTGACGTGGCCGGGCCAAACAGCCTCAGCCTCATGCGATTGGTGCGTTTTCCAACCGATCACCTGTTGCGCCCATGCGAATGCATCCTTCACATGCGCCGAGTCCAGCTTGCCCGTAACGGCAGCATTCCAGAGGTGCTCTTCCGGTACATAAATGCCATACACAAACAGCATCGCTTCGGAAACCAAGCTGCACCACCGATTCGGATCTGTAAGAGTAATCCAGGTCTGGCCGGCCGGCCGCCGCTCAGGCCGCGGCCCGTGGTTCTGTAATCCGTTCATTACACGTATTCCCCTCATGGTTCCTGGGCAGGTACTTTTTCGTGGATTACCTGCCCAGATCCTGTAAGAGTACCAGAAGTACTAGAAATAGCGCTAGGATTTTGGCGATTCCAAGTAAAATATTTAATCAACAGGGTTGGGAGGCATTACAAAGTGGTTTATCAGTCGCCCCTGCGGCTCGTTTCTGTCCGCATCCCCTTCATGGTTTTGGTACTTTCAGGAGCATGTAGCATCAGTGCTGCCTGGCGGTTGCACCGCGGAGCGCTGACCACCCCCTATTATCAAAAGCAAATTCTGGAATGCGTCGAGGACTGGAACAACGAGATCCGTCGAACGGTTGGCCGCGTACGCAAATTAGCGGCTACGTACTTCGCGCCCTGGCTTGCTCACGATCAAGAGAACTGAATCGCAATTGCTTGGTATAGCAGTGAGCACATGCCGCTCTACGATACTGGATCTATGACGCCCGGCCAGCCAGCCCCGAAAGTACAGCTCACCACCTCTCCGGATTATCGCGAGCGATACGCCAACAGCGTGCAGATGCGTGTGAGTCTCTGGGATTTTTTTCTTCTTTTTGGGACCATCAACCAAACCGCTCCCGATGCGGTCACGATACAGAACTATCAGGGTATTTTCCTGAGTCCTCCTCAAGCCAAGGCGCTTTCCAATCTGCTACTGCAGAACTTGAAACAGTATGAATCCGCCTTCGGCGAAATCCGTTTAGAAACGCAGCAGGGAATCGGCGAAAGCATCCAGTAATCGCATCGTGTCGTCAACGATGCCAGTCCCGAGCCGCCGCGGCGGGCATTCGGCGCCCAAGCGGCGGCGCTATCTGGCCGTTTTCTTTTTCCTTTTCGCCGTCCCGCTATTTGTGATTCATCTGCCGCTTCTCACCTTGCCGTTCTTCTGGGACGAGCATGGGCAGTTCGTCCCCACCGCACTGGACCTGCTCCGCCAGGGTGCCTGGGTAGCGCGTTCGACCGTTCCCAACGTCCATCCGCCGGGAGTGGAGACGTACCTCGTCGCCTGGTACAAACTTTTCGGATTCTCAATACCGGTAACGCGGATCGCCATGCTGCTCGTCGCCGGCTTCGGCCTGCTTTTCACATTTCTTCTCGCGATCGAGCTGAGCCGGGAAGCCAAAGGTGCGCCGGCGTTTCTCCCGCCCTTCCTGCTGCTGGTTTCCCCGCTGTTCTACACGCAGAGCATGATGGCGCAGTTAGATATGCCCGCCATGGTTCTTACCCTGCTTGTGCTGCTGCTGTTTCTCGAGCAAAGATATGCCTGGGCGGTTCTCGCCTCCGTTGGCCTGGTGCTTGTGAAAGAAACCGGCATCGTTGTTCCTTTTGTATGCTTTCTGGTTCTGGTGTGGCGGCGCGAGTTTCGGCGCGCCTCCTGGTTCATCGCTCCTGCCGCTGCTCTCGCGGGCTGGCTGATCGTGTTGCATCGTGCCACGGGATATTGGCTCGGGGACCCGGGCTTCGCTCATTACAACGTGGCCTACGCCCTTCATCCCATGCGCATGGTGTTGTCGCTTGCCAGGCGCATTTACTACTTGTTTTTTGCAGAGTTCCGCTGGATCGGCACATTGATTCTGCTCATTGCCGCGAAGAAGTGCCAGGCTCTCCGCACTCCCCGCTGGAAGATAACTGGCGCCGCCTCCATCATTACGCTGCTGCTGGTCTCCCTGTTGGGCGGAGCCGAGCTAGAGCGCTATCTGCTGCCGGTGCTTCCGGTCTTCTACATCGCCGTGAGCGTGGCGATGACATCGCTGACCAGGAAAATCGTATTCCCCGCTACCGCGGCGATGCTAATCGGCTTGATCGCGAACATCTTCTGGAATCCGCCGTATCCGTTTCCCTACGAAAACAACTACGCCATGGTCGATTTTGTGCGCTTGCAGCAATTGGCCGCCGCCTTCGCCGAACGCCACCTCGGCAATAGCGCCATCGCCACGGCGTGGCCATACACTTCCGCTCTGGAACATCCCGACTATGGCTTCGTCACTCGCAAATTGAACGTCGTCGAGACGAATGATTTTCATCCCGCCTCTATTCGCGCCATTCCCGCCGCACGATTCGACGCCATGATCACCTACACACGCACTTGGGCGCCAGCGAACAGCGTAATCTCGCTCCCGCTCGTACGACAATTTCTGCGGCGCTTTTATGAATGGGATGCGCCTATTACGACCGAAGAGTGCCTGAGCCTGGGATTGCACCCGGTAATTTCGTGGACCGCGCGCGGGCAAAACATCACGATCTATCAAAGAGGCGGCAGTTGAGTGGCCGATAAAATACGGCGCGCTTGGTGGGGCACGGCGGCCTTGTTTCTGGTGCATGGCCTGGTGGTCTCGACCTGGGTCTCGCGCATCCCAGCCATTCAATCCGGCTTGCATCTGGGAAACGGCGTGCTCGGGCTCGCGCTGCTTGCTACCGCGCTGGGCGCCGTCTCCACCATTCCGGTCGCGGGCTGGGCCGTCACCCGCTATGGAAGCAAGAAGGTTACAACAGCCGCGAGCATCGCGTTTTGCCTGAGTCTTTCCCTGCCGGCGCTCGCCGTGAATGCTTTTAGCCTGGGTTGCGCTCTGTTCGTATTCGGGGGCCTCGCCGCGGCCATGGATGTTTCGATGAATGCGCAGGGCGTGGAAGTCGAAAAAGCGTTGCGCAATCCCACGATGTCGCGTTTTCACGGAATGTTCAGTCTGGGCGGGATGATCGGCGCCGCAGCCGGAGGAGGGATTGCATCCCGCGGGGTCGGCGCTCTGCCGCATTTCGCGGTAAGCGGTCTCGCCAACGCCTTCGCTATTGGCGCCGTCGCGGCGCTGCTCCTCGAAACACACGCCGCGGCGGATGCCGGAACCGAGCATCGGCTGCCACTTCGTAAGATGCCGCGCGTCCTGCTGGCGCTGAGCGCCATCGCATTTTGCATTCTCCTGGCTGAAGGAGCCATCGCCGATTGGACGGCAGTCTATCTGCGACAAGTTCTAAAAGCCGGTCCGGGCATGGCCGCCGCCGGTTACGCCGTGTTCTCCGCGGCGATGGCAGTCTTCCGCTTTCTGGGCGATGCCGTGACTGCGCGGCTCGGGCCCTCTCTTACACTCCGCACCGGAGGTCTGGTCGCGGCGGCTGGATTACTCACGGCGATGTGCGCCTTCTCGGCAGGTTGGTCGCTCCCCGGCTTCGCGCTGGCGGGAGCCGGATTTTCCGTTATCATTCCGCTAGTCTTCGGTTCCGGAGGCCGTGTGGAAGGCATCAGTCCGGGGGCCGGTATCGCGACCGTCACCGGCATCGGCTATGCGGGTTTCATTGTAGGGCCGCCGGCCATTGGGTTCGTCTCGCAACTTGTCACACTGCGTTATGCGCTCGGAATTGTAGTGGCGTGCTGCCTCATCTCGGCGCTGCTGGCAAGGTCCGTCGATCGTCTCGCGCATAGCCCGTCATTTCCAGATATCCCGGCCCCTGGATCGGCTGGTCCCGAATCCGGCCTGTATACGTAACAGCACCTTCCCAATAAATCGGAGAGACGCTATGAGCCGTGAACAGTTCCTGATCGTTCACGGCGGTGCGCTCAGAGAGATGCAATTGCAGCATCGGAACGGAAATTTCCCATGCCACGGGATAATCCGCACCCGAATACGGGCTTTTCCAGCGAGCGCCGGGAACGACGGAAAACTGCGTGTGGTCGAGATAGTGCGCCGCTCCGCGCGCGTCGATATACGTTCCTGACGACAAGTCCGGATTCGAACGAACTTGATAAAGCATAAGCTCTTCTCCGTTATCGAGCTGCGCAGAAAACCAGTCCCAAGCGCCGAGGTGTGCGCCGGAACGTCTATGGAAGAATTCGTGATCCATCCAGGCGAGCCCGCGCAAAGGCAACGTTTGCCCATTCGATTGCAACGTCCCGGCCGCCGCCAGGCGCGAGAACGAAATGTAGGGCGAGGCCTTGCCATGAATCACAAAGGGCTTTTCCGGTTTCAGGTCCAAAGTGAGGGTAAACCGATCGCATACCGCCTCTAATTCCTGTTCCGCGGTAGTCAGCGATTTCCAGCGAACGCGCCAGTTGCCGTTCCAATACTCTTGCTGATGCAGATCCGCGCCCGCCAAGCCCGGCCCTGCGCGATTCAGGCGTTCCGTATGGTAGAAATGCCCGCGGTCTACATCCGTAAGAGCGAGATGCGCCAGATGCAGTTGATCGGCGCGCCATACGCCGGTCTCGCCGGCCAACGGTTCTATCGCCTGGCGAAAAAAAGTCAATTCGAAGCCAAAGCGATGGCGATCCGGAGCTTGTACATTGCCCGTGTAATACCACCATTCGGTCTCGAAATCGGGATGGCTGAAATGATCGCGCGGAAACTCGTAGCGATATCCAGATGCGCCCAATACCACCACCAGCGCCGCCGGTAGAATGCTACTCCTCATGAATGACCTCTATGGGATTCATTCGCACAGCTGTTTGTGCCGGATAGAGTCCGGCTAGTATAGTCGCGCCATACACGCCGGCCAGCGCGGTAACTAGCAGGCCGATGGGCCAATAGAACTGAATCGTCCAGCCGAAGGATTGCTTATTGATGACAAAAATCAGGATGAGCGAGAGCAGTATCCCGAGCATGAGGCCGATGCCGTTTGCAAGTAAACCAAGCAGCCCAGCTTCGAAGAGAACGATGCGGCGTACTTGTATTTGGGCGGCGCCCAGGAAACGAATCAAAGCTAACTCACGCCGCCGGTCGAGGACCATCGCCAGCAACGCGCCGGCGATGCCCATCACAGCTACAACGATGGCAACCGCTTCGAGGGCGTAAGTGATCCGAAATGTTCGATCGAAAATTTCGAGCGCGCCGCGCCGCAGCCGCGCGTTAGGCGAGAGCAGAATGCCGCGCCCTCCGATAATCCGGTTGATCTGCGTCCGAACTGTTTCCGCATCGACTGCGGGCTTCAGATACACAGCAACACCGGAGACCGCGGGATCGGGTAAATACCGGAGCAGCGTTTGTCGGCTCAGCAGAATGAACCCACGCTCGGTCGAATAGTCGTAGTACACGCCCAATACCCGAAATGCGCGATTTACGCCGGCAAGTGGCAAGGAAATCGTGCTGCCCGCGCGGACATTGTGCTTGTTGGCGAAAGGCTCGCTGACTACGCAGTAATCTCCCATGTCGAGGCGCGCGAAAATGGCCTCCCCATTTTCGCCCGATAAAAATTGAATGCTCCGGCTTTCGCTGCCAGCCAGGGTCGCCGGCAAGCCTTCGTAAGTGATCGCATATGCGCGTATCCGCTTGACCGCGCGAACACCGGGCAACCGCTCCAGCCGATCGGCCACATTGGCGCTCATTGTGGGATGGCGGTCGGCAGCCGCTGGACCAGCCGGGCGCAGATAAAAATCCGCCTGAAGCTGATTGTCCATCCACACAGCAACCGTCTCGCGAAAGCTGCCGACCATAATGCCGACACTCACCGTCATGGCAACCGCGGTCGCAAGAGCGGCGGTTAGTACGGAAGTGCGTCCGAGCCCAGCGCGCAAGGATCCAAGCGCCAGCAACGCTTCCACCCCTAGCAGCTTTTCTATCCTTCGCGCCGCCACTCTTACGAACAGGGAAACCGTGTATGGAATGGCGAGGGCCGTTCCCGCAATCAGCAGCAAAACCGCACAGTAGGCAAACAGTGGCCGGCGGCCGACGGCCGGTAATTGGGAAAGCACTGCGCTCAGGGCCAGCAGGACAGCCCCCCACCAAACGGCCCGCTGAGAACGCTGCGCGAGGGCGAATTCTTCACGGCCGCGCGCCATCGCTTCGACGGGCGTCACTCGCGCCGCCTCCATCGCCGGTGCGAGCGCCGCCAAACCGGATACCAGGAGGCCTAGTCCGATACCTGCTGCCGCGGTCGCGTAAGTCAATTGAATGGCGCCCGGCTCACTGCTAACGTACAACGCGTTCACCGTGGAACCAATCAGCCGTACTGCGCCGGCAGCCATTAAGCGCCCGATTGCGAGGCCGAAGACGCTACCGACAAGAGCAATCGCGAGCGCCTCCGCCAGAAAGCCGCAGCCGATTAAGGTTCGTGTGGCGCCCAGCGCACGCAGTACGCCTATTTCATTCCGCCTGCGAACCACGGAGACCGAGATGCTGTTATAGATCAGAAACGCGCCTACAATGAGAGCAATGTAGCTGAGCACCCGCAGATTGGAGCGGAAGGCGGCGAGCATCTTGCGATTGCTGACAGTGCGCGAGCCCTCGGCGGCGATATGCACCGAAGCCGGCAAGTGATCTTCAACAAGCCGCTGCCAATAATCGGTCGAAGCACGATTTGGCAGCCGCACTTCGATGCTGTCCAGCGTCCCTGCCTTGCCGGTCACACGTTGCGCCATGCCGATATCGGCAACGATTGCATCGCCTTCGGAATCGAGCACTCCGGCTACTGTAAACTCATGCAGCGCATCGTTGATCAGCAAACGAATCGGGCTGCCGGTAGCCAGATGCAAGCCGCGCGAGACCAGAACCGGATTCGCCACCGTCCCTGTGGCAGACAGCGTTTGCATCTTGCCGGACGCGATCCAATCCAAACCGATAAATGGAATTGCCTCGCCCTTGCCGTTTAGCGAAGCAAAATCTTCGATACGCGGGGAGAATTCGAGTGGATAAGGCAGCCGCGCGAGCTTGCCGAGCTGCATTTCATCCACGCCACCTGTAGCTGTAATGGACAGCCCGCCACGTCCGGCGAGCGCTTCGAGCGAAGAATGAAAACTTCCCGTCGCGGCCTGGCCCGCCAGATCGATGGCCACTACAACGCCGACGCCGAGAGCGACGGCGAAGATCGTCAGCGCCGTGCGCATCGGCTCGCGCAGCAATGGAAGCAGAATCAATCGTTGAAAGAGCAGCCACTGCCCGGTCATATCATTCGCCCGTCGCGCAGTGCAATCACGCGATCCGCCGCTATCAGCCCTTCGCGGCTATGGGTTGCGAGAAGGACGGCAACTCCGAATTCATCTACCGTCCGCCGCAGTAGTCGAAGAATGATCTCGGCAGTGGCCGTATCCAGATTTCCGGTCGGCTCATCGGCCAGGAGTAGCCGCGGATTTTGCGAAAGGGCGCGCGCAATCGCCACCCGCTGCTGCTGTCCGCCGGAGAGCTGATGCGGGAAACGATCCGCATAGCCTTCCATTTCCACCCAATGCAGACGTTCTTCGGCGATCCGCCGTGCGTTTGCCATGCGAGCGAGCAGCAGCGGGAGTTCGACGTTGGCGAGCGCTGTCAGCGTATGCAACAGCTGAAAAGACTGAAAAACGAAGCCGATCTTTTCGCGCCGTAGGCATGTTAACGCCGAATTGGACAACCGGCCGGTGACCTGCCCGTCTATCAAAACTTCGCCCGAAGACGGAAAATCCATCGCGCCACAAAGATTCAGCAGCGTGGATTTGCCGCAGCCGCTGCGGCCCACTAGTGCAAGAAATTCGCCGGCATCTACGGAGAACGAAATATTCGCAAGCGCGGTAACGGGTGCGCTCTGCGAGCCGTAGACTTTGCCGGCGTTGCGAACTTCCAGTAACGCCATCCGAGGCTTGCGCCCCTTTAGACCGTTCGGACCATGTGGTCCGGGCAGCTAAGCTGCACTTGCCCAAGAAGCCGCTGCGGCAGATCGAGCCCGTGCTGCGCAAGGAACGGGAGAATGGAGTAGAAGCGCTCTTGCAAGCGGCGGTGCGGGTAGATCAGGTTCGTGAGATACGCCGCGTCCTTGGTGGCGCGCCCGTCGCGGCGTAGCGTCTCGCGCGCGGTTTTCTTCGAGAGCTTAGCTAACTGATATTGCACCTTCGCGCAACTTTTTTTCGCCGCCGCCTCAAGTGTCGGGTCGAAACGGCTCAAATCCGATTGAAGCCGCGCCAATGCCTCGGAGGTCGCCGATTCCAACGCTGCCAATTTGGCGGCTAAATCTTCGGGAACCAGTCTGGCGGCCAGCCGGCTCTTGACCTTCTCTTCATAATCGAATAGATCCGGCACGCGTAAGCCATGCCGCTCTAAAAGCTTGGCTGCGCGCGCGTCCAGCAAAGTAAACCCGTTGCGCGGATAGATTACAGGCATCCGGCCTAGCAGATTTTCATAGAGCACCTGGCCCTGCGCGAAATAGGCAATTTCAGCCGGCCCGCCCACATAGCTCGCCGTCGGCAGCAAATAATCCTGCATCACCGGGCGAAGCAACGCATTCGGAGAAAGCTGCGTGGCGAGCGCCTGTAAATCGCCCCGGCTATAAGTGCGATCGCGCGCCTGGAATTTCTCCCCGTTCCATCGAATCGCCGTCCGCCGGCCCTGGTCGAGCAGGAACAGCAACGACGAATCCTTGTCTACAAAAACCTGTGTGTGATAGCCGGCCGCCTCCAATTCCGCATTCCGGCGATGCAATCCATGGAGCAACACGGGAACGCGTTCGACTACGTCCCGTAACAACGGCGCAGCGAGCGTGCGGATGCTGGGCGCCAACGGATCGAGGTACAGCAGCCCTAGGCCGCGCAAAATAGATTCGATCAGTTGGCGAAACGCCACACCGAGCGTTTTGCCGGGCTGATAGGCAGCCGTCACCGCATCGATCGCCTCTGCGGCGAACGGCAGGCCCGCCAAGGCTGCTTTCAAATCCGCCAGCGGGATTTCGTTGAGCACCACATCGCCTACCGGGCCGCCGTTTACTACCGTGTTCGCGATGCTGATCTTAGCCGGCGTTGCTTCGCCGTTGAACACCCAGGCATGATCCACCTCCGCCAGATCATGATCTTCGGTCGCCAGCCAGAAAATCGGCACCGCCGGAATGCCCTGCTCCGTCAGATGCGCCGCCAGTTTGACCGCAGTCAGCGCTTTGAAAACCGTGTATGCCGGACCCGACAGAAAGCCGACCTGTTGTCCGGTGACGACAGCGACTGTCCCAGGCTGCGCCAATCTCGCGAGCGCCGCCAAATCGCCATTTTGCTCACGCAAAGCAGCGACGAGCTGTTTCCGCCGCTCCTCCGGAAACCGGAGGGCCCGGGCGGTCTCCGCGACCTGTTCGGCCTCCCATCCAGCACTATAAAAACGTTCTACTCGATCGAAATTGTAGAGATAATCCAGGAAGAGCCGGCTCGTTCCGGGAATGAGATTGTGACGGACACACGAAGACTCCATGGACTAACGCGCAGTTAGCAGATGACGGCCTGCTGCCTAAAGTTACCAAAGTTTGAAGATGAGCAGTGACAATATAGATAACGCGTGCCTGGCGTCTACATTTCCTATCCGTTCTGCCGCCAGAAGTGTACCTTTTGCAATTTCGGCTCGGGCGTCGCCGGGCCTGACGCGGTGTTCCGGTACGAGCGCGCGCTGTTGGCGGAACTGCGCGCGCAGAATTGGCCTTGGATACCCAACACCGTCTATTTCGGCGGCGGAACTCCGAGCCTGATCTCCTCTGATTTGCTTGACAAACTCACTGAGGCCATTCCAGGCCGGCGGTGGGCCGAAGCCACACTCGAGTGCGCGCCCGGCACAGTGACGCCGGAGCGAGCCGCGGATTGGCTCGCAAGCGGCATCAATCGCATCAGCCTGGGTGTGCAATCGTTCATTACGGGCGAGTTACGCCAGACCGGACGCACCCACACCGCAGAAACAGTTGAAAGCGACGTCGCAATGTTGCGGCAAGCCGGTCTTACGAACATAAACATCGACCTAATCGTCGGCCTGTCCGGCCAGACCGCCGCCTCCTGGGAACAATCCCTGGATTGGATCGCCCGGCTGGATCCGCCGCACGTCTCGGTCTACATCTTTGAGGTGGACGAGGACAGCCATCTTGGTAACGAGATCCTGCTTGAGGGCGTCCGTTACGGCGCACGCCGCGTGCCGTCTGACGATTTGGTCGCGCAGTTCTATGAACGAGCCGTGGACCGTCTGGCGCAGCTCGGTTGGAACCGCTACGAAATTTCCAACTTTGCGCGCCCAGGCGACGAGTCCCGCCATAATCTGAAATACTGGCGCCTGGAACCGTATCTCGGCTTTGGTCTGGACGCGCATTCCTTCGATGGAGGCGAACGCTGGGCCAACACGGATTCTTTGGAAGCCTACATCACCCAACCGCTGAGTCATGCGGACCGGACAGCTACGGATCCTTCGGAAGAGCGTTTTTTCGTCGGCCTGCGATTGGCCGAAGGAATTACACCCGCTCCCGGTGAATGGCAACGCTTCTCGCAGCCGATTGCGCGCTGGGTCGAAGCAGGCATGCTGGAGAAGGACGGCCCGCAACTGCGCCTTACACCAGCTGCCGTGTTGCTCTCGAACGAAATTTTTCAAGATTTCCTGCATGCCTGACTTCCCTACCATCGATCTCCGAAGCGACACCGTAACCAAGCCCGGCCCAGCCATGCGCGCCGCCATGGCCGAGGCCGAAGTGGGCGATGACGTCTACGGCGAAGATCCCACCGTCAATCGTTTGGAGCGGGATGCCGCCCGGATAACCGGCAAAGAAGCCGCCCTGTTTGTGCCCAGCGGCACCATGGGCAACAACATCGCCATCAAAATGCACACCCATCACGGCGATGAAATATTCTGCGAATCGCGCTCGCACGTGTTCGATTGGGAGCTCTCCATGGTGGGCTGGTTTTCGGGTTGCCTGGCACGGCCGCTTGCGGCCGAAGACGGCATTCTCACTTGGCGGAAAATCCAGCCTGTCCTCCGTACCGGCAGCCCGCATAACGCCGCCACCACCCTGATCTGCCTGGAAAATACGCACAATATGGCGGGCGGTACCGTCTATCCTCTCGAAACGATCGACGAGATCTGCGCGGAGGCTCGTTCGCGCGGCATAAAGGTCCACATGGATGGGGCGCGCGTCTTCAATGCCGCGACTGCGCTCAAAATTCCCGTGATGCGTATCGTTCGCGATGTAGATTCGGTTATGTTCTGCCTATCTAAAGGCTTGGGCGCGCCGGTCGGCTCCATGCTGGCCGGCACGGCAGAAGAGATTGCGCAAGCGCGTCTCTATCGCAAACGTCTCGGCGGCGGCATGCGGCAAGCCGGCATTCTGGCCGCCGCGGGCCTTATCGCCCTGCACGAATCGCCGGCTCACCTCGAACAAGATCACGCCAATGCGCGCTTTTTGGCCCGAGCCCTGGGCGACCTACCCGGCATCCGGATCGATCCGGCCGCCGTTCGGACCAACATCGTGATTTTCGACGTCACCGCGCCCGGCGTGACGGCGGCAGAGTTTGTCAGCCGGCTCCAAACGCACGGGGTCCTGGCGGGCGCTGTGCCCGGCGAGCGCGTTCGCCTCGTAACCCACAGCAACGTTTCGCGTGCCGATTGCGAGCGCGCCGCCGAGGCTTTAGCAGCTGTCGCCACGCGCCAAAGTACCCAAACTGTAACGGCCTAGCATTTTAGGTCACATTTGAACTAGACTCAATAAGATTCAGCCAACAAGCTCATTACGAGCAGGAGAATTTAAAGTTATGGCCTTTTGTCCGAATTGCGGGACCCAAGTTACCGGTACGTTTTGTCAGAATTGCGGGACATCGATGGCTGGGGACGCCAATCCGTCCGGCGGATCTGCTCCCGGTGGGTCGACACCTGGATATGCCCCATCGCAGCCGGTGGCCGCCACCTCCACGAGCATGAGCGAGAATGTCGCCGGCGCTTTGTGTTATCTGGTCGGCTTCGTCACAGGAATAATTTTCCTCGTCATGGCGCCGTACAACCAAAGCAAGTTCGTACGCTTCCATGCCTTTCAGTCCATTTTCTTTTGCGTAGCTTATTTCGCCGTATGGATCCTGATCAGCTTTCTCACCGTGCTAACACACGGAATCGGTATTCTGTTGTATCCGATCATCGGCCTGGGCTTCTTTGTTCTTTGGCTCTACCTGATGTATTCGGCCTACAACAATAAGCGGATCAAATTGCCGGTCATCGGCGATCTGGCCGAGAAACAAGCTTAAACGGGCTCGCCGTTCTCCGCGTCTCATACTAAGTTGTGAGACATTTCTGGCTTCTCGCGCTCGCCGCCTTGCTTGCGGCAGCGGCCGAGAATATTACTCCACGTATCGGGCTGATTGAAATCTATGGAGATCATAAAGTCTCCGAAAATAAGATTCGTGCCGCTTTGGCTGCCAAAGTTGGGGACATGCTGCCCTCCCGGCAAGACGCGGAGGCGCGCATCGACAAAGTGCCCGGCGTGCTCGCCTCCCGAGTGGAAGCGGCTTGCTGTAGCGGACCCGGCATGATCCTCTACGTCGGCGTGGAAGAACGCGACGATCCGCACGTCCAATATCATGACGCACCCACAGGCGACATCACCCTACCGGCCAGCTTGTTCGACGGTTATCGCAAGCTTCTAGAGAACGTCGAGGCCAGCATCCGCGGCCATAATGCCGACCAGGATTTGACCAACGGCTATTCGCTCATGGCCGATCCCGAAAGCCGCGAACTGCAGTTATCCTTTCTTCCCCCCGTAGCGGAAAATCTGGCGCTGATCGATCGAGTGCTCCGCGAATCGGCCGACCCGGAGCAGCGCGCCGCCGCTGCTTATTTAATGCAATATGGCCCGCGCGGCCCTCACACTAATAAGCTTATTATCAATGCCCTGCAGTATGCACTGCGCGACCGAGAAGACGAAGTGCGCGAAAACGCTGTCCGCGCGCTCCACGCCGTTGCCGTAGGCGGCAAACTGCATCCCGAACAACAGACTCGCATCCAGCCTACCTGGTTTGTCGAGCTTATGAATTCGGTTGTGTGGACCGATCGCCGCGATGCCACCCTGGCGCTTGTGAACCTGACCGAAATGCATGATCCAGAGACATTGCAGCTTCTTCGTGAACGCGCTCTGCCATCGGTCATCGAGATGGCGCGCTGGCACGATCTGCAACACGCTCTGCCGGCCTTTATCCTCGCAGGACGCCTGGCCGGCTTAGACGAACAGCAAATCAAGACCGCCTGGCTTAGCGAAGATCGCGAGAGCGTCCTGAAACAGGCGCTACACCCGAAGAACCGCGCACGTCAGTAGGCGGCCGGTTCTTCCACCTCTACATGCCCGTTGTGAGCCACCGCTTTGGATGGATCCCTAGCACGCATTTCGCAGGTGCAGCAATCGCTGCAACGATGGCAGCGCTCACAGAGATGATTTGCGCAAGCGTCTTTCGTGCAGTAAACGCAAATCTTCTCCGATGCGTCGCCGCAGATGGAACAAACGAAGGTGCTGGTCTCCATTTAATACTTTCTGGATCTTTTGGAAGGCGCGGGCTGCCTGCTGATCATGCCCCGACAGCGCTGCGCCTCTTCATCGGCCACCCGGAAGTTCTGCTCCTGGGTCTTGGCCAAATCCTGTATGTAATCGCGGAAGCGCTCCCGCCTCGTGAAGCTGCGCGCCACCAGTGTATTGAGCTGGTCCGCCGTGTGCCGGTCTCCATAGCGAAGCGCCCCCTCGGAAAGCGATCGCGCCGTGACTTCCAACGCTTCCAGGCGGAAATAATTATCGAGGGCGAGCGGAAGGCTCTCCGTTTTTTGCGCCAGCAGCTTGGAGGAAATGATCACATCATTCAATTGCCTCTGCCCCATCTGTAACTGCTGCACATAGGCATTCGACGCCCCTTTTTTGGCGTACCATTCCTGTGGATTGAGGCTTGCTAACACGGACTTAAGTTTCTCGTTATCCGACATCAGCTCGTCGAGAATTTTGCGCACGCCCCAAGGAGCGTCCATGCCACTCGGAGCCGGCGCGGGCTGCTGGGCGAGACAAAATGTGCCGGCCCAATTGGATATCGAAAGAATCAATAGCCTTGCCGCGATGCGCATTCGCCTTCATTGTAACGGCTTCATCTGGGCCATGAACTGATTGCCTTCAATCGGTTCGCCGTCATGCGAGGAGTGACCCGGCGTCACGGCGGTCCATAAGTCGTGCAGCGGCTTCACCGTATAGCGATACAGTGAGCCGCGATCCACGCGCCGCGAAATCTCTTCGTCCCTTTGCACCAAAATCGCGTCGAGTGCCCGCACAATAGTCGGCTCGCCGCGCGGCAGCCGAGTATGCCGCACGCGCACTTCACCCTCGAGCACATCAACGCGTACATTGTCATCTTCATCCACGGCAATCGAAATGGTCGAAGTCTGCAACACCGAGATAATCGCCGATGGCGTGTAAACCCTCTGCTGCAACTGTCCCGGCGAAGGCACCAAGTGAATTCTGACGCGCCCAGACACCACATCCAGCAGATCGCCGGCGCTCGCCACGTTCTGCCGGAAAATCACCTTCGAGTTACTGAACAGATCAAAATTACTGCCGCCGGCAACAACAAAGTGTGCGTAGCCGTCGCCTCCTGTGGTGATCACCTGCCGCACTGGAATACGCTCGCCGGTGCTCAACGCCCAGGGCCGCGCATCGCGGGTGCGGGTGACCGCTCCTGTGACCGATGTGGCGCGGGCGTCATTTACGCTCGTCAATTGGGTCTGCGCACCGAGTGCCGACATTATCGCGGCCGTGAGTGCAACCAAGGTCAGACGCATCGGCGATCTCGCCTTCTCATTGTTCCATGAAACAAACGATAAGAAATTTTCAGGAGGGCTGCTTCACAAAAGCCTCGGTCTTGATCACGCCGGCGCCTTCGCGAATCGTGATCAGCCGGTCGGCCGGCGCTTTCGCCACCCGTTCAATTGCGCCATTAGGCCAGCGTATTTCAAGGTCCGCTTCCTTCGCCGCGCCCAAACCAAAGTGGAGGCGAAAATCATTCACCGAATAGAAACTCGCCTGGCTCAACACTTCCTGCGCCTGTACCTTGCCGCCGTAACGCGCGGTCACGCGCGCGCCGATTGCGCTGCGGTTCGATTTCGTGCCGATCAGTTTTACTTTGATCGAGCGATTGCCGGGTTTCATATCGTTCCGCAGCAGCGAGGGCGGCTCGTTCAGGTTCATGATGAGCACGTCCAGATCACCGTCGTTATCGAAGTCGCCAAATGCGCAGCCGCGGCTTGCGTGCGCCGCCGCAATTCCCGGGCCGGCCAAGTCCAAAAGCTCCTCGAATTTCCCGTTGCGCAGATTGCGAAAGACAATGCGCTGGCTTTTGAACGGATAATTTGGCATGGTCTTCTCAATTTCTGGATACACGCTGCCGGTGACCCAAAACAGGTCCGGGTATCCGTCGTTATCGAGATCGAACATGCCTGCTCCCCAACCGATGTAGCGGGTTTCGACGCCTAGACCCGAGGAATTGGTCACATCTTCGAACCCGCCCTTGCCATCGTTGCGATAAAGAACCGCCGTATCATCGGCGAAGTGCGTCTTCAAAATATCCAGGCTGCCATCCAGATTGAAATCTCCGATCCCGAGGCCCATGCCGGCCTGCTCCATTCCGTCTTCGTTTAGCGCTACGCCGTTCTCCAGTCCTACGTCGGTAAAGGTGCCGTTGCGATTGTTCTTCAGCAGAAAACTCGGCGTGGAGTCGCATGCGATATAAATGTCCGGCCAGCCGTCGTTATCGTAATCGGCGGGCGCAATCGTCATGCAGTAGCTGCCTTTGAGCGCCGCTACGCCGGATTTCTCGCTGACGTCGGTGAATGTGCCGTCGCCGTTGTTGCGATACAACGACACACCGCCCGGCGGCAGCCCGCGCGGCCCGCAATTCACCGGAACGCCTTTCCAATTGCAAAAGCCGCTGTCCCCCGGTTTCGGGATACGCGCCAGGTCCAGTTCGAGATAATTCGCAACAACCAGATCCAGCTTCCCGTCGCGATCGTAATCGACAAATGCGCAGCCCGAGTTCCATTTCTTGGCCGCATGCGCGAAGCCCGCCTTTTCGGTGACATCGGTAAAGGTGCCGTCGCCGTTGTTGCGATATAGAACGTTCTGCCCCCAATAGGTGATGAAGAGGTCTTCGAAGCCGTCGTTATTGAAATCGCCGACGGTGACCGCGCCCGCCCATCCCGTTTTCCGCAAACCGGCCTTCTGCGTTACATCGGTAAACGTACCGTCGCGATTGTTCTTATATAGGCGGTTGGTCGCGCCCTCCGGTGCGCCTTCGAGTCGCGTTCCATCCAGCAGGAAAATATCCAGCCAGCCGTCGTTATCGTAATCGAAGAAAGCGCAGCCGCAACCGACGGTTTCGATGATGTAGGTTTTCTTATCCGGCGCCCCGTAGATCAGAGGCTCCCGCAAGCCGGCTTGCGCGGCAATATCCACAAAACTGGCATCGAACGGCAGCCCGGACGGTTTGCCGCGCGGCTGCGCTTTCACGCCTCGCGACGAGACACCTTGTGCAAAAGCTTTACCTAGCGGAGTCCCCAGAAGGCTCAGCAAGGTTCTCCTGCTCACTCCCCCGCGCTTCACACTGTGCAGTGTAGCAACGTATGGGAGCATCGAAGCATGTCGCGAATTCCGCAAGCGGTCGACCGGCGCGCCAGCGCCGCGGGCCTCAGAACGGTTGCCGTCTTCGAGGCGTCCAAAGGCGTACTTGTCGTGGTGCTCGCGGTCATATTGATTGCGGTGCGAGGGCAGATCGAAGACTATACCGAAGATTTTCTTTTCGCGCTGCACCTCAGTCCCGACCGCCGTTTCGCGCGCCTGGTCATGGATGCGGCCACGAAATTAAGCGACGCACACGCCTGGACCGTCTTCCTGGCGGGCGCGACCTATTCCACAGTGCGCTTCGTCGAAGCCTGGGGCCTCTGGCACTTCCGAGTATGGGCGGAGTGGTTCGCGCTATTGTCCGGAACGCTTTATCTGCCGTGGGAAATTCTCAAAGTAGCGGAGCGAGCGAGTTGGGAACGGGTCGGCGTTCTCGTTATCAATATCGCGATTATCCTCTATATGCTGGTGATCCGTGTGCGCGATGCCCGCTCGCGCGAGAATGGTGCGGTCTAGACCGCACGTGCCTTCACTCGACCCGTATCGTCTCGATCATCTTTGCAAACGTAGGCCGGATCTTTTCGAAATCCGGCGTCGGCGCCACAAAAACGAAATACCGCAGCGAGCCGTCCCGGCTCGGAAACGCCACGATCCAATCATGCTCGCCTTTTCCGTTATTGCCGGAGGGATTATTGCATTCCACGCTGCGCCCAGCGCCTCCTCCCGCGGTGCCATGGGTTTTCGGATCCACTGTAAGACCGGGGTTGTCGTGCCGAATTTCCGCAACCAACGCATCGAGCGCCGCGGAGATGTTCGTCGCCCCTTGCGGCTGATACCGATCCGTAAGCATCCCGTAGACCACTCCGCCCGCCCCGCCGGCCGCCGAC
>Ga0068856_100001801_pt1 | contig 22376 bp, 20 predicted proteins | sample KBSCornC62_FD_66595 | JGI IMG/M metagenome (GOLD analysis project Ga0068856, IMG submission 66595) | Corn rhizosphere microbial communities from Kellogg Biological Station, Michigan, USA - KBS Corn C6-2 | ecosystem: Host-associated > Plants > Roots > Rhizosphere > Soil ... | reverse complement strand
GTGTGCCAGTCAGTGCGTCGGTGGCGTCTGCTCATCTGCGCAGCGGGGATCGTGTTCGCCGCGGCGCTGGGCGCTGCTCCTGCCATGGCCGCCTCGGGGGGAGTGCGGATCGCGAACGTGACCCGGGACCGCGTGTCCCTGCCGTTGACAGTGCGGGGGCCGTGGCGGTTTCAGATGGTCGGTCTGCGCTGGCGCGGCTCGGGCCAGGTCGAGGTGCGTGCCGCGCTCGGCCGCACCTGGACACGCTGGCTGCCGGGCTCGCAGGAGGCGCCGGCGTGGGTCGGCGCCGCCGATCGCGTACAGCTGCGACGCTCCGGCGCCGGGCCGGTGCACCGGCTTCGGGTCAGCTTCATCGACACGCCGCCGCAGCCGGCGGCCGGCCACGGGCTGATGCCGGCGACGGCGATGCGGCCGGCCATCATCACGCGTGCGGGGTGGGGGGCCAACGAGTCGCTGCGCCGCGGGCCGCCCGAGTACGCCCCGGCGCTGAAGATGGTGTTTGTGCACCACACCGACACCGCCAGCGTCTACCCGTGCAGCGATTCGGCCCGGATCGTGCGCGGAATCTACGCCTACCACGTGCTCGCGAACGGCTGGAACGACATCGGCTACAACTTCCTGATCGACCGCTGCGGCCACGTGTTCGAGGGCCGCTACGGCGGGATCACGCGGCCGGTGGTGGGTGCGCACGCGCGCGGCTTCAACACCGGTAGCTCCGGCATTGCGATGATCGGGACGTTCACCTCGACGCCGCCCACCCGGGCCGCCCGCCGGTCGCTGCGGGAGCTGATCGCATGGCGGCTCGACCTCGCTCACGTCGATCCCACCGCGAAGGTGCTGATGACGACCGCGACCGGCAACGAGCGGTTCCCGCCTGGCACCCGCCTGTGGCTGAGGGCCGTCTCCGGACACCGCGACACCGGCGCCACCTCCTGCCCAGGCACGGCGCTCTACCGGCTGCTACCCCGGATCGCCGCGTCGGCGCGCCGGATCGGGCTGCCGAAGATCTTCAACCCCCGCGTGAAGGGATCCCTCAGGCGGCTGGGCCAGGACGGTGTGGCACCGATTCGCTTCCGCGCGACGCTGTCTGCGGCCGCCGACTGGACGCTGACCGTGCGCGGCCCGGACGGCGTGGTGGCCACCCACAACGGCCACGGCCAGGCGGTCGACTGGACGTGGCCGGGGGCGGTGCCGCTGCTGCCGGGAGGTGCGTATCGCTGGAAGCTCACGACTGCGGGTGCGCGCCCGGTGCGGCTTGGGCTCGGCTCCCTTCCCGACTGGGGTGTGGGCGGCGTGCCGGTGGCCGTGTCCGGGGACATCGCTTCCGGCGGCGTCGCCGACCTGCTCGCAAGCGACGGCAATGTGCTCGTGACGGGCGGGGCGCCTTCCCAGTTCGTGACGACGGATCGGGTGGATCTCACCCAGGCCCAGTTCGCGGCCGCGACCATGGTCGGCGCAAGCCTGCGCACCTCGGCGGGCGACCAGGTCGTGACGATCGAGCTGTGGGACTACGCCACCAGCAGCTGGGTCGCGGCCGGCAGCTGCCGCGCCAGAGCCGACCGGCGCTGCGATGTGCTGATGCCCGCCTCACAGGGGCAGTTCGGCCAGTGGCTGCCGGGCGCCGCGGCCACCGAGATGCGGGTGCGCTACACCGCGGCCGGGCCGATGACGGTCGATCGCGCGCGGTCGACGGCGACCGGCTGACCGCTCAGCGAAGCTCGACCCGCTCCACCTCGGCAGAGCTGTAGCCGCGGCCGTTCAGCATCAGCCGGCCCTCCTCGTCGACACCGTCGCTGATGCCGCTCCCTGTGCCGACCAGCGTCACGTGCCGTCCGCGCAGCTCGTCGCGTCCCAGGCCCGTGAACCCGTCGCGCTCGAACGCGTCGTAACGGCGCTCGAGCACGGCCAGCAACGCCACCAGTAGCTCCACCCGGTCGACCGGTCCGCCGGTTGCGATCTGCAGCGAGGTTGCCGGAACGCGCGCATCGGCCGGCAGCTGCGCCTCGCTCATTCCGGCGTTCACGCCGACGCCCAGCACCAGCTTGCCGTCGCGCAGCTCGGGCAGCACGCCCGCCAGCTTGCGACCGTCCAGCATCACGTCGTTCGGCCAGCGCACCAACGCGCGGTCGTGGCAGGCCTCCGCCACCGCCTCGGCCGCGACCAGCGAGAAGCTCGCCAGGCCCTGCGGCGGCGTGCGCGGCTCCAGCGCCAGCGAGAACAGCAGCCCGGTGCCCGCCTCTGCCTGCCAGCTGCGGCCGCGCCGGCCGCGCCCCTGCAGCTGGCGATCGCAGGCGGCCACGCCGCCCTCCGGCAGCGGCCGGGCCAGCTCCTGGGTGGACTCGCACTCGTCGGCCCACAGGTAGGGCCGCCCGAAGCGGCCGCGCAGCCGGGGCTCGACCTGCTCGGGAAGCATGGGCATTCCATAGAATAGGCCACCCATGTTCCCGCAACCGAAACGTGCGGAGGCCCGTCTGACCCTGCGAGATCGGGTTCGAGACGAGTCCGCGTACGCCGCGCTCTCGGACGTCGTGCTCGCCGTGCGGGCCCAGGACGGTGATCGCGCCGCCCTGACGGCGCTCGTGGAGCGGCACGAGCCCCGGGTGCGGCGGCTGGCCGGATACCTGCTCAACGACCCGCAGGACGCGGAGGACGCGGCACAGGAGGCGCTTGCAAAGGTGCTCACCAGAATCGATCAGTTCCGCGGAGAGGCGCGTTTCGCGACCTGGCTCTACAGCCTGGTCACGAACACCTGCCGCGACCTCGGCGAACGCCAGCGCCGGCGGCAGCATCAGGCGCTGGAGACCGCGCCGGAGGTGGCGTCGACGCTGGGGCCCCACGACCTCGCCTGCCAGCGTGAGCAGCGCGCCGAGCTGGCGCGGGAGCTGGAGGGCCTGTCCAACGACCAGCGGCACGTGATGGTGATGAAGGATGTGCTCGCTCTCTCGTATGAGGAGATCGCGGAGGTGCTGGAGATGCCCGTGGGCACGGTCAAGTGCCACGCACACCGCGGCCGTGCCCGCATGCGCCGGGCGCTGGAGCCGCCGGCCGGGGCGGTCTCGGCGTGACGGAGGGCCTCGTCCTGCCGCTCGACAGAGCCGGCATCGAGGCGATCATCCCCCACCGCGACCCGTTCCTGCTGGTGGACGAGATCGTCGAGCTTGTGCCGGGTGAGAACGCCACCGGGCACTATCACGTGCGTGACGATGCCTGGTATCTGCGCGGGCACTTCCCCGGCCGGCCGATCATGCCGGGTGTGCTGCAGGTCGAGGCGCTGGCGCAGGTGGGTGCGGTCTGCGGCCTCTCATCGCCGAGCTTCGCCGGCCGGTTGGCGCTGTTCGCGGGCATCGACGACGTCCGCTTCAAGCGGATCGTTGTGCCGGGGGACACCCTCACGCTGCGCTGCCAGATCACACGCCTGCGCGGCCCCATCGGCAAGGCCGACGCCATCGCGTCGGTGGGAGACGATCTGGCCTGCCGCGCGGCGCTGACGTTCGCGTTGACGGAGCTGGACGCATGATCGCCGCCTGCGGCCAGCGCGTTGCCCTGATCGGCATCGGCTCGCACGTGCCCGAGCGGGTGATGAGCAACGACGAGATCGCGACGATGGTCGAGACCAGCGACGAGTGGATCGCCCAGCGCACCGGCATCCACGAGCGGCGGATTGCCGCCGAGCCCGACTCCTCGGCCACGCTGGGCGCCGAGGCGGCCCGGCGCGCGCTTCTCAGCGCCGGCATCGCTGCCGGGGAGCTCGACCTGATCGTGACCGCCACCGCCAGCCCCGACTACTACTTCCCGGCCACCGCGTCGTTGATCGGCGAGCGGATCGGCGCGGGCGAGGTGGCCGGATACGACCTGTCGGCTGCCTGCACGGGTTTCATCTACGCGCTCGCGCAGGCCTACTCGCAGATCGCGGCAGGCCTGGCCGAGACGGTGCTCGTGGTCGGCACCGAGGTGTTTTCACGGCTGCTTGACTGGAGCGATCGCTCCACCTGCATCCTGTTCGGGGACGGCGCCGGCGCCGTGGTGCTGCGCCGGGACGATGACCGCCACGGGCTGCGCGGCTTTGAGCTGGGTGCCGACGGATCGGGCGCGCTGCTCCTGTCGGTCGCAGCGGCCGGCCACGCCGCCGACCACGACGAGGGCCCGTTCGTCCGGATGAACGGGCCGGAGGTGTACAAGTTCGCGACGCGGGTGGTGGTCGACTCGTCCCTGCGCAGCCTGGAGGCCGCCGGCCTCGGCGTCGAGGACGTGGACGTGTTCGTGCCGCACCAGGCGAACAGGCGCATCATCGATCATGCCGCGCGCCGGCTGGGGCTGGACGAAGCCAAGGTGTTCTCCAACGTTGACCGATACGGCAACACCTCTGCCGGATCGATCCCGCTGTGCCTGGACGAGGCCTGGCGGCAGGGCCGGATCGGGCCGGGCGACATCGTGCTGATGGTCGGCTTCGGCGGCGGCCTGGCCTGGGGATCGTGCGTGATGGAGTGGACAAAGGAGCGCGCATGAGCAAGATCGCCTTCTGCTTCCCGGGCCAGGGCAGCCAGCGCGTGGGCATGGGCCGTGAGCTGGTCGAGGCCTTCCCCGAGGCCGCCGACGTGTTCGATCGCGCCGGCCGGGCCGCCGGCTTCGACGTGCGTGCGGTCAGCTTCGACGGCCCGCTCGATCAGCTTTCCCGCACCGAGATCACCCAGCCGGCGCTGATGGCGGCATCGCTGGCCGCGTACCGGGCGGTCACGTCCGGCAGCTCGCTGCGCGCCGACGTGGTGGTCGGCCACAGCGTCGGTGAGTACGCGGCGCTGGCCGCGGCGGGTGCCGCTGACCTCGACGAGCTGTTCCAGCTGGTGAACGAGCGTGGCCGGATCAGCGCCGCGGCCGGTGCCGGTGGCGGCATGGCGGCCGTGCTCAAGCTGGACGACGACCAGGTCGAGCGGCTCTGCGCGCAGCGGGACGACGTGTGGCCGGCCAACTACAACTGCCCCGGTCAGGTGGTGATCTCCGGTCGCGACGCGGGCCTGGATGCGATGGCCGCGGCGGTCGGCGATGCCGGCGGCAAGCTGATCCGGCTGAAGGTGGCTGGCGCCTTTCACTGCCCGCTGATGGCCGAGGCGGCCGCCCGGTTCGCGCCGTCGGTGGACGCGGTCAGGTTCGGAGAGCTCTCGACGGCGTTCATGAGCACCGTCACCAACGGCCTCGAGACCGCCGACCGGATCCCGGGACTGCTGGTGGAGCAGCTGACGGCGCCGGTGCGGTTCACGCAGGCCGTTCAGGCGCTGATCGCCGAGGGCGTCGGCACGTTCGTGGAGCTGGGGCCGGGGGGCGTTCTGACCGGGCTGGTGAAGCGCATCGACCCGTCCGTGCGTGCGCTCTCGATCTCGACCGCCGCCGAGCTGGCGGCGGCACAGGAGGTGACGGCCGATGCCTGAGCTGGACGGCAGGGTTGCCCTGGTGACCGGCGGTTCGCGTGGCATCGGCGCGGCGATCTGCACCGAGCTGGCGGCCGCCGGCGCGGAGGTGGCGGTCAACTACGCCCGGGAGGTGTCCGCCGCGAACGCGGTCTGCGACGCCGTGCGCGAGGCGGGCGGCAGCGCCCATGCAGTGCAGGGCGACGTGTCGACGGCCGAGGGCGCCGCGGCGCTGGTGGATGGCGTCGAGAGCGACATCGGCCCGATTGCGATCCTGGTCAACAACGCGGGCATCACCCGGGACGATCTGATCATGCGCCTCTCCGATGAGGATTGGCGTTCTGTGATCGACACCAACCTGGGCGGCGCTTTCTTCACCTGCCGGGCGCTGTCGCGGCCGATGCTGAAGCGCCGCGCCGGCGTGATCGTCAACATCACGTCGATCGTTGGCGTGCACGGCAACGCCGGCCAGACCAACTACGCGGCCTCCAAGGCGGGTCTGATCGGGCTCACGAAGTCGCTCGCGAAGGAGCTGGGCGGCCGGGGTATACGCGTGAATGCGATTGCGCCCGGCTACATTGCCACCGAGCTGACGGACGCGCTCCCCGATCAGGCACGCGAGGCAATCCTGGGCGGAACGCCGCTGGGACGGCTGGGCGAGCCGGCCGATGTGGCGCGGGCGGTGCGGTTCTTGTGCTCTGACGCGGCCGGCTTCATCACCGGTGACGTCCTGGCAGTGGATGGAGGGCTTGGCATATGAGCGATGGACAGGGACGACGACGGGTGGTCATCACGGGCATGGGCGCGGTTACCCCGTGCGGGCTCGACGCGGAGCAGACGTGGCAGTCCGTGCGCGAGGGCCGCTCCGGCGTGTCCGCGGTCGAGGGCTTCGAGGGCCACGTGCGGATCGCCGCGCAGGTCAAGGGCTTCGAGCCCGAGCGCTACATGGAGCACCGTTCGGTGCGCAAGACCGACCGCTTCGCGCAGTTCGCGGTGGCCGCAGCGACGATGGCCGTGGAGGATGCCGGCATCGACATCCGCGCCGATGCGGAGCGGATCGGCTGCTCGATCGGCACCGGCATCGGCGGCCTCAAGACCGAGGAGGTCGCGCACCGCAAGCTGTTCGAGGCCGGCCCCGATCGCCTCAATCCGTTCTGGGTGACGGCCCTGATCCCGAACATGGGCGCCGCCGAGATATCGATGGCGCTGGGCACCCGTGGCCCGCTCACCACCGAGTGCACCGCCTGCGCCGCGTCGGCCATGTCGATCGGGAACGGCGTGCTGTTCATCCGCGCCGGCATGGCCGACGCGATGCTGGTGGGCGGCGTGGAGGCGCCGGTGGTGCCGCTCGGCCTCGGCGGCTTCGGCACGATGCGGGCGCTGTCGCGCCGCAACGACGATCCGGAGGGCGCCAGCCGGCCGTTCGACCTGGGCCGGGACGGATTCATCCTGGCCGAGGGCGGCGCCGTGCTGGTGATCGAGGAGCTGGAGCGGGCGCGGGCCCGCGGCGCCCGCATCTACGCCGAGATCGTGGGCTACGGCATGTCGTCGGACGCACACCACGTCACGGAGCCGGATCCGGTCGGCGGCAATCCGGCGCGGGCGATGCGAAACGCCATGGCCGACGGCGAGGTGACGGCGGAGATGATCGCCTACGTGAACGCGCACGGCACCTCGACTCCGGCCGGCGATACCGCGGAGACAAAGGCGCTGAAGCTGGCGCTGGGCGAGGAGCGCGCGTACCAGATCCCGACCTCGTCGACCAAGAGCGAGACGGGGCACCTGCTGGGCGCGGCCGGCGCCCTGGAGACGATCATCACCGCGCTGGCGATGCGCGACTCGTTCGTGCCACCCACCATCAACCAGACCGATCCCGACCCGGACTGCGACCTCGACTACGTCCCCAACACCGGTCGAGCCGCCGACGTCCCCTATGCGCTCACGAACTCGTTCGGGTTCGGCGGCCACAACGCGGTGATCGTGTTGCGCCGGTGGGACGCGGACGCGGCCTGACGCGCAACCAATCCCCCCTGCTCGCGCGTCACACGTCGGAGGGTCAGTGGCCAAGGAGATCAGCGTCGACATCAGCCGTGTGGGGACGGAGGCCGGGCAATCCGAGACGGCCGCCAGCCGCACACGCAACACCTGCCCGCGCTGCGACTCGCACTACCGCGAGGAGGAGATGGTCGCAAACCTGCGCGTCTGCACGCACTGCGGCTACCACTTCCCGGTGACCGCCCGCGAGCGGATCGTGCAGCTGACCGATGAGGGCAGCTGGAGCGAGATCGCCCGAGAGCTGCACTCGGCGGACGCCCTCGAGTTCGTCGACACGCGTCCGTACCCCGAGCGCCTGCAGGCGGCTGAGCAGCAGACCGGGCTGAACGACGCGATGCTGGTGGGCTCGGCTGACATCGGCGGCCTGCCGGTGGCGCTGGCCGTGATGGACTTCACCTTTCTGGGCGGCAGCATGGGCTCGGTGGTGGGTGAGAAGGTGTTCCGTGCCGCGGAGCTGGCGATCGAGCGGCGCATGCCGCTGGTCACGGTGTCCGCCTCCGGTGGCGCGCGAATGCAGGAGGGCGTGCTGGCGCTGATGCAGATGGCAAAGACGGTCGCAGCGGTGGACGAGCTGCGTGAGGCGGGGCGGCCCTACATCTCGGTGCTGGCCCACCCCACGACCGGCGGTGTGGCCGCCAGCTTCGCGGCGCTGGGCGACGTGGTGATCGCCGAGCCAGGGGCCCTGCTCTCGTTCTCCGGCCCGCGGGTCGTGCGCCAGACGACGCGTGAGGAAGTGCCCGACGACTTCGGCTTGGCGGAGTCGAACTTCCGGCACGGCCACATCGATCTGATCGTGCCGCGCCCGGAGCTGCGGGACATGGTGGCGCGTCTGGCGTGGCTGCTGGCCGGCGGCAATCCCTACCGCCGGCCGACCCTGATCCCTGACCTGGGCGCTCAGCGTGCCATGGGCCGCATCCTGGGCGGCGCGCGCCGCCGCATCACCGACATGTTGCCGGACCGTGACGGCGCCTGAGCGGCCGCGACGCTTCCTGCGGCGGCGAGGCGGCGACGGCGATGCCTGGCACGCCGTCGAGCTGGCACGCCACCAGGACCGCCCCTACACGCTCGACTACCTGGCTCGCTTTTGCGACGACTTCGTCGAGCTGCACGGCGACCGGGCCGAGGGCGACGACCCGGCGATCGTCGCCGGCCTGGGGTCCTTTCGCGGCCAGACGGTCGCGTTCGTCGGGCACCAGAAGGGCCGCGACCTGAAGCAGCGTGCATACCGCAACTTCGGGATGCCGCGCCCCGAGGGCTACCGCAAGGCGATGCGCGTGTTCGAGCTGGCCGGCCGGCTCGGTTTCCCCGTGGTGACCCTGATCGACACGCCCGGCGCGTACCCCGGCGTGGGCGCCGAGCAACGCGGCCAGTCGGGCGCGATCGCGCGCTCACAGCTGTTGATGATGGGGCTGAACGTCCCGGTCGTGGCCTGCGTGATCGGCGAAGGCAGCTCCGGCGGCGCGCTCGCGATCGGCGTTGCCGATCGCGTGCTCATGCAGCAGCACACCATCTACACGGTGATCTCGCCCGAGGGCTGCGCCGCCATCCTCTGGAAGGACGCCGGTGAGGCCAAGCGGGCGGCCACGGCCTTGCGGCCGACCGCGCCCGCGTGCCTGGCCCTGGGCGTGATCGATCAGATCGTGCCGGAACCGGGCGGGGGCGCCCATCGGGATCACGCGAAGGCCGCCGACATGCTGGGCGACGCGATCGCCGCCGAGCTCGAGTTCCTGGACACGCTGCCGCCGCTGGAGCGCCGCCGGCTGCGCCGGCAGAAGTTCGAGCGGATGGGCGCGTTCCTCGAGTAGACGCTGCCGGCCGGGAGCGCCGCGCCGGGCTACCGTGCAGGTATCCGCTCGCGTCGCCTGATCCTGCTCCTGTCCGCGCTCGCGGTGGCCGCCCTGATGTCGGGCGATGCCGCCGCGCAGTCGTTCGGTTCCAGCCTGCCGTCGGCGTCCGCGGCGACGCCCGTGCAGGTGACGCTCTCGCTGCGGCCGCGCCATCCGCGGCTGCTGGAACGGCTGGCCGTCGCATCCAGCGCGCGGCGCCCGCTGACCCCGCGGCTGGTGCGTGCGCTGTTCCTGCCGCCGCCGCGTGAGATCGCGAGGGTGCAGGCGGTGATGGCAGCATCGGGCCTGCGGCTGCAGTCCCACCGGGGCCTTTCGATGTCCTTCAGCGGCCCCGCGGCGGCCGCCGAGCAGGCGTTTGGCGTCTCGTTGCAGCCGGCCGCCGGCGGCTTCGGCCGGCGTGCCTCCGCGCGCCCGCAGGTGCCTGCATCGATCGCCCCGCTGGTGCAGGACGTGGCGGGGCTGGACGCCACGCCGCTGCTGCGGCCATTGGCCGCCGGCGGCAAAACTGCGCCGTCCGCTCCGCCCTGCCCGGCCGCGGCACACACCGGCGGCTACCTGCCCTCGCAGCTCGGCTCGGCGGGCGGATACGGCCACTCCGGCCTGATCGCCGGCGGCTACGACGGCGATGGTGAGAGCGTGGCGGTGGTGGCCTTCTCCGGATACCGGCCGTCCGATGTCGCCGCCTACCAGGCCTGCTTCGGCACCTCCGTCCCGGTCAGCGACCGTGTGGTCGGCCGCGCCACCGCCAACCGCAGCGGCTCCGCCGAGGTTGCGCTCGACATCGAGACGGTGATCTCGGCTGCGCCCGGCCTGGATGCGGTGCACGTCTACATCGACAGGCCGGCCGGCACGATGGCGGAGGTCGTGAACGCGATCGTGGCCGATGCGCCGGTCACCGGCGTTCGCATCATCACCGACAGCTGGGGCCTGTGCGAGCCCGCGGTGACGCCGGCGGCCGCGGCCGCAACCAACTCGGCGCTGCAGCTGGCCGCCGTCTCGGGCATCACGTTCGTGGCCGCGTCGGGCGATGCCGGCGCCTACGACTGCGGCGGCTTCCGCCAGCTTGCCGTCGACGACCCGGCTGCGCAGCCGTTCGCCACCGGCGTCGGCGGCACCGACCTGCGACTGAGCACGTCCGGCCGCCGGCACGAGGTCGTGTGGAACGACATCACCGGTGCCGGCGGCGGCGGTCTCTCGCGTTTCTGGCCGCGGCCGCGATGGCAGGCGGGTGCGGGTGTCAGCAACCGGTTCTCGAACGGCCATCGGCAGGTGCCCGACGTCTCTCTGCACGCGTCGCCCGACCAGCACGGCTATCCCGTCTACTGCACCACCGGGGCCTGCGGGCACGCCGGCTGGTTGACGCTGGGTGGGACGAGCGCCTCGGCGCCGCTTCTGGCCGGCATCGTGGCCGACATGAACAGCTACTCGCTGGCCCACGGCGGCGCGCGGCTGGGATTCGCCGACCCCTTCCTGTATGACAGCCTCGCCGCGGACCCGGCGGCGTTTCGCGATGTCACCGTCGGCACCAACAATCCCGACGACGCCGGGCCCTACCCGGCCACGTCCGGCTACGACCAGGCGAGCGGCATCGGCGCGCCGCTGGCCGGCGCGCTGGCCGCCGACCTGGCGGCGTACGCGCCCGCCCAACCGGCGTTCACAGCCACCCACATCTCGGCGCTGCCCTCCGGTGCCCGGACGCTTCGGTACGGGCGCCACATCACCGTGCACGGCGTGCTCAGCGATGCCGAGGGCGGCATCGCCGGGGCTCGCGTACTCGTACAGGGCGCTTCGGCGATCGGCGTTCGCGAGTGGCGGCGCACCACCGACGCCCACGGCGGCTGGTCGCTGCGGCTGCGAGCGCCGTCGCGGCGGATGCACTGGCGCGCCGTCTACCTCGGGTCGGAGACGAGGCGGCCGGCGATCTCCGAGCGCCGCACGATCTACGTGATCCCGCCGCTCTGGGCACGCACGCCGGCCGGTCCGCTCAGGGCCGGCGTGCCGTTCTCGTTCGCGGGCCGCACGTTGCCCGCGCTGGCCGGCCGCCCGGTGCTGGCACAGATCCGCCTCGCCGGCCGCCGCTGGCACCGCATCGGACCGGCCGGGGTGGGGGAGAGCGGACGCTTCCGGCGAGTGATGTCACTGCCGCGGGCCGGCCGCTACCGCCTGCGATGGCGGTACCACGGCAGCCACAACGGCCGCTGGCTGAGCGCCGTCTCGGCGTCGCGCCTGATCACGGTGGGCTGATCGCCACCGGGCACTTGGATACGATCGCGCGGTGACCCGCGGCCTCAACCGGTTCGAGACCATCTCCGTGGCCCTGGCCGTGATCATCGCGGCCGCGGCCGGCGCGCTGGCGCTGGCCTCCGCGGCCAACACGGTCGTGTTCATCGTCTCGGCGGGCGCGCTGGTGGCGCTGGCCTGGATCGTGGGTGTTGCTACCGAGCAGCTGGGAGCGAGCGCCGGGCCCAAGGTGGGCGGCGTGCTGAACGCCACCTTCGGCAACGCCGCGGAGCTGATCATCACCATCTTCGCCATCCGTGCGGGCCAGCTGGAGGTGGCGACCGCATCGATCACGGGATCGATCCTGGGCAACACGCTGCTGGTGCTGGGGGCGTCGTTCTTCATCGGGGGCCTCAGGAACGGCCTGCAGTCGTTCAACCAGCGGGTGGCCGGCATGAATGCGTCGATGCTGGCGCTGGCAGTGATTGGCCTCGGCATTCCCACCCTGTTCGGCCACGTGGCAAACCATCCCGACGTGCAGGCCGTCTCCGACGTCACCGCGGGCATCCTGCTCACGCTGTACGCGCTGATGCTGGTGTTCTACTTTCGCACGCCTGAGGTGGCCCACGTCTCCGGCCACGAACCGACGGGTCCGCACTGGCCGGGCCGGCTGGCGATGCTGTTGCTGCTGCTCTCGACCGGGGCCGTGGCCGTGATGTCGGACGTGTTCGTGGGTACGCTCGACGCCGTGATCTCCGATGTCGGCATCTCCGCGGTGTTCCTGGGGCTGATCATCGTGCCGCTGGTCGGCAACATCGCCGAGAACATCGTCGGCATCAAGATCGCCTACCAGAACGACATGGACTTCTCGATGCTGGTGTCGCTGGGCTCGTCGCTGCAGATCGCGCTGGGGGTGGCGCCGGCCCTGGTGTTCATCTCGCTGCTGACGCCGCACCACTTCGACCTGCTGTTCCCGGTGATCCAGGTGGTGTCGCTGGCGGCCGCCGTCTTCATCACGGCACTGATCGCCTCGGACGGCGAGTCGAACTGGCTGGAGGGGGCGCAGCTGATGGCGGTCTACGGGATCATCGCAACCGCGGTGTGGTACCTGTGACGCGGTCGCGACAGATGGCGTTCGCCGCCATCTTCGGCGTCGCCGCGCTCGCGCTGGGGATGCAGGTGGCGGGCGTGGAGGGCCAGCTGGTGTTCGTCGTCGCCGGCGTGGGCGTGGCCGGGCTGGCCTGGGCGCTGGGCGAGGCCACCGAGCAGGCCGGCGGCACCGCCGGGCCGCGCGTCTCCGCCCTGCTCAACGCCAGCTTCGGCAACCTGCCCGAGCTCGTGATCCTGGTGCTGGCGATCAACGCCGGCCTGGCCGACATCGCGCGGGCCTCGATCATCGGCTCGGTGATCGGGAACGTGCTCCTGATCCTGGGGCTGGCCCTCATCCTCGGCGGCTGGCGGCACGGCATCCAGCGGTTCAACGAGCGGATGGCCGGCACGAACGCCTCGATGCTGATCCTTGGGGTGGTCGGGCTGGGCCTGCCCACCCTCTTCCACGCCGTCGACCCGGACATGCAGGCCGAGCTGTCCCTGTCGCGCTTCACCGCCGCCGCGCTGCTGCTCTGCTACGTCGCCTACGTCTACTTCTCCTTCACCACGCCCGGCCTGCAGTACCACGACGAGCCGGGCGAGCTGGCCTGGACGCGCACCCAGGCGGTGGCCATGCTGGTGGCGACGGCGCTGGCCACGGGCGTCGTCTCCGAGGTGCTGGTGCACTCGATCGAGCCCACGATCAAGGCCTGGGGGGTGCCCCGCGAGTTCATCGGGCTGATCGTGGTGCCGTTCGTGGGAAACGTGGCCGAGCACTTCTCGGCCGTCAGGCTGGCGATCAACAACCGCATGGACTTTGCGATGGGGATCGCCTTCGGGTCGGGCATTCAGATCTCGCTGCTGGCCAGCGCGGTGGCCGTGTTCGCGAGCATGCTGATCGGCAAGGAGCTGTCGCTGGTGTTCGACCCGCTGCAGCTGGCCGCGCTCGGGGCGGCGGCGATCGGCGCGACGACGGTCGCCAGGTCCGGCGAGACCAACTGGCTGGAGGGGCTGCAGCTGCTGGTCACCTACTTCATCGTGGCGGTGGCGTTCTGGCTGCTGTGACCCCGTGGCGCGGGACATGACCTTCAACCGGCGGTACTGGTCGATCGCGCTCTCGCTCTGGCTCGCGGCCTGCCTGGTGCTGGCGGTGGCAGCGGCGGTCTCGGCGCCGACCTGGACGGACGTGGCCGCGTTCGCCTTCGGCTGGGGGCTGTTCGCGGTCGTCCTGTGGTGGACGCTGGCGACCGTGCGGACGCAGCGCGCCGGCGAGCGCGTCCGGTCGATCGAGCGAGCGCTGGACGAGCAGCTCGCCAGCGGCGAGATCTCCGCAGAGCAGCACCAGCGGCTGCTGCGGACGCTGCACAGGAAGTGAGCCGGCGCTAGCGGATCGGGTAGCCCTTTCCGTTCACGGCCGGCAGCACCTGCGACGTCACCCAGGCCGGGGTCTGCACCACGCCTTTGCGGTAGGAGTACATCCCGTTCGAGTGCTTCCGCGCGGCCAGGTAGCCGAGCGCGCGCGTGTTCGACATGTGGCACTTGATGCGGGCCGCGATTGCCCAGCCAGTGGACTGGCTGTCGGACCCGGCGGAGGACGTGAGCGCGTACCCGTGGTCGGAGCGCTGCAGCGAATGCATGTAGGCGTAGCCGCGGCCCATCACCCGCCAGCCGCAGGGTGTTCCGGCGGCTCGTAGCGCCATCAGCGCCGCGGCCGTGTCGTTCGAGTCGGAGCCGGTGCCGGCGGCGTAGCCGAATCCGCCCGAGCTGCTCTGGTGGGCCTTGATGTAGTCCACGGACTTACGTGGCACCGGCGCCCCGGCCACCTTCAGCGCCATCACGCCCCAGTAGGTCGAGCTCAGGAAGCCGCCGATGCGTCCGTGGCGGCCGATCTTCGACCGAAGCGCGTGGACCAGGTTGCGACCGGCGAAGTTGGCCGGGTTCATGTTCAGCGCGACCGCGGCCAGGATGCCGCGCTCGAGCGTGAAGGCATCCTTCCAGCCGTGCGCCTTCGAGGCCAGGAAGTGGCCGGCGGTGTGGCCGCCGCGGCGGTGCATCGTGGCAGGGTGCCGGCCTGCTGCAGCCAGGCCCATCACCGCCCACTCCGTCAGCGACACGGCGGGCCTCCCGCCCGGTTCGGAGAAGCCCCCGGACCGCCACTGGCGCGAGGCCAGGTAGTCGCCGCCGCCGGCGGCGGTCGCGGGGCCGGCCAGCGACGCCATCAGCAGGCCTGCCAGGAGGATGGTGATCAGGGTACGTCGGATCATGTCGGTGTCTCCAGGGGTGCGAAGGTTGCATGCAGGCGCCGCGCGTAGCGGTCGAGCATGCGGAACAGGGTCGGGCCCGCGATGACGGCGATCACGGCGTTGCCGCTGGCGTGGGCGACGTCGAAGGGGATGCCGGTCGCGGCCAGGGTCATGAACGAGTGCAGGTTGGCGCTGGGCCCGAGCGTGCTCCAGGCCCACACGTCCATCAGCCAGTCGAACAGGAACCCGCAGACGATGCCGTACGCGGCCAGCGCCCAGCGGTTTCGCAGCGGCCGGCCGATCGCCGCCGCTCCGGCGCCGACCAGCGCCCAGCCGATCATCTGCCACGGCGTCCACGGGCCCTGGCCGAGGAAGGCGTTCGAGACGAGGGCGGCCGCGCCCCCGGTCGCGATGCCGGCGCGGGCGCCCAGGGTTGCTCCGGTGACCGCGACGATCATCGTCACCGGCTGCACGTTGGGGATGAACGCGAACAGCACCCGGCCGCCGGCCGCCGCGGCCGCCAGCGCCGCCACCAGGGCCAGCTCGCGGCTGCGGTTGGGCCCGGTCTCGACCGCCGAGATGGCCAGCACCACGCAGCCCAGCGCGATCAGCAGCACGATGCTAGACACCGGCCCGCTCCGTCTCCTCGCGCAGCAGCGCCCCGGCCTCGGCGATCGTCGCACAGCCCAGCGCAAGCCCCACCTGGCAGGCGAAGAACCCGCCGTGGGCCAGCAGGTCGACGGAGCAGCCGTCGGCCAGCACCCGGCCGCGGGCCATCGTGGTGACCGCCTTCGCCGCCTCCGCTGCGAAGTCGATGTCGTGCGTCACCACCACCACCCCGCAGCCATCACCGGCCAGGCGTCCCACCAGCTCCGCCAGCGCCAGCTTGCGGAGGCCGTCCATCCCGCGTGTGGGCTCGTCCAGGACGAGCAGCTGCGGCCGCATCACGGTCACCGATGCGATCGCCAGCCGCTGCCGCTCCCCGCTGGAAAGATCACGCGGGTGCCGACCGGCCAGCTCCTCGAGGCCGAACCGCGCCAGCTCGGCGGTCACCCGCCGCGCTCGTTCCGGCGCGGCCACCCCCAGGTTCTCGAGGGCGTAGGCGACCTCGTCGTCGACCCGCTCCCGCACCGCGTGGTGTGCCGGGTTCTGGCTGACGTAGCCGCGCACGCCGTCGCCCTCGACCCGGCCCGCGTCGGGTGGTTCGAGACCGGTCGCGATCCGCGCCAGCGTCGACTTGCCGGCGCCGTTGGGCCCCACCAGCGCGGTCACGGTGCCTGCCCGCAGCGCGGTGGTGGCTCCGCGCAGCGCCGCTATCTCGCCGTAGCGCTTGGTCACCGATGTGAGCCCCACCACCGTTGCCGCGGCGGGCAGCTCGCGGCGGTTAGGCGACGCGGGCGCGGCCAGCCGTCTGGCGTCGCGCACCGTCAGCGGCAGCTCCGGCCGGTGGGCGGCCACGAATGCCTGGGTGACGGGCGGCAGCAGCCAGGGCGCCGAGCCGGCCAGGTGTGCCGCCGCCTCGGCCGGTGAGCCGTCGAACACGATCCGCCCGGCCTCCATCACCACCACCCTGTCGGCCTCCGCGAAGATCCGCGAGGTGCGGTGCTCCGCCAGCACCACGGTGATCCCGCGATCGCGGTTGATGCGCGTCACCAGCGCCAGCAACTCCTCAGCAGCGATCGGATCGAGCTGGCTGGTCGGCTCATCCAGCAGCAGCGTGCTCTGGCCCATGGCCAGCACCGATGCGATCGCCACCCGCTGCTGCTCGCCGCCCGAGAGCTTGCCGGTCTCGCGCTCGGCCAGGTGGCCGGCGGCCACGGCGGTCAGCGCCTGCTCGGCCCGCGGCAGGATCTCCCGCGGGTCGCAGCCGAGGTTCTCGAGGCCAAAGGCGACCTCGTGATCGGCCCGCCGCATCACCAGCTGCGACTCGGGATCCTGGAACACCAGGCCCACGTGCCGCGCCACCTGAGCCGGTGAGTGCTCACGCGTGTCCAGGCCCTCGCTGATGACGCGGCCGGCCAGCTCGCCGCCGTGGAAGCTCGGCACCAGGCCCAGCGCCGCCCGCAGCAGCGTCGACTTGCCGCTGCCGGACTCGCCCAGCACCAGCACCAGCTCGCCCTGCTCGACGTCGAGGCTGACGCCGTCAAGGGCAGGCCGGGCGGCGTCCGGATACCGGTATCGCACGTCGTGCATGCGCAGTGCGTGGCTCATCGCGACCGCCTCGCCCAGCGCACCGTGACTGCGCCGGCGGCTCCGGCCAGGCCGACCAGCGCGGCCGTGGCCAGGCCGACGACCGTGAACGGATCGCCCAGCAGATCGTAGTAGCGGTAGTCGTCGAGCGGGATCGCGGCGGCGACCACCGCGCAGGTGATGATGCCGATCGCGGTCAGCACGCGCTCGGGGCTGTTCAGGCCGGGCTGCGGGGTGCGGGTGCGGGCGGCGCCCCCGTAGCCGCGCGCCTCCATCGCCTCGGCCAGCATCAGCGAACGTTCCAGCGAGAGCCCCACCAGCGGCGCCGCCAGCGCCGCCGCAGGCCGCCGCCGGTGCAGCTGCGCCGCCCGCGACCGCGACGCCATCGCCAGGCCGGTCGCGTCCTGCTCCAGCGTCGGCAGCAACCGCGAGGCCAGCGCCGCGATCATGGCCGAGCGCGGTGCCACCCGGGCCAGCGCCGCCAGCACGCGGTCGCCGTCGGCCAGCCGCACGAAGGCGGCGACTGCCATCGCCGATCCGATCAGGCGCAGCCCGGCGGCGACCCCGAACACCAGCTCCTCCTGGGTGATCTCGGTGTCGAGCAGCGGGATCTGGGGGCCGCTCCAGATCGGCGTCAATCCCTGCACCGACACGAACGGGTTGACCAGGAACACCAGCAGTGCGCTGGTCGCCGCGAACCAGACGTACATGGCGCGCGGCGGCGGCGACGCCCATAAGAGCGCGCCGGCCGCCGCGGCACAGGCGGCGATCGCAAACGGGTTGGACAGCGCCACCGATCCGGCCAGCAGCGCCGCGCACAGCAGGCCCACCGGCAGCGGGCTCATTGCCTGCCTCCCGCCGCCAGCAGGCCGCCGTCTGCGTCAAGCGCCACGGCGTAGGTATCCCGCACCAGCTGCGGGTCGACGGCCAGCCGCGCGGCGGCGGCGCAGGCGCTCTGCTGGTCGTCCCCGGCCACCACCATGTCCACCGCCGCGCCGGGCGCTCCCGGCGGCTGGTAGCCGGCGATCAGGGCGTGTGCCGCCGGCAGCGGCTGCAGGCCGTCACTGCCGCGGTAGACCATTACCCGCCCGCCGGTGAGCGACACGGTCAGGCCCTTCCCTCGCCAGTCCGCCAGCTGCTGGCCGGCCTGTGCGAACGTCTCCACGGTGACGCGGTAGGGCGTGGTGCCGGACGTGACCTGCGCGCCGTCCGCCCGCAGCGCGCCGGCGATCCGGGAGGCGCAGTCCAGCCCACCCACCGACACGGGGTGCCGATGGCCGTCGTACCCGTGGACGAACGGCTCCGGCCAGGCCCCGATCGCGACCGGCGTCTGCACCAGATCGCGCCAGTAGCGGCGGTCCCACCACTCCTGATCGCCAGGGTGCAGGTGCATGTCCGCCGCTCCCACGTCGGGTGCGATCCCGTTCACGAAGTACAGCCAGTCGTCGGAGGCCGAGCGGTCGCCGGAGAGGCCGTTGACCGATTCCACGAACCTGCCGCCGTAGCTGGTGCCGACGTGGGCGACACGGCGCAGCGCGTCCAGCGCCGACTGCCCCGGCGCCGCCCGCGCCGACACCAGCCGTGTGCTGCCGTAGTCGCGGGTCACGCTCACCTGAACGGCTGCCGGCCCGGGCGGGACGCTGGTGGCGCCCCGTCCGCAGCCGGCTGCGATCACCGCCAGTGCGGCCGTGGCTATGAGGCGTGCACCCACAGCTTCTGCGAGCGGATGGCACCCGGCTCGAAAGCCCGCACCGTGGATGTGCCGCGGGCAAACCGCAGCGTCACGGCGCCGTTGGCGTTGACTGTGTGGGGAACGCCGTTGACCCGGACGAAGGCGCCGGCGGCGGGCGTGGCCGTCCCCGCATCGTCGTAGGAGCTGACCCTGAAGGTGACCCTGCCGTTGGCCGGCGGTCGCTTGGTCGACGCGGTGATGCCGAGTGTGGGCTGGGTCGCGCCCGTCGTCGGGTCGAAGGTCGTGTAGTAGACCAGCACGTGGCTGTCGTGCGTGACCCCCGTCGACCCGAGGCCGCTGCTCGCCAGCTTCTGGTTCAGCTTGAACGCCCAGAAGGCGGTACTGGGCGGCGTGACGTGGGCGATCGACGACACGAAGAAGCCGCTCCAGGCGCCGCCGCAGCAGTTGCTCCAGGTCAGGCCCAGCGCGAACGGCTGCGCGCGCGAGGCCGTCACCAGCGAGCCAAGCGCCGTCTGCTTCGTGGTCGTGTGGCCCTGCAGCGTGCCGACGAACGGCCTGGCGTTGCCCTGGAAGATCGACTTCGACTTACCCTCCACGCGGACGTGCGCGGCCAGAGCGGGGCCGGCCAGGGCTGCGGGCACCAGCAGTGCAGCCAGGGTGGCGATGATCAGACGTAGGCGGTGGATTGCCAACGCGTCCTCCTTCCTCGAGAGGCTCGATGAGCGCTTTCGCGAGCGGCAGGTCTTCTGGCTCGGGCGCGCTTCCCGGTCTCCCGGGTCGTCGTGCTGGCCTTCCCGGCCGATCTGGCCAGTGGCTGCCTCGCGGCACGCACGACGAACGCCCTCACAGCGGCGGGACCGCACCGGATTTGCACCGGTTTCCCTTGACCACTCGCGGGGGCGCTACTGTAGCACGGCGATCGAGCGAAGCAGCGCCCGCGCTCCGGCCTTGTCCAGCGGCTCGTTCAGGTTGCCGCACTTGGGCGATTGCACGCATGACGGGCAGCCCTTCTCGCACGGACACTCCTCGAGCAGGGCGGCCGTGCGCGACACCCACGACTCGAACAGGTCGTACCCGCGCCGGGCGATGCCGGCGCCGCCCGGGTGGCCGTCATAGACGAACACGGTGGGCGCGCCGGTCTGCGGGTGCAGGTCGATCGAGAGGCCGCCGATGTCGCCGCGGTCGGCCATCGCGAGCAACGGCAGCAGCCCGATCATGGCGTGCTCGGCGGCATGCAGGGATCCCAGCAGCGTCAGGTCGCGGGGCGGGTCGGCGGGGACGAACCAGACCGCCTCCGTGGCGAAGCTGCGGGCCGGCATGTCCAGCGCCACCAGATCGATCGGGTGATGGTCGGCCAGCCGCTTGCGCTGGTAGGCGACCACCTGCTCGGTGGCCTCGATCTCGCCGAACCAGAGCTGGGCCGCCGGCAGCGTGCGGGTTTCCAGCTCGCGGACGATCCTGGTCGAGGACAGGCGCTTCACCTGCGTGTAGTAGTCGGCGTCGAATGCGGTCACCAGCGCCACGTGGGCGGCGTGGTCGAGCGAGCCGACCAGGTACTGCTCGCCCAGGTGCAGGTAGACGGCGCCCTCGTGGACGGTCGAGTCTGCCCGTGCGCCGTCGACCGTTCCCAGCAGCGTGCCGGTCTCGCGCTCCACCACCGCCACCGAGTCCGGCGAGGACGAGCGCAGCGACATGCGCGCTGCGGGATGGTCGGTGCCGCGGTAGGCCAGTCCCGCCGGTGTGCGCACCAGATCGGGCATCGACTCTGCCAGCGCCAGCCCGGCGTCGCCGAAGTGGGCGCGATCGGCGTCCGTCAGCGGCAGCTCGGCTGCCGCGCAGCGCAGGTGCCCCGCCAGCACCGCCGGGTTGCCGGGGTTGCTGACGGCCGCCTCGGCCGGCCGCGCCAGCAGCTCGTCTGGGTGGTTGGCCAGGTACTGGTCGAGCTGGTCCTCGCCGGCCACGAGCATCCCCAGCCCCAGGCCGCGCCGCCCCGCGCGGCCCCACTGCTGCCGCAGCGATGCCATACCTCCGGGAAAGCCGACGCTGATGGCACAGTCAAGCAGTCCGATGTCCACGCCCAACTCGAGCGCGCTGGTGGCGACCACGCCCAGCAGCCGGCCTTCGGTCAGCCCGGTCTCGATCTCGCGTCGCTGCTCGGGGGTGTATCCGGCACGGTAGGGCGCGATCCGCGGCGCCAGCTCGGGTGCATTCAGCAGCAGGCCCTGGCGGGCGTAGCGGTGCACCAGCTCACAGGCCTTCCGCGACTTCGCGAACACGATCGTGCGCAGGCCGCGGGCGACCAGCCCTACCATCAGCGTGGCGGCCTCGCCCAGCGTGCTGGCGCGGATGCCCAGCTCGGCGTCCAGCAGCGGCGGATTCCAGACGCACACGTCGCGTTCGGGGGTGGGCGACCCGTCCTGGTCGATCACGGTCAGTTCGCGGCCGGCCAGCACTGCGCCCGCCTCTCCCGGGTTGGCGATGGTGGCCGATGCCAGCAGGAACCGCGGCTCCGCGCCGTAGGCGGCGGCGATTCGCCGCAGGCGCGCCAGCACGTTCGCCACGTGCGAGCCGAACACGCCTCGGTAGGCGTGCGCCTCGTCGACCACCACGTAGCGCAGGTTGGCGATGGCGTCCGCCCAGCTCGAGTGGCCGGGCAGGATGCCGACGTGCAGCATGTCCGGGTTGGTCAGGATCAGGTTCGCCCATCGTCGCGCCTGTCGCCGCTCCCCGGTCGGGGTGTCGCCGTCGTAGATGGCCGGCCGCGCGCCGGGTGCGCGCAGCTGGGCGAGCGCGCGCGCCTGGTCCTGTGCCAGCGCCTTGGTCGGATACAGGTAGAGCGCCCGCGCCGACGGATCGCGCGCGATCGCGTTCAGCACCGGCAGGTTGAAGGCCAGCGACTTGCCGCTGGCGGTGCCCGTCACCACCATCGCGTCGCCGGCGGCAGCGGCTCGCCACATCGCCGCCTGGTGGCGGTACAGCCGCTCGATGCCCGCTGCGGCGAGCGCGGCGGTGAGACCGGACTCCACGTGCGCCGGCACCTCCGCCATGGTGGCGCTGCGGGCCGGGGTGCGCACGCGGTGCACCAGCTGGGTGCCCTCGGGAGCGGTGCCGTAGGCCAGCACCGGCTCCCAGTCGGCCATCACCTTCACGGCCGCGGGTGGGCTGGATAGCAGCCCAGGTATGCGATCTGCGCCACCTTGCCCTCCATCTCGCGCAGCGCCTCACCGACCGCGGCGTCGAGCGGATGGCCCTCCAGATCGGCGTAGAACTGGTAGTCCCAGGGGCGCCCCGGGATCGGGCGGGACTGCAGCGAGGACATGTTCACGCCGTACCGGCGCAGCGGCTCGATCGCGTCGTGCAGGGCGCCGGGGTGGTGGTGGGTGACGAAGCGGATCGCACAGCGCCAGTCCTCGCCGGGCGCGCGGTCGATGCGGGTGTGGCCGGCCACCGCCACGAACCGGGTGTAGTTCTGGGCGTGGTCAGAGACGTCGTTCAGGAGCACCGTCAGCTCGTAGCGTTCGGCCGCCCACCGCGACGAGATCGCTGCCTGCCGCGCGTCGCCTGATTCGGCAACGCGCCGCGCAGCGCCGGCGGTGCTGGGCGCAACCTCCGGCAGCGTGTCCGGAAGAGATGACAG
>Ga0068856_100001799_pt1 | contig 22381 bp, 18 predicted proteins | sample KBSCornC62_FD_66595 | JGI IMG/M metagenome (GOLD analysis project Ga0068856, IMG submission 66595) | Corn rhizosphere microbial communities from Kellogg Biological Station, Michigan, USA - KBS Corn C6-2 | ecosystem: Host-associated > Plants > Roots > Rhizosphere > Soil ... | reverse complement strand
GACCTGATTCCGGAACTGCAGGGCCGCTTCCCAATTCGCGTAGAGCTGAAATCGCTGAGCGAAGCGGATTTCATTCGCATTTTGAAAGAACCGAAATCCGCCCTGGTCAAGCAATACATGGCGCTGCTCGATACGGAGGGCATTAAGCTGACCTTCAGCGAAGACGCTCTGATCGAGATTGCAAGGATAGCCGCGGAAGTGAATCAATCTGCCGAAAACATCGGGGCGCGCCGCTTGCACACCATCATGGAAAAACTGCTGGAAGATATTTCCTTCGATGGCCCCGACCTGAAGAAGAAAAATATTCGCATCGATGCAGTCTATGTGCGCAAGCAACTCGCCGAAATCGTCAAGGATCAAGACCTGAGCAGGTACATCCTGTAGTGCGCGCTGGTTTCCCGGCGGCTTCCTGCCTGTTTTTTATGCTGGCGGGATGTGGCTATGTCGGTCCAGTGCTCCCGCCGTCGCCTCTTATTCCTAACGGCATAACCGATCTGGCTGTGGTCGAGCGAGGAGACCGCCTTGCGATTACTTTCAATGCTCCTGCCCGCACAATGGACCAAGTGGCGATCAAGGATTTTTCGGAAATCGACTTGCGGATCGGCCCGGCCGTTACACCCTTTGATTTTCCATCCTGGGCTGCCAAAGCAAAGCAATACCCGGTAGAGCTTCCACCGCCGAACAATCCGGACGATCCGGAACCAGCTCCGATTTCGATCCAGCTCCCCGCCGCAGAGTGGCAGGGCCAGGATGTCGTTGTCGCGGTGCGTACGGCTGTGAAACACGACCGGTACTCGTCCTGGTCGAATCGCATAGCTCTGCATGTCGTCCCACCACTGGAGCCGCCTGTCGCGACGGCGGAACCCACAGCGCAGGGGATTGCACTGCGTTGGACGCCTCAGCGCGCCGGGTTGACGTATCGGATTTACCGGCAGTCTGCTGCCGCCAATCAGCCGGTGACAGTCGGGACCTCGGATCAGCCGCATTTCGTCGATACGTCCGCTCAAGACGACATTGATTATCGGTATACGGTTGTCGCTGCCGAACAACAGGCCGAGAGTCTTCCGTCGGCCGTCGTCTTGGCTAAATTGGTCGATAAATTTGCGCCATCGGTTCCCGCCGGCCTGACGGCTTTGGCGGGTCCGGATTCGGTGGAAGTTTCCTGGCAGCGCAGCCCGGAAGCGGATACACAAGGTTATTACGTATACCGCTCGGTAAACGGCGGCCCGCTGGAGCGGCAGGGCGCGCTGGTAACCTTGCCGGCGTATAGCGACCGCAAGGTCGAGCATGGGAAGACTTACCGGTATGCCGTCAGCTCGGTAGATAAGAAGAACAACGAGAGCGACAAATCCGCTCCGGCCGAAGCTGCTTTTTAGCATATTCGGCTGCTGTGTTAGCATCGAGCCATGAAGCCGAGGCCGGCGCGGGGAGCATCTGCTTGCTCGACTTCCTGAAGACGCTTGTTGCGTCCTTCCAGGATTTTCTATTCCTTGCTGGCCGGTCTTTCCTGAATCTCGTACGGCGGCCGCATTACTACGATGACGTCTCTCTGCAGATGGACATCATCGGAGTGGGTAGCCTTCCCATCGTTGCGCTGACGGGTGGTTTCAGCGGAATGATCATTGCGTTGCAAATGGCGCGCGCCCTCAACACTTATGGCGCCAGCAGCCAGGTTGGCGCTATTGTTACGCTCACCCTTGTTCGCGAGTTGGGACCGGTGTTGACGGCGCTCCTGGTGGCGGGCCGCAACGCCTCTGGCATCGCGAGCGAGCTGGGTTCGATGAAAGTCACCGAGCAGATTGACGCGATGCGCGCGCTCGGCACGGACCCGGTTCAAAAGCTCGTGACTCCCCGGCTTACTGCCACTGCTCTCATGCTTCCGTGTCTGACGGTAGTAGCAGACGTCATCGGCATGATCGGAGCTTATCTGATTGCCGTTCCGCTGCTACACATCATTGACAGCGGCGGATACTGGGCGACTTCCTGGCGCGCGCTGGTTATGAACGATCTCGCGCAGGGCTTGATCAAGCCATTCATCTTCGGAATGATCATTGCCCTCGTGGGCTGCTATTACGGATTGCGCACGACGGGCGGCACGCAGGGAGTGGGCCATTCGACGACGCAAGCTGTCGTTTCGGCGTCCATCTGGATTTTTTTCGTGGCCTTGCTCATGGACAAGATCTTCGTAGGACTGTAGCTTTCCATGCCGAACGATCCCGCCAGCGGCCCGATGTTGGAATTCGACAAGGTGAGCCTGCGCTACGGCGACAGTTGGGCGCTGCGCGATATCTCGCTCACCCTGAATCCAGGCGAGACGCGTATTATTTTTGGCGCAGCGGGCAGCGGTAAGACGACGCTACTCAAAGCGGTAATTGGATTGGTCGAGGTAGATGAGGGCCGGATTCGTTTGTTTGGCCAGGAAGTCACGTCGCTGCGCGAAAGCCAGTTATTCGGGTTGCGCAGCAGCGCGGGCGTATTATTCCAGGAAGGCGGCTTGTTCGATTCGCTTTCCGTGGGAGAAAACGTCCAGTACCCGCTCCTGAATCGGCAACGCGGCGACACTGAGGTTTCGCCCGAAGAGGCCGAAAAGCGAGTGCGCGAGGCGTTGCGGTTCGTGGAGCTCGAGCAGACCTTCGATAAATTTCCGGCCGAGATATCGGGCGGCATGCGCCGGCGCGTGGGGATTGCGCGGGCCATCGTGACCGAGCCTCCGCTAGTGCTCTATGATTCGCCGACGGCCGGCCTCGACCCGATCACTGCAAACCTGATCATGGCATTGGTAGCCAAAGAAAGGGACGTGCGCAATAGCGCGTCGCTGATTGTTACGCACCGCTACCAGGACGGAGAGATTATGTCCGATTTCCGCTACGATCCGGAGCAGGAAGAACTGCTGCGCGTGGAGGGCGCCGCCCATTCGCGCAAGCGCGACCGGACAAAGTTTATAGTCATGAAAGAGGGGCAGATTGTGTTCTTCGGAACCCGGCAAGACCTGGAGAAGTCGACGGACGAGTATGTGAAGCGTTTCGTAAGACACGAGGAGAACCATGCCCAGTAAACAAAAAGTAAGCCTCGCTCAGTTAAAGGTCGGAATTCTGGGCATTGTGGCCCTGAGCTGTGTAGTGCTGATTGTCTTTCTGCTTACCGGCGACACGCAGTGGTTCAAGAGCCAGATTCCGCTCCATCTTTATACTTCCGATGCGTCCGGCCTGAATCCTGGCGCTCCGGTGAGGATTAACGGAATCGGGGCCGGCAAGGTAGAGCACGTAGGACTTTCGGGCGAAACGGATCCCCGGCGGGTTATCAAGGTCGACTTCCTGGTGGACGAGGACATGCTCAAGCAGATCCCCGACGACTCGATCGCATCGATTTCTTCGGACAATCTTTTGGGCAGCACCAAATTTCTGGATATCAACAAAGGCGCAAGTCACGAGACTGTAAAGGCGGGCGCTACAGTGAAATCCGCCGATACCCGGCAATTCGATGCGCTCGTCGCGCAGGGCTACAACGTTCTGGATTCGCTGCAGTCGATTTTGGGTAAGGTGCAGGATATTGTCGGCCAAGTGGAGGTCGGCAAAGGGACAATCGGCAAGCTGCTGGTGGATGAGAGCCTCTATCAGAGCCTGCAGGCGACCGTGAATCAGGTACAACTGCTGGCCACGACTCTGAATTCCAAAACAGGCACTATCGGCCATCTGGTGAACGACGATGCGCTGTACCGTCAGGTCCAAGGCGTTGTCACTAAAGTGGACGACATCACGCAAGGATTACAGCAGGGGCAAGGGTCCGCGGGCCTGTTCCTGAAAGACCCCAAAATGTACAACGATCTGAATCGTTCGGTCAATGAACTGAATACATTGTTGGCCAATCTGAATGCCGGGAAGGGGACGATGGGGCAGTTGTTGAAGGACGATAAGATCGCACGCCAACTCTCGACCACACTCGAAAAGATTGAGGTCACGATCGATAAGATCAATTCAGGCCAGGGCACCATCGGCCAACTTATGGTCAACCCCGCGCTCTATGACGCCGCCACCGGCACGACGCGCGAATTGCACGAATTCCTTAAGGATTTCCGGGCCAATCCGAAAAAATTCCTGAGCATCAAGCTACATGTCTTTTAAGAACTGTGCTGCATCTTTCGTGGGCGCCGACTATTGACACGAAGGCAGAAGCCTTAGCGCCTCATGATTGGACGGGAACACAGTTAAGGTCGCTCACGCTTCCCGCTCTGTATCGAGATCCCAGACGTTGGGAACGTATCTCGATTCATTGTGCACGAGTGCGTGCGTCACAATGAAGCGCCTCTTTATCAACGCCGACGACTTCGGCTTCACGCGGGATGTGAATGCCGGCATCATTCAAGCGCACCGCGAAGGAGTTCTTACATCGACCACGCTGATGGCGAATGGTGATGCCTTTGAAGACGCGGTTCGCCTGGCGCAGAAAACACCCACTCTTGACGTAGGCTGCCATCTGGTGCTTGTCCAAGGACGCGCCGTTTTGGACGGCCGGCCGTTGCCCGAAACTCCGCTGCAGCTTGTATTTCAAAGAATAGATGCCTATCGAGAGCTGCGCGCCCAGATCCAAAAGATCTGCGCCGCTGGAATCCGGCCAACGCATCTCGATTCGCACAAGCATACGCACCTGCTGCCGGGCGTTTTTCGCGAGGTGGTGCGGCTCGCTCGCGAATTTTCGATTCCATACGTTCGCCGGCCCTTGCCTTCGATCGGTTACTACAGCCACCTGGCGCGAACCAATGGTATTCGAATGACCGACCATCTGCTCGGCTTTCGGCTGACCGGAACGCTGACAGAGGAGAGTTTGGCTGCGGCGATCGAGCGATTGAGGGAAGGAGAAACCGAATTTCTGTGCCATCCCGGCCTACTCGGGCCGGAACTCGCACAAGCGCGCACCAGGCTGAAGGAATCCCGCGTGCGCGAGCTCGAGGCGCTCACGTCGCCGCGTATCCGGGACCTGATCAATGAGAAAGGGGTCCACTTGGGTCCTTTCCGAAAATGATTCGTCCATCGAAGATGGTGAGGAAGACTTTGGTGTCGGCGATTCTCACCGGGTGGATGGAAAAGATATCGTCGGAGAGCACGACCAGATCAGCCAGCTTGCCGGGCTCAATCGATCCTTTGATCTTTTCCTCGAAGCTGGCGTATGCCGAACCCATCGTGTAAGCCCGGATGGCTTCGGCTACGGTAATCTTCTGCTCGGGAATCCAGCCATCGGGATGCTTGCCGTCGAGCGTGCGGCGCGTGACAGCGGCGTAGATGCCCATGAGCGGTGCCATTGGCGCGACATCCCAGTCGGACCCGAAGGCAAGCGTGGCGCCGGAGTCTAACAATGATCGGAATGCGTATGTCGTCTTGGCGCGCTCAGGCCCGATTCGTTTTTCGGCCCAGCGCCCGTCGTCAATGCAGTGGTAGGGCTGCATGGATGCGATCACATGGCCGTGCGCGAAGCGCGGAATATCGCCCGGAAGAAGATGTTGCGCGTGTTCGATGCGTAAGCGCCGATCACGCGCGCCATGCTCGCGTTCGAGGCGCTCATAGAAGCCGAGGATCGTATTGTTCGCTTTGTCGCCGATGGCGTGGATGGCGATCTGGAGGCCGGCGGCGTCGGCCTGTTCGATATTGCTCCACATTTGCGCCGGGTTGGCTAATTCCGCGCTCGGAATGCCGCTTGTATTGGGCGAATCGAGGTAAGGAGCAAAGAAGAGCGCGGTAGTGGAACCAAGCGAGCCGTCGGCAAAGCCTTTTACCCCGCCGATATGTAGATATTCGCTCCCGAAATCGACGAGAACGCCGGCATCCGCCAAACGCCGCCAGGAACGGAGGGGCTGATGCCCGGAAATGCGCACGGCGAGTTCGCCGTTCCGCAACATGGTTTGATAGACGCGGAAAATATCCGGCGCGGCCGACATATCCTGCACGCTGGTTACGCCATTGCTTGCGGCATAGGTCTGTGCCGCGCGGATGGCATCACGGATTTGATCCGGCGTGGGAGCCGGAATCACGCGCTCAACTAGACTCTGGGCGGCGTCTTTCAAAATGCCTGTGGGGTTGCCGTTGGCATCGCGTACGATTACGCCACCTGGAATGTCTTTGGTTTTGCTATCGATGCCCGCGAGCTTCAAGGCCAACGAATTGGCGAGCGACATGTGTCCATCGAGCCGGTTGATGAATACGGGCCAGGACTGCGTCACCGGATCAATCAACTGGCAAGTGGGCAGCTCGGCCGGGCTCCAATTTTCGTGGTCCCAATTGCCGCCCAGAATCCAACGGCCGGCAGGGAGACGCTTCGCGTAAAGTCCAAGCGTGTTCCGAAAGTCCTGCTGACTCTTCGAATAGCGCAGCGGCGGCGAAGTCAGATTGGCGCCGCCCGAATAAAAATGGACGTGGGCATCGTTAAATCCCGCGACCACTCTTCGGCCGTGGAGGTCCAGAACATGCGCGTCCGGCAATCGGCGCTTCAGCATTTCGGCTGTCGAGCCGACTGCCTCGATCCTGTTCCCGCGAATGGCGATCGCCTCAGCCTCCGGCTGTTGTGGATTGCCGGTCCACACTTTTGCGTTCACTAACAGCAATAACGTAAGCGCGGCTTCAGCCTTCAAAGCCGGCATACTGCACTTCCTCTTCGAGGTAAAAACCAAAGCGCTCGTACACGCGCCGCTTCAGCTCCTCAATGACCCAAACCAGGTCAGCGGCCGTACCCGCACCGTCGTTGTAGACCAGGTTGGCGTGATAGGTTGCGACTTGAATATCGCCGCGCCGAAGGCCCTTCACGCCGGCCTGCTCGAGGAACCAAGCTGAGGGAACTTTTCCTTCGCGCACAAGCGCCGGAGGAACTTGCGCCTGCACCGAAGGAGGAAGTTCGGCGAAGAGCAGGTTTTTGAAAATGCTACCGGCGCACTTCATGTCGGGCGGATACTTGGCGTCGCGTATGGCGCGAATACCGGCGGCTTTTTCGGCCAGCGCTGCCACGTCGTCCGCAGTAAAGCGCAACTCAGTGGAAAGAATGACCCACTGCTTCCGGTCCTTGAAAATACTGCTGCGATAGCGGAAACGGCAGCCTTCGTTCCGAAATGCGGTAATCCCATTGCCGTCGGTGGCGTGAACGCATTCGACCAATTCCATGATCGAGCGGCCATATGCTCCGGCGTTTCCGTAGAGCGCGCCGCCGACGAGCCCGGGAATGCCGGTCATCGTTTCCAGGCCCTTCATACCGAAACGAATGCTCGTATCCACGACGTCCTGCAAGACAGCGCCAGCGTCGACGCGCAGGCGCATGTCATTTTCCCCAGTGCGTCGCTCGATGCGCGCACCGCTATAACGGAGGATGACACTGCGGACGCCGGCATCGGAGACCACCAGATTCGTGCCTCCACCCATGATCATGCGCGCAGCGCCGCTCGCCTGAATAATGCGAAACGCTTCGATGCAGGCTGCTTCGGTAGATGCATCGCACAGGAGCGCGGCCGGTCCGCCCAGACCGAAACGGGTGTGACGGGACAGCGGTTCTTCGGCGAGAACGCTGACGCCCGGAATGGAAGCGAGTTGGCGGCTCAGCACAGGTTCTTCAGTCCCACGCCGCTGAGCCGGTAAATGGTCCAATCTTCCATCGGCTCGGCTCCCAGACTGCGATAGAAGCGCTTGGCCGACTCGTTCCAATCGAGCACCGCCCAATCGATGCGCGCGCAGCCGCGCTCTTCGGCCAATTTTGCCAGGTAGACGAACAACGATCTGCCGATTCCTTTCCCGCGAAACTGCGGCTCCACGAAAAGATCTTCGAGGTAAATTCCGGCGCGGCCGGCGAAGGTCGAAAAATTATGGAAGTAGACGGCAAATCCGGCCGGCTCATCGCCCCAACGGGCGATCGCGACTTCGGCCGCCGGATGGGGCCCGAATAACGATTTCCGCAATTGCGCCTCGTCGACGACAACTTTGCTCGAAAGGCGCTCGTATTCGGCCAGCTTGCGAATAAAACTCAAAATCAGCGGGATTTGGCTCTCCTCGGCGCGCGCGATATGGATCTGTTCAGCTACGGCCATCCCTCTGATAGTATCGGGGCTTGGATGAAGTTCTTCCTTGATTCAGCGAACCTGCAAGAACTGCGCGCCGCAGCGGCTTGGGGGATCATCGACGGCGTCACGACGAACCCGAGCCTGATTGCCAAGGAGGGTGTGCCGGTGGAAGTGCAGGTCCGCCGGATCTGCGATCTTATCGATGGCGACGTCAGCGCCGAAGTGGTTTCGTTGTCCACGCGGGAAATGATCGCGGAAGGACGGAGCCTGGCCAAGATTCACAAGAACGTGGTCGTCAAAATTCCGCTGATTGCCGAGGGTGTGCAGGCGATTCACGCGTTGGCGGAGGAGAGCATCCGCATAAATGTGACGCTGTGCTTCAGCGCCGCGCAGGCGCTGGTGGCGGCGAAAGCGGGCGCCTACATGGTGAGCCCGTTTGTGGGACGGGTGGACGATTTAGGACTCTCCGGCGTGGAAATGGTGCGTGACATTCTCACTATTTTTCGAAATTACGCTTTCGAAACGCAAGTGCTCGCCGCTTCCTGCCGCGGGCCCAGGCACGTGATCGAAGTAGCCAAAGCGGGCGCGCATATCGTGACGCTCCCATTCAAGGTGCTGGAGCAGATGTTTTGCCACCCGCTGACCGAAAAAGGGCTCGAGCAGTTTTTGAGCGATCATCGTAAGGCTTTTGACCTGGTAACTGCCTGAAAGCACCGCCGGTGGCTGTTTTCAACTACTGACATTCTTCTATCTTATTGAAAAGCTGCGGCTTATCAATAAATTGATACGTCCAACAGGCAGAGGATTAAAAAAATGAAAGGCGAGTGGAAGACAGGCGGGCGGTTGCTGGCGGTATTGATCGCCACGGCGCTTATAGGGTTCGCGGAAACGTCTGCTTCGCAAAACGAGAATGGACAACAGCCGCGGATGGCATCGCCGGGCGCAATCAATTATGTAGAAGGGCAGGCCACGCTGGACGGACAGGCCTTGACGGCTGAGTCCGTTGGGTCCGCGGTGGCCAAGCCGAATCAGGCGATCGCCACAACCAACGGATACGTGGAAGTGTTGCTCACGCCGGGAGCTTTTCTGCGGATTGGGCACGATGGCGAAGTACGGTTGCGATCGGCTAGTCTGGCCGGAGCGACCGTACAGGTGAATCGCGGAGCGGCGCTCATCGAAGTAGCGGACCTGGTGGAGGGTTCGACGCTGGCGGTGGATCTGGATGGCACGAGCACGGCGCTTGTGAAAAAGGGCCTGTATAGTTTCGATGCGGGGGAACACAGCGTGAGAGTGCTGGATGGAAAAGCGGAAGTGCGAAACGCCACCGGCGAGACCACGTTGAAAAAAGGCGACCAAGTATTGCTTGCGAGCGACAAGCCGTTGAAGAAGTGCGATTTTGAAACGAAAGAGGCCAAACAGGAGCCGCTCTATGTCTGGAGCAAAGTACGGGGCGAGCAGCAAGCGGAAGCGAATCGGAACTCAGCCGACAGCTTAGCGGCGAGCGGCGCCTGGTATGGTCCGGGCTGGTATTGGAATCCTTATTGGTCCGGTTACGCATATATGCCGGGAAGCGGATTTCTCTATAGCCCGTTCGGCTGGGGCTTCTATGGATACGCATATCCGCGGATCTGGGGCGGCTTGGGCTACCGCTATTACTATGTGCCTCGGTATTACGGCAATGGATTCCGTGGACACTCCTGGGGGCATCACGGCGGACACGCTGGTAGAGGCGGGCATCGGTAAGGTCACGTCAATCTGGCGGGCCATGAATTCGGCCCGCCTGTTGCGACGGTTAGCAAAGAGAACGCATCAGTGTGCGCGCTCGCTTGTGAAGCTCGCCGAAGCGGTGGAACAGCCTTGGTCAGTTCCACTCTCCCCTGATACCCACCCCGGTACCATTGACTGCCGAGTCCCTGCAGCGAGAAGGAATCAGACACAAACGCCTTACCGACAATCGGCAGCGTCAACGCGTAGATCTGGACGTTTTCCCGCTCGGCATTTGCTTCGAGCGTCTCGACCCTCTCCTGGCTGCCGCTTCAACAGGTTGCCCGATAAAAACGAGAACGCGCGAGCGCAAACCCGGACGTTCTTTAAGCAGGTCAATTGCGCGCATTTCGGCATCGATCATATTCGCTTTATGACCGGAGGGGGAGAGCGCTTTCAAAGCGGTCTGACGATCTCCCTGACCGAACGGCTTCGCGACTTTGATTTTGTCATCGTATGTGATCAAAGCGGCTTTCCCTGTGGCTGCGGCTAGCGAGTTGTCCAGAAGGGCTCCGGTCTTTGCGATAAATCTCAGACAATCGCGAACGTCTTGATCGGCCTGAACGGCGACAACCAGTGAAATGGGAAGCGTCGCCAAATCAAGTGCTATGGTCTGCGGCCGATCGTTATCAGTTACTCGGAAATCGCCGGTTGAAAGCCCGGGTATGTACTTTCCATCCTTCGAGACAACGAGCGTAGCTACGCTCACAAGCCGAACGGGAACGCGACTCGTTGGAGGTTGCTGTGCCACCCCATATGGGACCAAAATAAGCGTGGCCGCCACGGCAAATTCGGCACATCACACCTAAGATTAGACAGCGGTTGAGACGTAATGCATTGCGGATCTTAAGACTCGCCTCCGAATTACGTCATTCCGACGTGCTGGCCCGTCGCAGGCGGTCGCGCACGCCGGTCCAATCGGGCAAGTCCGGCGGCTGGATAACCGCTATCCAGTCCCATCCTTCGTTGTCGGCTTGGTGTAATTCCGCGTAGAGGCGATTAGCGTAGGTGGCGACGTCCACTGGCATGTCGAGGATGCGACCTCGGCCGGCGGGCGGCGCGGCGTCGGGCTCCAGAACGAAAAACGGAGTGCGCGGCGCGTAGTGCTTTGGATGGAGTCCGGGCGATTCCGAAATATGCGGTACATCCACTTCCTGGCCCCAGGATTCGCCGGTAACCGCTTCCAATTCCACCTGCGCGATCATGCCGGGCCGGAGAACTACCGGCGGAACGCGCACCAGCGAGGCAACCGTCGATTCGATCCCGACCTGCGTTGGGCCGCCATCGAGGATCATGTCCACGCGGTCTCCTAAACTCTTCCGAACATGCTCGGCAGTAGTCGGCGAGATCTGCGAAAAGCGATTGGCACTGGGCGCGGCTACAGGGATGCCGGCGCGGCGGATCAGAGCCGCAGCAACCGGGTGTGCCGGGACGCGGACTCCCACGGAGGGCAACCCTGCTGTAACCAGGCTGGGAATCGTCTCGGCTTTCTTCAACACGAGCGTGAGCGGCCCGGGCCAAAACTTCTTCGCAAGTAGCTGGGCGCGCTGGGGCCATTCCGCCGTGATGGTGCGCGCCATCGCCTCATCCGCAACATGAACGATCAACGGGCTCGCGAAGGGCCGCTCTTTGACCCGGTAAATCCGCGCGACCGCCTCTGCGTCCAGGGCGTTTGCGCCGAGTCCATAAACCGTTTCGGTAGGAAATGCGACCAGGCCGCCTTGGCGCAGAATTTCGGCAGCCCGGTTTAGTTCTTCTTCCCTCACTCCGGCAAGTCGTCTTTCGTGTCGCCCGACACTTTGCCCGTTTTCCGCCACACCAGAAAGGCGTGGATGAGCGCATCGATATCTCCGTCGAGCACGCGGTCCACGTCGCCGATCGCCAGTTTGGTGCGGTGATCCTTGATCAGCCGGTAGGGGGCGAGTACATAGCTGCGGATCTGGCTGCCGAAATTGATTTCGAGCTTGGAATCTTCGAGCTTCTGATCTTCGGCGCGCTTCTTGTCCATTTCGTGCTCGAACAGCTTGGCGCGCAATTGCTTCATGGCGCTGGCGCGATTCTTGTGCTGCGAGCGCTCGTTCTGACATTGCACCACGATTCCCGTCGGCAAGTGGGTAAAGCGCACGGCAGACTCCGTGCGGTTCACGTGCTGGCCGCCGGCGCCGCTGGCGCGGAAGACATCGATCTTCAGATCTTCCGGCCGGATGTCGATCTTGATGTCATCGTCGATTTGCGGGAACACGAATACCGAGGCAAAAGAGGTATGCCGGCGGGCGTTCGCGTCAAAGGGCGAGATGCGAACCAGCCGGTGTACGCCAATTTCCGACTGCAATTGCCCGTAGACATTTTCGCCGTTTATTTCGAAGGTTGCCGATTTGATGCCCGCGCCTTCGCCTTCGAGCCGGTCCGTGACGGTCGCCTCGAACTTATGGCGCTCGGCCCAGCGCAGGTACATACGAAGCAGCATTTCCGCCCAGTCCTGGCTTTCGGTGCCGCCGGCGCCCGGGTGAATCGTGATAATGGCGTCTCGGGCGGCGTTTTCGCCCGAGAGCAGCATGCCGGTCTCGAGTTCTTCCACCTTTTCGGCGAACGATTTCATCTCCCGCTCGAGATCGCCATTGACGTTCTCACCTTCGCGAGCGAGTTCGAATAGCGTGTCAATGTCGGAAGCCGCGGAAGCGACGCGGGAGGAATTCTGGATTGCCTCCTCCAGGCGCTTGCGCTGCTGCATCACGCGCTGGCTTTTCTCCGGCTGATTCCAAAAATCCGGGGCGTTGATTTCTTGTTCTAGCTTTTCCAGCTCTTGCTGTTTGCGGGAGGCGTCAAAGATAGCTCCGCACAGCTTCACCTTGCTGACGGAGCGTAACGTACTCTCTTTCTAGCTCTTCGAGGGTCATTCATTAGTAGTGTACTGCCTTCGATACAATTGGAATTACTACCCCTCGCAAGAAAACGCCGCAATGCAAGAAGGAAACGACCCATCCCTAGGTGTCAATAGCTGGCTGGAAGAGGAACTCTACCACCAATATCGATTCGATCGCAAAAGTGTAGACGAAGGATGGACGGACCTGTTCGTACATGCCGAAGACCAGAACGGTGCCGGAGTCAACGGAAATGTTTCGCCGGGCCAGGAAAGCGAAGCACAGAGCAGCGTAGCGGTCGAAACGGAACCGGAGCCGGTTCGCGAGCCCCCGGCGAAGCCTGAGCCGCAGAAAGAACCGCCGAAGCCCGAGCCGCCGCGTACCGAACCGCCGCGTAACGAACCTCCGAAGACCGAATTGGCGAAAGCGGCGCCGATCCAGCCAGCGAAGCCCGAACCGAAAACAGTCGGCGCCAGCGATCAGCTCATCCCGTTGCGGGGCGCGGCGGCGCGCATCGCCGAGAACATGACCTTGAGCCTGTCGATTCCGGTGGCGACCTCGCAGCGCCAGATTCCGGTTCGGGTCATCGAGGAAAATCGCAATCTCATCAATAAACGCCGCGTTTTAAAAGGCCAGAGCAAGTTAAGCTTCACTCAGTTGATCGCCTGGGCGATTGTCAAAGCGCTGAAGGCGAATGCCGGATTGAATCACGCGTACGCCGAAAATGGCGGCGAACCGTTCCGCGTGGTGCGCGGGCAAGTCAATCTCGGGCTGGCGATCGATATCGCGGCCAAAGACGGTACGCGCTCTCTCAAGGTGCCCAATATCAAAAACGCAGACGGCATGAACTTCGCGCAGTTTGTGGCCGCTTACGACGATATTGTGGCGCGGGCACGTACGAACAAGCTGCAGGTCGCGGATTTCGAAGGCACTACGATTTCGCTCACGAATCCCGGGACGGTGGGGACGTTTGGCTCGGTGCCGCGATTAATGCCCGGGCAAGGCGCAATCGTCGCCACTGGAGTGATCGATTACCCGGCCGAATTTGCAGCCATGAGCGAAGAGAATCGCGCAATGCTCGGGCTCGGCAAGGTACTTACGATTACATGCACCTATGATCACCGAATTATCCAGGGCGCTGAATCGGGATCGTTCCTGGCGAAGCTGCAGCAGCTTCTGGAAGGCGAAGACGGATTTTACGATTCCGTTTTTCGCGATTTAAAAATTCCGCACCTGCCAGTGCGCTGGCAGACCGATCAGCAGATCTCGCCGAGCCGCTTTGCCAAAGTAAATACGGACGCCGCCAAAGAAGCGGCCGTTATCCAGCTCATCAATTCCTACCGTATTCGCGGGCATCTGCTCGCCAATACGAATCCGCTCGGAACCGAGCCCGTCTATCAACAGGAATTGGACCCGGCCTCCTATGGCCTTTCGATTTGGGATTTAGACCGTCCGTTCCTGGCCGGCGCGGTAAAAGCTCCGAGCGGTGCGATCGCCTCTTACATGCAGCCGTACGAAACGCTGCGTGAGATTTTAGACCGGCTGCGCGCCACGTATTGCGGCTCCATGGGGGTCGAATACATGCACATTCAGGACCCGGAGCAGAAGCAATGGCTGCAGGACCGGATGGAAGCGACCATGAACCTCTGGAAGCTGGACGATCCGGTGCGCCAGCGCATCCTGAGTCGCTTGATTCAAGCCGAAGAGTTCGAACATTTTCTGCAGAGCCGTTTTGTCGGACAAAAACGCTTTGGCCTGGAAGGCTTGGAGAGTACCATTGTGGCGCTTGACGAGATCCTGGAGCGCGCGGCGAACGAAGGCGTACACGAATCGGTAATCGGCATGGCGCACCGCGGCCGGCTGAATGTGCTCGCCAACGTGGTGGGCAAATCGATGGCGCAGGTGTTCTCCGAGTTCGATGGAGAGCCCGATCCGGAGAGCGTGCAGGGTTCGGGCGATGTGAAGTATCATTTGGGCGCGAGCGGCGTTCACACCTCCACGCTAGGCAAAGAAATTCTGGTGTCGGTCGCCTTCAATCCGAGCCATCTGGAGGCGGTGGATCCGGTAGTGCAAGGACTGGTTCGGCCGAAGCAGGACCGCCTCGGCGATACCGCGCGCGCGCGCGTGATTCCGATCCTGATTCACGGCGATGCGGCGTTTATCGGGCAGGGCGTGGTGGCCGAGGTCCTGCAGTTATCGCAGCTCGACGGTTACAAGACCGGCGGCACGATTCACGTGGTCACTAACAATCAGATCGGGTTCACAACGAATCCGCTCGAGGGGCGCAGCAGCGTTTACTGCACCGATATCGCGCTTTCTGTGCAGGCGCCGATTTTTCACGTGAACGGCGATGATCCGGAAGCTTGCGTGCGCGTGGCGCAGTTAGCCTATGATTATCGCCAGCGATTTAAACGGGATGTAGTGATTGATGTTATCGGATATCGGCGGCAGGGGCATAACGAAGCGGACGACCCAAGCTACACGCAACCGGTGATGTACCGGAAAATCAAAGCGACCCCGACGGTTGCGACGCAATATTCCGAACAGCTCGTGCGCGAAAAGTTTCTGCCGCAGGAGCAGGTGGACCTCGTACGCGCACAGTCACGCCAACGGCTGAACGAAACCTACGATGAAGCCAAGCGGAACCGTGAGCAATTCGTCATTGAGCAGTTTGCAGTAATGCCGCCGGAAGAAATCGCGCAACCGATTCCCGCAACGGCGGCACAGCGCGACGCGCTGCTGAAAGTGATCGAAAAATGTACCGTACTGCCTAGTGAATTCCGCTTGCATCCGAAATTGAAATCGCTACTCGAAAAGCGGCGCGAAGCCATTCAGGGCGCGCCGATCGACTGGGGTTTTGCGGAGACGCTGGCATTCGGCAGCCTGGTGTTAGAAGGCACGCCGGTACGGCTCAGCGGCGAAGACGTGGTTCGGGGAACATTCACGCAACGGCACCTGGAATTCAGCGATTATGAAACGGGCGAAGGCTATATTCCGCTGAAGCATCTCGATCCACGCCAAGCCAAATTCGAGGCGCTCGACAGTCCCCTGAGCGAATTCGCGGTGATGGGTTATGAATTCGGCTACAGCGTGGCCGATCCGCTGACGCTGGTGATGTGGGAGGCGCAGTTCGGCGATTTCGTAAATGGCGCGCAGATCATCATTGATCAATTCGTGGTCTCCGCCGAAGCGAAATGGAACCAACCGAGCGGTCTGGTGCTGCTGCTGCCCCACGGGCTCGAAGGGCAGGGCCCGGAGCACTCCAGCGCCCGCATCGAACGCTTTTTGCAGTTATGCGCCGAAAACAATCTGCAGATTTGCAACTGCACTACGCCGGCGCAATACTTTCACCTGTTGCGGCGGCAAATGTATGGCGGAGCGGACCGCCGAGGCATTCGCAAGCCGCTGATCATATTTACTCCGAAGTTCCTGCTGCGCTATCCGAAGGCGGCTTCCTATCTGGAAGATCTAACCAGCGGAGCCTTCCAGGAAATCATCGGAGACTCCCAATATCTGGGTAATTCAATTCGACGCGTGCTCCTTTGTTCGGGGAAGGTCTATTACGACTTGCTAAATAAGCGGGAAGAGACCGGCCGAAAAGATGTGGCGATTATTCGCCTGGAACAGCTTTATCCGTTCCCTCTGCAGCGACTCACCGATATTTTGCGACGCTACCCGGAATCGGCCGAGTTGTGCTGGGTGCAGGAAGAGCCGGAGAACATGGGTCCGTGGTACTTCGTCGAAGACGAGATGCAGCCGATCATCAGCCCGGGCGGCGACGGCGGCCCAATAAAGAGACACTTGCGTTATGTTGGCCGCGCGCTCGCGGCCAGCCCGGCTGCCGGCGCGCATAAGGTACATCACGACCAGCAGGAAGCGTTGGTAGAGGAAGCTTTTTCGGCGACTCCCGGAACGGTGCGCAAGGCGCGGCGGTTAGTCCGCAAGAAGCGTTGACTGATTCGATAAAGCCGCTTCGAGTGAATCGCAGGCTGCGCCGAGCCCGTCCTCTTTGGCCAGCTCGCGAGCGATTTGTACTGCCGCTGTTTCATAACTCGGCTCGCTAAGCAAACGGTCCAACTCCAGTGACACCTTTGCCGCCGTATAGCAGGACCGTTCGATTGTCCTGGATACGCCGAGCTTTCGCAGCCGCTCCGCGTTATCGGGCTGATCGTGTGACCAGGGCACAACCAGCATCGGCCGGCCGGAGCGCAACGCCTGGGCACAGGTGCCGACCCCTCCCGAATGCACGCTCACTGCGACCCGCGGCATGATTTCCGAGTAGGACGCGTAATCCGTCACGTAGACCTCGCTCGAAGATTGGGTGGGCGCATCATTTCCCGCGAGCAGGACAGCGCGGACGCCGAGTTTTCGAGCGGCGGCAGCGCTCTTCTCGTAAAACGAACCGGGACGCATTACAGCCGACGAGCCGAGCGTAAATAGCACAGGCGGAGGGCCGCTATTCAGAAACTCCGACAAACCCTTGTCGGGCGACCAGTGCGCATCGCGCTTGTCGTAGAACACAAAACCGCACATACGCACATTGGGAGGCCAGTCCGGTTGCGGCCGCGCAAAGCGCGGTGAGAACAGCCCGAGTGTGCCGAAGGGAGAGAATCCTTCGAGCACTGGGTTGAAGGAGGATGCCGGCAGGCCGAGCTTTTTTCTCAGCCGAGCGATTGGACCAATCCACAATTGGATGTGCCGCTTGATGAGCGCGTGCAGTGCTACGAGTGGCCAGCGCCCCAAGCTATGAAGATGGCGCAGCCAGGGCGCTGAGGCAAGCACGGATGGATCGTATGTCGAGAAAAAGATCGCCGGCTGCAGGGCCACGGAAACCCAGGGCAGCCCGCGCGCTTCGGCCACGACCGGACCGGCGTAGCCCGCAACATGCGTCACCAGCAGGTCGGCACCGGCACATGCCGCGTGCAGATCCTGATATGCGTTTTCGACTTTGGGGAGCAGGTAATCGCGGATCAGATATTCCGAGCCACGCCGCGGATGCATGATCTTGTCCATGAGCGCGGGATTTCCGAGCAACTCGCCCACATCGGGCCGCACAGGCGCGAAGCTGACGTTTTCCGCTTCGATCTTGCTGCGATAGACCTCGGAAGTGGCGATTACTACGGTGTGCCCGCGGCGTCGCAATTCCATCGCGATGGCGAGATAAGGATGAAGATCGCCCAGCGATCCGAAGGTGTTTAGGACAATGCGCGCCAATTAGAGGATTTTCACCGTTCGATTTAACGCCGTCATCACTTTACTTTCCTGCTCACGAACAACGAGCCGTATGGCGTAGGCGCCCGGATCCACATCGAACTCCCAGTGCAAAGGTGATTGCGGGATCTTTCTGCTTAAGCGTGACGTCGGTGAGACGCAGGTTAACGGTCTTTGCGGCGCCGGTCACATAGCCGCCGTCGGGATCGAAAAGCGCCGCCACCGCGCGCAGAGAATCGAGACTCCGACCGGCCGCCTTCCGCAAATGCAGCGCCGCCATATCTATTTTCGCTGTTACCAGGACTTTCGCCGAGTTGCCGGTATTCGGCTTGGAATACCCGGTTTGCAGGACAACCGGAATATCCATGGTCTGGCTTTGCGAGAAGACTGCATCATCTATTTCCGCTGCGGCGCCGCGGCTTCGGGGTCGGGCCGACGCGCGTAATAACCGCGCCGCGCCTCGATGCTTACGCCTTTTATCGCCGGCAGGACGACCTTCAAGGAATGGAACTTGCCGTCGGTCTTTACGTCAAACGGCGAAAACCCGAGCAAATACGAGAATTCAGGGCCGGCCGCGACGCGCTCCAAGCCTACCTTCAAGTTGTTGTTGTTATGAAAAAACACGCCATCTGTACCGTCCGCTAAGTCCTTCATCACATCGCCGTCCGCCCGCGCGTTTTCGAGGCGATATCGCATCCATAGCCCATTGGGCTCCTTTCTCGCGGTGATGTCTTCTCCCTCGGCGACAATCACGCCATGGACACTGAGGCTGTTGACTACGACATTTGATCTGGCCGCGAGATCGAGTATCTCGGCCATTGCCGTGGCGACCTCCGGTGTCTGCGCAAAGAAGCCGGGCGAAGCCAGCACGATGGAGCGCTCGCCCGGCATCGCCGACAGTCTGCGAATCGCGCGCGTCAGCGTCCTAAGCGCAACTTGCGTATCGTGTACACCGATGATCAATTCTCGATTTGCAGCTGCCAGAGCGATAGTCCTGGCGACCTCAGGAGGCACATGCGCGCATTCCGCGGTATGAATCGTTAAACCTTCCAGCGCCTGAACGTCGCCTTTGACGAGAATTAAGTCCGCGATGTAGTAGCTGACATCGGGGCATTGCATCTCGCCGCGTCCGGCGGGCGGCTTCCATCTCAATTTCGAAACGGCCGCTTCGAGCTTTTCCCGATCGCTGGTGAACTCCAGAGTTGGGTTTCCGGAAAACGTGTAGATTGCCGCGTGATCGCCCTCGGCGAGGTTGGTTTTGAAGTAACGCATCGCGGCGTCGCGAAGATTCGCCATGGCGGCGAACCGGATGTTCAAATCATCGAATAGATAGATAAGAGACCGTTTGGGCGGGTTCATTTCGCGGCGGCTGGATGCGCCGGTTTTCGTATCAAGCGACAGAGCGGTCGCTCCCCCATCGATAGTTGGAATTTCTTTCGTGCGCCGGGATCGCCGAGAAGCTTACGATGCCCCTGTCGCCGGCCTTTATCGAAAAGCTGAAAATCGTCTTTGGTCAGATTGCCAATCGGTTCTCCGCGCTTGTCGCGCACGACCACCGGCAACAGCACGAGATCTACTTTGCTTTGGAAGGTAGGGACTTGTTCGCCCGGTGTCGAAACCGGCTGCTGCGCACGCGCCAGCGCACACAATAGAGCGAACAGCGCGATATAGCGCAGAAACACCTCGCAAGCGAAGATCGCTTCGACAGCTATTCTAGCGCGTGAAGAGAGAAATACAGCGGCGCTGTTAGCGCGCCGCTGCCTTGGCTTTCTGCGGAATCGGGGTATGACTCAACTTCGTGGAGCGCGAAGCTTTCGTCTTATGAACCGCGCTGCTCATGCTCGGGCTGGCGGTTCCGTTGGACGTGCCGTTCCCATTGGCCCCGCGAGGCGCACCATTGGGAGTTACCTTTCCGAGTATTACGGGCCGCTTAGCGCCTGTGGCGTTCGGAACGTTCGAAGGGCGCAAATGTGCCGTCTCGTACGCCATGACCGCGAAGGCAATTGCTTCCTTGGCATCGACGTCGAGACCGACTTCGGTGCTTTCCTTCACCGGAAGTGGATCGAGCGCCTTGCGCAGCATTCCCATAAGGGTCGTGTTATGCGCGCCGCCGCCCGAAACAAAGATCTCATCGACGCGCATCTCCGGCAATACGAAATTACGCACCGCGAGTGCAATGCTCTCGGCCGTCAGCGCAGTCGCCGTAGCCACGAGATCCTCGCTGCTCAACTCCGTATCGAGGAGTTTGCTGACGAAATCCACTCCGTACTGTTCGCGTCCGGCCGACTTCGGCGGCTTGGCGCGAAAATACTTATCACGCAGAAGCTTGGCCAGCAGCTTCACGTCTACTACGCCGGTGGCCGCCATTGCGCCATCGCGATCGTAAGACTGGCCGCCCTGCGTGATGCGCGTGATCAACTGGTCGATCACCATATTGCCGGGACCCGTATCGAACCCAATCACGCGATCCGTGCTGGTGTTCGGCGGAATCGCCGTGAGGTTGGCAATGCCGCCGATGTTGACCGCAACACGGCCGCGCCCACGGTGCCGCATCAGCATGTAGTCCAGGTAAGGAACTAAAGGCGCACCCTTACCGCCCGCCGCGATATCCCGCTCGCGGAAATTTGAGACTACATTGATGCCGGTGCGCTCGCTGATCACGCTGGATTCGCCAATCTGGAAAGTGCTGGCGACCTTCTTCCCGAGATACTGCGCCGCCTGTCCCTCGTGGAAGATCGTCTGGCCATGACAGCCGATCAGCTTGATCGTTTCCAGAGGAATCTGCGCCCGCTCGGCAGTCTCCTCCAAAGCCTCGACATACAATTCGCCGAGAAGAAAGTTCAGCCTGGAAATATCGCCCGTGGGAGTCGTGGTGTTCGAGACACCTAGTAACGCTTCACGGATCTTTCTTGGATAAGGGACCGAGTGACTCGTCAAGACGTTGATCTTTGCCTTGAAACCAGAACCGATCATATCGATGATGGCCACGTCGATGCCGTCGAGCGAAGTCCCGCTCATGATGCCTGCTATTCTCATCTCTTTAGCAACTCTTGCTGCAAGTTTTGCAGAATTTCGAAAGCTTCAACCGGTCGCAATTCATTGACGTTCAATGAACGGATCCGATCGGCGAGCCCCTGCTCCACGGGCTCGAACAACTTAATCTGTAAGGGAGCGTTAGCATCACCCGGGGTGAGTTCCTCACGTACCGAGTGTTCCCTTACTTCATGATGCAATAAAACGGACCTCGCGCGCTCAATTACTTGCAGGGGAAGACCGGCTAAACGGGCCACTTCGATGCCATAACTACGGTTTGCGGCACCAGGTTCTACTTTTCTTATGAATAAGATACGGTCATTTGCCTCTTTTACGGCTACCTGTAAATTTCCTACGCCAGAAAGTTGATCGGCGAGGCCTGTCAGCTCGTGATAATGGGTCGCAAATAACGTTTTCGCCCTAATCCGTTCGTGGGCGAACTCAATAATCGCCCAAGCCAAGGCCAAACCATCGTAGGTCGAGGTGCCGCGCCCGATCTCGTCTAATACTATGAAGCTATTAGCCGAAGCTGTATTGAGGATGGCTGCGGCTTCGGTCATTTCGACCATGAAAGTCGAGCGACCCCGGGCAAGGTTGTCGGCTGCACCAATTCGGGTAAAGACCCGGTCCACTATGGGGAGCAGGGCGGCGTCGGCCGGGACAAAGGAACCCATCTGCGCCAGGATCAGGATTAGCGCGGCCTGCCGCAAATAGGTAGATTTACCACCCATATTCGGGCCGGTAATCACCGCGATGTATTGATTCGAGGAATGCAGGTATAAGTCGTTGGGAACGAAGCGAACCGCATCACGCTCTGTAAGCTTTTCGATCACGGGATGGCGGCCTGCCTCAATCCGCATCTCTCCGGAATCGGAAAAGCGAGAGCGGCGGTACCGGTTTTCCACGGCGACGTGCGCGAGAGATGCGGCTACGTCCAACTCGGCCACAGCAGCAGCGGCGGACTTGATGCGCGAGGCTTGGGCGGCGGCCGCCGAGCGAATGGCTTGGAAGATTTCCCGCTCGAGCGAAAGGATTTTCTCTTCGGCGGAAAGGACTTTCGTTTCGAGTTCTTTCAGCTCCGGAGTCGTGAAGCGCTCGGCATTTGCCAGCGTTTGCTTACGTTCGTAGGCCGCGGGAACAAGCGGCAGGTTCGTTTTCGATACTTCAATGTAGTAGCCGAAGACGTTGTTGAAACGTATTTTCAGCGACTGGATGCCGGTGGCCGAGCGCTCGCGGTATTCGATCGCGGCGATGTACTGCCGGCTGTTGCGGCTGATATCACGCAGCTCATCGAGCTTTTCATCGAAACCTTCGCGGATTGTGCCGCCGTCCGCTAAATTTACCGGCGGTTCGGCGGCGATCGCCACGAGAATTTGGTTTGCGACATCTCCCACCGGATCGGCCTCGAAACGCAACGCCGGAGTCTCGCAGACGGCGGTCAATTGCACGAGCGCGGGCAGTTGCGCCAGAGACCGTCCCAGCG
>Ga0068856_100001798_pt1 | contig 22385 bp, 27 predicted proteins | sample KBSCornC62_FD_66595 | JGI IMG/M metagenome (GOLD analysis project Ga0068856, IMG submission 66595) | Corn rhizosphere microbial communities from Kellogg Biological Station, Michigan, USA - KBS Corn C6-2 | ecosystem: Host-associated > Plants > Roots > Rhizosphere > Soil ... | reverse complement strand
CTGACTTTGTAGCCGAATTAACGTTTTTCTTTCCAATGTTGTAATAAACGTTCACAAATTCATCATTAAGTTTTGGATCTTGATAGCTGTACTTTGGACCTAATGCCATAGCCGGAGTACAAATCAATATGAAAATTAGTTTCTTCATAATGAAGGCCTATAGGGTTGCTGAGTAAATCCAATCCTAAAGCCTAGGAGTTCCCAAGCTGAAGTAGCGGAAGTATCCCCGTATTTCATGTCAAACGTATAGCCGAGTTTCCCGGAAGGCAAAAGCTTTCTATTTTCAATAATAGTTTGTGTTGTGCTAGATAAATTTACAGAATAGCTTGTAGCCGTCGAAGTCTCGACTGTATAAGTGGCAGTTAATGTTGTTCCCTGATTTTTTGTTGCTAGAGTATCGATATTGGTTAATTGCGTTTGGAGAAACGGATCGCCCCCTGTAAAAGATTTTGAGCGCCAGTAGGATTGAATAGCGGTTCCATTATCAGAAGTCCCGGTTCCAAAAATAAAGATATTCCCGCTTGTTGTATCTCCGAAATATAAACGGTTAGCTGCCGATAACATTCCACCTGCGCCAAAGTTATAAAGTCCCCACCCATTGTTAATAAGGTCATATCTAAAGATATAGTTGTTGTTAGCTTGCCCTGTCCCAAAAGGGACAGATTCCCAAATCGCATTATCGAAATAGAGCATGTATGCTTGATCGTTGGCTGAACCTTCAAACCAATTTACCGTAAAACTGTCCAGCGTTGGATTCTGTCCCAATGTCGTAATTGAGAAATCATCACGCATCTGAAAATATGACCCTGTAGATATCCCAATAAATGAGCCATTGGTCTGAGAGGTCCAGCTTGGAGTAGAGGAAAGCGTCGAGAAACTGTTCGTTGAAGACCGAATAAAGAAAGATTGTGTCCCGTCATTTTCCGTCGTGGCGTTAAAATTGCTCCAAGTCGTTAGATTTGGCGCATTATGGACTGCCGAATAATATGTCCCCGTAGTAGAACGAACGCTAAAATTGCCGAAATATGCGCCTTGATTACGAGCTGCGGATATTTCTGACTGAAAAATAAGCCCAGGGATCGTGGCTGTACTGATTTCTGTATCAGTTGCAGTTACTTGCGTTACCCCATCCCATAAAAGCGTTAATAGCCCTGAAGATTTTTCATAAGAAAGAGTAAGCGTATGGTTTAAAATATCTGTAGGTATTGTTGTCTCATTAAAGTTAAGAGATGTTAGGCATCGTTGCTGGTCTGATAGTTGTGTATTTTTACAAAGCTGAAACAGAAAGTAACCAGAAGATTCTGTTGTGAAATCCGTTGATTTCATAACAACATAGGCTTCATACCCTTTATCCGCTGACGTATGAAGCTGAATCCCAGCTAAATCTTCAGGACAAGGATATTTTCCGACAATTATTCCATCACTACAGGAATGAAATTGAATATTAGCTTGAGTGATCCAGGAAGTATAGTTCCCCGTTGTGACAGTTGAATATTTGATTTCAGCGAGGCCAAACGGGAGGATTAAACTCGCCGCTGATGTTGTGGAAAGTTCAACCAAGCTAGAACCATATGTCGCTGCGCCTGATTGGAGCGCCCAATTCGCTGAATTTGTAAATTGATCCGTAATCCCCTGCAAAATCACGCTGCCGGAAGTTGTCGTTGTATCGGTATGAGTCGAAAACCCTGATCCTGCTCCAAAATCAGCGGCAGTAGTTTGGTTCCATGAATTAAGCGTTTTTTTACCCGCTATTAATACATCCGGCGTGATATCGATGCTCTCTTTAGTTAAGGCCGAGCAGTCATACATCCATGTATGGCCGTCTTGACCACGAAACCAAACTCTACCCCCCGGATCAATCGCGGAGGTATTATCAAATGTGCCAATATTGTCAGAAACCGTTTTAACTTGGGCTGTAAATTGATCGTCAAAATCAAAGTATCCGAATGAAGCATCTTTCCACCATAAGAGTTTCCCGCATCCCCATCGAATATGAGTAAGACGGCTTCCTGGCGCGGCTATAACTTCCTGAAAAGCATCTGTGGGATTTACCCCAGGAGTAAAATTGGTGAAGGTATTCGATTGAGAAACAAATAATGTATTAGGAGCCGAAGATACTCCTGCGACAACAACCCTATCGGGAGTGGATTCGACCATGGTCCCAAGCGGCGAACCATAGGTCGTACTTGTAGATCCATCCGTTCTTAGGAAAACGTCTCGGTTAGAATCGACGCAATAGCTGTTCCCTTGCGTATCCGCGCAGTCCCATGTGGAATTAAGCGTCGCTGTTGAGACAATTTGCCGAGGCGAACCATCTGCAACAACGGCATAGAGGCTTGTCGATGATCCTACAAGCTGATAATCATTGCCCGTCGAATCAAAGGCGTGATAGAGCCCATGAACGGCTTGTCCTGTTCCTAGAGCTTTATAAAGCCCATATCCTGAGCGTTTTTTTATGGAAAGACCGCCCGGAGATAAATCAACATTTAGAAGGTCTTGGGCTTCAGATGGATCTAATGCAACAGACGGACTATTATTATTGAGAAGCCCGAACTTTGATACAGCCACCTGATCGCCAAAGACCGGGGCGCATAATAAAGCCGCAACAAGAAGGCGTTTAATCATTTGAGGATTCGGATATTTCCCGTATTCCAATTCCTGCCGCCAATCAACCTTTTAGGCTCCTCCGCTTCTAAAGCCTTAAAAACTTGCGTTAGATTGGCTTTCCCATCATTGGAAATCTGTAAATATTGAGTAGCCTTCGCTTGATTTGTAGCGCTTGGATCACGTGCTAATAACCGCGCTGAAGTTGAATATGCGAGGTAGAAATCAAATGGCCTCAATAAGTAGTTGGATGTAGCCCCAAGCATAAACGGAACATCTGTTGAAGCCGCCATTGGTGTATGAATAATAGTCGCTTCAACAACAAGGTTCGCACCAGCATCCCCCGATTGGGGCGTCGGATGCAAGGTTAAATCTAAATTCGATGGGTCGGTCCCTTCAATGACAAATTCTAACGGGGTTCCTATATCTTGGGTCCAATCATTCGCGGAATAATAAAGATCAAAATATGCTTTGCTGCGTTTTTTAATGGGAAGCCCTTTATGTGTGACACGCGGGAAAGCAAGCGGCGTGCCCGTGATCAGACTTAATAAATATTGGCGTTGCCCGGCAATAACTGTAATCGTCGTTGTTTCTTTTATGATCTTTATTTCTTGGTTCCATTGATTTTGTGTATTGTCGAGTTCAGTATTAATATCCGTGAGCGCATAACGATCATGATTAGGATCACTCGTCAAACTTCCAATAAGACTCTGCAATTCTGAAAGGGTCATGCTGCCGCCAATTCGCCAATGTCTGCATTGGCTATTTTCTTGAGGAGTCTCAAATAAAGAGGGGTATTACGTTCGACGTTGTAATATTTCTTTACACGCGCATACGCGTTACGGCCAAGCGTTCTACGAGCCGATTCATCTTCAATGAGTGTGTAAAGAGCCCCAAACCATTCTTCGGGATCGTTATCTTGGACTAACAACCCATCTTGGCCGGGGTTTACCGTCGCCGCATAATGCCCAATCCCTGTCGCTACTGTCGGAATTTTGAGAGCAGAATATTCAAGCCATCGCAAATTAGACTTAGAACGATTAAAATTGCAATCAACAAGAGGGGCAATCCCAATATCAAAGCCAAAGGATGCTGCGAAAGGAGCGTATCGATTAATGGCGACGGATCTATCAGCATAATGAACATTTTTTAAACCTTCAAATGGGTATTTTCTTCCTAGCGCTTCACAGGATTTCTTTAATGCAGAATTAACAAGGCAAAGCGTTACATGCGGATTCTTCTCAAGTATTTTGCGTAATACAGGAGCAACCATCATCAAATCTTCAAAATGTGCCCTCCCGCCAATCCATCCGATGCGAATGCCTTTATGCTTTCGCACCGTCACATTATCCCATCCAATAAATTTACTATCGCCTTTAAAATCAAGCGAATTCTCGATGATATAGCGGTCATCATTAATGGATTCATAGACTTCACCAAGGTGCGGGGTTGTGACGGTTAAAGCATACGCATTCCGCATAGAGTCTAAAGCGACACGCCTAAATGGAGATCCATTACGAAACCCGTTATAGGCTTCGTTCCACGGCGGGACATCGACATAGTTATCATCCATTTCGACGATAAATGGCTTTTGGTGTTTATGCTGCATTTCTAGAAAGAAATCTAAAGAGTTTTCGTAATACATGGGATGCCATAACACAACGTCAGCATGTTCACAGAAATGATCTATGGCCGCTCTAACATATTGCCCTACAGTTAGGCCTGGAGCATCGGCAGATGGAATGGGAGAATTAATGTCTTCTTGCCAGGTATGTAGAACAGCCGGATTTGTTTGATAGCGAAACCAAGCCAAGTCCACGACCGTATTCTTGTACTTCCGCATCTCGTAGGCCCAGATAGCAAAACGGTAATAGTTGACCCCATCTGTTGAAGCCGGGATCATGGCAACGCGAAAGTTAGATTTGCCCAAGGTAGGCATCCTTAGCGGCATCTACTGCTTTTGGATCTCTTGTTGCCATCGCGCCTGATTCCGTGAGACGGTAATAACAAAGTGGCATTTTCATATTCAGGATCTTGTAACCTTTACGGTAGGCTTCCCATTGAAACTTCCAATCATCAAGCCCAAGATTCGTATAAACACCTTCTTCATATTGAATAGATTCTGAAAGCTTCTTCGTATAGGCCATTGTGGAATGACAGATAAAATTCATCTTCTGCGTCTTGGCTTTCTCAGGATCAAATGGGCTAGACACAATCTTATTCTGTGCGTTTCCTATCGAATCCATGGCAAAGAACGATCCATAAACAAGATCCGGCTTCTTAGCCTCAAAGAAAGAAATCGTATCCTTGGCGCGGTTCTTCGTCGCTAAATCATCCGCATCTAAAACCATAATGATCTTTGACTGCGCGGATTCATTGCCAAAGTTACGCGCTGCGGACCTCCCTTTGTTTTGTTCTATGTGGAACACTCGGACGCGAGAATCTTCTTTAGCGTGAAAATCCAAAATATCTGCTGTAGAATCGCTCGAACCGTCATTCACGACAATGATTTCAATCTGCTTCACAGTTTGGGCTCTGCATGACAGAATGGCTTTAGATACCCACCTGTCCGCGTTATAAGCGGGAATGACGAACGAGGCTCTAGGATTCATTGAGATACCTCGATCGGGGTAAGCGCACCGATCGCCTTTTTAAAGCTTTCCGGGTCGGCTTGCCTTAAATAGAATTCCTGCGCTTCTTTATTCAAAGGCTTTGCTTTTATTTCTTTAATCTTTTCGTAAAGATCCTTTTTAAAAGCTTCCCATGATTGATCCGGGTCAATGTATCCGCAATAGGGAGCCTGAACATTCGAGATCACATGCCGCCCGTTTACTTGGGCTATAAGCATGGCGTTATCTAAGGCCGCGAACTGGTAGAAGGATAGAAAGCAGGAAAAGTCCTGAACCTTGGCGGCGTTATAGACAAAGTTAATATGCGGCAGGTCTTCGGATAAATCTTTGAGGAGATCGGCATAGGCCTTATCCGTAGCAACCAAGACTGTGAATTTCTCGGGAAGTTCATGACTTACTTTGACAATATCTTGAGTCGCTAAAGGAAGCGGTACAACTTCAGCCGTAATGCCTAATTCTGAGAGTTTGTTCTTTTCGTAATCGGTATTGCAATAATTGATAACCGTCTTAGCTACCCTGATTGTCTCCATTACTGTCTGATACTTGACACTAGCTAAGGCTTCAATCTCGCCTGGAATCCAATACTGGATCTTAATGAGATCAGGCCGCAATCCTTCAAAACGGGACATAAAGTTGTAGCCAATATTGACAATAGTCTTATAAACCGTAGGAGTTAAGCCTGTGGGCTTAATAAGATCCGCGCCTAAGATTTGGGCAATCTTTATGGCTCGTTCTTTATAGCCGACTGAGAAAACGCCTATTTCCCGATCAGGAATCCCATGTTTATGCCGAACCGTGTAAATCGTCTTATCGCGATTCTCAGCGTTCCATTTGATCGAGGAAATACCAGAATTAGGAGTATCTGCGATAAAGCCAGAGCCTTCGACATAAATGCCTTTGCATCCATTTTCTACCGCCGTAAGCCAATAATCCCAATCCTGGGCCGCCTCTAGCGTTTCATCCCATCTTGGCGCTTTTTCACGCGCAATAGGAGCCATCGAAGATATATAGTTCCCGCAGGTAAGACTATAAGCGTCAAATGATTCAGAACTAAACTCCCCGGCTCCTTCAGTTCCTTCATAACCTGAATAAACAAAATCCGCATCTTTCACCGCCTTGAATTCTTCCATCATCCGCGCTACGTGTCCCGGCTTTAAATAACAATCCGCATCTAAGAACCAAAGATATTTCCCTTTGGCAATGTCCATCCCGGAATTACGGGCCCTAGGAGCCCCGCCATGCTCAATAATCAAGACTTGAACCCGGGAAAATTCTTCAGCGACTCTTTCAAGTTCTGGATCAGAGCCATCAAAGACGCAAATAATTTCAACGTTCTTCGGGACTGACTTATCAAAGAGGCTGGCCAGGCATTGCCTAAACACACTTACGGGCTTTTTATAAACGGGAATGATAAAGGAAATAAGCAGTTCTTTAGCCAATGCAAGGCTCCTTTGTTTTAACGAATTGCTGAAACTCGTCTTTATATTTCTCGAAAACGGATGGCGGTTTAATATCGGAAGAGCGTGTGAATTCAAAATCGCCAAAATTCTTACTTGACCATTCAAGCGTCACACGTGGATGTTGTATAGCGGCATCCTCAATCCAAGCTTCGGAAACATGCGGATTTTGATTTCGCAGGCAAGACTTCATCTTCTCAAGGCGGCGGGAATAATCCTTCAGTTCACAATAGTGGTTTACATTAATTCCTGAATTCTTCACCTGGAATGGATAAAGAGAAAACTTTGTCCCATAATGCTTGTAACTTTTCCCCGTTATATCCGAGTGATAAAAGTCCTCGTTCTGAGATCCATAACCACCGAAATAATGGACGCCCAACTTCCGAGCGTGAATGTTCTTCCATTTGTCGCACCGCCCTTTCGTTATAATGGTTTGGAAATCGCCAGCATAAGACGTGACGTTTGTATACCATGCCATCGATTCTGGCATTGACTCGATTGCCACTGGATTTAAAACAATCATGTCAGGATGCAAGAACCAAACTGCATCCCCCGTCGCTTTCGCTATGCAGACATTAAAGGCTTCGTTATATGCCTTCATATCCGACGGATGAAAGGTCGGATGATCGATGATGATTAATTTCTCATGGGCATATTTTTGTTTCACGTGGAATAAAAGTTCACGTGTTCCATCGTTAGACTTCGCATCGAGTGCATAAATAAATTGATGAATATGTTCCAGCGCTGCCATAATGCTAAAGGCAACCCATGGGCATTCATTCAATATCGGAGTCGTTACGGAAATCTTCACTTGAAAGCTTCCACATTTAAAGAGACATTTTTACCATCAAAATTACAGACTAAAGACGAACAATCAGATAGGCCGTGAGGCATTTCTACAAGCCGTCTAACCCGAGTAAACCCCGCTTTACTTAATTGAAAAGCAAGTCGTGCAAATGTAAATGGCGCATAATGAAAAGCTAAATCATAGATTTGGTCGCCATAAAGAAAATTGACAATATATTCCGTTAGCCCATACTGGGTATAAAGTTCAATGGCTCTGGCAAAATCAGGGACTCCAATCACAATTTTTCCCCCTGGAGCTAAAATACGATGCCATTCCCTTAAAACATCGAGTGTCTTAGTATGAGGAAAATGCTCTAGGATTTGAGAAGCATATATTTCCGCAACTGTATTCGTCGCAATACCGGGAAGACTAGAAACGTCTGCTCTTATATCCACATCGTGTTCTTCACTTAAATCAACGGTCTTGAAACCCTCTATTCGGGTTCCGCGTCCGCCAAGGTTCAGCTTTAAAAGTTCTGTTTCAGACATAAATAGATGCCCGGATGCTTTCGCAGAGCCGGGACTTTTTAATTCCTTATCCGATCAACTCATGGGCAAAGCCGATTAAACCCGCCGAGGGGTTCAAGCAAGCCGCAGCGCCATAGACCTTGTAGGCAACGTCGGTGAACTGATTGAACGGATCATTTTTATCTGGCCCGCGAGCAATCAACATTTCAACTTGGCCGTTCAGAGTCGTCAAACCATAGGCCTGTTGTCCGAAGACAAAGATCATGTTGACGCTGTGAGCTGCAACCGCATAGCGAGGAGCTTCCGTGGAACTAACAAACCGAATTCCTTCCACTTGTCCGGTTTCGCCCCGATACATAGTTTCCTTGGAATTCTGATATTGATTCCAGTTAATCCATGTCGGATCACGTCGGAGCGAATGGAGCGCGTTAGGATGCGTATACCCAACGAAAAGTCCATCAGCCATGGGACGTGCATTTTTCCCGCGTAGTTTGGTCGTAATTTTCCGAAGCAAACTAACGCATGTTTGAGACGAAATGCCAGGAGCTGTTTTACTGACGGCTGATAAACGACTCGCAGAAGTTCCAAATACGGCAGGGAATTGGAACAAGCTATTGGAATTGTTATTGGCCGGAGTCGTAACAAGGGACATGCCTGACGCCAAAGACGACATCAACGCCGACAAAATGCCAGTCGTAGACGTGTTATTGACATAGGTGGATTTATAAATCCCCGTCTGACAGATGCGTTCAACGGTCTTAGCGGCAGAATCCGATAACACATCCATTGCTCCATTGACTGCATCAAAGATCGCTGTCATCTGGAAGAGGTCGGTCAGTTTATGGCCACGTCCGTACCCGGCAATCGTAGCCGTCACTCTGCGGCTGGATAGTGCCACGAGCGAGTTAGCCACGCCTTCAGCGAGTGTAGAGGACGCTGCACCTAAAGACCGCCAGCCATTCCAAGTCGCCGTTGTTCCTGTGCGAAGGGGAAGTTCATCCCGTTGCGCGAATTCCGCCAACTTCACTTGTGGTTCAAGCCGGACTAACATCTTCTGGCTAAACCACGACTGCATTAAGTTAGAGTTTGTTACTGTAGTGCTATTTGAATCAGCCATTTGAGAATCTCTTACTGCACATAATTTTCAAGCAGACGGTACTATCCTCGTCCCATAAGTGCGGCACGAACAGCCGCATCGCCTAACGCTTCCTGGTCTTTCTTGCGTATGTCTAATTTGTCCAGGTTCGCTAGAGTGATTTGCTGTCCGGGGACGGAGGCCGATGGCGCGGAAGGTGGTGTGCCGCCGCCCAAAACGAGCGAGGGCTTGCTTGGCTGTGCTTGACCCGGAATCGGATCACCAAGGCGCATCTCTTCCTTAACTTCTAACCAAGCAGCTTTATGAGGGTTTTTCCGAGAAGCAATATCAGGATCAGTAGCGATCTTTTGGTTTATCGCGGCAAAAATATCCGCTCTTAAAACACGCGGATCTTTCTCTGCTAGTCCTTGAATGTTTGACCGTACCGAATCAATTTTTTCTCTTTGTTCGATAGGTTTAAACCGCTGCTCTAAGGCCAATTCAATCAGCCGGGTCGTTGTCGAGAGCGGATCTTGCTGATAATCGCGTCTGACAATTTCCTCTAACTGTTGCTGTGTGAATTGTCCTTGCGGAATAGGTGCTGGCGTTGGCGGAACAGGAGGAAGATTTGCCACTAACCGATCTGGATTCGGCATGTTACGGAACTTATTTTCGCGTTCCGTGTATTCCCTCATGTAATCATCAACGCTTTTAATGGCCTCATCTTTCTTCTGGATTGCCTCATCAAGTTGCTTGGTTGAAGCTTGTATTTTCTCAACGTCTACTGTGCCATCGGGTTTTAAGAACTTTTGCGGTACTTCGATTGTCGGAGCCGCTTGTGGCGGCGTCCCTAAATCTTGAGTCGTTAACGTCAGAGGGTCTTGGTTGCTGGCTTCGGCATTCACAATCGCCTGTCTAACAGCGGCATCGTCTAACGGCGGCGTTAGATCGGGAATTGCTGGAACAGGTTGTGGCTGTGAACGGGGAGTCGCATCAACGATGACCGCTCCTGGAATAATGTCCATTTAATGTCCTTTTGATCCGTCCCGTAGGATTGTGGATCGATTCATTCGCTAGGGTTAAGCCGTCACACGGTCCAGGTTTACGGACACCGGGGGCTGTGGATTAGGGCGTTGTCCTTGCGTTACTTGTCTTCGTGCACTCAAGATTGACTCCAGCATGTCCTGGTAAGCCTTTCGCCGGGCGCACAAATCGATTAAGCCGTACTGCGTATCGGATAAAAGCCGTCTATCGACTTCGAGATTGATTCGTTTAAGTTCATCGAAACATCCGAAAAGCCATAGATTCCTGACTCCCGCATCATTCAGGGCTTCGCCAATCGCGCTTGTATCCAAATCGTTGAAAGCATCCGGGTAAAGCATCTGGCTGAAGAAACGTTTCAGTTTGTTCATGACGCACTCGCTATAGGCTGACGCCTAAGTTCATTGGGAGGGCCAGGTAAGAATGAGGGTTGGTTCCCATTGGGCCCGCCTTTAAGCCCGGGGGCATCTGGCGCGGGCATCGCTGGGCCACCCATCGGAGGCGAGCCCGGAGGGCCACCGCCGGGCGGCATCATTGGCATAGGCATCACCATTTTGTCCACCTCATCTCCAGTGCCCATAATCTGTGCCGCGTATTTAGCTGCTTCTGAGAGGTTAATCACGGGCTGGAACGTCTTGACCCAATCCATGAACTGCGCCGACTTAATAACTTTGTTTTCAAGGCTAAAGATACCCATCGGCTTAAAGCGGTACGAGTTCGCCACAATCTCAGGCGGCACGAATGCAAAGGCCATATAGCGTGGGACCATTAAAGGCTGCGGCGGTAGTTGCGGCAGCGGCGGCATTCCTGGAGGCGGCGGCGGGGGGGAAGGCGCAGGCGTTTCCCCAATTTGAACGGGCATTTCCCCAAGAATAGGCTTTAAATCTTCAGGGCCTAAATTCTGGTAAATGAGCCCATAAATCCGCTCCGCAACTTTGATAATGAAATCGGCTTCCATGACCATTCCATAGGCGGCTACGCGCTCATTGAACATCTGCTTTAACAGTTCCATTCCGCCCAAGGTTTGATTGGAATCTTTCACGATGCCGCTAGATCCAAGCGTCACGCGGTTTGCCCCGGTTTTTTCTTGCACCATGCGTTCTAAATTGAATCGATGCTCAAAAAAGGATTTGGCGAGATCTGGGAAATCCAATGGCATGACGGCCTTACGAACATCTTCAGCCTGAGCTTTTAACCGGATCTGCGCTCCTGGCTTAGAAACTAAATCTTGGTCCGGGTTGACCATGAGCGTATCGATCACGACAAGCATCTTGTTCATGATCAAGTTCATGTTATCGATGCCCAAGTTTCCTGACTCGTTGATTTCGTCTTGATCGTCGAAGAGGATTTCAGGAATACCTTTCCCGTAGGGTTCGCCCGTTCTGATATAGTCCATCTTCATTATGGGGTTCTCACCGTCAAACTGAATGTTGATTTCGGATGAGAGGACCGCGACGCCAGACGCTACCATGACTTTAGCCGGGACTAACCGTTCCGCATCATCGCCATCGGGCATATCGAATTGAATCCACTTCTGCGGTAAATCGTTATAGAGTTCCCAAATCGTATGGCGTTTCTCGTTGCGCGGCATGTCCCGGTGAATTTCAAAGTATCCCCGCTCTTGCTTAATATCGGAGGTATCGATTTCAAATTTCTCCCCTTCCGTCACGTCCTGAAGCTGCATACGAACATCGAGGGCTTGCCCTTTGGCAATTAAGTCCAATATCGCGCCATAGGTGATTTTGTCCCGGTGAATAACCTTCTTCCATTCCGTTGAATTCGGTTCCGGGAAAATATCGCGGATATGGACATACTTAGCGCAGAGTTGGTTCTTTAAGAGCGTGACGGTCGGCTGCATTTGAAAGCCTTTGATCTGTGGCGGCGGCATTGGCGATTGGCCCATTAAGCTTTCAGGCGGCGCATTTTGCACGACTTCTAAAGGCGTCTGATGAACGGGCAGTCGCCTCAGCCGCATATCTTCAATGCGTTCCCAATAGAACTTGACGAATCCGGACCCGTATTTGACAGCTTCTTTTAAAGCGTCATAGAACGCAATCACAAACCCGGATTTACGGAGTTCATAATCCACGACATCTTGAATTAACCGTGCTTGCAAATCATCACCTGCCGGCCCTGCCGCCGTTTGTATCGGCGGGTTAGGAGCCATCATCGTTTTGAAGATTTGCGAGGCGATAATTTCAACGTTCTGAAACGTAAGATCAATAAACATCGTGGACTGCCACGGTTCTTTTTGAGCTAGGCGCGTTGGGTCATAGATGGCGTGAAAATTACGATCACATCGATCCCATTTATCATGCATCCGCGTAGAACGCCAATCCCAAGACTTCTTGTAGAAGCTTTGGACGTAAGTCAGGAGTTCCTGTTTTCGTTGCGCGACAAGAGGCGGATCTTGCGGCGGCGTCGGAAGCGGAGCTTTAACCGGATCGGCCATTAATTCGTTCTTATATGGTCTTGGCAGACTTGATCTTGTCCGGGCGCGACGGGTTCGCCACACTCACAACGTAAGACTTCTTGAATCTCAGGAAGAACAATTTCATCCTTCGGTTCAACAAATGTTTCAATAGGCTTTTTCTTTGGAACAATTTTGGGTTTAGGCTTAAACATGGTTCAAGATTCAGGTGTCGATCCGTCATTACGCTGTTGCTGCGAAGTCGCCGTAAAAATTCCTTTGCCGCCGCCATTGGTCGGGATCGTGGTTTTCTTAGACCCGCCGCCCTTGCCTTCTGGAAGATGATGCTCGCCTCGTTTTTGCTGTGATGTTTGTAAGTTGTCCATGAAGTCCTCCTATTGCCCTTCGCCTAGTTGATGTTCTTTGCGGTCTTGCTGGCTTGTCGAAATGGGATCAATGTTCTTCTGCGATCCGCTTTGTCCATTCGTGACGGCCATTTTAAGCGTCCCTGACGGATCAACTAATGGCGTCGGCCATCCATTGCCTTGAGGAAGCTGCTCAATGTTGGGTTGATTGACTTGTAATGTATCGGCCATAAAATCCTCCTAGTTCCCTGTCCGTAACTTCTCTTTCAAACAACTGCGGCAATACGTCGTCCCTTCAAACAAAATGTTGGCTCGTCCACAACAAGCGATGCATTCAAACTGCATAGGCTCAACGGACGGCAATGAAACGGGAAGCTTGATATCCGGCAAGATGGGTTTTTCAACGATTGGCGGCATGTATTTATTTCTCATGCCGTTTCCTCACCGCAAAAGCATTTCTGCCCTAGAAGAGGGGCTTTACCTTTTGTGACTTTGTAAACATGCTCTTTCATATTCCAAAGCTGACACATCCGCTTTTGCATCTGAAGGTCTGTATGTTCTTGACGGCACCGGTCAAATGCCATTTCTAGGTCTTGCAAACGCAATTCGGCGTTCACGCGGCCACCTGATCCGTCACTCGGCGATCCAACCGTTTCCAGAGCGGTTCATACTTATCCGGAGTTTCCACGTGCAGTTTCTGCCCGACACGAAATAAAGAGTGGCCCTGGCGTTGGGCTTGGGATGGGACCGAACGCTTGCCACCATTGGGCTGGGCCATATCCGGGTTAAAACAATCAGCCAGCGCGTCAATGAGATCATCATGCGCGTGGGAATCATCTAAACGGAACTCGTAGATCTGCTTTAAGAAGTCCGTCATATTCTTGTGAAGATGAATCGTGCGGGCTTCCCATCTCGGGACTAATCCGCCTATGCGAGATTTATCGGACTTGGATTTTGTGTCTTTGATCTCTACATATTTGAAGTTCCATTTGTTCTCGCGGATGCGGCGTTCATTGAAACTAAAGCTAATGGCATCGCCTTTGCGGCGTTTAATGCCAACGTTATCGGGATTCCATGCCTCAATATGCTTGTACGTTTCATTAACGATTGCGCCGGGATCTTCACGGCGAATAGCGGTTGCGGCTAAAACATAGCCGTGATTGCCATGCGTAATACCTGTCGTCACAATGGCTGTGGCATCGCCGTCGCCTTCCGTATAAGCCGGATCAACGATTGTATTAACGACCATAAACCGGGCACGATCTGGGGCAACGTCATAACAGGTTTCATAATCGCGTTTGAAGGGTTGCGTGGTTGGATCGATCCGCTGCAATAAGAATTCGCGGGCGAAGTTAAGACTGCCCATTTCCCGTCGCCGCATATCTAAAGTCTGAAGATCAAAGAGAACGGGGCAAAGGGGGCTTCCGTCGGGATTGATCGCGGGCTTTTTCCAATGCTTATAAACTGGATTTGTTTCAAGCTTTTGCAGGAGATCATCAAAATCAATCGGGGTTCCTACGGCGTGGATCTGCGTCTCTTTAACGGCCATCCCGGTGATAATGGCGAACCAAGCGCGTTCCTGATCTTCCGGGCTCATAGACCCCAAGTCTTTTAAAACGTCGTCGCCGATGATTCGCTTAGGATGCAATCCGCGTGAAGACGTGCCAAAGCCTAGTCCTTTAATCATTCCTCCATCGGCAAAGGAAAGGATGTCGGCTCCCCATATTTCTTTGGTAGTTGGCTTGATCGGGGCTAAGAAGGGATTCGACTCAACTTCGTTTTTGATGATGCGAATGAGTTCCCGAACCTGGTCTTCGGCATATGAAATAATTAGGACATTCCCCTTCCCGCGAATAATGTCCCAAAGAGGGAGTGCATAAGACCAAAAGATGGATTTGCCATGGCCACGCGGACATTGGGCGTCGGAGCGTTTCTCATTCATGGCGATTTGGTACCAATCGTCATAATGCGCGAACCATTGCAGCGGAAGGCCCGTCTTAGGGTCTTTCAAAAACTTCACCATGAAATACTTGAGCGAGGCCTGTGCTAAGAGCCACGACTGATTGTTAGGCTGCAATTTCACCCTCAATCACGTCGGCTTGGAGATCGGCGAATTCCTTGAGCTTTGCCGCTTGTTCGGGCGTAAGCCGGGGCATTTGGAAAATGTTGTTTTGGATATTGACGGTTGCGGTCGTCTTATAGGCCCCGGCGATCTTGGCTAGTTCTTTAAGTGAATCCCGTTCCGAATCTTGTAAGACGCCGCCTTGGTAAACGTTTTCAACATGCTTCGCGGTAATCCATGCGGAGGTAGGAATCTGAGATAGGGCTTGAGTGCGGGCATCTTCTTCGCGGAATACGGAAAGCTTAGCGACTAAACGTTTGACTTTGGCGACGTCAATACAAAGTAGTTCACACGCTTTTTGTGTGTCCCACTTAGAATCGCGCCAGCATTTGAGAAAACGTAAATCATCCAGACTAAGGCGCTTGAGATGTTTTCGGGCATCGAATGTATCTTGGTCAAGTAATTCACCGTCTTGATCAAACTTCAAAGGAACAAGGACGCTATTGCCCTTGACGATGGGTTTGCGGGATCTGTCGGTTACTTCTTGGAGGAGTTCTTTGGACTCCTCATCGTTTATCATAACGGTTCGCGGTGGATGGATCACCGCGTTCCGATTATCTCGGGCGGAGATAAATCGGTAAATAGCTATTAATCTCGCCCGAGTTTCAATAAGTCTACATGGAAATTAAAAAAATGCAAGAAATGCGTCGTGGATATGTTTGATATCTTTCTGCGTCATCCCCGGATGGCAGGGGATATAAAAGCCACAGCGATCAATCCAAGACGCGACAGCAAATTCGACGCCTTTCGTATATTCTTTAAAAACAGGCTGACTCATGATCGGCATCATGTCGCGGGTTTCAATGCCTCGTTTCTCTAAATGCCAACACAAATCTTCTTTCTTCTCCGGGACTCTTTCTTTTAAAACAATCGGGAACATCATGTATGAATGCGTTTTGCCGTGTTCTGGGGCAGGCAGGCACAACCTGTAATTGGGTTGTAAGGCGGCGATTAAAGACGCGGCGACGGACTGCCGTTTTCTTAAATTTTCATCTAAGCGTTCGAGCTGTCCAATCCCAAGCGCGGCTTCAAACTCACTCGGCCTGCAAGAATAGCCCGTGCGTAAGAACTTAAACCGCTTCGACAATAAATCTTTATAAAGCGCGGGCTTGCGAAACCCCGGCAAATACGCGGTATCGCGCCCGTGGTTGGCATATGACCGCATAAGTTCATGCAACTGAGGGTCATCCGTTAAAGCCAAGCCTCCTATCCCCGTCGCTATAATGTGACACTGATATGTCGAGAAACAAGCAATATCGCCAAACGTCCCGCAAAGTTTACCGTCCTGCGTAGACCCTATGGATTCACAAGAATCTTCAATGACCTTCAAGTCATACTTCTTAGCAATCTGCATGATCAACTTCATATCGGCAATTTGCCCAAATAAGTGAACAGGCATAATCGCCTTAATGTCTTTTGCATCCGGCGCACATTCAAAGAATCGCTCCAGCGCCGAAGGGTTCAAGTTGTAGTCATACATCCCCACATCAATAAATAAAGGCTTGAGCCCTGCTTGAATAATCGTATTAACGGAAGCGACGAACGTTACGGACGGAACAACCACTACGGAGCCGTCAGGCCAAGCAAATCTTTCTTTTAACGCAAGCAAAGCCATCCGCAAGGCATCCGTCCCGGAATTCACAAAGAACGCGTGCTTACGCCCATGGAAGCGCTTAAACGCTAATTCAAATTCTTTGCATTTAGGACCCGGCGAGAATTGCCCTGACTGATAAACTTCTTCAATGCGCTTTAAATCGGAAGGATCAAAATCGCTATAAGCAAACGAAATAGGCTTGCGAACCATAAAAACGAATTCTCAAGCCCGAGACAAAAACGATCTTACATGAATTTATTGTTTTGGCAAGTTCCAGCGCACGTGGGAATTCCACCCGTATCCTCATTCAAAGATATGTTGTAGGCTCAACATTCAATGTTCTACGACTTTCACGCTGTGCGCTTAGATTTATTTATTTGATATGGAAAAATAAAAAATTCTGCGGAAGGGCTATTGATTATTATCACCGAAAATCTAAAGACGACTCACTTTTTACCGTCTGAGACTGAGTGCTAACTTTAAATTTCATCGTCGATAAACACGTTGATTAGCTAGATTATATTTCATTTCTATTTTCATTTACCGTCGAGGAATTGATATTGGAAGGATTTATACAGTTTCACGATTAAAAACATGTTGATTTCTAGAGCATTGCTAATTATTCGGATAATTCATCGTAAATTCTCATCGTTTTGCAGGAAACTCGCATATTATTATCTAGATCAACTGTATACTGACTCTGTTCTTTTAAATTACATTTCCTACATTTCTGAGCAGTAATCCAATGCAATCGATCTTTAAAGATCTTATTTATGATTTGCCAACGATGTTTACATGCAAGGTCTTTAAGGTCCATGTTTTAGAGTGAAATTAAATCCCCCTAGTCCCCCTTTAGAGACTAATCGAGTGCCGTCTTATGGCTATTGCGCGGTTTTGCGCTTCTGCTCTAGTGGGTCTGTACCAGATTTATGGTCTCAGTCTTAGCCGTCTTGTCGAAGTTGTTAGTCTCTTCGAGTACGGGCCCATTTGCACACGGCGTTAGTACACCTGATTGTTTCATGAAATCCATTATCAGCCCTTTGCATACGGATTGGTTCCAACATTGCCATCCCATTAAGCGCAAGATCTGATAGCCCTGCTTTTGCAAATTTAAGTCGCGCAATTTGTCCTTATCCCTCTGCGCCTGAGACGAATGATGTGCTGCTCCATCACATTCAATAATTAATTTGTGTTCGTTAGACAGAAAATCGACGATGTATGTGCCTATAACAATTTGAGAGCTAAATCTAAGGCCTAATTCTTTTAGAGATGTTTTTACCTTGCGCTCAATGGGTGAAGGCTTTTTCTGCATGCGGATAGACCGCTTATGCATTGTTGATATGAATTTTGGACTCCACTGCGTTCCACTGAAAGCCACGAACCAATTATGTCCGAGTTTCAGGATTTGTCAAGAATTGGGGCGGGTTAGATTAATTGAAAATTCCCCGTCGTAGTGCCTAACTCCGACCTATGCTCTCTCGCCCATACCCAACGATGAATTGAGTGTTTCTTGATCATTAATGGCTGATTGAATCGCTTGCAATCCACAATACAGAAAGGCGACTTGGCCGCAGCAATTCGTATTCCACACATAATGCATTGAGCGACTCGCTTGGTTTTATATTTCATGGCAGCTTCAAAAACGCCAAGCAAATCGCCATGGGGGCTGTATCCGCTAATGTGCCAAGCCCATTTTCGCAAGCAGAAAAATACCATTCATCTGGAGACAATTCTGATAATCCGAAGTTAGGGATAGCATACCAATGTCCTTGATCTGTTTTTATAAGACTAATATTGTGCTTCTCTACAATCTCCCACGCCGCCTTGATATCGTTACAGTAGTCTTTGACATGAACTTCAGGTACTAAACAGATGCAATCTGTGAAAAGCTTCCGCGCGCAAGCTTCGTTTATTTCAATATCAGACATTGTGGGCATGTAACATCATTCCAGTCGAATTTAATAGATGCACATTCAAAGGTTTGATCGCAAAGATTCGGACGACCTACAAATGGTTTATAGGCTTTGTGGTAATAGCCGCCTTCTGGTGGGTGTTGAATTATTACGGCTTCGTTGATTCCATGATCCGTCATTTCTTTTTTTGCTTTCTCGCTGCGTTAAACCATTTCACCTTACAAGCATCTGAGCAAAACCGCTGCCCGTATCGCTTAGGGATATATCGCTTTTCGCATTTATCACATTTTGGCAATTCCATACCTTTATATTACACTAACTGAGTATCTTTCGCATATGGGCCTAAAGACTCAATTTATATTTTTATGTATTTAGTTGTTGACACTTAATCGGGATCAATGTAATATATGTATATGAAAGTTAAATCTAACATGGGGAAACATTCAAAGCTGAAGATAAACTTGACATCTATAAAAACAAATTCTATAAAGACACATCATGACTCCCACTAATTACGGACAGTACCTCAATTTCTCGTCGGAAGCTCAATCCTTAGTGGGAGTTTGCTCCGGCGAGAGTCTTTCTTCTTCAATCCCACCTGAATCAAAACAATCTACGCGTAAAAACGTGTCAATGAAACAAAAAGTTACAAAATCATTGACGCTTAAGAATTTTAATATTGGTTATCATAAGTCCATTGATAGCCAATATTCGTCGGGCGAATATAAAAATGAAAGATTTGTATTATTATCGTCCCGAAATTTCCGTCGTGAATGTTGGGACCTTGCCGATAAAATAGACCGCACTTCCAGTCATATCCGTAACGTTAGCCGCCCAGGACAGCTCTACGAATACCGTAACTGGCTCTTAGCTCATGTAACGTCCCTTGCTGAAGTCACAAACGCTTGGGCTGATTCCGTATTAGCCACACGTAAGTTAGGGCGCCCTGACATTCGCAAAGGCCACACATCCTAATGAAAATCTGGAATGCCGTAATGTGCATTATCTCTTTCTTAATTGTTGCCATTTTGATTTATGCCCTTAATCTTTTGCCCAAAAGAAAACGTATGCCTTCCGATAAAGATGCCAATGAAAGATTAGACCAGCTTAACCTACTTCATCTCGAACGCAATAACAAGAAAGGACCCCATGAAAAATAACGGTGTCATGAACAAACGGATCAAGAAGAAATTCCTTCTGAACGGGATTGGCGCTCGTATTCGTCGGGCTGAAGAAAAATGGGATTTTCAAAAAGCAGATTGGCTATGGAAAAGATACCTGCGAATCAAACTCTGGGGACTTTAGATCTTGAAATTTATTGTTTCGATCACGGATCTTATTTTGAGTCCGAATCAGTAGCTGGGATGTGCCCGGAATGTTACGCCGAGCTACAAGCCGAGTTGCATTTTAAAGAAAAGGATCTATGAACAAAGAGCCCGAGGCAATGCCAGATATCACGTTAATCGAATACTTCGACGATCATTTCTACAAAATCGAGCATGAAGGCAACACCTACTATTGCCCGAGCGTCACAACAAAACTTGGCGTCATTGATAAACCGTTCCTTGCAAAGTGGCGCGGCGATATCGGAAACCGCGAAGCTGATATGCGCTCTTACGAAGCCGCCAACAAAGGCAAGCGGATTCATTGGGCTTGGGAAGTCATTCTTAAGGGCGGCGTCTGTATATACGACGCCTGGCACCATCCGACTTATTCAGCCGAACAAATCGCGCAACTAAAGCAGGAATACGGCGAAGTGGCTATCCTACGCACCCAAGAAGAAATGCTTCACATCAAGCGGCTTGAAGACCAACACAAGATTTTAAATCCGATCATTCGCGGCGTTGAAATCAAAGTCTACGACATCGAAAACCGCGATGCCGGGACGATTGACAACATTCTTGAAATTGAGTCGGGAGATTATGCTATTGCAGGATCTAAACCGCTACGACTCGCCAGAGGCGTATATGTTAACGATTTAAAGACAGGACATTCCGTCGATGAAGAAGACGTTTGGTTGCAGCTTTCCCCCTACACAAAAATGCTGGAAGAGCTTTGGAAGATTAAAGTTAAAGGCGCACTCGTCACACATACCAACGCCAATGTAAAAACCGGAATCCCCGGATTAAAAACACTGTTTCGTTCACGCGATCAATTAATGGACCAAGATTACCCGGCATACAGACAAGCGGCGGCTTTGTGGGAACGTAAACATAAAGACGACATGCCGAAAACTCTTACTTTCCCATCACTGATCAAAATTAACCCAAAACAAAAGGAGACTAATCCATGGCTGGATATGGCGAAGTCGTAATCAAATCAAATTCAAAGTTCCTCAAGATTGAAGCGGGGCAACCGCATGATCTACGGATACTGGATGAAACACCGACGGAAGCCTTCAAACATAACACAAAGCAAGGCCTTGTCAGTTGTATCGGCGCGGAGAAGTGCTTTAAGTGTCTAGCTGGAGATCCCCCCACTCAAAAATTCATCGCCAATGTTTTTGATCATGGACTCAATAAAGTTCTCTTGTGGGAATATGGAGGCGGTATAGCAAAACAGCTTAAAGCTATTGCTCAGACACTTGAAGAAGAAGACAGAGAAATCATCCATGTTGATTTGAAAGTTGATGCTACCGGTAGTGGTAAGGAAAAGCGCTACACCGTTACGCCGCGGATGACCGCTAAATCGATTCCAGAAGGCCTTACGCTGCACCGAATTGAATCCAATGAAGTTCCGTTCTAAATGACCGAAATTATGCGTGAAATGGGTATTCGTGTGAAGCTAGATGGCATCCCGGCCACTATTGAAAAATCAGAAGCTTTTTATAAAGCGGTTGATCTCAAATTATGGAAGCACGAATACCCGCACGCGCGTATTTTTTTACCTGTAGTTCGTAACAGTTGTATCGAAGAAGTTCAGTAGAACTTCGTCCAGTTAAACGACTCTGGTTTACCAAAAGATCGAGTGTGCAAATGAAGGTTTGCAAGATTTTAGAGATGTGTCCCTGCAACTAGAGACCTGGGATAAGTACTAGTTAGCACTGGACAAAACAAAGTGATTAAGCACTTAACTATCTGCACGTGTGGGAACGGTAGACGCTTTAACTCTTAACAATTCGCTTTAGAGGTTTTAAGGGGCTTTGGGATAGAAGTATATCCCAGGGAGAAAGGAAAAATAGATGGTTGAAAAAGAATACGAATTGCCAGATCCAAAGAAGAACCCGAATGCAGCAATAGTGATCAGTTACAAAACATGGAAAGGAGTCGATTATGCAGACAGAGTATGGGACAAAGCCAATTGGTCAAGAGCCTCTCGAGCGGCAGGGTTGCTTTTGGATATCTGCAAAGGATTTGACGCGGCGGAACGTTGTCTTAGTTACCTTGCCCAACAATTCAACGAAGCGGATCTTGCCTGGACGCTCGAAACCATCACGAAACATGCACACGATTGGGTGCAAAAGAACGAAAGGCGGAGCAATGGACCCGATGCACGCAAGAGGCTCTTTGATGCAATTACTAAGCGAAGAACAAGTGAGCAGGCTGCATCATCTGGAGAACCAACAGCCGCCGGGCCGATACTGGATGTGCTTCGAGATCATGACTTACTTCCGAATTCAGAACCAAACCGTAACACCGGAACAGGAAGCGGAAATTACTAATTGTTATCTGGATTGGCAGAAAAGCCATGACAACGACAACAAAGACGACGACACGACGATTCAGCAAAAGATTCACCTGTGGGACGCGTTTGCGCGCAAGAATTACAGAGAGCCGTTGCCATCGATTCAATCGGGAGGATGGAATTCTTGATGTTTATTCGGTCAAATGAAATAGGCCATCGGTTTATCAATTTCGGGC
>Ga0068856_100001791_pt1 | contig 22429 bp, 14 predicted proteins | sample KBSCornC62_FD_66595 | JGI IMG/M metagenome (GOLD analysis project Ga0068856, IMG submission 66595) | Corn rhizosphere microbial communities from Kellogg Biological Station, Michigan, USA - KBS Corn C6-2 | ecosystem: Host-associated > Plants > Roots > Rhizosphere > Soil ... | reverse complement strand
TTCGGAATCGCCGTGCTGCCGTTCAAGGATCCGGACGGGCTCGCGCTGGAACTCACCGCCCCCCTGTAGCCACGCCAAAGCCGATCCAGGCCGACTGCCCGATCGCGCAGTCCGGCCGCGGCGCCGGAGGGCCGGGTCAACCCGACCACCGGGAACGAGAAGGCCGAGCTGCGTGCGCTGTCGAGTCGTTGACAGGCCTGCGTCGGTTGCGGTGCCTCAGGGCCACGGGGGTGTGCTTCCGGCGATGGTCATGACCAGGACGATGTCGGTCAGCGTCCCGTCAACGAACAGCGCGCGGACCGTCGGCGTGTCCTCGAACTGCAGCTCCCAGGTGCCGACCGGGTCGGTTCTGAGCAGCGGCGCCCACTTCCCGCTCGCGGTCCGGCGGGTGCTGGCGATGCCGTCCACCGTCGTCACCGGGCCGGTGCCGGTCGTCCTGGTGCCGTCGGCGGCGATGCGACGTATTCCGGCGACAGTGATCTCGTCGGTGGCGCCGTCCTGGCGCAGCACGAAGACGGTGAGCTGGGCGACCGCAGGGCCGACGACGGTGCGTGGCAGATCGTCCACGGTTACCGGCAGGGATGCCACCATCCGCGCCGCCGGATCGGCGACCGTGTCCGGGTTGTTCAGGTCGTACCAGGCGTCCGGGAACTCGCTGCGCAGGCTGAACGACCGGTCCCCGGAGAAGGCGTCACCGCGCGTACGAAGGACCTGCTGCCGGTAGTCGGGGCTGTCCAGGGCCGTGTAGTCGATCGTGAGCAGCACGTCGGCGATCGACCGGAAGTCCATCGGGTTGGCCGCCTTCGGCAGTTCCAGCTGCCACACGGTGTCCACGCCCATCCCCTCGAAGGGCAGCAGCAGTCCGGTGTCGGGTTCGAGGTCGAACAGGCCGGTCGCGCCGACCGGCGACGTGATCGCGATCGACTCCGGGTCCCGCCGGAGCGTGACGGTACGGAAGGTGTCCCGGGCGACCACCGTCCGCGACACGCCGGACGCCGACAGCGTGGCGCGGATGCCCCGGGTGGGCGGCACCAGGGCGATCAACGAGACCTTGACCCGCTTGGTCAGCCGCAGATAGTGGCCGGGGAAGTCCCGGTCGAACAGGTCCTGGCCGGTGGCGAAGGTGAGCACGCCGGTCTGCCGGAACCGCTGGAGTTCCTGCGCGGCGAAGTCCGACACGGCCAGGGTCTGTGACAGGTGCAGCTTGCGCCGGTCGCTGGAGAACGCGTACTGGTCGAGCCGGGTGAGGTCCTCCAGCAGCCGCGCCGATCCGGTGAGCCCCCGCCGGTCTGGTGTGTTGGCCGTGCCCGACGAGGTGTCCGGGGGGGCGTCCCAGTAGTTGTCGCGGATGATCCGCTGGTTGGGTTCCTGTCGCTCGAAGGCGAGCTGGGCCTCTGCGAGCGCGGCCAGGGCGGTCGCCTGCTGCAGGAAGTAGGCGTAGACGTCGCTGAGGACGCCGCTCATCCACTCGAAGAGCTCGGTGTTGGTGAACTTGGTGGCCAGGAAGTCAGCCGCCGCCGCCGCGTGGGCGAGCTGGATCCCGGCGACGACGCGTTCCTGCACCGCGATCTGCTGCTGCACCTGGGCCTGGCGGATCTGTTCCTCGCCGAGCTCGACGTCCTTGGCGCCGAGCGCGGTCTGCAGCTCCCAGTCCTGCCGGCGCCGCTCGAAGGAGGCCTCGGTGCCAACCAGTTGCGCCTGCAGGGAGGCGGTCTGCGCCGCCGAGGACAGCGCACCGGAGAGTCCGCCGAAGAACTTGGACGGATCACTGAGTCCGGCGGCCAGGGCGCCGAGCAGGCCGGAGCCCGCAGCAGCGACCTCCGCAATCTCAGCCACACGGAGGTAGGTCAGCTGATCACGTTCGCTACCCAGGAGGTCCGCGTCCAGCAAGGACTGGAAGTGGTCCTGCTGGACGACGGCCTTGTCGCGTTGCGTGGTGGCCTGCTCGACGGCGACCTGAGCCGCGGTCACCTTCAGATCCTCGACGCTGATCATGGCGCCGGCGGTGGCCAGGTCCCGGTCGGCCTGCAGCTGGGTGTAGGCGTCGTTGTCGCGCTGCTCGGCCGCGGCGAGGAACGCCGACTCCAGTTGCTGCGCCGTCGCGGTGAGGCCCTTGGCGCGATCGACGAGCACCGCGTACCGGTACTGACTGGGCAATACGGACTGGCTCTCGTCCCCGGCGAGCGCGGTTGTCGCGATGTTCATTCCCTGGCGGATCTTGTCGAGCCCGGCCGTGGCACGGGTCAGGAGCGAGTCCCACACCGGGTTGGGCGGCACCGGCGGCTGCGGGTCGGAGGTCGTCCCGACGTCGGGACTCGTCACCAGGTCGGCGGCCGACCGGTAGAGCGCCAGCGCGGCCGAGTTGCCCTCCGCGGTGTTGCGGGAGAACTGGCTGTCCGCGAAGGCGAGCAGGCAGAGCGCGATCGACATGACCGTGTGCCGGGTGTAGGAATCCGGCCGGCCGAGGGCTACCTCGTGCGGGTTCGAACTGACCACCGGCCAGTTGTCGGCGAGCGCGTACGCCGGGTGGATCGTGTGTTCGTCGACGAGCTGCGGCAGGATCCGCCGCTGCGCCGGCGGTAGTTGGTACGCGTAGGTCCACTCGTACCAGTCGAGCGCCTCGGCAAAGTGGCCGCGGTCCTGCAGCGCCTGCGCGATGGCGACCGGCACCAGCCAGAACAGCTCGAACATGACGTGTGCGGTGGCGGGCGTGTACAGCGAGCGCAGCGTGTCGCGCAGATCCGCGAGCTGCTTGTTGGTGTGGTGCGCGCCAAGAGGCGCGATCGCCTTCACCGCGCCGAAGAAGGTCGGATCCGTCGACGCAGCCGCTTCCCAGTAGACGTCGGCAAGGACGTCCGCGCGGGCCGGTGTGACCGGGGCGGCGCGAAGAGCCTGAAGGAACGTGGACGCGAACGCGTCCGTCGGAATGACGTTCAGGTCGTGACCGGTGTACAGGGTGGGCCGGAGATGGTTCTCCGGGTAGGCGAACACGGTCATGGCGGCGTACCAGGTCCGGTACGTGGACAGCCAGTCCCACATGGCGTCGAAGACGAGCTCGTGCGGGTCGTCGCCGGTCGCGGGGAGCTCATCGGGCAGGACGTCCCAGCTTGCGCCGCCGCCTGCCGGCAGCGAACCCGTCCGCACCGCCAGCAGGGCGTTCTGCAGTGTCTCGGCGGCCTGGTCCGCACGTGTCGTGGTCAGCCGCGCGGATTCGAGCAGGTCGACGCAGAGCTCGCGCCCGAGCCGCTCCGCGACCTGCGATCCGGTTTCCGGCGGCAGGCCTCGCTGACCGATCAGGTCGAGGAGGTCGTCACGCAGCCCGGGCAGCACCGCGGCTTCGGCGGCCGCCACCGCGGTGGCGAGCACGGAATCGAGCCGCTCCGCCTGCGTCCCGCGCGCGACCAGCGTCCGTACCCAGTCGGCCCGCGCCCGTCGATCGGAACGCCAGGGCGAGCTGAGCGCACCCTCGTCGGCGCCGTCCGGATCGACCTGGAAGGTCGCCGGCTCCAGAACGATTCCGTCCGACACCTCCTCGTCGCGCCAGGCCGGGTACTCCCGGCGCTTCCGTACGGCGATCAGGACGTCTCCGGTGTCCTGCCAGTCGGTCCCGAGCACCGGGCCGAGGGTCAGCAGGCTGCGGATGCCGACCAGGTAGCGCAGCGCAGGGAGGCTCAGCGCGAGTGCGGCGAGGTCGGCCGAGACGTCGTCTCCGGCGTCCACACGGGAGAGCAGCGCGGTCAGGTCCACGGCACCGACATGAGTGGAGACCAGGAGGTCGAACGTCGCCGCGCTCTCGCCGTGCTGCTGCACGGTCGTTGCGATCTGGGTGGAGAGGTCGTCTAGCCACCCCGTTCGCTCGCGCCACCTGTCGGCTGCCGGGCCGGTGTCGGACACAAGGTCTGCTGCCGGCACCAGATCGGGATCGACCACCGGCAACGGGGTCGGTGCTCCCCGGTGCAGCCGGTCTTCCTCCCGCCATCGGCTGTGCAGTTCGGTGCGCTGCCACGACGGAAGGGCCACGGACGGCACCGGCGCGCTGTAGGGGTCTGCTGTCGTGAGCGACCGCAGACCGAACAGGCCGGCCAGGTCGGCGTCGGTGACGGCGTCCGGCGCGAACGTGAGCGACGGCAGCCGCGCTGGATCGACCGTCAGCCGCAGGGCGAGCGCCTTCGCCTGGTCGTCGCTCAGTCGCGATCGGCGCAACTCGTCGAACGACGTACCGAGCCCGCCGAGGATCGCCTCGTAGATCGCGCCCCGGTGCCGCTGATCCACGTCGGCCGGCACCCGTACGGTCAGGTAGCGGCGGAGGATCTCCACGGCCACTCGCGCCGCGTTCACCGGCTCGACAGCGACCGGGTGCCCGGCCGGTGTGACGAGCTTTGCGAACGGCTGGCGGAACCGGCTCTCCAGCGCGGCACGGTCGAGGACATTCGCCTGACCGCCGACCGTGACGAAACGCTGCGCGAAGTCGCACAACGCCCCGATGTACGTCGTGACAGCGAAAGCGAGCGCCGGGTCACCGACCCCGAACGGCTTGAGCACCGACAGCGGCAGCGTCGCCGCCTCGCTCCGACCGCCGGTCGCCGCGGCGCGGACGGTGACGTCGTAGTCCCCGTACGAGTCGAGGGTGGTCGTGACCTTCCACGTCGCCCAGTCGTCGGTCGTCGTCGCGCTGCCGGACGGCCCGCCGCCGACGGTCCTCTTCTGGATGCTGAAGGTGACTCCGGTGACGGCCGCGGCCGGACCGGCCGTGGTCCCGGTGATCGTCACGTCCACCGGCATCGACGCCGGCTCCGCCGGCGCGTCGACCACGACGTCGGCGAGCCGCAGCGCCGGCTTGTCCAGCGTCACCCCGATCGACGTGCTGGCTGAATCCGCGCCCACTTGATCGGTACTGTCGCGCTTGTAAGTGCCTGTGGCCGTCGCCGTGACGGTGAGAGGTTGGCCATCGGTGACGTCCTCCGGCCAGGCACCGTCATAGGTCCACTGGCCGAAGTGCGGAATCGGGAGCATCATCGCCACGCGATCGGCCGTGTCCGAGGCGCCGAACGTCAGGGTGACAGTCGCATCGGCGAGCGAAAACTGGTCGACGCCTACGCGGCCCTTCACATGTGCGATCCGCGGTACGACCGGAACCGTGTCACCGTCGCCCGGCGAATCGATCGAAACCGTCATCCTGACCATTGCTCTCCCTTTGAGGTGTGGAGTGTCGCGCCGGCGTCTCGCCGGGACTCCGCGCTAATCAACTTCCGCGTTCGGGAGTGCGCAACCGGTGTTCGGCCCTGGCCGCTCCCAGTATCGCCCCTGTCGCCCCTCCACGAAATTGCCCCAGAAGTTCACGTAACCCCATTCGGCTGCGGCCTGCCCCTCGAGGATCAAATAGCGCAGATTGCTGATCTCCACGAGGGAGAAGCCGATGTCGTGGAGTGGTCCGCTGGTGTATTCCTTGTAGGGGAAGCACACGACGCCCAAGGTCCCGCAGTCCTCACGGAGATAGTAGCTCCCGATCTCGTCGTTCAACGTCAACGGACCGCAAGCGCGCAGGCCCTGCGACGCCAGATTTGCCTCCCGTCCGAAATCCAAGATGCCCGCCAAACTGGCCACGCTTGCGATACCGGAGGCTCCGAGCCGCACAGCGCCTCCGGCCCCGGCCCCGGCCCCGGCGAGCGCCTCGGCGCGCTCGAACTCGGCGAGCCGTGCTCCGGTTTCCTGCACAGTCTGGGTCGCGAAGAACTCGCCGTCCTGAGCCAGTGCCGCCAGGTTCGCCTGCACTTCGGTGGTGGCCGAACCGGTGGTCCCCTGCGCCCGCCGGAGCTCCTGCAAGGACGGTTCGAATACGTCTTTGCGGTAGTCCACGCTGCCGCCTGTTTGGATCTTTTCCTTCAGGGCCGCGGTGCGTGCGTTATCCGCGGTCGGCCCGCCGTGTGTTTTCTCCAGCGCCGTCCGGCGTTCCACCCGCAGAGTCGTCTGGTTCCGGTAATGCCGCGGCTGGTAGTCGCTCTTGCCCGTGTGTGGATCGGTCGTCGCCTCTCGGAGTTGAGCGCCCGGCATCACATGCTCGCTCTCGGTCAGGCGCGCTCCGGAGGAGTCGCGAACTGCTCGGGGCTGCTTCCGGTATGTCTGGATATTCCCATAGTCTCCTCCGGTGGAGGCCGGATCGCGGCCCGACGGATCGGTCCGGCAGGCCGGATTCGAGGCCGAGTAGCGGTACTGGTTGATTCCGCCGGCGACACCGATCGGGTCCGTCGAGGTCCAGCGGGCGAGCCAGGGGGCGTAGTAGCGGGCGGAGTGGTAGTTCAGGCCGGATTCGGAGTCGCGTTCGCAGCCGGTGAATCGGTAGCGCTTGAGTGAGTAGCTGCCGAAGCTGGTTTCCCCGTAGGGCGTGTATTCCTCGCGGTTGGTCAGAGCTCCCACCCCGTCGACGGTCGCCGTGCAGGACGAGAGGTGGTCGCCGAGTTGGTATGCCACCGCGGGCCCGCGGTCGTCCGGGTGCGCCGGACCGGCCCGGACGAGCGCGACCCGTGCGGTCCCGTCCAGCACGTGCACGTGGTTGTTCTCGCCGCCGGACCACCGGTGGTGCTCGAACCCGCCGAGATACCGCACGACCTCGACCGCACCGCCCTGGCGGCGCACGAGCTTCAGCACTCGCTCGCCGGCAGCGTCGTACAGGTACTGCGCGTGCACCGACGGCTCCGCACCAGCCGTACGCGTCTGGAAGGCGCTCATCCGGTCCGCGTGGTTCCACGAGAACTGCCGGCTCTCAGTCTCCGATACCAGGTTCCCGCCCGGGTCGTACGAGTACCGGTAGGGCAGGCCGGCCGCCGTCATCGACAGGAGCCGGTTGCTGTCTGCCTCGACCTCGAAGTCCCGGGTGAACCCGATCGCCGCTGAATGCAGCAGCTGCAGCAGGTTCCCGACCTTGTCGTAGCGATACTGCTCCGCGTACGTCTGGGTCGCGGTCGGGTCGTCTCCGCGCGGACCGGCCGACCACAGCTCCCCGACCGGGCTCGCCGCCTCCCGGCCGTCCGCACGGACCAGCCGGTAGACCGGGTCGTACCGGAACGCCCGGTCCAGCGCGTCCGGCGTCGGCGCGACCCCGCACCCGGGCGTCCGGTCCTGGATCGCGAGCACGTTCCCGGTCAGGTCGTAGCCGTAGGCCAGGTCCTGCAGAACCGCACCGGCCGGCCGATACGTCAGCCCGGCACCGTCCACTGTGTACGCCTCGGTCCGCAGCCGAGCCAGCCGGAACGCGTCCGGGTCGTAGCAGTACCGGGTCATGATCCCGTTCCCGTACGCCACCAGAACCCGCTGTCCCTTGGCATCGTGCGCCAGCCGCCGCACATACGGCACCCCGTCCAGATCCACGCCCGCCAGCGCGCCGGACCGCTCGTACCGCGGCGTCAGCACCGCCCGGTGCCCGGTCACGTCGGCCGGCAGCGTGTGCCGGACGACCCGGTTCAGCGCGTCGTACGCCGTCTCGTGCGTGTATTCCTTCGCGTCGAGCAGTTCCGCGTCCCGCCCGGGCCGGTCCTGACCGGGCGCCGGTGTCCACTCCACGGCGAACGGCACGACTTCCCAGCCGTGCTGCGCCGCCGTCTCGTAGCCGGCCAACACCGGTCCGTCGGCGATCACCTGGCGCGTGGTCGACAACGCGTTGCCCTTGAAGTCGAACCCACCGGAGACCACCACACCAGCCTCGTCGTACGAGCGACTCGCCCGACCGAGCAGGTTCAGCGCCCGCGCCGCCGCGCGCTCGGCCGGGTCCTGGCCGGCGTCTCCCCCGTCGCCGTATCCGATGAGCTGCCGCAGCCGCGTAGCCGGGACGTCGCCGCCATCACGCGCCCACACCCGCTCCGGCCGGTGCAGCACGTCGAAGGACGCGAGCGTCAGCGCGTCCCGGGCGTCGCGTTCCTCCACGACCCGGCCGGCCGCATCCGGCACCGAGTCGTGCCGACCCGCATCGACGCTGTCCATCCGCCAGCGTCGCTTGAGCAGGTCGTAGACATAGCTGAAGGCGGTCCGTCCGAGCGCGTCGACGATCGCGACGACGTTGCCCTGGATGTCGTACGCGGTCCGGGTCTCGATCCGATCGTCCGCGCCGGCGCCGTTGCGGGCGACCGCCAGCACCGTCCGTCCCAGCGCATCCACCGTCACGCTGGCCGGGGTGTCCCAGTGGTCGCGGTACCCGTTCGCCGCATTGCCGTGGGTGCGACCCGCGTTGTCGTTCCGGTCATAGGTGAACGTCACCCACGGCGTCGGCCGGTAGCTCTCGGGTGCGCCGAGCACGTCCGGGATCCCGAGCACCACCACCGTACGGCTGCCGTCGGGATGGTCGGTGCGGACCAGTTGCCCGCGGGGGTCGTACGACATGATCGCCTTGCGGCCGAGCTGCGCGTCACCGGGGCGTCCGTAGCCGTAGCCGGCCGAGTAGAACGGCTCGTACTTCTCCACGACCCGGCCCTTGTCGTCGTAGACCTGCCAGCCGTTGACGACGACGTTGTCCTCGGCACCACGGGGTCGGCCGGCCGTCTCGCCCGCAGGCGTGCCCGCCCCGGGCGGGATCACCGCTCCGCCGAATGTCGGGTCGCCGAAGAGCACGTCCTCGGCCTGCGTACGGGTCTGCAGCACCCGCCCGAACCCGTCGGAGAACTGCACCGAGCGGACGACGGCGTCCCGCTCCTCCGGCGGCGCCGTCGCGTCGGTGTCGTGTCGGACCCGCCGCAGCGTGGTCACCGACGCCGGTCCGCGGTCCTCGGCGGGCGCGAGCAGGTCGTACGCGAGCGTCGTGCTCGGCGCGTCCCGGTCGCCGTCGCCGTCCCGGCCGCGGACGAAGTGCGCCGTCACCAGTCCGGCCGGTGAGTACCGGACCTCGACGGAGTTGCCGTTGGGATCGGTCGTCACGCGTGGTGTCAGCAGCCGCAGGTCGTACTCGGCGGTGGTGGTGAGGCCGCCGGCGTCGGTCACCGACACCGGCAGCAGCTCGTGTACGTCGTAGCCGGTGCGGGTCGCCGCACCGAACGGGTCCAGCGCGACCATCACCCGCCCGCGGCCGACCAGGTCAGGGTCGTGCACGTCGTAGCTGCGTCGCTCGGTAACCGCCCAGAAGCCGGCGGGCGCGTCCGGTAGCTCTCCGGCCTGGCGGTGCCGGTAGCCGGCCAGCTCCGCGACGCCGGTCGCCGGCGTGCGGAACTCTGCCGGATAGTCATCGGTCCACGCGACGGGCGACGGCGCCAGGTAGGGCGGGATCGGCCGGCCGCCCGGCGAGTGCAGGTCGCCCAGGAACTCCTCCGGGAACGCCAGTACCTCGGTGCGAACCGCCAGTCCGTGGTCGCCGACCTGGCCGTACGGCAGTCCGACGAACGCCGGCCCGTCGAAGAAGGTGACGGTCCAGCCGATCGGCCGCAGCGACACCGTGGCGGCCGGTGCGCCGCCGGCCAGCGCCGCCGCTACCAGTGCCGTGGCGGACAGCGATCCACCGCCGTCCAGCCGCTCGACGACCTCGTGCTCGGCGGTCCCGCAGACCCGGTCGACCAGGTAGATCCCGCCGGGCTCCTCGCGGCGGGCGTACGACGTGGTGCGGACCGTGGCGAGGTACGGCTCGACGGCCGTCGGGTCGTCGCCGAGCCGACCCCCGCTCCTCGGGTCCCGGCCGCGCGGCACCGCCACCGTGACCACCTGCGCCGGGAAGCCGTACTCGTCGTATCCGGCCGGGATCTCCAGCCGGGTCATCGGCTCGTCGCCGCGCTCCCACTGCGTCGTCCGGCTGCCCGCGCCGAAGGCGAAGAACACCCCCGGCGCCACCTGCCGCACCGCCGGCAGTGACTCGGTCACCGTGTACGGCCGCGCCGCCCGGTCCGCGCCGGCGTCGTCGGCGTCCAGTGCGTACAGCTCGCTGCGCAGTTCGTGCCCGCGCATCGCCCGCAGCGCCGACCGCCGCTCGGCCCGGCTCAGGCCGGCCAGGAACTCGGCGGTGCCGTCCGGCCGGGACAGCAGCGGCCGATCTCCGGGCCAGTACTCCCGGGTCAGGTCCAGTTCGGTCCAGTCGTCCGCAGTCGTAGCGGCGACCGGGCCCGGATGGAACCAGGTCCGGGCCAGCGTCGGGATGTGGTGGCCGGCTGCGCCCGGCCGGGTGTCGGTGTCGAGCTGCTCGACGCAGGCGAAGCCGCGGAACTCCCGCTCGACGCCGTCCCAGTAGCCGTGGTGGTACCGATACTCGGTCACCAGCCGGCTGCCCGACCAGGTGTCGTGCACCTCCACCCGCGACACCACGTGCACGCCGAACGGCAGGGTCGTGCGCCACCGGGTGGTCGGCGTGGCGGCGTCGCGCAGGAACTCCTCGGTCGAGGGCCGGTACGTCACCGTCGTCGTCGCACCGAGGTGGTTGTCGACCGCGGTCAGCAGGTGCGGCTTCACCCCGCCGGTGAAGTCCAGGAACCGCCAGCCGGAGTGGGCGGTGCCGTCCGCGGCCCGGCTGAAAAGCAGACCCGCCATGCCGGTGCCGTGAAGGTCGGCGGCCAGCACCGAGTCGGTGTCCCGTACTTCCGGGGTGCCCGTGACGACGAGGGGGACCGCGGTGAAGGCGGCGCCGCCCCGGTTGCCCCACAGCAGCACCCGGCCGTCGTCGACGTAGACCAGGTCGGCCGCGCCGTCGCCGTCGATGTCGGCGAGCAGCACCCGGCGCGGGTCCCATCCGTGCGGGAAGCGCGGTGAGGACCCCATCGTCACGGAGGCGCCCCAGCGGCCGTTGCCCAGGCTCGGGCGATAGCTGAGGTTCCCGCTGCGCAGCACCACCAGGTCGGCCAGGCCGTCCCCGGTCATGTCGGCGATCCGGAGCCGCGGGTCGGACAGCCCCGGCAGGTCGGTGCCGGACGCCGCCGCGGTGTCACGGCTCCAAGCCGTACGGGGATCGCGGTCGTTGAACCAGGCCCGCAGCCGGTCGCCGGAGCGCAGCAGGTCGGTGAGCCCGTCGCCGTCCAGGTCGAGGAGCGCGGTGTCCGGCGCGGCGAGACCACCCGCGGGCACCTGCCGGTACGGCCGGAAGCCCCGCTGGTCCCAGCCGCCGTCGAAGGACATGGGGAAGTACCCGGTGGTGCCGGTAGCGGTGGCGACGAACAGATCGGGCCGCCCGTCCCCGTCGGCGTCGAGGACCCGCACGCCGGGGTCGGCCAGCGACTGCGGCGGCGCGTCGGGCAGTGTCCTGGGCAGCTCGAACCGGCCGGACCCCGCGTTCGCCCAGGTCCGCTTCACCGACCTGCCCAGCTCGACGACGTCGGGCAGGCCGCAGCCGCGCACGTCGACCAACGTCAGGGTCGGATCGCTCAGCGGTACGGCTGGCAGTCCCGGTCCCTCGACGCGCTCGAAGCGGCGGCCCGCCGGATCGAACGACGAATAGCCGAAGGTGAGCGGCGGCAACGCCTCCTCCGCGGTCCCGTCGATGCCGACCGCGTCGATCCGGCTGAGCAGGGACACGCCGCTGAACGGCGCCTGCTGGTAGGTCAGCCGGTACTCACGCGCGACCCGCTCGGTGCCGTCGGCCGTGCGGGTGGCCGACCGAATGGTTGTGCATCGCTGCGATGTGCCGAGCGCGAACCCGGGCCGGCGGTCGGTGACCGGATCGGGCCGGGTCTCGTAGTCGAACTCGACCGTGACGAGGAACTGCGCGTCGGCTCGGTCCCCGTGGTCGGCATAGGACACCCGCTGCAGCAACGCCCGCGCACCGTCGCGCAGGTAGTCGTAGCGGACGACGTTTCCCAGCAGGTCGGTCGTGTCGGTGAGGGCCCACGCGAACACATGGTCCGGCCGGACCGGGTCGGCGGTGGTGGTCGCGTACCGGCTGAGGAGCCCGTCCTTCGTCCGGACCTCCCAGTGGTCGGTCGTGTCGTCGCGAACGTGCTCGATCCGGGCGAACAGGCCCTCTGTGCGCGGCCGGTAGGTGACCCGGCCGGGGTACGACCCTGCGACCTGTACCAGATCCTCGGCGCCGGAGAGCAGGAACACGTCGGCGCCGGCGTACCTCGGCACCCCGTGCGACGTCTTGCGACTGACTCCTGGCACCGACAGCTGCCAGCCCAGCCCGAACGGTCCATTGCCGGTCCCGGTGCTGTAACCCAGGCTCAGTTGAGGGGTGAGCCCGGGGCGACCCGGCGGCAGCGCCAGCGGCACCGAGTAGTTGCCGGTCCCGGTGAAACGGTCCGGCGCGAACGTCTCCCCCAGCCCGGAGATCGCGCCCCCGCCCTTCGGCAGCGACAGCACCGAGCCCTCGACCGACGAATCCGCCCCGACCGCACCCACGCCGGTCCCCCCGCCCACTCCCCGCCGTAGGCCTCCTGGCAGCGCCGGAACCCGCCTCCCGCCGGTCTCCGAAGGCTAGCCAGGCCAGCGAGGACCTCGTACAGGATTGCCTCGAATCTGCTCCTTCGGGCAGTCCTGTCCGCTGGGTTTGACCGTGCCCTGCTGGCCGCCGCGTGCTTGGCCGCCGCGCGAGCCGGCGTCGTTGCGACTCGAGGACATGGATGTGCGTGCACCGGTGCGTCAGGTGGGTAGCTCGAAACCATGGTGCGCAGATGGGCGCCGGTCCTGGTCCTGCTCGGGCTGCTGGCCGGTTGCGGGTCGCCGTCGGCGGGTCACGGTACGCCGCCCGAGGCGGCGCCCGTCCCGGGAGGCTCGACGGCCCCGGGCCTGCCGGTCCCGGACGACCGCACGGAGCCGGCGACCACCTCGGCCGCCCCGCCACCGACCACGACCGCGCCGACCACGACTCCGCCGGTCGCCCCGCCGGCCCGGACCGCCCCGGCCGGCCGCCCCTGCCCCGCCGACGTCGCAGCGACGCTGCCCGACTCCCGGTCGGCGACCCTGGTCGCCGGCTTCCGGACCAGCCGGTTCCGGCTCTATTACTGCCGGACGGCCGGCGGCCAGCTCTACTACCGCGGGATCAGCCGCGCCGACGCCGCGAAGGCCACGACGCTGCCCGCCCGGAGAACCGCCGGCGGCTTCGAGGCCCGGGGCATGGAGGACGGCAGCGTGATCGTCTTCCGGGTGGCGCAGGACCGACTATTCGTGATCCAGGACGGGAAGCAGATCTTCGTCGACCCCATCATCGCGACCCTGTGACCCTCGCGGCCCGACGTCCGCACCGGAACCTTCAGTCGGCGGGTGCACCTGGACCGGACTCCGGCGCCGTAATGGCTGCCTACGGTCCCGATCTCGACGAAGGGCTCCCCATGCGATCTGTTCGCGCACCCTCGTCACCGCCGCCGCCCTGGCCACGCACATCCTGGCCGCACCGTCGCGAATTTGCACTGAGAATCAACTCGTCCATCAACCCGCGCGTTCTTGAAGTAGTCACGTTCGGGTCATCATTATTTACGGACCGTGCGGCCGGCGCCCATCGAGGTTGGCCCTCGCCGGTTCGACAGGCCGTCCTTCCTCCGCGGCGTGCTGAAGCAGCGGCCGGGGCCGTCCAAACGGAATTCGACGCTCAGCGGCAACAGCAACCGAATCTTAGGCCTGACAACGATCGGGCTAGATCGGCTCACGAGCGAGTACGGCGGGAAGCCATTGGGTATCTGGGGTAGGCGGCCGCGTGGGGCGGCTTCGCTGTCTGGAGGCACAGGATGGGTATCGGAGTAAGCCTTTTCCTCATCGCGCTTGGCGCGATCCTGACCTTCGCCACTGACGTCAGCGTCTCAGGTCTCAGCCTTGACGTCGTCGGCGTGATCCTCATGGTCGTCGGCGCTCTGGGCCTGGTCATGACCCTGCTGGTCTGGGGTCCGCGCCGGCGGGTCGCGCCTACCACCGAAGTGGTCGAGGAGCGCCGAGTCGCACCGACTCGCGAGGTTGTCGAGGAACGGCGAACCTACGACGACCCAATGCTCTAGCGAGCAGAACTGAACGGCGTGTCGGGGCAGGTCACCGGCCGGATCCGGCATCGCCAATCCAGCAACGAGGCGGTGTCCCGCGACGGGCGCCGCCTCGTTGGCTTCGGCGGCTGCTGCGTGACTTCAGCTCGGACACGATGAAGAGGGAATGCTCGGCGAATGAAGAGCCAGAGCCGTGACCGCGGACCAGCTCGATGCGGATGAGCGCCCGGGATCAGGAGCGCGGTGGCGCCGTCGCCCGCCCAGCGGCGGCAAGGCCCCGGTATCGCGGGATCACCGAGGCGCTGGACTGGGTGCCGGCGTCAGCAGGGGGTCGCTGACGACAGACGCCGGACCGGATGCGGAGCCGTCCCGGTGCGCGCTGCCGTCGGGTGGAAGCACCGCTAGTTGGGTATCAACCCTTGGTGTCTGAGGGGTTGAGCGGAACGGGACCGGCCGGCCGGTGTGGTCGGGGGTGAGCACGGCCGCGCCGGTGCCGCAGACCGCGCTGATGCCCGGGCACGAGTTCTCGACCGACAAGGCGTTTGCCACCCTGCGGCTGGCCGGGCCGGGGCGACTACTGCGGGACGCGTTCATCCGGTTCCGGTACGGCGACGGATTCAGCCACGCCCGAGCCTTGGCACTACAGACCTGCCTGTCACTGATCCCACTGGCCATCGCGCTGATCGGACTGGCCAGCGCGCTCGGTCACGAGGCGGTCGGCACCGCCGCCGGCCGCATCGTGCTGCAGTTGACCCCCGGGCAGGGCGATGCCCTCGACGATGTCGTCCGGCAGACACAGCAGCGCTCCCTGGACGAGTCCGGGCACGTGGCGCTGTGGCTGGGTCTAGCGGTCGCGCTGATCTCGTTGACCACCGCGATGGCACAGGTGGAGCGCGGCGCGAATCGGATCTACGGGATCCAACGGGACCGCCCGGCCATCAGCAAGTACGCCCGGGGGTTCGTGCTCGCCCTCGTCGCCGGCCTGCCGGCGCTGCTCGGCTTCCTGCTGCTTGTCGGCGGCGGCGCGGTGGGCGAGGCGCTCGCCGCCACGTATCACTGGGGCGGCGACCTGCACACCTGGTGGAGCGTGCTGCGATGGCCGGTCGGGCTGCTGCTGACCTGGGCGTCCTACACGATCCTGCTCGCCCACGCCCCGAACCGGCGGCAGCCGACCCGCCCGTGGCTTGCCGCCGGCGGCCTCATCGCGATCGTCCTGTGGACGGCGGTGACGCTGCTGCTGGCCTTGTATGCCGGCCGGGCCGGCGCGTTCCGGTCCACGTACGGACCGCTGACCAGCGTCTTCGCACTGCTGCTGTGGGCCTACCTCACCGCTGTGGCGCTGCTGTTCGGGGTCGCCTTCTGCGCACAGATCGAGGCCGTGCGGGCCGGAGACTCGGCACCCACGATGACCGAGGAGCACCTTCGTTCGACTGGGCGTGCGTCTCGTGAGGCCGTCGCTGTCGCATCGGGGGACCCGCCGCCGGCGGCCCGCTGACGTACCCCTGGACAAGCTCGGACGTCAAGCACCGGCCACCCTCACCGTCCGATGCAGCTGAGGCGGCCCTCGACCGGAATCGGGCCGGCCTCGGATGGGGTCGGGTACTCGAACCGACCCTCGTCGACCAGCCCTGCCGTTCGTAGAAGCGCCGCGCCCGCGCGTTGCCCGTCGCCACGGCCAGCCATGCCCGCCCGTGGCCGTTGGCGGCGACACGGCGCGCAGCTTCGGTCAGCAGGATCGCGGCTACGCCGCTGCCGCGGTGGCCGGCGGCCACGTAGACCTGCTCCATCTCGTCGTCGGAGACCATCACGAAGCCCGCGATCTCGCCGTCGACCTCGGCCACCGTCGTGTCGGCCCGGCGGGCTGCGGCCCGCGTCACGAACGACTCCGGCGTCCGGATCGCGACCAGTTCCGTGGGCGCGTGCCCCACGTGCCCGTCGGCCCAGCCGTCGCGCCAGATCGAGGCGACCGCGGCGACATCGTCGGGCCGGGCCTGGCGTAGGACAGGTCCGCGCATCCGCGGAGGCTATCCGGACTGTCGTAGCCCGGCGGTAGCGTCGCCGCCATGAGCACCGCCGGCGACGCGCCTCCGGAGATCGAAGACCGGCTCCGGGGGATCTGCCTGGCGCTTCCGGACGCCTACCAGGAGCAGGCCTGGGTCGGCACCCGCTGGCGGGTACGCAAGCGGACCTTCGCCCACGTGCTCACGGTCGAGCGCGAGTGGCCGCCGGGGTACGCGGAGGCCGCCGCCATCGCCGGGCCGGTCTGTCTGGTCACGTTCCGGTCGCCGGGCGAGGAGATGGGTGCGCTCGTCGGGTCGGGGTTCCCATACTTCCGCGCCGGCTGGGGCCGCGACGTCGTCGGCATGGTGCTCGATGCCGACCAGACCGACTGGGAGGAGGTGGCCGAGCTGCTCACCGAGAGCTACTGCGTTCTCGCGCCCAAGAAGCTGGTCGGCCTCGTGCACCGCTAGAGGTCGAGGCAGACCTGGGGTGTGGGTCAGTCCTGCGGGGTGAGGAGGACGATCGGGATTACGCGGTGGGCCCACTATGCGTACTCCTCGTACGACGGGAAGATGCGCACCATCTGGGCCAGAGGGCTCGCGCTCGGCCGCGGACCCGACACCGGCGCGGGCGGTGAACCGGCGGGTGCCGACCTGTACCCCGACGCTCGGGTTCCAGATGCCTTAGATCAGGCAGGTGCGACGTGGCTGGCCGGTCCTGCGTCCGGTCGTGGCGGTGTTCTCCTCCTTTCCGAGCGGGCTCGTCCCGCTCAGCCTCTCGTCGTGGCGGCTCGCCGAACGCGGATCCGGCGCGGGGCGCGGCTGTTCGGTCAGCGGGGATGCCCTGAAGGCTGGCCCGGCGGACCTGCCGCGGCACGGTGCGGCCGCGCTGTGCTGAGCCCTCCACCGCACCGGCAGGAGGGCACGACATGACCGAGACGACGCCGAAGATCCGGCACTTCCCGCCGGCGCCGCGGGACTTCGACCCGCTGACGGCGAGCAGGACCGACCTGCTGCGGCACGGGCTGCCGCAGCGTCCCGCCGAGCCGGGGGCGGCTGCCCTGTGGGACGAGCGCGCGCGGCGCTACCGCGGCTTCGATCACCTGCGGCCGGAGCTCGTCCCCGGCGAGAGGACTGCGGAGGTCGTCGCCGCCGGTCTCCAGCTCTCCACCCTCGAGTCGTGCGGCTACGAGCTGCTTTTCGCCGCCGCGCCGATCACGATCGCCTCGGGCCGGTGGACGGTGCCGAACCTGGCGTACAACTCCGCGCCGAGCGGGCTGTCGAACCTCTTCCACACGTTCTTCGGCCTCGGCTTCCTCGACGTCCACGTCGACATGTCCGTGGACGCCGGGCAGAACGTCACGAGCAGCCTGTCGACGCACGTCGGCACCGTGGCGAACTTTCCCGTACGGCCCGGCGACACGATCAGTGCCACCCTGTGCCTGCAGCCCGACGCCGCCGGCACCGCCGCGTACTTCCTGGCGAACGAGACGACCGGCCAGGCCACGAACTTCTCGGTGCCGACCGGCTTCCCGCCCGCGCACCGGATCAACGCGGGGGTCTCCCGTGGCAACCACTTCAACGGACCGCCGGAGCCGCTGGCTCGCTTCGGCGTCGTCTACTTCGACGACCTCAACGCCTTCGCCACCAGCGGGCAGCCGAGGCTCATCGACGGCACCCCCACCAGCATGACGGAGCTGAACGGGACCGTCCTCGCGCAGCCGGAACGGCTCACCGACTTCACCTTCAAGGCGGTCCACGCCTGACGGCACGAGCGCCGCGGAAGATCTGGGTGATCGGCCGGCCGGTCTCCCGCGCGATCCGCACCGCCCCCTCCCGGCACTCGGCCGTGAACTACTGTCCGGCCAGCTCGGCGACGACTGGAGCGAGAGCACCGGCGACGTCGGCTCCGAACACGAAGTAGGAGAAGCCGAATTCGTCGCGCCGCCGTCGGATCTCCTCGGCAGCGGCCGAGGGATCGCTGGGCAGGAAAGCCAGCGAGTCGGCGCCCCGGACGGCGGCGGGATCCGTGTCGGGCCCGGCCATGAACGGAGCGACCGCATCGCCGATCACGGGCACGTGCAACGCCAGTTCGACATCGCGACGGTTGTCGAACTGCCGTACCCGACGCATCGTCTCCGCCCGCGTCTCGGTCTGCGGCATCACGAAGGTCACGGTGTCGGCGAGCTCAGCGGCCAGCGCTTGCGCTTTCGGGCCGCCCACGGCCATCACCACCGGAGTGTGCCGGTCAGACCCGTCGAGTCCGCGCAGGGCCGTGACGACCTCACGCACCTGGCCCGATCGTTGGCTCGCGGGGGTGACCGGCAGGCCCAGCTCGTGGAGCTGGTCGGAGATCCCGGGCCGGCCGGTGCCGATGCCCATCTCGAAACGACCGTCGGTGAGCACGGACAGCGAGTGCGCCTCCCACGCGGTGATCCACGCCGGCCGCACGGGGGACGCGTACACCCAGGTCCCCACACGCAGGCCGGTGATCGTCGCCGCCACGGCGAGCGCAGGACCCGGGGCCGGCTGCCACTGCGGCACGTCGGGCATCAAGATCGTCGAATAGCCGCTGTCGGCCGCACCACGCAACTGGTCGCGCCAGGTCGGCAGATCGGTGGTGATCGGAGCAACCACTCCGAACCGCAACGGCTTAGCCCTGCCTAACGACGTACCAGTCATGCCGATGACCCTTCCCCCGGCCCGGCCCGCTGCCGAACTCTCAACGCCTCCACGAACGGGCCGCGCCGGATCCGACAGAACACGACAAGTATCAAGCTGCGGCGGGTAGGTGCTGGGGTGGCCTTCTACCGCGCCTGCGGCCCCACTACCGGGTGGCGGCAACCGATGCGTACGGGCTGGCGCACCAGAGCGCCGATGTGATTCTGGCCGATCGCGCCGATCTACACGGCGCCCTTTGCCGAGGAACTCCGGGCGCTGGAGTTGCCGCTGCTCGTGCTGGCGGCGGGCGGCGACGAGCGGGCCGCGGCGATCGCGCGAGCACTCGCCGAACGAGCGCCGCTGAGTGAACTGGTGCTGTTGGAGACGGCGCAACCGCACTACCCGTGGCTGGCGAAGCCGGCCGCGGCCGCCGAGGCAGTACTCCAGTTTCTGGGCAGGATCTAGTTCGGCGCACCGGGCTTGCAGTCGGCTCAGGGCCGCCCGTGGGTTCGCGGCGCCGACGGCCCGGGTCCGACCGTACCGCCCACGCTCCACCAATCGCTCTGCCCGTTCTGTTGTGTGGCGTGTTAGCTTCTGGCCTCGTGCGGTTCTGCGTCGTCCCGACCGTCTGGTTCTGACGTGGCCACGGTCGAGGACGTGCGGTGGCTCGGCTCGAGCCTGGAGCGCTCCTACCAGGTCTACGTTCGGGGCAGGCTGAAGTTCCGCGTCAAGCAGATCGTCTACGTGGCGTTCTCGCTCGACGAGACGGAGATGGGTTTCGCCTTTCCCAAGGAGGAGCGCGCGGCGCTTGTCGCGGCGCAGCCGCACCGCTTCCATCTACCACGGGCGTCGGACCTGCGGTTCAACTGGGTGGAGGCTGACCTTGCCGCCCTCGACCCGGCCGAGGCGCGCGAGTTCGTGGTCGACGCCTGGCGCATGGTCGTACCGAAGAAGCTCTCCCACGCCTACGACGTCGCCCACCCCGACGGTCCAGGTTGAGCCCGGATCGACCAACCCGCGGATCTGGCTGACTCGCCGCCGGCGCGCCGGCTCCCCGCGGGCGGAGCCGGGGCGTCAAGGACACCGCCGTCATTCCGGTCCGATGATCTCGTAGACGTTGCCGTCCGGGGCACGGAAGTGCTGCCACATCTGTCCGTCCGCCCGCTGCGGTTCCGGATAGACGACCTCGATGCCCGCGGCCGCCATGGCCGCGCCCGCGGCCGTGAAGGAGTCGACGGCGAATCCGACGACCGGCGCCGTCCCGAAGAATTCGTGATCGGTGTCCTCCGGACCGTACACGTGCACCTGCGTTCCGTCGGCCAGCCGGAACCAGGTCGCGCCCGGCGCCTCGTGGATCACCTGCAGGCCGAGGACGTCCCGATAGAAGGCGACCATGTGGGCGGCGTCGTCCGTCCGCACGCCGAGCCAGGCGAGAGATCGTACTGTCATCGCTGCTCCCCTTTGGGATCGGACCGGTCCCGAATTCTGCCCAGCCAGGCCAACCGCGACACTGCTGTCAGAATCTCGGCGCCCTTACAACGATGCGGGCAGGCAGGCATCGCAGGTTCTGACGGCGGGAACTGCCTGTCGACACCTGAGCGTCGCCCAGAGTTGGCCAGCCGGGAGCCACAGCGAAGGCCTGAACGAACTGTTGGGCCAGAGCCACGCTCCCGCGCGGAGCCGGCGTGAGCGTGTGGCCGGCGGCACCCCCTGACTAATAGCTTGTCGGTTCGCATACGGTCGGAGGCGATGAGGAACGAGCCCGGTGACAGGCTGGTGCAGGGCGCACGGGCGAACCTGGGCGTACGCATGACGCGGCGACTGCGTCTGGAGCCGATCGGACCCCAGCATGCCCAGGATGTGTGGCTGTTGTACCAGGACCCGGCGGTGGTGAAGTGGGTTGCCGGTCCCTGGTCGCCCGAGCAGGCCGAGGCCGTCGCCGTGGGCTGGCGCCGCAAGTGGGAGCAGGACTCGGTCGGGAAGTGGATGGCGTACCTGCACGACGGCACCCTGGTAGGCCGCGGCGGGCTGTCTCGCATGCCGCCTGGTAGCAGGTCCACCAGGCAGATCCAGCGCCTCGTCGACCCGTGCTGGGCCGCCCACCGGTTGGAGATCGGGTGGGCACTGCGCACCGAGTTCCACGGTCGGGGTTACGCCAGTGAGATCGGCCGGGAAGGGTTGGCGTACGCCACGGACGTCCTGGCCAGCCGGGCCGTGGTCGCCTTCACCGAGCGGCACAACATCGCGTCCCGGCGCGTCATGGAGCGGATCGGCATGACCTACACCGGTCAGATCCTGTGGCGGGGTCTCGTCGACGGGCAGGTCGAGCAGCGGGATGACGCGCCCTTCGCCGTCTACATGACCCACCTGGCCGATCCCTGAACGCCGCCGAACCGCGCCCGAGACATCGGCGCCGGTGAGCGCGTTCGGCCTTCGTAGCGGAATACTCACCGGCGGATCCAGCGTGCCGGTCGGACGGGGCGGCTCGTCGGCCGAGTGGCACCCTCCGGGTGCTGATCGTCGACGCAGGGTCGGCCGACGATGATGGTCGGGTGACAACCCCACCCGACCGGCGACAGGTCCGACGCTGGCGGAAGTACCTGGCCGACGAGCGTGCCGAGGCGGCGGTCTACCGAGCGGTGGCCGTGCGCAAGCAGGATGCCGAGCGGCAGATCCTGGACGGGCTCGCCGACGCGGAGAGTCGCCACGAGGCGCATTGGCTGGCGCTGCTCGGGCCAGCGTCAGAGCCACCGCCCAGGACCAGCCTGCGGACCAAAATCATGATCTTCCTGGCTACCCATTTCGGGACGCTGTTCGTCCTCGCCTTGATGCAGCGGGCCGAAGGCCGAACCCCGTACGAGGCCGACACCGATGCCACCGAGCAGATGGCCGCCGACGAGCGCATCCACGGCGAGGTGCTGCGCGGCCTGTCCGCCCGCGGACGCGAGCAGCTGTCCGGGTCCTTCCGGGCCGCGGTGTTCGGTGCCAACGACGGCTTGGTGTCCAATCTGGCGCTGGTCCTCGGCATCGGGGCGACCGGTGTCTCGAACCAGACCGTCAAGTTCACGGGCATCGCCGGTCTGCTGGCCGGTGCCTTGTCGATGGCTGCCGGAGAGTACGTGTCGGTCCGTTCCCAGCGTGAGCTGCTCTTGTCGACCCACCCGGACCCGGAGGCGCAGTCGGCCCTCCCGCACCTCGACCTGGACGTCAACGAGCTGGCTCTGGTCTACCGCGCCCGGGGGATGAACTCGACCGACGCCGAGAGCCAGGCCCGGACCGTGCTGCAGACCTATCACCTGGACGCCGACGCGCCCGAGGCGGCCGGGCTGGATCCGCATGAGGCGGTCGGGAACGCCGGGGGGGCGGCGATCTCGAGCTTCTGCTTCTTCGCCTCCGGGGCGCTGATCCCGGTGCTGCCGTACCTGTTCGGCGCATCGGGCATCACGGCGATGACGATCGCCGCGGCGCTGGTCGGCCTGGCTCTACTCGGCACCGGCGCTGTCGTCGGCGTGTTCTCCGGTGCGTCGCCATGGAAGCGGGCGTTGCGACAGCTGGGTATCGGGTACGGCGCCGCGGCCGTGACCTACCTGCTCGGGCTGGCTTTCGGGGCGAACTAGAGGTGAGCCGTTCGGCGGACTCAGCCGCCGGCCGGCCGCGTCGCGGGACCTACGGACGGGAGGTGGGCCGCGTTGCCGATCCCGCCGAGCGGTTTCCACGGCAGGAACGCCACCTCGAGCCCATCGCAGAGCCGGAGCTCGGCCTCGCTCGTCCGGAAGGATGGCGAGAACTCGTTCTGCACCGGCACCAGCCGGCCATCGAGGATGCGCTGGGCGAGCCCGATTCCCCTCGCTCCACAACCGCAGTTCCAGGCCGCTCACACGGCGAGTGCATCCCGGGTGTCAGACGACG
>Ga0068856_100001787_pt1 | contig 22472 bp, 20 predicted proteins | sample KBSCornC62_FD_66595 | JGI IMG/M metagenome (GOLD analysis project Ga0068856, IMG submission 66595) | Corn rhizosphere microbial communities from Kellogg Biological Station, Michigan, USA - KBS Corn C6-2 | ecosystem: Host-associated > Plants > Roots > Rhizosphere > Soil ... | reverse complement strand
GGGATTAACGCAAGCGGGAGATTTTGCGACGGTTTGCGACATCCGGGCGAGTTCCGCAGGGCGCGGACGCTCGGAAACCCGATGTAACCCGCGACTTTATCATGGTGCACCGCACCATGTTCCCGCAGGCGCAGCCTCCCGGCGGACGGCGGGGATGTCGCGCCGCGCACCCGCCACCGGGGAAGCCGGCATCGGCCAGCCAGCGATTTCGCGCCTCGCGAAGTGCCGCCCCATGTTCTTCGAAGCGTGGCACCGCGACGGAGGGACCGGCCCCCGCCCGGCGTCCGGCCGACCGAGCCCTCAGAACTCTTCCTCGCCACCCACGACGCGGCGCACGACATCGGCGGCGAAGCCGCGCGCCGCCAGGAAACGCGCCTGCCTGGCCCGCTGCCTTGGGTCGGCCGCGACCTCCCCGAACTTGCGCTGCCACAGCGACTGGGCGCGGGCGAACTCGGTTTCGCGCAGCGTGGCAGCCTGCTCGGGCTCGAGCGCCAGTCCATGGCGCGACAGCTCCATCTTGATTCGCAGCGTCCCCTGCTTGCGCGAGCGGGCGTTGACGCGGCTCTCGACGAAGCGCGCGTCGCTGAGGTACTTGTGGGCGGCGAGCCAGTCGAGCAGGCGGTCGACCGCCGCCTCGGGGTCGGTGCGTTCGAGCTCGGCATCGCCGGGGGCGTCGTCGTCGACGGCGGCAGGCGCGTCCTCGGAGGTTGCCGCGTCGGCACGCGCCGCCGGTAGCGCGTGGCCGGCAGAAGCGTCGGAGATGGCGTCCAGGCTCTCACGCAGCCGCGACGGCAATGCGGCGCCGGTGGCGAGCGTCAGGGCGTCCAGCACGGTTGACCGTGCGGCCGCTGCGGAGGCGCCAGCGCCGGACGCTGCGCTTCGAGCACCGCCGGCGTCGGCGCGATCGACATCGACTCCGGACCCGCGCTCCCGCCCGCTCTTGCGCCCCCGCGCGGGCGCGGGCGCGGCCGCGGGGGCACGTGACGCGGGGACGGCCACGTCCGCGGGCGCCGCCATGCGAGGCGCGAAGGCATCGTCGATGCCGTTGGACGGCTGCGCCTGGGCCTCACGCGCCAGTTCCTCGGCGGCCGCGGCCAGCGCGGCGTCCTCGCGCGCCCGCTTGCGCAGCGAGTCGAGCAACTTCGCGCGCAGCTCCTGCCGGCTGTGTTCGCGCCGCGACAGGAAGCCGATCGCCTGCATCTTCAGGCTCAGGCACGGACGCGCCCGCCGCGCGGTGCGCGGTTCGCGAGGCTTGTCAGGGAAGGACATGCGAGTCAGGAATGGACGACGCGATGCGCTCGAGCCTGCCATGGCGCGTCGTTCGCAACGATCGTCCGATGCGACCGCCGCCGCGGCCGACGCTCTCCAATGAAACAAGGCCCGCCGAGGCGCTGTCGCGCTCGCCGGGCCGTGTCTGCAGCCTTGATCAGGGGCGTCAGGTCACTCGGCCGCGGCGGCCTTGCCCTTCTTGGCGGCGGGCGCCTCGACGACCGGCACCAGCGGCACGCCCAGCGACTCGCGCACCTTGTTCTCGATCTCGATGGCCAGTGCCGGATTTTCCTTCAGGAATTCGCGGCAGTTGTCCTTGCCCTGGCCGATCTTCTCGCCGTTGTAGGCGTACCAGGCACCGGACTTCTCGATGACCTTGGCGTTGACGCCCAGGTCGATGATCTCGCCCTCGCGGCTGATGCCCTCGCCGTACAGGATGTCGAATTCGGCTTCCTTGAACGGAGGCGAGACCTTGTTCTTGACGACCTTGACCTTGGTCTCGTTGCCGACGACTTCCTCGCCGCGCTTGATCGAGCCGATGCGGCGGATGTCCAGGCGCACGGAGGCGTAGAACTTCAGCGCGTTGCCGCCGGTAGTGGTTTCGGGGCTGCCGAACATCACGCCGATCTTCATGCGGATCTGGTTGATGAAGATCACCATCGTGTTGCTCTTCTTGATGGTGCCGGTCAGCTTGCGCAGCGCCTGGCTCATCAGGCGGGCCTGCAGGCCGGGCAGCGAGTCGCCCATCTCGCCTTCGAGTTCGGCCTTGGGCGTCAGCGCCGCCACCGAGTCGATGACGATCAGGTCGACCGAGCCGGAGCGCACCAGCGCGTCGACGATCTCGAGGGCCTGTTCACCGGTGTCGGGCTGCGAGATCAGCAGGTCCTGCAGGTTGACGCCCAGCTTCTGCGCGTAGTTGATGTCCAGCGCGTGTTCCGCGTCGATGAAGGCGCAGACGCCGCCGACCTTCTGCATCTCGGCCGCGACCTGCAGTGTGAGCGTGGTCTTGCCGGACGATTCCGGGCCGTAGATCTCGACCACGCGGCCGCGCGGCAGGCCGCCGACGCCGAGGGCGATGTCCAGGCCCAGCGAACCGGTGGAGACGACCTGGATGTCCTCGGCCTGCTCGCCGTCGCCCAGGCGCATGATGGAGCCCTTGCCGAACTGCTTCTCGATCTGGGCCAGCGCGGCCTGCAGGGCCTTCGCCTTCTCGGCGTTCAGGGCCGACTGCGCACCGGGCGCGGCGGTGGCCGGCGTGGCGGCGGTGGCGGTCTTCGAGGCGTTCTTGGTGGGGGCGTCCATGCGGGTTCTCCGTGTTCGGTTTGGCGCTGGGTGGGATTATGGCCAGCAACTGGATATCTGTACAGGTGTCGAGGAAAGATTATTCGCGGCCCGAAGCTCGCTGCGTGAGCCAGCCGCAACAGGCTGCGAAAAATCAATCCTGCGCCCGGACGGTGCGATGACCCGTGGCCCATCGTCGCGGAAAATGGCCTCCAGCGCCAAAACGAGCGGAAACCCGCCAAACGGACCAGGAGACAGCCGATGCGCATTCTGATCGCCGAAGACGACCAGGTCCTCGCGGACGGCCTGCTGCGCTCGCTGCGTGGCTCGGGCTATGCCGTCGACCAGGTCTCCAGCGGCAGCGAGGCCGACGCCGCCCTCGCCTCGCACGAGTTCGACCTGCTGATCCTCGACCTCGGCCTGCCGCGCCTGCACGGCCTCGAGGTGCTGCGCAAGCTGCGCGCCCGCGGCTCCGCGCTGCCCGTGCTGATCCTGACCGCGGCCGACTCGGTCGACCAGCGCGTCAAGGGCCTGGATCTCGGTGCCGACGACTTCATGGCCAAACCCTTCTCGCTGCAGGAACTCGAGGCCCGCGTGCGCGCGCTCACGCGGCGCGGCCTGGGCACGGCCTCCAGCGTGATCAAGCACGGCCCGCTCACGTTCGACGCCACCGGCCGCGTGGCCTACATCAACGACCAGATGATCGACCTGTCCGCGCGCGAGATCAGCCTGCTGGAGGTGCTGCTGCAGCGCGCCGGCCGCCTCGTCAGCAAGGACCAGCTCGTCACGCGCCTGTGCGAATGGGGCGAGGAAGTGAGCAACAACGCGATCGAGGTCTACATCCACCGGCTGCGCAAGAAGATCGAGCAGGGCCCGATCCGCATCGCCACGGTGCGCGGCCTGGGCTACTGCCTCGAGAAGATCGCCGGCTGACGCGGCCGCGGCGGGCGGCGCGCCGCCCGGCCGCTGCGCGATGCGCGCGGCGGCGGCCGCGGCCCCACCGCACCCTGGCATGCGGAAAGTGCGCGCGGTCGCTTATGCTGCCGCTCGCGATGTCCGACCGCCACGAGCAACGCTCCCTGTTCGGCGAGATCCTCGACTGGATGCTCGCGCCGCTGCTTTTGCTGTGGCCGATGAGCGTGGCGTTGACCTGGCTCGTGGCGCAGGGCATCGCCAACCGGCCCTACGACCGGGAGCTGGGCCAGCTCGCGCACAGCGTGGCCCGCGAGATGCGCGCCGACCCGGCATTCGACCGCGGGCTCGTCGGCCGCCACGACCTGCGCCTGGACGAGCCCACTGCCGCCCTGCTGCGCAGCGACGACGTCGACCGCATCTGGTTCCAGGTGCGCAACGCCCAGGGCGAGCTCGCCGGCGGCGACGCCGAGCTCGCCGCGCCGCCCGAGGAGCGCGCGGCCGCCGACGACGTGCAGTTCCGCGACGACACCGTGCACAACGACTCCGTGCGCGTCGCCTACCTGTGGGTCGGCACGCCCTCGGGGGCCAACAGCGGCGTCGTGGTGCAGGTGGCCGAGACGCTGGACAAGCGCTCGCGCCTGGCCACCGAGATCATCAAGGGCGTGATCCTGCCGCAGTTCGTGATCCTGCCGCTGGCGGTGCTGCTGGTGTGGTTCGCGCTCGCGCGCGGCATCGCGCCGCTGAACACGCTGCAGCAGCGCATCCGCCGCCGCCAGAGCCAGGACCTGAGCCCGATCGACGAGCACGACGTGCCCGAGGAGGTGGCCCCGCTGGTGCGCTCGATCAACGACCTGCTGGCGCGCCTGGACCAGACGATGGGCGCGCAGAAGCACTTCCTGGCCGACGCGGCGCACCAGATGAAGACGCCGCTGGCCGGCCTGCGCATGCAGGCGGAGCTGGCGCAGCGCGAGATCGACGCCGGCGGCGACCCGCAGGCCGTCAAGCGTTCGCTCAAGCAGATCGCGCGCTCCAGCCAGAGCGCGGCGCACCTGGTCAACCAGCTGCTGGCGATGGCGCGCGCCGAGGACTCGGAGCAGGCGCGCCGCCAGCAGGACGTGCCGCTGATCAAGCTGGCGCGCGAGGTCGTGCGCGACTTCGTGCCGCGCGCGATGGACAAGCGCATCGACCTCGGCTACGAAGGCCCGGAGACCGATCCCGCCTCGCCGCGCGTCACGGGCCAGCCGGTGCTGGTGCGCGAGCTGATCCGCAACCTCGTCGACAACGCGCTGCAGTACACGCCCGCCGGCGGCACCGTCACCGTGCGCCTGATGCCCGACCCGTACGGCCAGGTGATGGTGCTGCAGGTGGAGGACACCGGCCCCGGCATTCCCGAGGCCGAGCGCGAGCAGGTGTTCCAGCCGTTCTACCGCGCGCTCGGCACCGACGTCGACGGCAGCGGCCTGGGGCTGGCGATCGTCAAGGAGATCGCCGACAAGCACGCCGCCACAGTCGCCGTGACGAACGCGATCACGGTCCCCGCCAACAGCGGCCAGGCGCCCGGCGCGCTGTTCACGGTGCGCTTCGCCTGCGTGCCGCCGCCGGCGTTGCCGGCCGCGGCGCCGCCCTGAGGCGCCCGCCGCGGCCTCAGGTCTGCACGCTGCGGCGGTTGCGCGCGATCGAGGTCAGGAAGCCGAGCCCGAGGCCCAGCGTCACCATCGCGGTGCCGCCGTAGCTGACGAACGGCAGGGGCACGCCCACCACGGGCAGGATGCCGCTGACCATGCCCATGTTGACGAACGCGTAGGTGAAGAAGCTCAGCGTGATCGAGCCGGCCAGCAGTCGCGTGAAGACCGACGGCGCATCGGCCGCGATCGCCAGGCCGCGGAAGATCAGCAGCGTGAAGCCGGACAGCAGCAGCAGCGCGCCCAGCATGCCGAACTCCTCGGAGTAGGCGGCGAAGATGAAGTCCGTCGTACGCTCGGGGATGAATTCGAGGTGCGTCTGCGTGCCGCTCATGAAGCCCTTGCCGGTGACGCCGCCCGAGCCGATCGCGATCATGCCCTGGATGATGTGGAAGCCCTTGCCGAGCGGGTCGGTGGTGGGGTCCAGCAGCGTGCAGATGCGGTGCTTCTGGTAGTCGCGCAGCAGCGGCCAGACGACCGAGTCCTGGCAGATGCGGTCCTCGCTCCAGACGACGGCCGCGATGCCGACCGCCGCCAGGAACAGCACCGGCAGGATCAGCCTCCACGGCAACCCGGCGAAGAAGATCACGTACAGCCCGGCCGACAGGATCAGGATGGCGGTGCCGAGGTCGGGCTGCTTGACGACCAGTCCCACCGGCAGCAGCAGGATCAGGCCCGCGATGGCGAAGTCGAGCGCGCGCAGCTGGCCTTCGCGCTTCTGGAACCACCAGGCCAGCATCAGCGGCATCGCGAGCTTCATGATCTCGCTGGGCTGGATGACCACGCCGACGTTGAGCCAGCGCGTGGCGCCCTTCTTCGTGATGCCCATCACCGCGGTGGCCAGCAGCAGCGCCAGGCCCACCGAATACAGCGGCACCGCGACGCGCATCAGGTTCTGCGGCGAGATCTGCGCCGCCACGAACAGCACGAGGAAGGCCAGCGCCATGTTGCGCGCGTGGTCGGCGAAGCGCGTGCCGTAGTCGTAGCCGGCCGAGTACATCGTCACCAGGCCGATGGCGCAGACCAGCAGCACCGCGATCATCAGCGTGGCATCGAAGCCGAGCAGCACGGGCCGCAGCCGCTGCCAGACCGTGGGACGTTCGACGACGGCGATCATGGGGTGCTCCTGCTGGCGCCGGTCGCGGCGGCACGCCGCTGGGCCGCGCGGGCGGCGCGGCTCGACGCGGTGGCGGGCGCCGTCGACGCGGGTGTCGAGGCGGCCGACGCGGGCGCGGCCGGCGCGCGCCGGGTGTTGAGGCTGCGGCGCGGCGGCGCGGCCGTGCCGCCGGCGGCGCTGGCCACCGTGCCCGGCCCGGCGTTGGCCAGCGCGGCGCTGGCGGCTTCCGCACGCGCGGCGGCGGCCCGCTCGGCGACGCTCGCCGCCGACGCCGCAGCGCTGGCGGCGGTCGGCGTGGCCACGCCCGACGCCGCGGCACTGGCGGCGCTCGCGGCACCGGCCGCGCCGTGCGCGGCGTCCTCCTCCGCGCCGGGCGGGTGGTTGGTGCCCATGCGCACGTTGCGCGCCAGCGCGATCGGCACGGGCGGTTCCAGCGGCGCGGTGGCCGTGGCGGCCTGCACGCCCGCGATGTCCTTGTCGGTGGGGTACAGGCCCTTGATCCAGTAGTCCATCACCCGGCGCGCGATCGGCGCCGCGTTCTGGCCGCCGAAGCCGGCGTTCTCCACCACCATGGCCAGCGCAATGGTGGGGTGGTCGGCGGGCGCGAAGGCGATGAACAGCGCGTGGTCGCGCAGGTGCTCCGCCACCTTGGCGGCGTTGTACTTCTCGCCGGCCTTCAGGCCCACGACCTGCGCCGTGCCGGTCTTGCCGCCCACGTCGTAGCCCGCGTTGGCGAAGGCCGGCGCGCCGGTGCCTTCCTTGTTGACGCCCACCATCGCGTGGCGGATCACCTCGACGTACTCCGGCTTGAGCGGCAGCGGCGTCATCGGCTCGGGCACGACGGGGTGGCGCTCGCCGTTGACGGGATCGACGATGTCGCGCACCAGGTGCGGCGTGTGGCGCTGGCCGCCGGTCGACAGGATGCTGATCGCCTTGGCCAGCTGCACGATCGTGTAGTTGTTGTAGCCCTGGCCGATGCCCAGCGAGATCGTCTCGCCCGCGTACCAGCGCTGCTGCTCGGCCTTGCGGTAGGCCTTGCGCTTCCACTCGGTGGACGGCAGCACGCCGCGCAGCTCGCCCTCGAGGTCGATGCCCGTGGGCTGGCCGAAGCCGAACGGCTGCATGAAGCCGGCGATGGTGTCCACGCCCAGGTCGTTGGCGAGCATGAAATAGTAGATGTCGCACGACTTGACGATCGACTGGTACATGTCGACGAAGCCGTGCCCCTGCGGCACGTCGTCGTGGAACGTGTGGTTGCCGAAGACGTAGATCGCCGGGTCGTGAATGCCCCATTCCGCGGTGCGCTTGCCCAGCGTCAGCGCGGCCATCGCCATGTAGGGCTTGTACGTCGAGCCCGGTGCGTACGTGCCGCGGATCGCGCGGTTGAGCAGCGGCTTGTCGATCGACTCGTTGAGCTCCTTCCAGTTGTCGGGGTCGATGCCGTCGACGAACAGGTTGGGGTCGAACGTGGGCTTGGAGACGAACGCCAGGATCTCGCCGTTGCGCGGGTCCATCGCCACCAGCGCGCCGCGGCGGTCGCCGTACAGGGCCTCCACCAGCGCCTGCAGCTTGATGTCGATCGACAGCTGCAGCGTGTTGCCCGGCGTGGCCGGCCTGCTCGCGAGCTGGCGCACCGCGCGGCCGCCGGCGGACGTCTCGATCTGCTCGAAGCCGGTGGTGCCGTGCAGTTCCGACTCGTAGCTCTGCTCCAGGCCCAGCTTGCCGATGTATTCGGTCCCGCGGTAGTTGGCCTGGTCCTCGTCCGACCACTCGTCGACGATCTGCTGCTTCTCCTCCTGGTTGATGCGGCCGATGTAGCCGACCAGGTGGCTCGCGAGCTCGCCGTACGGGTAGTTGCGGAACAGGCGCGCCTTGATCTCGACGCCCGGGAAGCGGAAGCGCTGCGCCACGAAGCGCGCCACCTCCTCGTCGGTCAGCTTGGTGCGGATCGGCACCGACTCGAAGCTCTTGCCCTCGGCGGCCAGCCGCGCGAAGCGCTTGCGGTCGCGCGGCAGCACCTCGATCACCTTGGCGATCTCGCTGATCGTCGACTCCAGGTCGGCGACCTTCGAGGGGGTGATCTCCAGCGTGTAGGCCGGGTAGTTGGTGGCCATCACGATGCCGTTGCGGTCGACGATCAGGCCGCGGTTGGGCACGATGGGCACGACGCCGATGCGGTTGGCCTCGGCCTGCGCCTGCAGGTCGTCGTGGCGCACCACCTGCAGCACGAACCAGCGGAACACCAGCACGCCGAAGCACAGCAGCACGAAAGCGGCCGCGGCGATCGTGCGCGTGCGGAATCGATCGAGTTCGACCTCGATGTTCCGGAGCTCCGTCATCGACTTCACGTGGGTCCCGATCGTCGGCTACAGGGGCCGGTTCTCGTCGCGGTCCGGCGCGCGGCGCTGCGGCGCGAGCAGCAGCCACGACAGCGCCGGCCACAGCAGCGCCTCGAACAGCGGCGCCAGCAACATCGTCCAGCCGGGGAAGCTGCCGGACGACAGCAGCCGCACCACCAGCGACACGGCATGGGCGACGATGAACACCGGGAGGATCTGCAGCGCCTGCTCGGCGAGGCTGAACCACAGCAGGCGGCGGTGCATCGTGATGGCCAGGAAGCTCAGCAGCGTGTAGGCCTGGGCGTGCTGGCCCAGCACCGCGCCCTGGTGCACGTCCATCAGCAGGCCGAAGAAGAACGCGGCGCCGATGCCCACGCGACGGGGCTGGTGCACGTTCCAGAACACGAGCACGACGGCGAGCAGGTCGGGCATCGCCGCGATGCGCCCCAGCGGCAGCATGTCGAACAGCAGCGCCACGACCAGCGAGAACCAGAGGAACAGCGGGTTGACCGGCAGCAGCAGCTGGTCGGAGCCACGCGGCATGATCACTTCTTGGTCCCCTTGTTCGCCTTCTGGCCCTTGACCGGCTCGGGCTCGGGCGCCGGGCGCGGCGGCAGCTGCATCGCCATCGGCTCGAGCACCAGCACGTGTCGCACGCCGTCGGCCGACGCGGTGGGCGCCAGCGCGATGCGGGCGAACGACGAATCGGCGCGCGGATCGACCTTCACGACGCGCGCCACGTCCAGACCCGGCGGATAGATGCCGTCGACGCCGCTGGTCTGCAGCACGTCGCCCACCTTGACGTCGGCGTTGCCGGCCATGAAGCGCAGCTCCATCGCGGCGCCGTCCGCGCCGAAGGCCGCGCTGCGCTGGTGGGTGCGGGTGTTCAGCACCGGGATGGCGGCTTCCTTGTCGATCAGCAGCGTCACTTCGGATGACAGCGGGTACACGCGCGTCACCTGGCCCAGCACGCCGGCCTCGTCGATGACCGGCGAGCCCGGCACCACGCCCTGCGAGAGGCCGCGGTCGATGAAGATCTTGCGCGAGAACGGGTCGCTCGCCTCGTACAGCACCTCGGCGGCCTGCGACTTCACCGTCAGCGCCGGCTGCAGGTCGAGCAGCGTGCGCAGCCGGTTGTTCTCGGCGATGAGGCTGTCGACGCGCGCGGCCTTGGCCGACTGCGCCGTGAGCAACGCCTGCGACTTCGCCAGGTCGGCCTGCGCCTGGTGCAGCCCGCCGACATACTCGCCGCTGGAATGCAGCGCCTGCACGGGCATCTCGAGCGCGCGCTCCAGCGGCAGCAGCAGGATCGACAGCGCCGAGCGCAGGGGGCGGGTGACCGCGAAGCGGGTGTCGGCCGCCATCAGGAACAGCGCCACCGCGGAGAACACCATCAGGCGCGTCAGTGCGGACGGGCCCTGGTGGAACAACGGCGGTGGACGGCGGTCCAGGGTACCGAGCGGCATGGGATAGTCAGCGCGCCGCGCCAGTTGCGGCGGAGGACGGGGTGGTGAAGGTTGCGGTCAGATGAATTATCGCCGCTGCGAGTTCCTCATCCGTTGCGAAGGAACCCGCATTGGGGCCACGGCCCCGGGATTCGTCGCTCAGTCCGAAGTGAAGATCGCGCCCAGGCGCTCCATGCGCTCCAGCGCCATGCCGCAGCCGCGCACGACGCACGTCAGCGGGTCCTCCGCGACCAGCACCGGCAGGCCCGTCTCCTCGGCCAGGAGGCGGTCGAGGTCGCGCAGCAGCGCGCCGCCGCCGGTGAGCATCATGCCGCGCTCGGCGATGTCGGCGCCGAGTTCGGGCGGCGTCTGCTCGAGCGCGTTCTTCACGGCCGAGACGATCTGGTTGAGCGGGTCGGTCAGCGCTTCCAGCACCTCGTTGGACGAGATGGTGAAGCTGCGCGGCACGCCCTCGGACAGGTTGCGGCCCTTGACCTCCATCTCGCGCACCTCGGAGCCCGGGAAGGCCGAGCCGATGCCCATCTTGATGTTCTCGGCCGTCTGCTCGCCGATGAGCATGCCGTAGTTGCGGCGGATGTAGTTGATGATGGCTTCGTCGAACTTGTCGCCGCCCACGCGCACGCTGCCCTTGTAGACCACGCCGCCCAGCGAGATGACGCCCACTTCGGTGGTGCCGCCGCCGATGTCGACCACCATCGAGCCGGAGGCTTCCGATACCGGCAGGCCGGCGCCGATCGCCGCGGCCATCGGCTCCTCGATCAGGTAGACGGCGCTGGCGCCGGCCGCCTCGGCGGCGTCCTTGATGGCGCGGCGCTCGACCTGGGTGGAACCGCAGGGCACGCAGATGATGATGCGCGGGCTCGGCGTGAGCAGGCTGCGCGGGTGCACCATCTTGATGAACTGCTTGATCATCTGCTCGGTGACCACGAAGTCGGCGATGACGCCGTCCTTCATCGGGCGGATGGCCTCGATGTTGCCGGGCACCTTGCCCAGCATCGCCTTGGCTTCCTTGCCCACGGCCTGGATGATCTTCTTGCCGTGCGGGCCACCCTCGTGCCGGATGGAGACCACCGACGGTTCGTCCAGGACGATGCCCTTGCCGCGCACGTAGATCAGCGTGTTGGCGGTTCCGAGGTCGATCGCGAGATCGGTGGAGAAATAGCGGCGCAGCGAAGAGAACATTGGTGGGGGTGGCGTTTGGGTCGGCGGCTTGCGGGGGTCGTCGCGGGGTCGATATCAGGCCATCTGGATGGGTATGACTCCGGAACCGGGGGCGGGGCCTGAGGCCGGGCCGCGGGATTCCGAACCTGGATGTGCGTCTCGCTCGTGGCGCCGCAAGGCGCATGAATTGGGTGGGTTCGGGAGCCCGGCGATGCTGGATTCAGGTCATGAATCAGCTCGTGCACGATGCCTCGAATTAACCGAGGATAATACCGCAAGCGCACCTGATGAGCCTGTACTCAGGTCGTAACTTTTTTAGGTCGACACCCGCCCGGCTCCCCTGGACCGGGGTTCGCGGGACGCCGATCCCAGCCGGATTTCCCCATGCCCTTGACTCCCGAAGACGTCAGCCGCATCGCGCATCTCGCGCGGCTCGAGCTGTCGCCCGCCGAGGGGCCTGCGATGCAGACCCAGTTGAACGACTTCTTCAAGATCGTCGAGCAGATGAGCGCGGTCGACACCTCCGGTCTCGAGCCGCTGCACACGCCGCTCTCGGCCATCGGCAACGTCGAGCTGCGCCTGCGGCCCGACGCCGTTACCGAAACCAACAATCGCGAAGCCAACATGGCCAACGCGCCCGCGGCCGAGGAAGGGCTGTTCCTGGTGCCGAAGGTGATCGAATGAACGGCGAACTCCACACCCTGGGCGTGGCCGAGCTGGGCCGCGCGCTGGCCGCCCGGTCCGTCTCCAGCGTCGAGGCCACGCAGGCCTTTTTGGCGCGCGCCAAGGCCGACACGCATGGCGCCTTCCTGGTCGTCGACGCGGACGCGGCGGTCGCCGCCGCGACGGCCGCCGACGCGAAGCGCGCCGCAGGTGGCGACGGCAGCGATCATCCGCTGCTGGGCGTGCCCATCGCGCACAAGGACATCTTCGTCACGACGGGGTCGTCCACCACGGCCGGCTCGAAGATGCTGCAGGGCTACCGCAGCCCGTTCGACGCGACGGTGGTCGCTCGGCTGAAGGCGGCGGGCGCGGTGTCTCTGGGCAAGCTCAACTGCGACGAGTTCGCGATGGGCTCGGCCAACGAGAACTCCGCGTACGGGCCGGTCACCAACCCGTGGGATTCGTCGCGCGTGCCGGGCGGCTCGTCGGGCGGCACCGCCGCGGCCGTCGCCGCGCGCCTGGTGCCGGCGGCCACCGGCACCGACACCGGCGGCTCGATCCGCCAGCCCGCCAGCTTCACCGGCACGACCGGCATCAAGCCGACGTACGGCGTGTGCTCGCGCTTCGGCATGATCGCGTTCGCTTCCAGCCTCGACCAGGCCGGCACGATCGCGCACTCGGCCGAGGACTGCGCGCTGATGCTGTCGGCGATGAGCGGCTTCGACGAGCGCGACGCCACCAGCGTGCAGAAGCCGCCGCAGGACTTCCACGCGCAGATGCTGCAGGCGCGTCCGGGCGCGACGGCGTCACGGCCGCTCGAGGGCCTGCGCATCGGGCTGCCCAAGGAGTTCTTCCCCGCCGCGCTGGCCGCCGACGTGGGCGGCCGCGTGCGCGAGGCGCTCGCGCAGATGGAAAAGCTGGGCGCCACCCTGGTGGACGTCTCGCTGCCGCGCACCGAGCTGTCGATCCCGGTGTACTACATCATCGCGCCGGCCGAGGCGAGCTCGAACCTGAGCCGCTTCGACGGCGTGCGCTACGGGCATCGCGCCGCGCAGTACGACGACCTGCTGGACATGTACAAGAAGTCGCGCTCCGAGGCCTTCGGCCCCGAGGTGAAGCGCCGCATCATGATCGGCACCTACGTGCTCTCGCACGGCTACTACGACGCGTACTACCTGCAGGCGCAGAAGATCCGCCGCATGATCGCCGACGACTTCCAGGCCTGCTTCCAGCAATGCGACCTGATCGCGGGGCCGGTGGCGCCGACGGTGGCGTGGAAGCTCGGCGAGCAGGGCGACGATCCGGTCAAGGCCTACCTCGCCGACATCTTCACGCTGCCCGGCTCGCTCGCCGGCCTGCCCGGCATGAGCGTGCCCGCCGGCCTGGGCGACGGCGGCATGCCGGTGGGCCTGCAGCTGCTGGGCAACTACTTCGCGGAAGGCGCGCTGCTGCACGCGGCGCACGCGCTGCAGCAGGCCACCGACTTCCACCTGCAGCGCCCCAAGGCCTGAACCTGCCGATGAACGCGCGCGTCGACCACCTGCCCTCCGCCACACCGGTCCGTGGCGGCGTGGTCGCGGGCGACTGCCTCGACGTGCTGCGTTCGCTGCCGGCCGAACGCGTCGACCTCATCGTCACGTCGCCACCGTATGCCGACCAGCGCGCGTCCACGTACGGGGGCGTCACGGCCGACGACTACGTCGCCTGGTTCCTGCCGCGCGCCGAGCAGATGCGCCGCGTGCTCAAGCCGGGCGGCTCGCTGGTGATCAACATCAAGGAGAAGGTGGTCGACGGCGAACGCCACACCTACGTCCTCGAGCTGATCATCGCCATGCGCAGGCAGGGCTGGCTGTGGACGGAGGAGTACGTCTGGCACAAGCGCAACTGCTTTCCCGGCAAGTGGCCCAACCGCTTCCGCGACGCGTGGGAGCGCTGCCTGCACTTCACGCGCGAGAAGCGCTTCAAGATGAACCAGGACGCCGTCATGGTGCCCATGGGCGACTGGGCGAACACGCGCCTGAAGACGCTGGGCGCCAACGACGTCGTGCGCCACGACTCGCGCGTGGGCAACGCGTTCGGCAAGAACATCGCCAACTGGCAGGGACGCGACCGGGCATATCCGACCAACGTGCTGCACCTGGCCACCGAGTGCGGCAACAAGGGCCACAGCGCGGCGTTCCCGCAGGCGCTGCCGCGCTGGTTCATCGAACTGTTCACCGACCCCGGCGACACCGTGCTCGACCCGTTCGCGGGCTCGGGCACCACGCTCGCGGCGGCGTTGGCGCTCGGTCGCCACGCGATCGGCGTGGAGCTCACGCCGAAGTACGTCGCGCGCTGCCGCGACACGCTCGCGAGCGCGCTCGAGGCCGTGCAGGCGCTCGCGCGCGCGAGCGGCCCCACCGAACAAGAACTTGTTTCCCCAGGCCGCGCGCCAGACGCCGCGGCCACCGTTTCCAAGGACAGCGTTCCATCATGAGCACCCTCATTCGCGGCTATGAAGTCGTGATCGGCTTCGAGACCCACACGCAACTGTCGACGGCCAGCAAGATCTTCTCCGGTGCGTCCACCGAGTTCGGCGCCGAGCCCAACACGCAGGCCTCCGCGGTCGACCTCGCGCTGCCCGGCACGCTGCCCGTCCTGAACCGCGGCGCGGTCGAGCGCGCGATCCGGCTGGGCCTCGCGGTGAACGCCACGGTCGCGCCGCTGTCGATCTTCGCGCGCAAGAACTACTTCTATCCCGACCTGCCCAAGGGCTACCAGATCAGCCAGTACGAGATCCCCGTCGTGCAGGGCGGCACCGTGCCCTTCATGCACAACGGCGAGCTGCGCACGCTGCGGCTCACCCGCGCCCACCTCGAGGAGGACGCGGGCAAGTCGGTGCACGAAGGGTTCGACGACATGTCGGGCATCGACCTGAACCGCGCCGGCACGCCGCTGCTGGAGATCGTGACCGAACCCGACCTGCGCTCGTCCACCGAGGCCGTCGACTACGCCAAGGCGCTGCACGCGCTGGTGATGTGGCTGGGCATCTGCGACGGCAACATGCAGGAAGGCTCGTTCCGCTGCGACGCCAACGTGTCCGTGCGCCGCCCCGGCGCGCCGTTCGGCACGCGCCGGGAGATCAAGAACCTCAACAGCTTCCGCCACCTGCAGCAGGCGATCGACTACGAGATCAACTGGCAGATCGACGAGCTCGAGGACGGACGCGCGATCGTGCAGGCCACCGTGCTGTTCGATCCCGACTCGGGCGAGACGCGCATGATGCGCACCAAGGAAGACGCGCAGGACTATCGCTACTTCCCCGACCCCGACCTGCCGCCGCTGGTGATCTCGCGCGACTGGGTCGACCAGGTGCGCGCGCAGATGCCCGAGCTCCCGCGCGCGATGGCGGAACGCTTCGTCAAGACCGACGGCCTGCCCGAGTACGACGCCGCGATGATGACGCAGTCGCTGGCCACCGCGCGCTTCTACGAGGCCGCGCGCGACGCCGGCGCGCCGGCCAAGCTGGCCGCCAACTGGACGATGGGCGAGATCTCGCGCCGCCTGAACAACGAGAACCTGTCGATCGAGCAGAGCCCGGTCGACGCGCCGCTGCTGGCCGCGCTGATCGGGCGCATCCAGGACGGCACCATCTCCAACAACGCCGCCAGGCAGGTGTTCGACGCGCTGTGGACGCGCGAGAAGGGCACGGCGGGCAACGTCGACGCCGTGATCGACACGCTGGGCCTCAAGCAGATGAACGACGCCGGCGCCCTCGAAGCCATCCTCGACGAGGTACTCGCCGCCAACCAGAAGTCGGTGGACGAGTTCAAGGCCGGCAAGGAGAAGGCGTTCCAGGCGCTGGTGGGCCAGGCGATGAAGGCGAGCAAGGGCAAGGCCAATCCCGCGCAGGTCAACGAGATGCTGCGGAAGAAGCTGGGCGCCTGAGGCCTCAGGCGGGCGCCGGCACGACGTCCGGCCCGCGGCCGTAGTGCCGCGGCGCGCAGCCCATCACGCGCTTGAACGCGGTGCTGAACGCGCTCTCCGATTCGTAGCCGAGCGCCGGCGCGAGCGTCGCGATCGTCTCGCCGCCCGCGGCCAGGCGATCGGCAGCCAGCAACATGCGCCAGCGCGTGAGGTAGTCCATCGGCGATGCACCGACCGTGCGCCTGAACTTCAGCGCGAAGGTGGAGCGCGACATCGCGGCCTCCTTCGCCAATTCGGCGATCGTCCAGCGCCTGCCCGGTTGCGCGTGCATCGCGCTCATCGCGGCGCTCATCTGCCGGTCGGCCAGTGCGAACAGCCAGCCCACGCCGCCGGCGGCGCCGTCGTTCAGGTGCAGCCGCAACGCCTGCACCAGCAGCATGTGCGCGAGCTGCTGCGCGATCAGGAAGCCGCCGGGTTGCGGGTCCCGGATCTCGCGCATCAGCCGTTCGATGGACCAGCGCATCGCGGCCTTGTCGGCCTCGGAGCGCAGGTGCACGACGGGCGGCAGCATGCCCAGCAACATGGGCGCGTGCCGGCCCTCGAAGGTGAAGTGGCCACCGAGTGCCACGCATTGCCCGCCGCCATTGATCGTGCGCATGCCGCCGTTGAGCGGCAGCTTCAGCAGCTCGTGGGCATCCATCGGCGGCAGCGACAGGTCGCTCGCCAGGCGGAACGGCAGGCCGCGCGGCAGCAGGTAGCAATCGCCCGCTTCCACCCGGACGGGCTCGAGGCCCTCGAGCTGCAGCCAGCAGCCGCCCGACAGCATCGCCTGGTACTTGATGCCGTCATGCGGCCCGAAGCGCAGGGCCCAGTCCGGGCCGTAGTCGACCCCGCCCGACATGAAGCTGCGCGGCTTCAGCAGCGACAGCACATCGGACAGCGGATCCATGGCCATTCCGGACGCTCGCGAAGATTTTGCGGACTGAGAAGCATGGATTGTATCGATTCGGCCTTCTAAAGTGCCGTCATGCGACCCGGTATCGGCGGACAGCCCGGCGACACCGAGGGACCTGACACCTCTACAAGGAGAGAACCCATGCGAGTCTTCGTCACCGGCGCGACCGGTTTCATCGGCAGCGTCATCGTTCCCGAGCTGCTGCGTGGCGGCCACCAGGTCCTGGGGCTCGCGCGCTCGGACGCGGGCGCGGACGCGCTGCGCGCGCAAGGCGCGGAGGTGCACCGTGGCACGCTGGAAGACCTGGCCAGCCTGCGACGCGGGGCGGAGCAGGCCGACGGCGTCATCCACGCCGGCTTCATCCACGATTTCTCGAAGTTCGCCCAGAACTGCGAGGTCGATCGCCGCGCCATCGAGGCGATCGGCGACGCGCTGGCCGGCAGCGGCAAGCCGCTGGTCGTCACGGCAGGCATCCCGGGCGTGCCGGGCCGCGTGAGCACGGAGGACGACCCGCCCACCCAGGCGACGCCGCGCGTCTCCGAGCAGACGGCCGTGGCGCAGGCCGGGCGCGGCATCCGGGCGATGACGATCCGCCTGCCGCAGGTGCATGACCGCGACCGCGCGGGCCTGGTCAGCTACCTGATCATGATCGCGAAGGACAAAGGCGTGTCCGGCTATGTCGGCGACGGCCAGAACCGTTGGTCGGCGGTGCACCGCCAGGCCACGGCGTCGCTGTACCGGCTCGCGCTCGAGAAGGGCGCGGCGGGCGCGCGCTACCACGCGGTCGAGGAGGAAGGCGTCACGCTGAAGGCGATCGCGGAGTCCATCGGCCGCGGACTGCGCGTCCCGGCGAAGTCGCTGTCCCAGGCCGAGGCCGCCGCGCACTTCGGTCCGATGGGGCACTTCGTCGGGATGGACAACCCGGCGTCGAGCGCACTGACGCGCGAGCGCCTGGCCTGGATGCCGGGCATGCATGCGGGCCTGCTCGACGACGTCGACCATTCGACCGCGTTCGCGGGCTGAGGGTCGAGTGGCGGGAAGCGATCCCCACGGGTCGTCCTACGGCGTCGTGCGGCGCGAAGCGCCCACCAAGTGTCATCCTGCGCGAAGTCGCAGGATCCACGCGCAGGGTGACGCTGCGACGGAGGTGGATCCTGCGACTTCGCTTCGCTTCGCGCAGGATGACGGAGCTGAGCCTCGCTGGTGACGCCAGGAGGTCGCCCGGCGCTTGCCCGTTGTCGTCCTGCCACGCGCTGCGCCGCGAAGCACCCGCCACGTGTCGCCCGCCACGTGTCGCCCGCCATGTGTCGCCCGCCACGTGTCGCCCTGCGGCGTGTCGCGCTGCGGCGTGTCGCCCTGCGGGGCGTCGCCCCGCCACGTGTCGACCTGTGGCGTCGTGCACCGCGAAGCGCCCACCAAGTGTCATCCTGCGCGCAGTCGCAGGCTCCACGCGCAGAGCGACGCTGCGACGGAGGTGGATCCTGCGACTTCGCTTCGCTTCGCGCAGGATGACGGAGCTGAGCCTCGCTGGTGGCGCCAGGAGGTCGCCCGGCGCTTGCCAACACCCGGCGCTCGCCCGTTGTCGTCCTGCCACGCACTGCGCCGCGAAGCACCCGCCATGTGTCGCCCTGCGGCGTCGCGTGCCGCGAAGCGTCGCCACGTGTCGCCCTGCGGCGCGATACGCTCAGAAGTTCGCGCTGCCCGCCGCCGCATGGATCGCCTGGCGCGCCGCGGTCTGGAAGCCCACCGGGTCGGACAGGCCCGCCAGGCGCAGGTCCTCGCTGCCCGTGCCGCGGATCGTCAGCGTGCCGTAGCCGGCCATGCGTTGCCACAGGCTCTGGTCGACGTCGAGGCTCTCGACGCGATTGAGCATCACCGTGGACGTGTGGCGGCTCACGAGGCCGCGCTGCAGCACGACGTAGCGGTCGGTCAGCTTGACGCTCATCGCGCTTCGCCGCAGCAGTGCGCCGCCCACGAACCACAGGAAGGCCAGCGCGCCGAAGCCGGCGACGCCGTAGCCCAGGTGATCCTGCCGCAGCAGGCCCCAGCCGGCGAGCACCAGGCCCGCGAGGCCCAGCACGACGCGCGGCCACAGGGCCCACCAGGACATGCGGGCCTCGCGCAGGATGGTCTCGCCGGTGGACGGATCGTTGGTGCTCATGTCAGTTCTTGGGCAGGGTGCGCGGCGCGTCGCCCGGCAGCGCGTCGGAGAACAGAAGGCACTGCAGCGTCTCGCCGCCGTGGGTGAAGGTCATCGCGCGCTCCTTGGTGATGACCTCGATGTCGTCCTTCTTGCTGACGTAGCGGGCCATGTTCTTGTCCGGCACGCGCAGCACGGTCCAGTCATGGCCCTCGAAGTGCAGCTGGCCCTTGCGCGGGCTCAGTTCCGCCGTGAGCAGGCGCCGGCCGGTGCACTGGTAGCTGACGGTCATGGCCTGCACGCCGGCGGCGGCCAGCAGCAGCAGCGCCGCCATCGCCATCCGGATGGCGCGTGGCGGGCAAACGGGGCGATGGGTCATGCGCAAACCTCTCAGATGTCGATGCCGTAGCGGGCGCGGTAGGCCGCGACCGCGTCCTTGCTGGCGGCGAGCGCGGGGTCGCCGGTGGTGGCGAGCAGCTGCATCAGGTCCGCCAGCGTGGCGATGGCCACCACCTTCAGCCCCAGCGTCTGCTCCACGTACTGCACGCCCGAGCGGCGGTCCTCGCCCTCGTCGCGCGCGCGCTCCTGGCGATCCATCGTGATGGCCACGCCCACCGGCTCGGCGCCGACGGCGCGGATCAGGTCGGCGGCCTCGCGCTTGGAGGCGCCGTCGGTGATGACGTCGTCGATGATCATCACGCGGCCCTTGACCGGCGCGCCCACCAGCATGCCGCCCTCGCCGTGATCCTTGGCTTCCTTGCGGTTGTACGCATAGGTGACGTTCTTGCCGTGCTTCGCGAGCCCGATGGCCACCGCGGCCGCCAGCGTGATGCCCTTGTAGGCCGGGCCGAACAGCATGTCGAACTCGACGCCGCAGGCGAGCAGCCGGCGTGCATAGAATTCGCCCAGACGCATGAGCTTCATGCCGTCGTCGAAGAACCCGGTGTTGAAGAAGTAGGGCGACTGGCGTCCCGCCTTCGTCTTGAAATCACCGAACCGAAGAACACCGGCCTCCACCGAGAACTGGACGAATTCCTGCGCGAGCAGGTCGTTGGTGGGTGCTGTCATGGAGTGATTACCTTGGGATTTCGCCTGGTGACATTGAACCTGAACGGGATCCGTTCGGCCCACAACAAGGGCTTCCTTGCATGGGCGGAGTCCATGAAGGCCGATTGTATGGGCGTGCAGGAGGTCAAGGCGCAGCACGAGCACGTGCACGAGACCTTCGACACCCTCGACGGCATGGCCGGCCGCTTCCACTACGCGGTCAAGAAGGGCTACTCCGGCGTGGGCCTGTACAGCCGCGTCGCGCCCTCCGAGGTCGTCACCGGCTTCGGAGACGCCGAGTTCGACGCCGAAGGCCGCTACGTCGAGTTCCGCTTCGACAAGCCGTCCGAGGGCCTGCAGCACCCGTTCGACAAGCTGAGCATCATCAGCTGCTACTTCCCCAGCGGCTCGTCCGGCGAGGAACGCCAGGCCGCCAAGTTCCGCTTCCTCGACCTGATCTACCCGCACCTGATGGCGCTCAAGGGCCAGCGCGAGTTCATCCTGGTGGGCGACATCAACATCGCGCACAAGAACATCGACCTCAAGAACTGGAAGGGCAACCAGAAGAACTCCGGCTTCCTGCCCGAGGAGCGCGAGTGGATGACCAAGCTGCTGACCGACGGCGGCCTGGTCGACGTGTTCCGTACCTTGAACGACAAGGAGGAGCAGTACACGTGGTGGAGCAACCGCGGCCAGGCCTGGGCGAAGAACGTGGGCTGGCGCCTGGACTACCACCTCGCCACGCCCGGCGTCGCCGCGCTGGCGCGCAAGGAGCATATCCACATCGAGTCGCGCTTCAGCGACCACGCGCCGCTGACGATCGACTACGACTTCACGCTGTAGCCCTCGCGCAGCGGCTCAGAGGCGCCCGGCCGCCACGTCCAGCACGGCCTGCGCGAATTCGCGCGGCGCCTCCTGCGGCAGGTTGTGCCCGACGCCGCCCGTGACCACGCGGTAGGCGTACGGCCCGGTGAACTTCGCGCGGAAGGCCGCGTCGCCGGTGAAGTGCGGGGCGCCGTTGGCGTCGCCCTCCATCACGATGCTCGGCACCGCGATGACGGGGCCCGCGGCCAGCTGGCGCTCGAGCGCGTCGTAGCGCGCCTCGCCCTCGGCCAGGCTCTGGCGCCAGCGGTAGTTGTGGATGACGACGTCGACATGGTCGGGGTTGTCGAACGAGGCGGCGCTGCGCTCGAACTCGGCGTCGCTGAAGTCCCACTTCGGCGAGGCCGTCTTCCAGATCAGCTTGTTGAAGTCGTGCCGGTTCTTCGCATAGCCCGCCTTGCCGTGCTCGGTGGCGAAGTAGAACTGGTACCACCAGGCGTATTCGGCCGCGGGCGGCAGCGGCGCCTTGATCGCCTCGCGGTTGTTGATCAGGTAGCCGCTGACCGACACCAGCCCCTCGCAGCGCTCGGGAAACATCGCCGCGATGATGTCGGCGGTGCGCGCGCCCCAGTCGAACGCGCCGAACACGGCCCTGCGGATGTTCAGCGCGTCCATCAGGGCGACGATGTCGAGCGCGACCGCCGCCTGCTGCCCGTTGCGCAGCGTCGCCGGCGACAGGAAGTGCGTGCTGCCGTGGCCGCGCAGGTGCGGCACGATGACGCGGTAGCCCGCGGCCACCAGGCGCGGGGCCACGTCGGCGAAGCTGTGGATGTCGTAGGGCCACCCGTGCAGCAGGATGACGACGCGGCCGTCGGACGGGCCGACGTCGACGAAGCCGACGTTCAGCAGGCCCGCGTCGATCTGGCGCAAGGGCCCGAAGCCTGCGAGCGCACGGCCCGCGCCCGCGGGCGCCGGTTGCGCGTGCGCCTGCGAGACCAGCGCCAGCTGGGCGGTGGCGGCGGTCAGGCCGAGGGCGGTGGTGCCGAGGAACAGGCGGCGCGACGGGGCGGAAACGGTGGACATGGCGGACTCCTTGCTGCGATGGCCGCATGTTCAGCGTCTCCTGCACGGAGAACAAGAGCAACTAAGATCACGGATCGTTGCCATGAAGGCAACGCTCGGAGGCCTCATGCACGAAATCAACCAGCAACGCCTGCGCTACTTCCGCGAGGTGCTCGAGCACGGCAGCATCCGCGGCGCGGCGGACGCGCTCAACACGGCGCCGTCGGTCATCACGCGGCAGATCCGGTTGCTCGAGGACGAGCTCGACGCGACGCTGTTCGAGCGCCAGGCGCGCGGCGTCAAGCCGACGGAAGCCGCCGCGCACTTGCTGGAGTTCTGGCGCGGCTACCGGACGCACCAGGAGCATCTCGAGGACCGGCTGCAGGCGCTGCGCGGCCTGCGCTCCGGCAGCGTGCGGCTGGCCATCAGCGAGGGCTTCGTCGACGTGCTCGTCGACCAGGTGCTGGCCGGCTTCTGCGCACGCCATCCGGGGCTGGACATCGCCATCGAAACGCTGTCGGCCGACGCACTCGTGCGCGAAGTGGCCGAGAGCCGCGCCCACATCGGGCTGGCGTACAACCCGCCGGCCGACGCCGCCATCGAGCGGCTCGCGAGCTCGCGCCAGCCGATCGTGGCGATGGCGCGGC
>Ga0068856_100001784_pt1 | contig 22483 bp, 16 predicted proteins | sample KBSCornC62_FD_66595 | JGI IMG/M metagenome (GOLD analysis project Ga0068856, IMG submission 66595) | Corn rhizosphere microbial communities from Kellogg Biological Station, Michigan, USA - KBS Corn C6-2 | ecosystem: Host-associated > Plants > Roots > Rhizosphere > Soil ... | reverse complement strand
CCCTTCTCGCCGACGAAGATCACGCCGCCTTCGGACTTGAACGTCGCGTCGGAGCTGTCGTCGGGAATGACGTCCGGGCGGGGCGGGTACAGCCCGCCGTCGTACCACGACAGTCGCACCGGCGGCTGCTTGCCGCGGGCGGCGAACTGGTAGTGTACGGTCGACGCGAGGGGATACGACACCGGCCGCAGCTTCGATCGGGCGGCGGGCGTGCCCGGCGCGGCGGTGGGATCCCCCGGAACGGTCATCGTCCCGAACGGCGCCGATGTGGCTTCTATACTTATAGGATACTCGAGACCGAGCGCCCAGAACGGATGATCGATCAGGTGCGCGCCCATGTCGCCGAGCGCGCCCATCCCGAAGTCGAGCCAGCCGCGCCAGTTGAACGGGTGATAGATCGGATGGTACGGAATGTCTTCGGCGACCGGCCCGAGATACATCTGCCAGTTCAGATTCGCCGGAATCGGGTACTCGTCCGGAATCGCGCGCGCGAGCAGCGCGTTGACCACGTTCTGCCCGTAAATGTTTCCAAACCCGTTCGTCGATCCCGCGCGCGGCATGTTGAGCGTGGCGCCCGGACGCGGCACGAACTGCGGCCAGTACCCGGCGGGCCGATCGGTCCACACGTGCACCTCGCGGACCGGCCCGATGACGCCCGCCGCGATCCATTCGTTGATTCGGCGCGCGCCATCGCTCGAGTGGCCCTGATTGCCCATCTGCGTGACGAGCTGCTTGTTGTTGAGCGCCGTCTGGCGCAGCACGCGCGCCTCGTGCACCGACCAGGTGAGCGGCTTCTGGACGTAGACGTGCTTGCCCGCGTCCATCGCCGCCTTCGCGACCACGGCGTGATTGTGATCGGCCGTGGCGACGACGACACCGTCGATGTCCTTCTGCTTGTCGAGCATCTCGCGGAAGTCGGTGTACTTCGGCGCTTTGTCGAACTGCTCGTTGAGCCGCACGGCCTCGGGGCGAATCTGGCCCTGCCGGTTGGGCCGCAGCTTGTTTCTCGCCGCGGTCACCGAGTACACCGAATCCACGTCGCAAACGGCGACCAGGTTCTCTGTCGACGCGAGATCGGTCGCATTCACTGAGCCCTGCCCGCCGAAGCCGACGACCGCGAAGTTCACCGTGTCGCTCGGCGCCTGGTATCCCGGACCACCGAGCACGTGCCGCGGCACGATCGTCGGCAAGTGCCCCGCGATCGCCGCGCCGAGTGCGAGCTTGCCGGTATCGGCCACGAAATCGCGGCGCGTGAGTTTATTGGTATCGGACATTCGTGCTCCTGATTGGATAGATCGATCAGTCACGCCTGCACCACCGGCGGCTTCCACGCTCCGCGAGCGACGGCCGGGACGAATTTGTCCAATCCGCGCGGCGGGAACTCGAGCGTCCTGCCCTGCTCGGCGCTCTGATACGCGGCCATGAGCATTTTCACAACGTCGAGACCATCGTCGAACGTGAGCAGCGGCTGCTCCTTGCCCAGGAACACGCGCACGAAGTGGCGATCCTCGTTCTCGTAGCCGTACGCCGCCGCTTCGTTCGCCACGACCGGCATCAGTCCCATCTCGGCGTTCTGTTTCTCGACGAGATCTTCGCCCTCCTTTCCGCGGACCGCGCGCGAGAAGAAGAGCTTCAATCCGGTGTCGAGCGTGTTCCACGACATCGAGTACTCGGGGCCGAGGAGCTCCGCGGACAGCCTGAGCCCCGCGCCGACGAAGCTCCACGACGTCGACGCTTCACCGATCACGGTGTGTCCGTCGTCCGTCTCGAACTCGATCGTCGTACTCGCGAAATCCTCGGCGGGCGCCTTCGCATAGTCGACGTCGCGGCCCATCGTCTTCTTCAGCGTTTTGGCATACTGCGGGCGGCTCCACTTGAGGCTCGCGATGTGCGCCGTCACGCGCACCGGCTTCACGGTCGCGAGCGGCGCGCCGGGCTTGGTGAGCAAGTGCCGCACGACGAGCGCCGAGTGGCACATCATGTCGTTCAACACGCCGCCGCCCTGCAGCTCGCCGCGCCAGAACCACGGCATGTGCGGTCCGCTGTGCTCTTCCGCGGCGCGCGCGAGGTAGGGTCGTCCGGTGGTCGCGGCGCCGCGCGCCCAGAGGAGCGCGCGTCCGGTCTCGACCTGCGGCGCGAACACCTGGTTCTCGAGATAGCCGTGCGCGATGCCCGCGCGCTTCACGAGCGATGCAACCTGCTTCGCTTCGGCGACGTTGCGCGCCAGCGGCTTCTCGCAGGCGATGCCGCGAAGCGTGCCACGCCCGCGCTCGACCGCATCGACGATCTCCTCGACATTCTCGATGCGCGCGTGATTCGGACCGGTGAGCCAGATCGCATCGATCGCCGGATCGGCGACCATGTCGCCGATCGACTTGTACGGCTTCGCCACGCCGATATCGTAGCCATTCGCGAGCGTCGCCGCGGACGCGGCGTTCTTCGCGTTCGGACTCCACACGCCGAGCACGTCGGCGTCGCGCACGGCGCGGAACGCCTGCATGTGAAAACGCGCATTGAAGCCGCTGCCGATGAAGCCGACGCCGAGCCGGCGCGGCGCCGATCCATTCTTGCCGCTCATTTATTCTCTGGTGCGATGCGAGTGTTCATCACGTCGTAGCTCACCCCGAGCTTCTCGAGCGCGGCGGGCGGGCATCCATCGTAACCGGGATTGACCACGTTTCCGATGTACTGCACGTCCTTCCACCCCATGGCGCTCGAGAAGAAGCCGGACGCGGTCATGTCGCGGAAGTGGTTGAAGAACATCACGCCGTGTCGCATCTCCGGCCGCGCCGTCTTCGGATACGCGATGTCATCGAGCACTTGCCTCCGCTGGGCGTCGCTCGCCGCGACGAATGATTTGCCGAAGCGATCGCGGCACTCGTTGTCGAGCCAGGCGAGGCCGCCGTGCATCGCGACTTTCTGATTCTCCGGCGTGTCCTTGTCGGCGAGCAGGAAGTCCATGTACTCGGGGACCTTGGCGTCCGTCGCGCTGCCGGATCGCTCGTCGCGTGGAATGATGTAGTCGACGAGCACGTGCACCGTCCGCCATTCGTGCGCGCTGAAGAAGCTCGGCGCCGACGCGGCGGCGGCGGGCGCGTGCGACGGGATCTGGGAGGTGACGGCGGGCGTGAGCGGCTTCTTGGTCGTTGGCTGCTGCAATCCCACCGCGGCCGCGACCGGCACCGCGCCGAGCACCTTGAGCGCGTCGCGGCGCGAAACGGATTTCTTCTCGTCGCTCATATCGCCCCCGCGCTGCGCTGCTGCATGATGTAGTCGCTCGTGCGCATGGAGAGCGCGAGGATCGTCCAGGTGGGATTCTTGTCGGCCTGCGAGACGAACGGGCTGCCGTCCGCGACGAACAGGTTCTTCACGTCGTGCGTCTGGCAGTTGGCGTTCACGACCGACTTCGCGGGATCGCTGCCCATGCGCGCGCCGCCCAGCTCGTGAATGATCGAGCCGCCCGTGGCGAGCCCGTAGCCGCGCTCGCGGCTCGGGATGGGCGAGAAGACTTCGCCGCCCATCGCCTGCACGAGGGCGCGGAAAGTCTCCTGCATGTGCTTGGCCTGGTTGTACTCGTGATCCGTGAACTTCCAGTGAAATCTGAGGACTGGTATACCAAATTTATCAACCATCGCCGGATCGATCTCGCAGTACGAGTCCTCGTTCGGGATCATCTCGCCGCGGCCGTCGAAGCCGATCGTCGCGCCGTAGTACTTGCGATAGTCGGCCTTGAGCTGCGCGCCGTAGCCGCCGCCGTTGTAGCGCTGAATGCCGCCGCCGAAACCCGCCGACGGCTGCCCCGGACCGCCCCACACTTCGATGTGGTAGCCGCGCGGAAAGTCGAGCTTCGCGTTGTCCAGCCACCACGGCATGTACACGTGCATCCCGCCCACGCCGTCGTGATTGTGCGGGATGTGATCGACCATGCTGGGAATGAATCCGCCGACGCTCACGCCCGTGGTGTCGGTGAGATACTTGCCGACGACGCCGCTCGAGTTCGCGAGGCCGTTCGGGAAGCGCGTCGACGTGGAGTTGAGCAGCAGCCGGGCCGTCTCGCACGCGCTCGCGGCCAGCACGACGATCTTGGCGCGCACGTGCTCGTCGTTCCCGGTGGCCTTGTCGATGTACGAGACGCCGTTCGCCAGGCCGTCCGGACCGAGCGTGACCTCGCGCGCCATCGCTTCGGTGATGAGCGTGAGCTTGCCCGTCTTCAGCGCCGGCGCGATGAGCACGTCGGGGCTCGAGAAGTTCGCCTTCACCTGACAGCCGCGATTGCACTGGCCGCAGTAGTGGCACGCCATGCGGCCGGGAAGCGGCTTGGTGATGATCGACAGCCGCGCGGGAATGCACGTGACGTTGAGCTTGTCCGCGGCCTTCTTCACGAGCAGCTCGTGACAGCGCGGCTTGGGCGGCGGCATGAAGATGCCGTCCGGCGCATTGCGCAAACCCTCATTGCTGCCGTACAGCCCGATCAGGCGATCGATTTTGTCGTAGTACGGCTTTACGTCATCGTACCCGATGGGCCAATCGTCGCCGAGACCATCCAACGACTTCCTTCGAAAGTCGTCCGGACCGAACCGGAGGGAGATGCGGCCCCAGTGATTCGTGCGGCCGCCGAGCATGCGTGCCCGCCACCAGTCGAACTGGGTGCCGGGCGCCTTCGTGTACGGCTCGCCGTCGAGCTCCCAGCCGCCGTCGCACGCGTCGAACTCGCCGAACGGCCGGCCGTGGATCGCCGCGCCGCGGTGCGGTGTCGCGTAGCTCGGCACGAGCATCTTGGAGTCGCGCGAGGCGAACCACTTCTTGCCCGCCTCGAGCATCACCACGTGCGCGCCGGCCTGCGTCAACGCGTACGCCGCCATGCCGCCACCGGCGCCGGAGCCGATGATGCAGACGTCGTACACCGGTCGTTGTGCCATGATTAGAATTCCAGATTTGAGAGATACTTATAACTTGCGGCCGCGAAGGCGAGCGGATCGGCCGCCGAGTCGGATTCGACGAAGTAGTGCTCGATCCCGCGCGCCGCGGCGAAGATCGGCGTGAAGTCGATCGTGCCCTGCCCGACCACGTCCTGCGACGCGTCCGTCCACGGCGCGCGCCCGTCCTTCACGTGGAACATCTTGAAGCGGCCCGGATACCGGGCGAGCAGGTCGAGCGGCTTCGAGCCGCCGCTCACCGCCCAGTAGATGTCCATCTGATAGTTCACGAGCGACGGATCTGTTTCCTTCATCAGAATGTCGATCGGCAGAACGTCGCCGCTCTGCTTCACGATGTCGTTGTGATTGTGGAACGCGAAGCGAAAGCCCGCCTCGTGCACCCGCTTCGCCGCGTCGTTGAATTGCTGCGCGACCCGCTTCCAATCGTCGGCGGTCTGGTGCTGGCCGCGCGGCAGCGACGGCACCGTGATCCAATCGTGGCCGATCGTCTTCGCGTCGGCGAACGTCTTGTCGGGCGCGGTCATGATCGCTTCGTACGCGATGTGCGCCGACGGCGCCGCGAGCCCGTTCTGCGCGAGCATCGCGCGGACGTCGCTCGCCGCATGACCGTAGTACCCCGCGAATTCGACTTCCCCGTACCCGATCTTCGCGATCTGCGCGAGCGTGCCCGCGAGATCGGCCGCCGCTTGCCGGCGGACCGTGTACAACTGGATGCCTATACGGTCGAGCTTGGCCGATGTCGGGAGACGAAGGAGACGATCGAATTGGGTCAGCCCCGCGGCGACAATGCCGAGGTGGCCGAGGAACGCGCGGCGATTTTCCATGGGAGTGAGGTTGGTAACTTGCTAGTATGCGCGCCGAACGTTGGGACGGCAACTGCGCGGCGCCAGCCAACCGTTGCGCCGTCATCCCGCGCCGTTAATCTCGTGGGATGCGCCGACTCCTCGCCGCCTCGGTTCTCGCCGGTCTCGCCCTCGCGACTGCTGCCGCCGCGCAGACCATGAGTCCTATCGCCATCATTCCGCGGCCCGTGTCGCTCACGCCGGCGCACGGAGCGTTCACTCTCACCGCGCGCACGACCATCTGGGCCGATCGCGCCGACAGCGCCGTTGCGCGCGGGTTCGCGCGCGACATTGCGCCGTCCACGGGCTACGATCTGCCCGTTCGCATCGGCGTCGGCGCGAGCGGCAACCGAATCATCTTCAAACGCGCCGCGCGGCGAGACACGACGCTCGGGCCCGAAGGCTATCGTCTCGACGTGCGGCCTGGCGTGGTGACGGTCACGTCGTCCGCGCCGGCCGGGGCGTTCTACGCGGTGCAGTCGCTCCGGCAGCTCCTCCCGGCGGCGATCTTCCGCGGCGCCGTCGTTCCGGATCAGCGATGGACGGCGCCCGCGGTGAGTATCACCGACCGGCCGCGGTTCGCCTGGCGCGGCATGCACCTCGACGTCTCGCGCCACTTCATGCCCAAGGAGTTCGTGAAGAAGTACATCGATCTCCTCGCCTTGCATAAAATGAACGTCTTTCACTGGCATCTCACCGATGACCAGGGTTGGCGCATTCAAATTCTCAAATATCCGAGGCTCACCGAGGTCGGCGCGTGGCGCGCACACACACTCGTTGGGCGGCCGCACGGCGACAGCACGCAGGACGTGTTCGACGCCAAGCCGCACGGCGGCTTCTACACGCAGGATGACATCCGCGAGGTCGTGGAGTACGCGAAGGAGCGGTTCATCACGGTCGTCCCCGAGATCGAGATGCCCGGCCACTCCCAGGCGGCGATCGCGGCATATCCGGGCCTTGGCAACTTCGGCGAGACGATGCCGGTCTGGGATCGGTGGGGCGTCAGTAAGCATATTCTCAATCCGTCCGACACCACGATCGGATTCATGGAGGATGTGCTCACCGAGGTGATGGGTCTGTTCCCGAGCACCTTCATTCACACGGGCGGCGACGAGGCGGACAAGACGGAGTGGAAGGCGAGCCCGCGCGCCCAGGCGAAGATTCGCGCGTTGGGGCTCGCCCCGGACGATCCCGCCAATCCGCATGATGTCCGCGCCGAGAACGAGCTCCAGGGCTGGTTCACGAATCAGATCGACGCGTTCCTCACGGCGCACGGCCGCCGGCTGGTCGGGTGGGACGAGATCCTGGACGGCGGCCTCGCGCCGCGCGCCGTCGTGATGTCATGGCGGGGCATCGATGGCGGAATCGCCGCGGCGCGCGCGGGCCACGATGTCGTCATGGCGCCGGGGAACTACACCTACTTCGATCATTATCAATCTGTGAATCAAGCCGCGGAGCCACTCGCCATCGGCGGCTATCTGCCGATCGACTCGGTGTACGCCTACGACCCGGTGCCGCCGCAGCTCGAGCCGCAGTACGCGATCCACGTCCTCGGCGCGCAGGGGCAGGTGTGGACGGAGTACATCCCCGATCCCAAGCAGGCCGAGTACATGGCGTTCCCGCGCGAGGCGGCGCTCGCCGAAGTCCTCTGGACGCCGCGCGACGAGAAGAACTTCGCCGATTTCATGACGCGCCTCCCCGCCGACCTGGCGCGGCTCCAGGTACTGGATGTGAACTATCGGCGGTGAGCCGCGCCGCGCTACGGCACGATCCGCCGGCGCTGCTTCATGAGTGCTTCGATCTCGCCGATCTCGCGCGGCGCGGTGGAGATGCGCTCCACGCCTGTCTGCGTGATCACGTAATCGTCCTCGATGCGCACGCCCGTGTTCTCGTACTTCTCCACCGCCGGCTTCACCTTCGCTATGAATGCCCGGTTCTTCGGCGTATCGGGCAGCGCGTCGAGCATCCGCGTGCTGATGTAGATCCCCGGCTCGATCGTGAACACGTCGCCGGGCTTGTACGTGTGATCGCCGTACGAGAACTGCGCCGGGTCGTGCACGGCGAGGCCAAGCCCGTGGCTGATGCCATGGATCATCCAGAACCCGGCCTGCGTGCACGATGCGGGCTGGTGTTGACAGTCGGCGTGCCACGGCGGATCGAGCGTCGCGTCCTCGCTCTCGATGAGGCCGAGCTTCGCCAGGCCGCGAGCGCGCACCGCGACGGACGAATCCTGCGCCGCCTGCGCGGATGATCCGGGCTTCGCATTGCGCTCCGCGGCCGCCTGCGCGTCGCGCACGAGTTGATAGATGGTGCGCTGCGCCGGGGTATACGTGCCGCTCACCGGGATCGTGCGGGTGATGTCCGCCGCATATCCCTCGTACTCGCCCGCCGCGTCCATCACCACCAAGTCACCGGGCTTCGCGGCGGCGCTGTCTTTCATGTAGTGCAGTTGCGTACCATCCACGCCGGCGCCCACGATCGACCCATAGGCCGGCCGCGACGCGCCGAGCCGTGTGAACTCGTACTCGAGCGCGGCGCGCAGCTCGTACTCGTGCTCGGGGTTCGCGGTGAGCATCGCCGCCCGATGCCCCTCGGAGCTGATCTGCGCCGCCCGCTCGAGCAGCGCGATCTCCGCGGCGCTCTTCCTCGCGCGTAGTTGATCCACGATGGGATGCGCATTCTTCACAACGATGCCGGGATGGCGCGCCGCGAGCTCGCGCACGAAGACGCGGCCGCGGGTGAGCGTGTCCGCGCGCGCGAAATCAGCATCCTCGAAATCGTCGAGCGTGTACACGGGCAGGCCAATCGTCGCGCACGAGTCCGCGAACGCGGGCAGCGCGGTCGACGCACGCGCCATCATGTGCAGCGTGTTCCGCACGGCCGCCGAGTCCGGACGCCAGCCGTAGTAGAACGCCATCCGCGGATCAGCCGGTGTGATGAATAGCGTCGGCGACCCAACGCCGTTGCGCACGATCATCACCAACGCGGCATCGGGCTCGTCGAAGTTGGTGAGATAGTGAAACGCCGCGAGCTGATGGAAGGTGCCGAAATCCGTGACCGGCGTGCGACCACCAAACGCGATCACGACACCATTGCCGACGCGAGCGGCCAGCGAGTCGCGGCGCGCCGCGAACTCGCTGGCCGGGATCTGCGCCGCGAGCGGCGTCGCGGCGCAGGTGAGCAGCAGAATGGTCCGTTTGAGCATGGCTCCCGGGGTCACGGCGTCTTGGTCGATTTCTCCGGCAACAACTCGAACTGTGCGTAATTGCTCATATTAAAATACTGCTTCGCCGCCGCCTGCACCTGTGCCGGCGTCAGCGATTTGATCATGCCGGCGTACGGCTCGAGCAGCCCCGCGAGATCTTCGCCCGCCTGGTCGCGCGCCATGATGTTCCCGAACCAGTAGGCGTTCTGCTTGACGTCGACTTCGTGGCCGCGGAGAAACTCTTCCTTGGTCTTGTCGATATAACTCTGAGCTGGACCTTGCGTCTTCAGCGAGTCGATGATCGCGAACACCGTCTTCGAGAGCCTGTCCACGTTCTCCGGCGATGAATTGTACTCGACCTGGATCTGATACTCCTGCCGCGGCGTTCGCGTGCAGCCGCCGCCGATGCTCGGGCTGTAGGCGCCGCCGAGCTGCTCGCGAAGCGTCTCGTCCAGCTTGATCTGCATCACCTCGACCAGCGCGCGAATGGCGAGGCGCGTCTGCGGGTTGTACTCGCACGCTCCGGTGAACTCGATGATCGTGTTCGCTTTCGGCTCGACGCCCTTGTGCACGACACGCTCGACGACGCCCTTGGGCGGCTCGCCGCCGACGTCGCGAAAGGCTTCCTTGCGTCCGAGCGACGGGAGTGATGCGAGGTATTTCTCGACGAGCGGCTTGAGCGCGGTCGTGTCCACGTTGCCGACGAACACGAACGTGAAGTCGCTCGCGTCGGCAAAGCGCTGTTTGTAGAACGCGAGCGCCTTCTCCGGATTCACCTCGGCAAAGCTCTGGGCGGTGAGCGGCCGCGCCCGGAAGGCGTGCGAGGTCATCGTCCACGAGACGGTGTCGCCGAAGACTTCATCGGGATCCGAGCCGCGATTGGCGATGTACTGCTTGGCTTGCTCGTCGAACGCCTGAATCGCCGCGGTGTCCAGGCGCGGGGCCGTGAAGTCGAGATACGCGAGCTGCATCATCGTCTCCAGATCCTTTGGAGATGCGTGGCCGCTCAGCCCCTCGCCGGTCTCGCTGATCGTCGCACCGACCGACGCCACCTTGCCCGCGAGCTTCTTCTGTAAGTCGATGCGATTGAACTTGCCGATCCCGCTCAGCTCGATCAGTTGCGGCGCGAACGCGGCCGACATGAAATCCGAATCGCTCGCGAGCGAGCTGCCACCGTTGCTGTACCCGCCAAACAGGATCTCATCCGCCTTGAAGTCAGTCGGCTTGATCAGCACGCGTGCGCCGTTCGAGAGCTTCCATTCGGTGACGTTCACCGCCGGATTGGTTTTGCTCGACACGATCGTGCCCGCCGGCCGCAGATTCTCGACCAGTGCACCGCTCGCGATGTTCTCCGTGTACGGCGTCACCTTCGCCTTCGCCGATTGATCGATTGCCGCGAGAATGTCGGCGCGAGTCGGTACTTTCACGCCGTCCTTGATCGGCGACTCGGCGATCACGATGCGGTTGTCGTCGGTGATCCAATTGCTCGCGAGCTTGTTCACGTCGGCGAGCGTGATGGTGGGCAGCAGCTCCTGCACGAGCTTGTACTCGGTTTCGATCCCGGGGATCGCCGACTGCTCGAGGTAGTTGTCGATGTACTCCTGCACGAACGAGCCGGACTGCGTCTTGTCGCGCTCCGCGTACGCGCGCTCGTAGCCGCGGGCGAGGTTTTCCTTCGCGCGATCGAGTTCGGATTGCAGGAATCCGTACTGATCCGCGCGGCGCGCCTCCACGAGCAGCGCCTCGAGCCCGGTCGGAATGCCGCCGTCCTTCACGCCCGCTCCCAGCGTGAACGCGTCCGTGGTGCGCCCAATGAAATTCCCCTTTGACGCGCCCGCGCCGAGGAACGGCGCGTTCGGCTTCTGCGCAATCTCGTCGAGCCGATTGTTGAACATGCTCATGTAGAGACGTTCCATCATATCGCGCCGGAAGTCGCCGACCGTCTTGGTCTTTTCAGCCGGCAGCTTGAACATCAGCTCGACGTCCGAGCCCGTCGCTTCCTTGTCCGAGGCGATCGCGATCAGCGGCTGTGTGTTGCCGGGCACCGCCGCGATCGGCCGCTTGGGCGCGTTCACCCGCTTTGGAATGTCGGCGAAGTGCTTCTTGATCTCCGCTTCGATCGTCGCGGGATCGAAGTCGCCGACCGCGATCACCGCCTCGAGGTCCGGCCGATACCACTTGTCGTAGAAGGAGCGAAGGCGGGATGGCGTCGCCGTCATGATACTTTGCTCATTCCCGATCGGCAGGCGATCGGCGTAGAGCGAACCCTTGAGCGCGATCGGCAGCCACTCGTGGAGCATCCGGTCGCCGGCGCCTTTCCCGAGCCGCCACTCCTCGCGCACGACACCGCGCTCGTTCACCACTTCGGTCGAGTCGAGCGTCTCGCCGTGCGCCCAATCGTCGAGGATCGTGAACGCCTGGTCCACGATACGCGCGGTGTCGGTCGGAATCGGAAGGATGTACACCGTCTCGTCGAAGCCCGTCGATGCGTTGAGGTCCGCCCCGAACCGAACGCCGATCGACTGGAGATACTTCACGAGATCGTTCTTCTTGAAGTGCGTCGTGCCGTTGAACGCCATGTGCTCGATGAAGTGCGCGAGGCCGAGCTGCTGATCGGTCTCGAGGATCGAGCCCGCGTTCACGACGAGCCGGAGCTCGGCGCGATTTTCGGGCTTCTTGTTCTGGCGGATGTAGTAGCGGATGCCGTTCGGCAGCGTGCCGATGCGGACCTTGGGGTCGACCGGCAGAGGCGTGGTGAGCGCCGGCACCGCCGCTGTTGCCGTGGATTTCGCCGGCTGCTGGGCAGTGAGCGCACCCGCGGAAGCAACCACGAGAGCCGCGGCCGAAGTAACGAAGACGTGTTTCATGGAGACCAGCTTTGGGGGATATGAAGAGGGCGGCCGCTAAGTATGAGACGCCCCCTGGCCGCCCAGCAACGGTTTTACCCGAACCGTACAGGCGCGTTTCACGTGCGACCACTGCCGGTTGATCCTTGGGGCGTGTCCGGGCAAGTTCAGCGGTACGCCAACGTGCCTTTGAGGACCCACATGCGACTTCCTACAATGATACTCTCGGCGGCTGCGCTCGCGGCCGCCGCCACTGTCCTTCCCGCGCAGCAGACCGTGACCGCGGCGGACTACTCCCGCGCCGAGCGGTTCCTGGCGCCCTCCACCACTCCGCTCGTGTTCGGCAACGCGCGCGCGACTTGGCTCCCGAACGACCAGCTATGGCTGCGCGACGTCACGCCGACGGGGGCTGACCTCGTCATTCTCGATCCGGCGCGCGCATCGCGCACGAGCGTGTTCGCCAACGCGCAGCTCGCCGGCTCGATCGCGCAGGCACTCGGCAGCACGGCGGAAGCCCTGCGACAGAGCACCACGCAGTCGTCGATCGAACAAGGCGGCCGCCTGGTGAACGTGATCATCTCCGGGCGCAGCGTCACGTGCGACATCGAGACCACGCGCTGCGGCGCCGCGGTCGACGCGCGCGAACGCGCCGGCGGCCGGTTCGGCGGACGCGGGGGTGGACGCGGCGCGACGAACGGCCGCCCGCCCGAGGTGCTCTCGCCGGACGGGAAGCGGGCCGCGTTCATTCGCGATTGGAATTTGTGGATGAGAGATGTAGCAACTGGGAAGGAGACCCAGCTCACGCACGACGGTGTGAAGGACTTCGGCTACGCGACCGACAACGCCGGCTGGCAGAACAGCGACCGCGCGATTCTCGTCTGGTCGCCCGACTCGAAGAAGATCGCGACCTTCCAGGACGACCAGCGCCACGTCGGCGACATGTACCTCGTGTCGACCAAGATCGGCCATCCCGATCTCCGGGCGTGGAAGTACCCGCTCCCGGGCGACAGCGTGATCCCGATGCTCCACCGCGTCGTGATCGACGTGACGAGCGAGAGCGCACCGAAGGTCATCCGCTTCCAGATGGCGCCCGATCCGCACCGTTCGACGCTCTGCGACGACGTGGCCTGCCGCGGCGGCGAGTGGTCCGACGTGGAGTGGTATCCCGATGGCTCGCACGTCGCATTCGTCTCGACGTCGCGCGACCACAAGCACGAGGTACTGCGAGTGGCGGACGCTGCCACGGGCGCGGTGCGCGACGTGATGCACGAAGACGTCGCGACGCAGTTCGAGTCGGGCAACGGCCGCGTGAACTGGCACGTGCTCCCCGTGAGCAACGAAGTGATCTGGTTCTCGGAGCGCGACAACTGGGGAAATCTCTATCTCTACGATCTGGCCACGGGCCAGCTCAAGCACGAGATCACCAAGGGTCCGGGCAACGTCACGCAGCTCCTTCGCATCGACGACAAGAATCGGGAGCTCTACTTCCAGGGCGTGGGCAAGGAGTCGGGGCGCGATCCGTACTTCCGGCACTTCTACAAGATCGGCATGGACGGCAATGGGCTCACGCTGCTCACGCCGGAGAACGCCGACCATGACGTGTCGCTCTCGCCGTCTGGTAAGTATCTACTTGATACTTATTCCACCCCGACGACGCCGCAGACCACGGTCGTTCGCGACATGAGCGGCGAGCTCGTCATGCAGGTGGAGAAAGCCGACATCTCGCGCCTCCTCGCGACCGGATGGAAGCCGCCAATGCCGATCACGGTAAAAGCGCGCGACGGGAAGACGGACCTGTATGGGCTGATGTACGTGCCCACCCATCTCGATTCCACGAAGAAGTACCCGATCGTGAATCACATTTACCCCGGCCCGCAAACGGGCTCTGTCGGCGGACGATCGTTCTCGCCGGCGCGGGGCGATGCGCAGGCGCTCGCCGAGCTCGGGTTCGTGGTCGTGGAGATCGACGGCATGGGCACACCGTGGCGATCCAAGTCATTCCATGACGCGTACTACGGCAACATGGGCGACAACACGCTTCCCGATCAGATCGCGGCTATGAAGGAGCTCGCGCAGCGCTACAAGTGGATCGACATCGACCGCGCGGGCATTTACGGTCACTCCGGCGGCGGCTTCGCCACGGCGGACGCGATGTTCCGCTATCCGGACTTCTTCAAGGTCGGCATCTCGGAATCCGGCAACCACGACAACCGCGAGTACGAAGACGATTGGGGCGAGCGCTATCAGGGTCTCGACAACGGGCACAACTACGACGACCAGGCGAACGAGAACATCGCGAAGAATCTCAAGGGCAAGCTGCTCCTCGCGCACGGAACGATGGACAACAACGTGCCACCGTACAACACGCTCCTCGTGGTCGACGCGCTGATCAAGGCGAACAAGGATTTCGATCTGATCTTGCTGCCCAACGAGCCGCACGGCTACGGCCCGGAATCCGACTACATGATGCGTCGGCGCTGGGATTACTTCGTCAAGAATCTCCTCGGCGCTGAGCCGCCAAAGGAATTCCAGATCGCGTCGCCGCGGAGAACACAGCCGTAAGCGCAGATGGCGGCAACGACCGCGATACAGTGAACGCATAAGAAAACCCTCAGGAGACTCCGGTGCACCGGATGGTCCTGAGGGTTTTCTCATTTCCAATCGGTCACTGGGTCACGCCGTCTCCGCGCCCTTCCGCGAAGCCATCGCGGGAATTCGCTCGCCCTTCCGCGAGCACTCGATCAGAATCTCGAGCCGCTTCTCGCGCGTCTCCGGCCTCTTCGCGCTCCCCACCCAGTGCGCGGTCACGCGGCGATAATACGGCGCCTGCGCCTCGTAGTATGCCCACGCCTTCGCATCCGCTTTGAGCGCGGCGAGGGAAGCATCGTCCAACGATGCGCGGCCTCGCTCGAACGAATAGATCTCCGACTTCTTCGGGTCGCGTCGCGTGAACGCCGCCCGGCCAGCGTCGGTCATCCGACCCGCCTTCTCGAGCTCGCCGACGCGCTTGATGTTCACGGCGCTCCAGATGCTCGTCGGTTTTCGCGGGGTGAAGCGAATCGAGTACGTCTCGCCGTCGATGCGGCGGCGAATTCCGTCGATCCATCCGAAGCACAACGCCTCATCGACCGACTGCGGCCACGTGAGGCTCGGTTTCCCGGTGCTCACTTTGCGAAAGCCGACGAGGAGCTCGGTATGCGTGGCGTGGTTCTTCTCGAGCCAGGCGCGAAACTCCGGTGGCGATTTGAAGAAGAGTGGCTTCACGGGTCGGAAGATGTCACAGGGCCAGCGCGGCGCGCGCGGCGTCGACAATCTCTGGCACCGGCTTGGTTCCGTCCAGCCAGATCGCGTCGCGTGGCGGCTCGAGCGTGGCGAGCTGACTGTCGAGCAGCGCCGGTGTCGCGAAGGGATGGTGACGCTTCCTGGCGCGCTCTTCCAGAACCTCGCGCGGCACATTGAGGAATAGGAATCGCACCGCGCCCGGCGGCGCATCGTCGGGCACGAGCAGATCGCGATACCACTGCTTGAGCGCCGAACAGGCGAGCACGACGTGGCTTTTCTCGTCGATGGCACGCGCGATGACATCACGCAACGCAAGGAGCCAGGGCCGCCGGTCGTCGTCGGTCAGCCCTTCGCCGCGATGCATTTTTGCCTTGTTCGCGGCGGAGTGGTAATCGTCACCCTCGACGAACTGCCAGCCGAGCTCGCGTGCAAGCGCTTCACCGGCAGCCGTCTTGCCGGCGGCCGATACACCCATCACCACGATCACCCGCACGTCGCGATTCATTGCTGTGTCCGGCGGTGCGATTTCTGCACTGAATTCTAATTATATGGAATCGATGCGTTGCATCACCGTCGAGCCGGGTACGGCCAACTCCGTCCAGCTCGACACGTTCAAGATACCGACCCCCGATCGCGGCGCCGTGCTCATTCGTGCCGTGCGACTCGGCATTTGTGGCACCGATCGCGAGATAATTTCGGGCGCATACGGCGCGCCACCACCCGGACACAAGCGTCTCATCCTCGGCCACGAATCACTTGGCCGGATCGAAGACGCGCCGAGCGATGCCGGATTCGCGAAGGGTGATCTCGTCGTCGGCATCGTGCGACATCCGGATCCCGTCCCGTGCGCGAACTGCGCCGCCGGCGAATGGGATATGTGTCGCAATGGACAGTACACGGAGCACGGCATCAAATCGCTCGACGGATATGGATGCGAGTACTATCGACTCGATCCACAGTTCGTCGTGCGTCTGGATCAGTCGCTCGGCACCCTCGGCGTGCTCGTCGAGCCGACGAGCGTCGTCGCAAAGGCGTGGGAGCATGTCGAGTGGATTGGACGCCGCGCGAAGTGGAAGCCGCGGTGCGTGCTCGTCACTGGAGCGGGGCCGGTCGGCTTGCTGGCGGCGTTGCTCGGCGTGCAGCGCGGCCTCGATGTCCACGTGCTCGATCGCGTCACCGACGGCCCGAAGCCAAATCTCGTTCGCGACCTCGGCGCCACGTACCACGCCGGGTCGCTCGACGCGCTGCGCGACGACTTCGACATCGTGATCGAGTGCACGGGTGCCGCATCGCTCGTGTTCGAGGTCGTCGAGCACACCGCCCCGGACGCGATCGTTTGCCTCGCCGGCGTCTCGGCGCCGGGCGCGTCTCGCTCGATCGACGTCGGCGAGATCAATCGCAAGGTGGTGCTCGGCGATCGCGTCCTCTTCGGATCGGTCAACGCGAATCGGCGACACTACGAGGCGGCGATTCGCGCGCTCGCCGCGGCCGACCACGGATGGCTCGATCGGCTCATCACGCGGCGCGTGCCGCTCGACGGCTGGCGCGACGCCTTCGCCGCGAAGCCGGACGATGTGAAAACCGTGATCGAGTTCGAATGACCCTGCGCCTCGAAGATTACGCCGTCATCGGCGACTGCGAGACCGCGGCCCTCGTCGGCCGGGATGGCTCCATCGATTGGCTCTGCTGGCCGCGGTTCGACTCGGGCGCGTGCTTCGCCGCGTTGCTCGGTGGGCCCGAGCACGGGCGATGGCTCGTCGCGCCGAAAGATCCGCACCCGCGCGTGCGGCGTGCCTACCGCGGCGACACGATGATTCTCGAAACCGAGTTCGAGACGGACGACGGCGCCGTGACGGTCATCGACTTCATGCCGCTGCGCGACCACCGATCGGACATCGTGCGCATGGTCGTCGGCAAGCGCGGGCGGGTTGCCATGCGAACGGAGATCGTGCTGCGATTCGACTACGGCTCGCTCGTGCCCTGGGTGAGCCGCCTCGACGACGGCCGCCTGCGCGCCATCGCCGGCCCCGACATGATCGTGATCGATTCCGCGGTGGAGCTGCACGGCGAGAACTTCACCACCGTCGGTGATTTCACGGTCGCCGAAGGCGAGTGCGTGTGGTTCACGATGACATGGACGCCGTCACATCTCGAAGCACCGCGTTCCGCCGACGCGGACAAAGCGCTTCGCGTGACGGAACAGTTCTGGAACAAGTGGGTGCGGCGGTGCACGTACAGGGGCGAGCTCCGCGAGCCGGTGATCCGATCGTTGCTCACGCTCAAGACGCTCGCGTACACACCGACCGGCGGCATCGTCGCCGCACCGACCACCTCGATCCCGGAGTGCATCGGCGGAAAACGGAATTGGGATTATCGATTCTGCTGGCTGCGCGACGCGACGCTGTCGCTGCTCGCGCTCATGGACGCCGGCTACTACCAGGAAGCCGGTGCGTGGCGCGACTGGTTGTTGCGCGCGGCGGCCGGCTCGCCAGATCAAGTGCAAATCATGTACGGCCTCGCCGGCGAGCGCATGCTGCTCGAGTGGGAGGTCGGCTGGCTTCCCGGCTACGAGTTCTCGCGACCCGTGCGCATCGGTAACGCGGCGCATCAGCAGCTTCAGCTCGACGTCTACGGCGAGGTGATGGACGCCCTGCATCAGGCGCGGAGCGGCGGCATCTCGGAGAGTGCGGAAGCGTGGGAGCTGCAGAAGGCGCTCGCGGAGCACCTCGCCGGGATCTGGGATCAGCCGGATCATGGCATCTGGGAGTCGCGCGGCGAGCCGCAGCAGTTCACGCACTCCAAGGTGATGGCGTGGGTCGCGATCGACCGCGCGGTGAAGAGCGCCGAACAGTTCGGCCTCGAAGGTCCCGTCGACCAGTGGAAGGCGCTGCGCCAGCGCATTCACGAGGACGTCTGCGAGCACGGCTTCAACACGAAGCTGGGGTCGTTCGTGCAGTCGTACGGCTCGGAGCTGCTCGATGCGAGTTTACTCATGATACCGCTCGTCGGCTTCCTGCCCGCGAGCGACGCGCGCGTGCGCGGGACGGTGGAGTGTATCGAGCGGCGGCTGCTCGCCGACGGGTTCGTGATGCGCTACGACACGCGCGCGAGCAACGACGGGCTTCCCCCGGGCGAAGGCGCCTTCTTGGCGTGCAGCTTCTGGCTCGCCGACAACTACGTCCTCCTCGGCCGCACGGACGACGCGCGCAAGCTCTTCGACCGCCTGCTCTCACTGCGCAACGACGTCGGGCTGCTGTCGGAGGAATACGACGCAAAGCTCGGACGACAGGTCGGCAATTTTCCACAGGCATTCTCGCATGTGGCGATGCTGAGCACCGCCTTCAACCTCGGCCACGCCGAGCATCAGAACGCGCCGCGGCCGGCCGAGCAGCGCGCGACGCACAAGGCGCCGAGCCGAAAGCGCACGGCGAAAAAGGGCACGCGCGGGGGCTGAGTTATTTCGCGATCAGCGCGACGCCGTTCCCCGGCTGCGGAAATCGGACGAACACCTCCGGGTCGTGACCCGGGACGATGAGATCGGGGCTCGCCGCGATCGTCGTCATGCGGGCCTGCGCGCGCAGGTTGGAGAGCGAGTCGAGCGTCTGCGCGATCGGACGGTGCGTCGCGAGGTTCTCGTACAGATACATGTTGTCCGACGCGATGACGACGGTGCCTTCCTTCGTTCGGACGCCCACGTACTGCGACGCGAATGTATGTTTGCCGCCCGTGTACACGGTGATGCCGGGCATGATCTCCTTGGCGTCGCCGTCCACGAGCTGCACGCGTCCCGCGCGCGCGGCCGCCGCCAGCCGCTTCGCGTCGCCCGCGTCGATCATCCGGTCCTTCACGGCGCCCGTCGAATCCGTGTGATGATCGAACTCCTCGCGCTGAATCCAGATCATCGACTGGGGAAAGAGGTCGATCCCATCCAGATGATCCCAGTGCACGTGCGAGATGATGAGATCGTGGATCTGCGCCGAAGTCACTCCGGCGCGCATGACCGCGGAATCGGGCGGCAGATAGTCCTTGGGGTGATACCGCCGCACCAGGTCGGCCCGGTGAAAGCCGGCGTCGACCAGCACGTCATGTCCATCAGATCCTTTTAATAACCAGACCATCATCGCGATGTCGATCCGGCGGCTCGTGTCGGCGCCCGTGATCAGGCCGGAGACGCGGAACGGAATGCTGGCGTACCGGATCGCGTAGACCTGATACGTCACCGGCGGCTCCTGCTCCGCGTGCACCGGCGCCGTGTCGCCGAGCGCCGCCCGCATGGCGGTGATCGAAACCGCCGCGGCCATGCAGGCGATGGTGCGTCGAATCGACCGCTTCATGTCATGCTCCGTCGTGAGTGTGCATCACGCGTTCGGAAGATCCTGTGGGAAGATCCTTCATGTAGCGCCGTCCGGTGTGGCGATAGGCGAGCGACTCGTAGAACCGGTGCGCCTCGTCTCGATGCAGCGCGGTGTTGACGACCACGCGTTCGGCGCCGTGCTCGCGAGCCCAGTCCTCGACCGCGCGCACCAGCCGCCGCCCCGCTCCGCTGCGGCGCGCGCGTTCGTCGACGACGAGCAGCGAAAGCTGGGCGATCGGCGCGTCGTGGTTCATCGTGTGGCGCATGTGCACCGTCACGAGACCCAATACCTCGGTCGATCTCGTCACGACGAACCCGCGCGCGCCCTGGTCGGTGTCCAGGCGCGCGATGCGCGCTGGAATCACATCCGGCGTGCACGGGTAGCCAAGCTGCGTGCACAGCCGCGCCAGCGCCTCGGCGTCCTCAGGGGTCGGCTGCCGAACTTCGAAATCGGCGGACATGCGTCAGTACTTCTCCAGGTAGCTGTCGAGCTCCCACTGGCTCACCTGCGTGATGTAGTCGCGCCACTCCTGCCGTTTGGCTTCCACGAAATGCGTGGTGATGTGTTCGCCGAGCGCGCTCTGAATGACGTCGTCTTTCTCGAGCTCGTCCAGCGCCTCATTGAGGTCGTGCGGCAGGTCGTCGATGCGAAGCCGGCGCTTCTCGCGGAAGCTCATCTCCCAGATGTTCTCATTCACGGGCTCGCGATAGTCGGCCTTCGTCTCGATGCCGTCGAGTCCCGCCGCGAGCATGACCGCGAGCGCGAGATACGGATTCGCGGCCGGATCCGGCATCCGGAGCTCCACGCGCGTGCCGAGCCCGCGCCGGTCCGGCACGCGAATCAGCGGGGAGCGATTTCGCATGGACCACGCGACGTTCACCGGCGCCTCGTAGCCGGGCACGAGGCGCTTATATGAGTTTACTAATGGATTGGTGATCGCGCACATGCCGCGCGCGTGCCGCAGCAGTCCGCCGATGTAATGCAGCGCCGCCGGCGAGAGCTCCCATTCCGCTTTGGGGGCCCAGAACGCGTTCTCCTTTCCCGTGAACAGCGACTGGTGCGTATGCATCCCGCTGCCGTTCTGCCCGAAGATCGGTTTCGGCATGAACGACGCGAGCAAGCCGAACTGGGTCGCGACATGCTTCACCACGAAACGGAACGTGGCGATGTTGTCCGCCGTCTTGAGCGCGTCGGCATAGCGGAAATCGATCTCGTGCTGGCCGTGCGCGACTTCGTGATGCGCGGCCTCCACCTCGAAGCCCATCCGCTCGAGCGTGTCGACCATGGCGCGGCGCGCATCCTCGCCGAGGTCGGCGGGCGCGAGATCGAAGTAGCTGCCCACGTCGTGCGTCGTCGTGCTCGCCTCACCGGTCTCGCTCGGTTTGAACAGGAAGAACTCCGCTTCCATTCCCGCGTTCATCGCATAGCCCATCGAGCGCGCCTTCGCGAGCACCGCCTTGAGCTGGCCGCGCGGGTCGCCGGCGAACGGCGCGCCGTTCGGCATCGCGATGTCGCAGATGAGCCGGCAGATGCGGTTCTCCGGATCGCCCCACGGGAACACGAGGAACGTGTCGAGGTCGGGCGTGAGGAGCATGTCCGACTCCTCGATGCGCACGAAGCCTTCGATCGACGATCCGTCGAACATGATGTCGCCGGCGAGCGCCTTCTCGAACTGCGACGACGGAATCTCGACGTTCTTGTTGATGCCGAGAATGTCCGTGAACTGCAGACGCATGAACCGGACGTTGAGCTTTTCGGTGAGCTCGAGAATGTCCTTCTTCGAGGCGCCGGTGGTGTCCGGCGTGAGCGATCGGGTGCGCGGCGTCACGGATTGGCGAGCGTGGCGGGTGAGATCGGTGAGAGCGATGTGGAAGCTGTTTGCGCGTCGTCGTGGTGTCAAACGGGCATACGGCTTGCGCGACCCGTGATTCGAGATTTCACGACGTACCCGGGCGAAGGAGAACACGATGAAGATTCAAGACATCATGACGCGCGACCCGAGCTGCGTGTCGCCGGATTCTACCGTGCGCGAAGCGGCGCAGCTCATGAAGCGCGACGACACCGGCATCATTCCGGTCGTCAACGGCAGCAGCGACAAGCGGCTGCTTGGCGTCATCACCGACCGCGACATCGCGATCCGCTGCGTCGCCGAAGGCAAGGACGGCAGCTGCCATGTGCGCGACGTGATGAGCTCCGATGATCTCGCCACGTGCAATCTGAACGACGACGTCGACTCGGTGATGAACGCCATGCGCACCGAGAAAGTGCGTCGGATTCCAATCGTCGATGAGCGTGGCTCCCTCGTCGGCATCGTCGCGCAGTCCGATGTGCTGCGGAAGACGCGCGACACGCACAAGGCGGGCGAGACGGTGGAGCAGATCTCCCAGCCCGGCGGGCAGCACAGTCAATCCTGATCGCCGTTTGTCTCGCGGCCCCGCGGTCGAGTCGTGCTTGGCGATCGACCGCGGGGCCGCGTCGTCGAATGACGTGACGGCGTCGTCCGTGTAGCTTTACCGCATGGCTTCTCCGTCCTTACCAGAACAGCATCAAACCTGTCCGGGCTGCGGCGCGGACGCGGTCGGCAAGTTCTGTTCGAATTGCGGCGCATCGTTGGCCGGCGCGGCGTGCGCCGCGTGCGGAGCCTCGTTGTCGCCGGGCGCGAAATTCTGTCACCGCTGCGGCTCGCCCGTCGGCGCCGCCGACCCGCGCGTCGGTGAGCAGCGCAGCTTTTCGTCCGCGCTCCCATGGGGCGTTGCGGCGATCGCGCTGGTCGCGATCGTGGCGCTGGTGGCAGGACAGCGCTTCGGACGTACGTCATCCGGTGCGCCGAGCGCTGTCCCCGACAATGCCGCCGAGGCGATGAGCGCGGCCGCGCCGTTCGCCGGTGCCACGGGCAATGGTCAAGCACCCGACATCAGCAATCTCACACCGGCCGAAGCGGCGGTACGCCTGTACAATCGTGTGATGGAAGCGCACGAGAACGGCAGAGCTGATACGGTCCAGATGTTCGCGCCCA
>Ga0068856_100001779_pt1 | contig 22523 bp, 21 predicted proteins | sample KBSCornC62_FD_66595 | JGI IMG/M metagenome (GOLD analysis project Ga0068856, IMG submission 66595) | Corn rhizosphere microbial communities from Kellogg Biological Station, Michigan, USA - KBS Corn C6-2 | ecosystem: Host-associated > Plants > Roots > Rhizosphere > Soil ... | reverse complement strand
AGCGGCGTGCATCGAGCGCGCCGGGCGTCGTCGGCACCGTCGGCATGCTCGACGTGCCGAACGGCTCCATCAACGTCGTGCCGGGCCGCTGCGAGTTCAGCCTCGACATTCGTGCGCCCGACGATGCTGCGCGCGACGCATGCGCCACCGACGTGATCGAGGAGCTGCAACAGATCGCCACGCGCCGCGGCGTGGAAATGACGCTCGACCTGTCGATGCGCGCGAGCGCGGCACCCTGCGATCCCGCGTGGCGCGCGCGCTGGGAGCGTGCGGTCGACGCGCTCGGCGTTCCGGTCCATCGCCTGCCGAGCGGCGCCGGCCACGATGCAATGAAGCTCGCCGAAGTGATGCCGCAGGCGATGTTGTTCGTGCGCGGTCAGAACGGCGGCATCAGCCACAATCCGCTCGAGTCGATCACCAACGACGACGCGGACCTCGCGGTGCGCGCGTTCGCCCGTCTTCTCGACGACGTCGCCGCCGAGCACGGCTGATCGACGCGCGAGCGCCGCGCGCGCCCATGCCGGCGCGGCACAGTGAAGCAGGCGGTTTGCTACACTGCCTGCCGCCATGAAGCGCGCGCTTGTGAACGGTTCTCGGTGATGGCGACGCTCGCGATCTCCGATGCGGCCGACGGCCGTCGCGTGCTGGCGCTGTCGGGCCGGCTCGACGCGAATTCGATTCGACGCGTGTGGGCCGAGGGCCGGCAGGCGATCGCCGCAGCGCCCGAGCGGCGCGTCGTCGTGGACGCCGCGAACGTCGACTATTGCGACGGCGCCGGCGTCGCGCTCCTCATCGACCTGATCGCGCAACGCAAAGCCGGCGACGTGCAGGTCGCGAATCTCGCGCCGAAGTTCGAAGCGCTGCTGCAGCAGTTCGACGTGCAGGAGGTCGAGCGCGACCAGGATCCGCCGGCGCGGCGCCGCAACGGGATCGAGGAAGTCGGCGTCCTGGCGGCCGGCGTCGCATCCGACATGCGCGACCAGATCGTCTTCGTCGGCGAGAGTGCCGCGGCGCTCGGATACGCTCTGTTGCATCCGTCGTCCGTTCGCTGGAAGGACGTCTGGCGCATCTGCGAGCAAGTCGGCGCCAACGCGCTGCCGATCGTCGCGCTGATCTCGTTCCTGCTCGGCGTGATCCTCGCGTTTCAATCGGCGATCCCGATGCGCCGCTTCGGTGCCGAGATCTTCGTCGCCGACCTGATCGGCCTCGCGATGCTGCGCGAGCTCGGTCCGCTGATGACGGCGATCCTTCTCGCCGGGCGGTCGGGCGCCGCGTTCGCCGCCGAGATCGGCACGATGACGGTCAACCAGGAAGTCGACGCACTGACGACGATGGGTCTCGACCCGGTGCGCTTTCTGGTGACGCCGCGTATCATCGCGGCGCTTCTGATGACGCCGCTTCTGACGCTGTTCGCGGACCTGATCAGCCTGCTCGGCGGCGCAATGACGCTGCAATCGTTCTCGATCCCGTTCGTGACGTTCGTGCACGAGGTCGAGGCGATTGTCGACTACTCGGATTTCATGGCCGGCTTCGTCAAGTCGTTCGTGTTCGCGATCCTGATCGCCGGCATCGGCTGCCTGCGCGGGCTGCAGACGGCGGCGGGCGCGTCTGCGGTTGGCGATGCGACGACGCGAGCCGTCGTCTCGGGCATCGTGCTGCTGGTCGCGGTCGACGGCATCTTCGCGTTCCTGTACTACCTGCTCGACATCTGAGCGCGATGGCCAATAACGCGACGAGCCCGGCAGATGTACCCGAACGCGCGACGCGCGACGTACCGATAATCCGCGTGCGCGACCTGACGGTCGGCTATGGCGGTGTCGCGCTGCTCGAGCACGTGAGCTTCGACGTGCGCCGCGGCGAGATCCTGGTGATCCTCGGCGGCTCGGGCAGCGGCAAGAGCACGCTGCTCAAGCACATGATCGGCCTCGACGAGCCGCTCGCTGGCAGCGTGCTCATCGACGGCGACGACATCGTCACCGCGACTGGAGACGCGCGACGCGCAATCCTGCGCAGGATCGGCGTGATGTACCAGTCGGGCGCGCTGTTCGGATCGATGACGCTCGCCGAGAACGTGCGGCTGCCGCTCGAGGAATACACGGACCTGACGTCCGCCGAGATCGAGCTGATCGCGCGGATGAAGCTGTCGCTCGTGGGCCTCGCGCTCTTCACCGGGCACCTGCCGGCCGAGGTCTCCGGCGGCATGCAGAAGCGCGCCGCGATCGCGCGCGCGATGGCGCTCGATCCGATGATCCTGTTCCTCGACGAGCCGTCGGCGGGCCTCGACCCGATCACGTCGGCCGAGCTCGACGCGCTGATCAAGCGTTTGTCGCGAAACCTCGGCGCGACGTTCGTCGTCGTCACGCACGAGCTGCCGAGCATCTTCGCGATCGCGGACCGCGTCATCATGATCGACCGGCGGACCAAGGGCATCATCGCCGAGGGCGACCCGCGGAAGCTTCGCGACGAAAGCCCCGACCCTTGGGTGCGCCAGTTCTTCAACCGCGAAGCGACGCCGGTGGCGGCATGATGGCGCCTGATCGCCACCTGCAGGCGGACCCGCGATGAACCGCGATACGAACTACTTCAAGCTGGGCCTGTTCGTCATCGGCGCGGTGATCGCAGGCATCATCGTGCTGACGATCATCGGCACCGGCCGCTGGCTCAAGCCGCGCACGACGATCGAAACGTACTTCAACGAATCGGTGCAGGGTCTCGACATCGGCTCGAAGATGAAGTACCGCGGCGTGACGATCGGCGAAGTGACGCGGATCAGCTTCACGTATGTCCAGTACGAGCAGGACAAGCCGATGAACCAGCGCAAGCGCTACGTGCTGGTCGAGGCGCAGATCGAGCCGCGCCTCGTCGGCGGCAAGGCAGCGAACGACATCACGAGCGCCGAGTCGAGCAAGCTCGAGGTCGAGCGCGGCCTGCGCATCCACCTCGCGCCGCAGGGCATCACCGGCACCAACTATCTCGAGCTCGATTACGTCGACCAGCCGGCGCCCATGCTGCCGATCGACTGGACGCCCGATCACATCTACATCCCGAGCACGCCGTCGACGGTGACGACGTTCGTGAACGCGGCGTCGGACATCCTCGATCGACTGCGCCACCTCGACCTCGAGGGGACGATCGCGAACATGAACAAGCTGCTGCAGACGACGAACGAGCGCGTCGCGGGCCTCGACACGACGAGGATCACCGAGCACACCGACCGCACGCTTTCGAAGCTCGATGCGACGCTCGACGGTCTCCAGTCGAAGAAGGTTTCCAACGAGGCGGTGAGCCTGATCGCGGAGTTGCGGCAGACCAATCAAGAGCTCAAGACATTCCTCGCCGATCCGGCGCTCGCGAAATTGCCGGCCGACACGTCGGCGACGCTCGCCGGCGTCCGCCAGCTCGTCAGCAATCCGGCGCTGCCGCAGTCGATCGCGCATCTCGAGCGCACGCTCGCACGGCTCGACCGGATCTTCGGCACTGGCGAGGCCGATCTCGGCACGACGTTCCAGAACCTGCGCCAGATCACCGACAACCTGCGCGACCTGACCGAGGACGCGAAGCGCTACCCGTCGAACGTGCTGTTCGGCGCGCCGCCGCGCCCGCTGGAGCCCGCCAAATGAAGCGTGCGATCGTGAAAAGTGGGGTCAGAGACGACTTTCGCTCGCGGGTCGGGTCACTGGCGCGACGGGCCGGAAAGTCGTCTCTGACCCCGCTTCTGGTGTGCGCGCTGCTCGCCGCCTGCTCGCCGTTCACGCGTGAGTCACTGGTGCGCCAGCAGTTCCTGCTCGCGCCGGCGTCGCCGCCGGCGGTTGCGAAGCCGCAACCGGGCGCGCTACGCGTCGGCGCGATCAACGTCGCGGCGCCGTTTCGCGGCAAGACGTTCGTCTATCGCGTGGGCGACCTGCGCTACGAAAACGACTTCTACGTCGAGTTCCTGGTGACGCCGGGAACCATGCTCGCCGAGCAGACGGCGCGCGCGCTCGCGCAATCGAAGCCGTTTGCACGGATCGTGGGACCGGGCACGTCGGGAGACGCTTCCTGGGTACTCGACGGCTTCGCGTCCGCGCTTTACGCCGATCGACGCGAGGCGGCGAAGCCCGCCGCCGTGCTCGACATCACCTATTACCTGACAGCCGCGGCGCTCGACGAGCAAGTGCCGCTGTGGACGCACGAATACCACGAACGCGTGCCGATGCACGATTCGAGCGCGGCTGCGTATGCCGAAGCGCTCAACAGCGCCTTCGGCGAGATCATGGCCGCGCTATCGCGCGATCTCGCGAGCGCCCAGTTGCCGCAGCACTGACAAGGGCTCGTCGACCTTCGCGAACAGGTCGTGTGTATCCGCGGAGCTCACGCGGACACGCGCGAAATGCCCAGGCGCGATTCCGTTGCCGCCGGCGATGCGCACGACGCCGTCGATCTCCGGCGCATCGGCCGCCGAACGGGCGATCGCGACGTCGTCTTCCAGCGCGTCGACGAGCACGTCGATCACGCGGCCGACCTTCGCCGCGAGGCGCGCGGCGCTGATTTCCGCCTGCACCGCCATGAAGCGCGCGCGCCGTTCTTCCTTCACGGCGTCGGGCACCGGATCGGGTAGCGCATTCGCGGCGGCGCCATCGACCGGCGAATAGCCGAAGCAGCCGACGCGATCGAGTTGCGCTTCGCGCAGGAACGCGAGCAATTCCTCGAACTCGCGCTCGCTTTCGCCGGGGAAGCCGACGATGAACGTGCTGCGCAGCGTGATGTCGGGATGCGTCCTTCGCCACGCCCGCACGCGATCGAGCACCTTCTCCGGTGCGGCCGGCCGCTTCATCAGCCGCAGGATGCGCGGGCTCGCATGCTGGAATGGAACGTCGAGGTAGGGCAATAAGCCCCCTTGCGCCGGCGACGACGTCATCATCGGCACGATCTCGTCGACGTGCGGGTACGGATAGACGTAATGCAGCCGCGCCCATGCGCCATGCGAGCGGGCGAGCGCGGCGACCTCGCGGGCGAGCTCGAGCATCCGCGTCTTCATCGGCCGGCCTTGCCAGAAGCCGGTCCGATAGCGGACGTCGACGCCGTATGCGCTCGTATCCTGCGACACGATCAGGAGCTCGCGCACGCCCGCGCGGAACAGCCGCCCGGCCTCGGCAAGCACGTCGCCGAGCGGCCGCGACACGAGATCGCCGCGCATCGACGGAATGATGCAGAACGTGCAACGGTGATTGCAGCCTTCGCTGATCTTCAGATACGCGTAGTGCCGCGGCGTCAGCTTGATGCCTTGCGGAGGAACGAGGTCGACGAACGGATCGTGCGGCTTCGGCAGGTGCGCATGCACGGCCGCCATCACTTCGTGCGTCGCGTGCGGTCCGGTAACGGCGAGGACCCTCGGATGCGCCTCGCGGACGAACTCGCCGCCGTCCTTCGCGCCGAGGCAGCCGGTGACGATCACCTTGCCGTTCTCGGCGAGCGCCTCGCCGATCGCCTCGAGCGACTCGGCAACGGCGGCGTCGATGAAGCCGCACGTGTTGACGACGACGAGATCGGCGCCGTCGTAGTACGGCGCGATCGCATAGCCTTCGGCGCGCAGTTGCGTCAGCACCTGCTCGGAATCGACGAGCGCCTTCGGACAGCCGAGGGAGACGAAGCCGACGCGGGGCGCCTGCGTCGTGCCGGCGCGCGTCACCGCTTCGATTCGTCGTCGGGCGTGCCGTGCGGCGGCGTGCCGAACGTCGGAAACGGAAACGCCGAGAACATGCCGCGCGTCTGGTCCTGCATTCGCTGCTGCATGTCGATGAAGAGCTTCGCGCTCTGCTCGAGGTAATTGCCGAGCATGCCCTGCATCGCCGGCGCCTGCATCTGCATGAACTGCTTCCAGAGCTCGGGCGTCAGCATCATCTTGTCGCCATACACCTGCTTGGCCTGCTCGGACAGCTTCTTCTGGATCGCGAGGAACGCCTGCACGTTCTGCTCGATGTACTGGCCGATGATCGTCTGCTGCGCGGTGCCGTAGAAGCGGATCATCTGCGCGAGCATTTCGGAGCTGAACATCGGCATGCCGCCCGCTTCCTCGTCGAGGATGATCTGCAGCAGGATCTGGCGCGTCAGGTCCTCATTGCTCTTGGCATCGACGACGCGGAAGGCGAGGCCGTCCAGCACCATCTGCTTCACGTCGGCGAGCGTGATGTAGCCGCTGTTCGCCGTGTCGTAGAGGCGACGGTTCGGATACTTCTTGATCGTGCGGATGTCGGACGCCATCGATGCGCTGCCTCAAAGCGAGGGTCAGATTATAAATCCCTGATTTGACGAGGCTTTGGAAGATTTGTCGCAGCCGTTGACGAGCCGTATGCTGCAGCGCACAAAAAAACCTTGACTTCCGCTTTTCCCGTCCCTACAATGAGTTTTGTGCGGCGCAGCATTCGGGATGGCCGGCAGTGGATGGACAGGACCCGAGCCGGTGCCGAATCGAGGGCGGGAAGGGCGTTTGGACCGGTTCCTGCCAATGACAAATGGGTCCGAGGACCCGCCATTGAAAGGGTGACCATGTACAACGCATCGGAACAATTCGCCGAGATCAACCAGGCCAACGTCTCCAACGCGATCAAGCTCGCGTCGCTGTCGATCGAGAACGCGGAGAAGCTCGTCAGCCTCAACATCAACGCCGCGAAGCTCGCGATCGCCCAGGCGATCGAAGGCGCGCAGGCCGCCGCGTCCGCGAAGGACGTCCAGGAGCTGTTCGCGCTGCGCACGAAGCTCGCGGAAGTCGGCGTCCAAAGCGCGACGGGCTACTCGCGCACGCTGTACGAATTGTCGACGGAAGCGCAGTCCGGATTCTCGGCGCTTGCCGAAGAGGCGTGGAAGACCTACGCGAGGGGTGTCGCCTCGTGGGTCGAGAAGGCCAGCCAGGCCGCGCCGGCCGGCTCGGATATCGCCGTCAACGCGCTGAAGTCGACGTTCGCGGCTTCGACCGCCGCGTTCGACCAGTTCCAGAAGGCGACGAGGCAGGTCGTCGACCTCGCCGACGCGAGCGTTCGCGCCGCGACCGACTCGGCCGCGAAGGTGGCCGCGGGCGCCAGCGCGAAGGCAAAGCGCGCCAACTGAGTTTGCGATCATTGCCGGGCCGCCGCTTGAATTGCGGTGGCGCGATCCCAAGATCGGATCGCGGGAAGGTGATGTCTCCTCTGTATCAATTCTCTCCTCCTGATTGATACAGTCTTGAACCCCGCGGCCTTCGGGCCTGCGGGGTTTTTTTATCCGCCGCGCCCCCCGGGGCGCGTCCCGGCATCGAACGGCGATTCAGTGATGCCCGTGGTGCGCCGGCATGGGGGCGCTCGACACCGACGGCAGCGTTTGCACGGCGGCCGCGATCTGCGCGTCGCGGGCGCCGCTGCCTGCCGGGACGCCCGTCCAACGCGCGCGCAGAACACCGGTGCCGTCAACGAGCAGTTCGACATGGTCAGCGGGCTTCGCACCGGCTCTTCCGGCGAACATCCGGTAAACGGCCGCAACGTCCGCCGCAACGCTTCGTGAATCGTTCGCCGGCAAGACTTCCATGGGGATCGGGATCACGCGTACGCCGGCGTGTGCAAGGCGTGAGTCGGATGCGAGCTGCGCAAGCCGCGCGTCGGATGCCGGCGTCGAATACAGGACGAGCAGCGCGGGCGTGCGTTCGCCTGCCAGCGAAAGCCGTGCGTGCGCGTCGTACGTGAAATCAGGAGCGCGGCTCATCGATCGCGCATCGACGCGCGCTCCGAGCGACATCGCGGCTTCGCCGCTCGCGCGCGCGACCAGAAACTGCACGATCTCCCAGATCTCGTTGTCCGAAAGCCGTGGCGAGAACGCCGGCATCGGCGTATCGGGTATGCCATGCGCGATCCACCAGAACAGATTGCCTTGCGGATGGTGCAGCGCGTGCTCGGCGAGGTTCACCGGTTTCACCGCCAGCGCAGCGGCGGCGGGGCCGTTGCCGCGCGCCTCGGCACCGTGGCAACTGCTGCAGTCCTGCGCGAAGCGGGCCTTGCCGCGTGCGATCGCGTCGACCGCATAGGGCACCGGTGAAGTCGCGTAGCTGGTCGGAAACGCGGGAACCGCGAAGATCGACGTCGACGCGGCGAGCGATCCGAGCAGCGCCGCGCACCCCGCAATCGACCATTTCATCGCCTTGCGTCGCATGGCGACGATGATAATGCCCAACGCCACGACGGCCGCGAAGAGGCTCGCGACGAGCAGCGCACGGCTGCCGGCCGAGAGCTCGTCCGGCGCGAGGTCGAGCGCAAACGCGAACGGCCATCGCGGCGACTGGTGCGCGCCTGGAACCATCGTGCCGAGCGCGCCGACAATGGCGACGATCGCGATGCCCGCCGCGATCTCGAGCTTCGCGTTCCGCGCGAGCGCGCGGCGCGCCGCGTCCGCGTCGGCAAGGCGTGGCGTGAGGCGCGTGCGGTTGATCGCCGCGAGGCCGACCATCAGCGCGAACAGTGCGAGCTTGACGTCGAGAAGCTGGCCGTACGCCGTTCCGAACAGCGCCGCGAACGAGCCCACGAGGAACAGCGAATTGACGATGCCGCTTGCGATCAGCACCGCGACGCATCCAATCCCGAGGATCGAAAATCTGTGTGCGAGCCGTGTCAGCGCTTCGCTCGGCAACGCATGCGTCAGGCAGTGAACCAGCGGCGGTAGAGCGCCGAGCCACGCGCCGGCGGCGACGAGGTGCGCGGCGTCGGCTCCGAGATGCAGCGCGCGGATCGTGCCGCCCGAAGCCGCGGCCGCGTGGCCGGCGTCGGCAAGCGCCGCGACGAACGCGCCCGCGAGCACGAGTGCGAAGACGGCCGCAGCGCGCGAGGCTCTTCGCCGATTCCGGCGACGCATCGATGCGAGCGACGCGACGAGCGCGAGCCAGAGCAGTGCGCGCAGCATGAAGACACGGCCGAACTCCGTTTCGCGCACAACGACGGACACGGTACCGTTGCCGAGAACCTGCACGATCGTTGCGCCGGCCATCTGCATCGCTTCGATCAAAAGCCACGCGACTCCCGATGCCGCAGCGACGGCGAGCGCCCAGGCGACGAATGCGAAGGCGTGGCGGTCGAGCGTGTCGCGCACGTTCGTGAACGACGTTGCGTCACGCCATCGCGCGCTGGCAACGAGCCCGACGAAGACGAGCTCGCCGAACGCGAGCATCGCCGCGCCGAAATGGATCGCGCGCGTGGCGGCGAGTACAGCGTCCATCGCGCGTCAGCGGCTGCGTCCGCAGGTCTGCATCAGCGCTTGATCTCGAACGTGTAGTCGCCCTCGGTCACGTGCGTGTCGACCGATACCACGCGCCACTGCACGCGATAGGTGCCGGGCGCGAGCGTGGGAACGGTGACGCTCAGAACCGTTGCGTCGGACGTATCGACGTGCGCGTCGCCGGCGTCGACGGTCTTGCCCGAAGCGTCGACGACGCGCACGCGGCTGAAGGCCGGCTCGAGCGCCTGACTGAACCACAACCGCACGCTACGTGGCGATTGCGCAATCGTGCTGCCGACGCGCGGATCGGCGTGATCGAGGAATGCGTGCGCCGCCGCGGGCGCGCTGGCAAGCCAGGCGACGGCGGCGACGAAGGCGAGCGCGGCGGAACGGGCGCTCATCGGATGAGCGGACGACCGATCGTCTGCGGGAACAGGTCGTCCAGGAAGAAGTGCAGTTGGGCGAGCACGCCGACGCTGTTGCCGCTGCGCCCATTCACCGGGATCACGGCCTCGATGCCGAGCTGCATCCTTTGTCCTGCCCAAAGCACGCCCGGGTTGATCGTGCCGGTCGTGCCGCTTTGTCCACGATCGAGGGCTGTGGACATCGAGACCTCGACGATCGGAATCATGCGGTTGAACGGCGCGTTGAGTCCGACATCCTGCACGAACGATTGCAGGTACGGGAGACTGTACTCGATCGCGAAGCCCCATTCGAGCGTGAGCGGGTTGCGCTCGACTTCGGTATCGCCTTCATCCGATACGGTCGTCGTGCTGCTGCGCGTCGGGATGCCGTAGCCGACGAGGCCGGTGACCGCGAAGGGACGCAGGAATTTCATGTCGGCGGGCAGATCGCCGAAACCCTTGCCGAAGAACACAGCCGGCGTGATCGTGCTGAACGACTCGGCGCCCACTCGCCGCGCTCCGGTTCCGCCAATGTCCCAGTCGACGCCGACGGAGGCGATCGCCTCGTGCACGTCGTCCTCGAAGAACTTGTACTTCAATCCCAGCCCGAGGTTGTCGAAGCCGTTCTGCGTGTCGCCCCCATCCGGTCGAATGTGCTTGTAGGTGACACCGATCTCGATGCCGAAATTCTCGGTGATCCGCTTCGCGACGTCGAACGAGAAGTCCGTCTCGCTCCCGCCCGGTCCGTCGTCGCCCGCCGGAAAGCGCTGCCATTGGATCGTCGGCAGCGACAACTCGTCGGCGACGAACGGGTCGTCCGTTGCCAGCGTGGCCGGAAAGAATCGCTTGCCGGCGAATCCGTGGCCGTGAGCGACGGCGGGCGCGATCAAGCACAACGCGGCAAGCGCCGCGGGCGATTTCGACGTGAAACGCATCGGTTCCTCCTGAGACGATCGTGAACGATCGACCGCGCGCGCGGCGCGCACCCGCGATGCGGAAGCGTGTCAGCCGGCGCTGCGCTCGACGATGGTCAGCGCGTCATGCAATCGCCGGCGGGGCGCGTGCGGGAGGGACGTGGACGGGATTCGGCGCGGAAGGCGCCGTGACGACGATGCGGCGAGTGAAGACCCGGGCGACGACCGGTGCCAGCACGGCGAGCGTCGGCAGTGCCAGCACGCAACGCGCGAGGTGCTTGAGGACCTCGCACTCGGGACAATGATGGTCGTCCGGATGTGTCGGGCTGCCGGGGATCGACGAAACGTCGACGCCGTGATGGTCGACATGGTCGAGGTTGCCCGCGACACCGAAGTGCTCGCCCAGGTCGTGGACGACGTAGGGGAGCGGGCCGAGCGACGGCCACGCGAGCGCAACGAGCGCGCACCAGGCGATGCACGTGCGCCACCAGCGAGTGCGAAAGTTCACTCGCTTCGTTTCAGCCTCGATCGGCCGCAGAATCGTGGCGTTGGCCGCCATGCCGTCAGGATACCGCGTCGCTGGCCTGCGCACTCGAGCGGTTCGTTGGTTGCGGGACACCAATGAAGAAGCTCGGCGTGTTCGCGCCGAGCCCCGTAAACATGAAGCGCGGACGCGTTGCGCGCCCGCGCGTTTGTCGCAGGCTACTTGCCGGCGTTGTTGTTCTGCAAGTCCGGACAGACGGTTCCCTGGTCGGCGAGCTGCTTCGCGCATCCGTTGAGCTGCAGGATGTCCATGCCGGCGCCGTTGCGGTCGACGACGTAGATGTAGCCGCGATTGTCGATTTCGACGTTGTTGGTCATGTAGCCGTCGGTATCGGTCAGCGCATCGGCCTCCGGCACGTAGAACGCGACTTCCCTCGGCGCCTGCGGCTCGCGAATGTCATAGAGCCGCACGCCGCCGTTGAAGTACGCGACCGCGACCATCTTGCCGTCGTACGGATTGTTGAAGTTTTCGTTCGTCGAGTGGACACCGAAGCGAGCTCCGCGCGTGCAATAGTTGCCGCGCGGATACTTCGCGCCGGAACGCGGGTCCACTGACATCGTGCCGAGCACCATCGGTCCCTGATACTGATCGTGCTCGACGGGACCGGTCGTACCCTTCACGGGGGCGCGCGTGCCGGGCGGTTGCGTCAGCGAATTTTCGACGGTCACGTCGAGCGTGAAGGCCCAGTGCGGCGGCTCCTGGCAGAACCCGTTGCTGCCGTCGGCCGTCGCTTCCGACGTCACGACGACGATGTCGCGCACGTTGAAGTGATTGTCGTTGGCGGCATCGGGGTTCGATGGGTCGAAGTAGCTCTGCATGCTCGGGGGCTTCAGCCCGAACACCGGGTAGGACGTGTGCCCGCCCTGGTCCGGCGACATCAGGAAGTAGCCGCGAACCGGAGACGTCGGGCCGATGAGGTCCGTTTCGGCAGGGCTGTTCGGATCGCCGGTGAAGGTGCCGCCGTACGCCGGTGGAAGCAGCGCATGTCGGTCGAGCGTTTCGATGACGCCGTCGTTGCCGACGCCCCATGCCGCGTAGATGCGATTGCCGATGACGTCCTGGCCGCGCGCGAGCATCTGCGCGGCCTTCGGATGGTCGTGCGCCGAGATCGCGCCGTGCAGTGAAGGCGGTACGGGCTTCGTGGTATCAGCAGTGGGCTCGCTGCCGGGCAAGCCGAACGTGCGAATGTAAACGGGATAGCCTGGCTGGCCGGGATGGCTCCAGTCGGCGATCACCATGGACTGCCCCTGCCGCCACTGCGGCCCGCTTCCCGGGCTGCCAGGCATGTACGCGATGCCCGTCGAGCATTCCCACCAGAGCTTGTGCGTGTTGCGGAGGCCCATCATCTGCGAGACCAGCTGCGGATTCTTGACATCGGTGACGTCGAAGAGCTGGTAGCCCGATATCGCGAGGTTGTTCGACTGGCTGTTGCGAAGCAGGTAGACCTTGTTCGGGTCTCCTCCAGGCAGTTGCGACCCGAGGCACATCCGCACCATCTGCGACTGACCCACGGAGTTGCCCGATACCGGCGCGGAAATCAACGACTGCTCGACGGGATTGCGCGGATCGGTGACGTCGATGATCATCGTGCCGTTGACCTGGCACGCGGGATGGCCGGGCGGATTGGGAAGCGGATTCGGCAGCGTGCCGGCCGGACAGTTCGTCACCCGTCCCTGCGGAACCCCGCTGTGCTGTCCGACGAACAGGATCGTGCGGCCATCCGGATACTGGATGACGTTGGGCTGGTACGTCGGCCGGCCCTGCAGGTCGGTATGCCCGACACGCATCATGTTCTGCGACTCGCCGCTCTGGCTGATCGCGAACGCGCTGGCCGCGCCGAGCGCGAGCGTCATCGAGACCGCCGCACTCAACGCGTTGCGACGCCGCTTGCCGTTCGTATGGAAATGCATGTGTCCTCCGTGTGATGGGTCCGGCACGTCGCTGGCGAGCGCGCCGGCTGCGACTACCACTTGATCTCGCTTACCCGCCCCTTCGCATCGAATCGGATCGATCGCGAATCGGCGTACGTCCACGTCTCGATGTCGCCCTTTGCGTATTCCTCCTTGGTCGTGTCGAGGGGTTCGCCCCAGATGGCCTTCACTTCGTTGGTGGTCATTCCGACCCGCGGCATCGTCGCGACCGGCCGCGCAGGAAGCCGCGACCTCGCTGCATTCGGCGGTACCGATACGCTCGTCTTCGCAGCCAGCGCCGTTGCCGGCATTGCCCCGAGCGAATCGAACTCGCACGGGAAGTTCTGGAAGGTCGGCATCGCCTTGCTGATGCACTTGAAGATCTCGCCGTGCGCGGGCTGCGCGGCAAGAAGCAGAGCGAGAAGCCCGAGCCTCTTGACGGCGCAAGCGCCGCGCGCAGCACGGCGTTCGAGTCGCTCGCTGCGTGCGCCGATGATCGGGCGCAGCAGGCGCGACGGTGCGTCGTTCACGGAAGCAGCGAGGATGGTTGAGAAGCGATCGAATCTAGCGACTCGATCCTCGTCGTGCTTTTCACTTCTTGCGAAAATTTTCGATTTCCTGCGATTCGTTTGGCGCACGGTTTCAAAAATCGCGCGGTCAACGGTTCAACGAACCCGAAACGAACGTACGCAACATCGGATGCGAAACCATTCCGTTGCTCCTATTTACACGCTGTTTCGCGCCTGTCAGACTGCCGTCCAGGCCGTTTTCCCTGCCCTTCTCGCGCGTGGTCTGCGAAGCCGCGGATCGGGCGAGACGCCAAGGCGCATGAGTCCCTTTCGCATCGTTCCTCGCCGCTCATCGGCGATGCTCGCAGCAGTACTCGTCGTCATCCCAGGGCCGATCGCGCCCGCGTTCGCGCTCGAATACCCGATCGGCAAGCCGCAGATTCGTGCCGGCATCGAAGTGAGCGCGGTCTACTTGCAGCCGATATCTATGGAGCCCGCCGGGATGATGCGTTCAGTGCGGGATTCGGACATTCATCTGGAGGCGGACGTCAAGGCGCAAAGCGACAATCCCAACGGCTTTCCCGATGGCACGTTCGTCCCCTATCTCGATCTTCATTACGAGATCGCGAAGGATGGCTCGGGCGAACCCATCCGCGGGGCGTTGATGCCGATGGTCGCGAACGACGGGCCGCACTATGGCGACAACGTCAAGCTGCAAGGCGCAGGCCGGTACCACGTCCGCATCACGGTGGCCCCGCCCGGACCGGGATCCCACTTCGGCCGGCACACGGACAAGGAGACCGGCGTCGGGCCATGGTTCACGCCGTTCACGCTGGACTACGAGTTCGCGTTCACCGGCCTCGGTAAGAAGGGCGGCTACTGATGATGTCGGCCTACGCGAAGCTGCGTCCTGCGGCGTGGGGGATGCAAGGCGTCGCGATGGTGTCGCCGCTGCTCGTGCTTGCCGCGTTCTTGCGCCCGGACGTCGCGCACGCGGCCGAAGCAATGCCGGTGTTCTCGATAAAGGCACTCGGCGGTATCCTCGACCCGGCGATGATCGAAGTGCCGGCGGACACGCGCTTCAAGATCGAAATCGAGAACGAGGGGATCGATCCCGTCGAATTCGAAAGCACTGAACTACACGTGGAGAAGGTGCTTGCAGCGGGCGCGAAATCGTACGTGGTGATCAACGGACTCAAGCCGGGCACCTACACGTTCTTTGACGACTTCCATCCCGACACCGGCAAAGTCCACGTCGTCGTCAAGTAGCGACGACCGCTTCGCGGCTTCAAACCCGTCCCGGCTGGTTGCACTGGGCGAGTGGATGCGCGCGCATGGCCGCACGTTGCAAGCCGTGCAATGGTGCGTGGTCGCGGCCTACGTCGTTCTCGTCGTCGTGCCGGCCTTCCTGCCGCTTCCGCCGGAGGATGCGCACGGGTACGACAATCTCGTCGTGGCCGCGCAATGGCTGTTCTGGGGCCTGTGGTGGCCGCTCGTGATCGCTTCCATGTTCGTGCTCGGCCGCACGTGGTGCGGGGTGTTCTGTCCCGAGGGAACGCTGACCGAGGTTGCAAGCCGCCATGGGCTCGGCCGCGGTGTGCCGCGCTGGATGCGTTGGGGCGGCTGGCCATTCGTCGCGTTCGCGCTGACGACCGTGTTCGGGCAACTCGTGAGCGTGTACCAGTACGCAACGGCGACGCTGCTCGTGCTTGGCGGCTCGACGCTCGCCGCTGTCGCGGTCGGCTTCGTCTATGGAAAAGGCAAGCGCGTCTGGTGCCGTCATCTCTGTCCGGTGAACGGCATATTCGCGGTCCTCGCCCGAGTATCGCCGCTGCACTTCCGCGTCGATCCGGCCGCGTGGTCGGCGAGCGCGGGTCGGGTTCGGGCACATCCGGTGAACTGTGCACCCATGGTTCGCATCCGGCGGATGAAGGGGCCCTCCGAATGCCACATGTGCGCACGTTGCAGCAACTTGCACGGCGCCGTCGTGCTGGCGGCGCGCGTGCCCGGGCGCGAGATCGCGCGACTCGATCTCGCGGAGGTGCGAGCCTGGGACGCGGCGCTGATCGTGTTCGGCATGATCGGGCTTGCGATCGGCGCTTTCGAGTGGAGCGCCACGCCATGGTTCGTCAACCTGCGCACCGCCGTCGCGAACCACGTTCTCGACCACGGTCCGGCGTGGCTTCTCGCCGATAACGCGCCGTGGTGGCTGCTCACTCACTATCCGGACGCGCACGACGTCTTCACCTGGCTCGATGGCGCGTTGATCGTCGGCTGGATCGTCGGCACGGCGCTGATCCTCGGCGGCTTCGTCACGATCTGCCTGGCGCTCGCATCGTTGCCCGTGCACGGGATCTGGCGCCGCGCCTGCGCCTTGAGCTACGCGTTGACGCCGCTCGCCGGCATCGGGCTATTCGTCGGGCTGTCGGCGCTTACCGTCGGGCTCGCGAAAGGTGAGGGCCTGCAAATCCATGCGTTGCCGACGCTGCGCTGCGCGTTCCTCGGCGCTGGGGCGGCGTGGAGTCTATGGCTCGCTTACATCCAGCTCAGGAGCCGGGCTACGAGATCGCGCGTCGCGTTTGCACTCTTTGCATTTTCACTCGCCGTGACGGCGATTCTCGGCGCGTGGTACCCGTTCGTCTTCCGCGTCGGCTAAGCCTCGACACGCAAGACGGCACGTTGTCTTCAGTCGCATCGCTTCATCGCGACGACGTAGACCTTTGCGGGCCGATCGCTTTCGTTGCGAATGTCGTGCGGAGTGAGTCCCGGCAGCCAATAGGCGTTGCCGGTTTTCAGAGATTGGCGTCCGGCAGGGCTCGACAGCACGACTTCACCGTCCGCGACAATGCCCACTTCGCCGGGAATGCCGGAGTGTTGACCCGTTCCCTGACCGGGAACCAGGGTCACGAGTTCGATATAAACACCCGGCGTGTTCAATACCGCGGTCGAGCCCGCCCCCTGCGCCGCGACAAGCGATGCGCACGAACCGACGACGATGCCGGCCATGAAGAAAAGCATCTTTTTCAAGAGACCGCACCTCCGCGATCGATCAACCGGATTCGGTGCTATTCGACGATCGGTTGAGCAATGATCCACAGGCTCATCATCGTATACGCGATCATCAGCACGAGCATCGGGTACTGGCTCCGTATCGCCACGCGACGATCGCCGAATCGGCGAAGCGCGACGATATGGGCCAACGATACCGCTGCCACGTGGCCGAGCACGATGGCGACGAGCGACGTATACCATACGAAGCGCGCGCCGACGATGCCGATGTCCGGTCGAAAGCGGGCAGTGCCGAGGAGGTTCCATCCGAATCCGAACGGATCGGAAGCCAGACGGATCAACAGCTGTCCCTGGATCAGGAAGTAACTCAGGTAATGGGCAACCAGATACGCGATTGCAATCGGCACCAACGTCAGGACAAACGCCCGACCCGTTTCATCGGGCGTCATCCGATTCCCGGACGCGCGCGCGATCAACGTCGCCACGAGCCGGTAGACCGCGATGAAAGCGACACAAAAGCCCAGGAGTCCAAGAGTATTGATGATCGCAAGACGCGAATCCCCGAACATCGGCAGCGCCACGTACAGTGCGCTTTCGACGCGCTGCCAAAGTGGAGTCGCCATCAAACCGTCGAAGGTCACCGTGGAAAGCATGACAATGACGAACACGGACAGTGACGGGCTTATGTTTTCGTCGTCGACCAGCCCGGCGCCCGGCGGTCGCAATATCAAGGTTCCCTGCGCGCCTCGATAGCGACCGAAGCAGCACAGCGCTTCACCGGCAGCACCTTTCGCCCGTTCACTGTCTGCCGTGCATGTGGCGGACATGCGATGCGCGAGACGGATGTCGGTCGGCCCGAACTTCGCCAGAACGCCGAACGCCAGCGCAAACGGATCGGCGTGTGCGAGCCATGTGCTGCGGCCGAAAACGAACATTCCCGTCCACGTGACGATCGAGAATCCGATGGCCAGCCACGCGAGCTTCGACGGAATGGATCGACCTTCCCAGATCAGCTCCAGCCACGCAAACGCGATGAACAAGGCGATTCCCGGCCAGACGCCGACGCTTTCCGGCCACTTGACTGTTGCCGTTCGTGGCGCGCGCCATTTCGACACGATCCGCTCGCACCAATCGAATATCGCCGACCACGGATTGACGATGGACCAGACGTTGCCGACGAAAGCCGACAGGTAGGAAAAGCCGACCCACCATGCGATCCAGATAGCCGTGGGGGCAAGATTTCGCGTCGGCGTCTGATCGCCAACGATCCCAGCGGCGACGATCAGGACGAGCGCTGCGACGGCAAAGAGCTGTACGACAAGGCGGATCCCCGGACTCGTAACGCCGTAGTCGATTTGCCAGCGAGCGACACCTGGTTGCGCGGCAGCGGGGGCATTCGCGCGAACGGCGATCGATATGACAACGAACGACAACACGATCGCGCAGGCGGCTCCGACGATCCAGAGCGTCAGCGGAAGCGGCAAATCGTAGCGCAGGCCGAAGCCGTGTCCATATGCGGGCATGGCGAAGAGCACTGCTGACGAGGCCAACAGGCGGCCCGGCCGCTCAGGGCGTCGCCTGCGCGACCCTGGCGTCGGCGCGACGCGCCCGCTATCGTGGTCGAACTTCCAGGTACGCAAGAGGCCGTTGCTTGAGGGGTTCCCTGGAATGGATCTCGATCGGAAAGCGGCCCGTCGCCTTGGCAGTAAAGCGCAACGACGTGACGACGTTCGGCACGACGCCGCTTTCGATGTCGTAGCCATGCAGGTGGACCTGCACGGGTTTGTCGGAGCTCACACGAACGACGACGTGATCGTTTTGGCGAACGGCCAGGACTTGAGGCTTGGCGGTTGGCCCTTCGCTATGGATTTCGATTGCGAACACGCGGTCTTCCGCATGAGCGTTTGCGATCGCCGCTCCGAGCAGCGCGGCGATCAGCAATGTGCGTCCGGCGTATGTGAATCGCGTACGAGGTCCCGTGAACGGTCCGGCAGGTGCGATCACCGCCCGCGAAACGCCTGAATCTTCGCGTTCACCTGCCGCACAGCATGCTCGAGCGTCGAAATATCCTTCGCGGGCAGATACATGGAGGGCAGTTCCCACACCTGCTTCAAGGCGAACAGGGGATCGGACGGTGCAATCTGCACGTAGGCAACGAGGTCGTTTCCGCTGCCCACGGTGCCCATCCGGACCGAGTCTGCATGGAATTCGGTGTCGACGAGTTGAACCGAGGAATCACCGCCTCCGGCGGACACCGATTGACCCATTTGCGCTAGCGCGGCCGCCAGCACAGGCACTTCATCTTCATCGAGCAATCCCGCGCCAAGCGGATACAACGTCGCTCCCGAGCCAGCCGACACCGAGAGAACGACACTCATTGCCATGTGCTGCCGGCTCGGTTGACCTACGGGGTAGGCGCGAAGCAACTCGAGGCGCATTTCGCCCGCCCGGGTGTTCGCGGCGGGGTTTGCAGGCGCGAGACCCGCGAAGGTGGGCGTTTTGACCGACGGAAACGGCACTGTAGCAATGGTGTAGAACTCGCGCACGCACGGAACGCAATGCGTCTGAATGAAGTCCTCGAATTGCGTCAACACCTGAGGCAGCGCACCGGGGCCCGGGGGGACGTTGGTTGCGCCGGCGACGTTACTTTGCGCGCATGCGAGGACGATGAACGCGACGCGTGCGAAGTTCAGCGCGCGACATGAAAGTGGCATGAGTCTTCGCATACGATGCCTGTATCGATTGAGGGAAAGCGATGGCAGGAAACGAGACGAGCGTGCCGACGTCGCATCGAGCTTCGATCCGGAAGCCCGAGCGTCCCGGCCGACGCGATCGGCCAAGCCGCGGCGCTCGCAAATGGTAGAGCGCGCTCCGCGACGGGTCAAGTTCGCGCGTGCCGTTATTTCGTTGGCTTCGTTGGGTAATTCGTCGGCCTGATTCGACCCGATGGACCAACAACAACACGTGGCCACCTCGTCGTAAGTGACCTTACAATCGCTGCGGCGTCGGACAGGCTATGCGTCACGTTCAAGGAAGCCCGCATGAACAGAACTGGAGTAGCGAAAGGCTTTGCAATTTCGACGATCGTGTTCCTGGCTTCGTTGACGTTCGCGACGGTATCCGACGCGACCACTGAACCCGTTCCATGGACCGGACCGGTGCCCAAGGCGAATTGTGGCCCCGGCGACAGGACCGAAGGTGGACTGCAGGGCGAGACCACGCACGAGGAACGCCTTAGCGGCGATTCGGAACATGGCTACCACTGCAATCTCGAACTCGTGGGGCAGTTCCGGGGCGAAGGAACGAAATCGCAGGGCGCACTCGCGTGGTCGGACCACTGTGCCTATTACACGACGATCAACAATCCTCTGCAGGAGCATCGCGGCACCATCGTCCTGGATGTCTCGGACCCCGCGCATCCACGTGTAAGCACGTACCTCGACGCACCGGCCATGCTCGACCCGCACGAGTCGATGAAGCTGAACGACCGGCGCAAACTTCTCGCGGGCGGCCAGAACAACGGGCCCTGGTTTGCCATTTACGACGTGTCCGGCGACTGCAGCCATCCGGTTTTGAAGAGCAGCATCCAGCTACCCGGAAGCTCGGCCCACATGAGCGCCTGGGCCCCGGACGGCATGACGTACTACCTCACCCAGAACCCCCAATGGGGCCCGGGTCCGTTGTACATCCTGGACGTCTCCGACCCATCCAACGTGAAACAGCTGCCTACGTGGCACTTCAAGGGTGATGGGAAGCCGCACGATGCGGACCTCAGCGCGGACGGGACCCGCCTGTATTCGGGACAATACGGCGATGTCGGCACGACCCCCGACGGGCTGGTGATCCTCGACGTCAGCGACTATCAATACCGTCGCTCCAATCCGCAGATCCGAATCGTCAGCAAGCTTTTCTGGACCGATTCGAGCGGAGCGGAGCAGATGCTCCCGTTCTCGGCAAACGGGCGCCGTTACATCGTCAGCACCGACGAGTTCGGCGGCTTCGGGGCCGCTGGCGGACTTGCGGCGGCGTGTGACCGCGGAGCGTCGCCGTTCGGGGTCCCGCAGATCATCGACATAACCGACGAGAAGAATCCTCGCATCATTGCCAAGGTCATACTCGAGGTCGATGCTCCCGAGAACTGCCGGGCGTTCCTCGCCAATCCTCCGGACCTGGGGCCCACGAATCCGGGCCCGTACCCCGACGGCTACAGTGCTGAACGATGCAACCTGGACCGCACCGACAATCCGACGATGCTTGCCTGCTCGTTCGAACAGGCCGGTCTGCGGGTTTTCGACATTCGCGATCTTTCTCGTCCCAAAGAGATCGCGTACTGGAAGCCACGCGCGTTGCGCACTGCCTTTCTGCCTGGATCATTCACGTGGACGCCAGGCACTGACCGAACCGCCGACAGGACAGCCGGCACACCGCGCTTCGTCAAGGTCGGCGACGAACTCGAGCTTTGGACCGTCAGCGACGGCAACGGCTTTCAGGTCCTGCGTTTCACGGCCAATTTCAAAACGCAATACAAGGACGTTCTTGGTGAAGCGCTTGGAAAGCGACAGGGCAACTGAACAACGAAATCACCACGACGGCGGGCAAGCGCGATCGGCCCGGCATAAATGAAAGGACCCGCCGAAGCGGGTCCCGTTGCCGCTGATCTCGATTGCGCTTTGTCGGCTTGCTACCGGCTTCGAGTCGTCACCGTGCTTTCGAAGAGATCCTTGTGTTGCGCCGTGAAGCTCTTCGAAAATTGCAGAACCTGAAAACCGTGGGCATCGCTGACGGTCCAGAGCTGGATATCGGCTGAGTTGCCGGGTCCGCCGCCAACGCCATTGCCATTGCCGTTCCCGTTGCCATTGCCATTTTGCTTGGCCTTGTCCTGATCCTTGCGGACAACGACCCAGCGCACCCAGTGAGCGATCTTGTCGACGGTTCGGTCGACGCCCGGCGCCCAGCTCCCTGATGCGGGAAGTATTCTCGTCCGCGGGGCCCCTGACTTCCAGTACGCGATCTCCTTCGGATGGGTCGGATCGCTTACGTCAAAAACGCGCAATTGCGCATTCTGAAAACCGCAAGCGAGCATCTTGGTGTCCTGCGGATTATCGGGAACACAGGTTTCTTCACTGTAGTTGGTTGTCCCCGAACTGGCCGGCAGATTGGTGCCCGGCGCGGTACCGGGGGCATCCGGTGGCGTCTCCGCGAGGAGCGCCGCGCAATTCGCGGGGTCGCTCACTTCCAGCCTGAGTTTGGAAATGATCTTCGGGTTCGTCACGTCGGCGACGTCGATGATCTGCGGATAGCCGAAAGCGGACGCGCCCCGCTGACACGCGGCCGCCCAACCGCCCGCGCCACCCGCGCCGCCCGCCTCGTCGGTGCTGATGATGTAGGGGTGCCCATGGATGTGCACCGGGATCATCGACTCGGATTGCCCCTGGTCTGCCCAGAAGAGCGTGCTGATGATGTGGATCTGCGGGTTGGGGCGACGGAACTGATAGTCGCTGACGTCCTCGATCACGAGTCCATCCGGACCAAACGAAGAGTCCGTTGGCGCCGCGCCGAATTCGCCCGGTTGCCCCGCGAACAGCAGCGTCCCTTCGGGCACGCCGGGCAGGAAGCCATTCCAGTTGAGATCCAGCGAGTGCGGCCTGCCATCGCCCATATATTGCCAAGGCGGGAGCACCTGCGGATTTGCCGGATCGGAGAGGTCAAAAATGTATACGAAGCCGCCGACGCCTCGAAAGTTCTGGGTGGCATAGAAAGTCTTGCCGTCCGGGGCGAAGTTGCCCATATGGTGGAAACTGGGGCTCGACGCGTTGACCTGGCCCTTCAGCACCGGGTGGCGGCAGTCGGAAATGTCATAAACCGCGAAATTCATCCCATCATTCTGGCCGGCCGCGAGGAGGCGAGAATTGGCATTGGCCGACAACGTCTCGTGCGGGTTGAGCGCTGCGGGAGTGTCCGTCAAGTTTGCGGTGACCACCGGATGCCGGGGGTCGGAGACATCGATCACCTTGATGCCCTGG
>Ga0068856_100001776_pt1 | contig 22531 bp, 11 predicted proteins | sample KBSCornC62_FD_66595 | JGI IMG/M metagenome (GOLD analysis project Ga0068856, IMG submission 66595) | Corn rhizosphere microbial communities from Kellogg Biological Station, Michigan, USA - KBS Corn C6-2 | ecosystem: Host-associated > Plants > Roots > Rhizosphere > Soil ... | reverse complement strand
CGGCGAACTGGCCGGCGCAGAGGCCCTGATCCGCTGGAACCATCCGCAACGCGGCATGATTTCGCCCGGCGAGTTCATCGAACTCGCCGAGGGAACCGGCCTTATCGTGCCGATCGGTGCGTGGGTGATCGACCAGGTCTGTGCGCAGCTGGCGTGCTGGATCGATGCCGGCGTGCCGGTTGTACCGGTCGCGGTCAACGTTTCTTCGGTGCAGCTCGAGCAATCGGATCTGGTCGGCGTGATCCGTGCCGCGCTCGAGCGCCACGACGTCAACCCACGGCTGCTCGAGGTGGAACTCACCGAAAGCGCGGTGATGGCCGACCCCGACGGCGCCTCGCGCATCCTGCGCACCTTGCAGGATCTGGGCGTGCGCCTGGCGCTGGACGACTTCGGCACAGGCTACTCGTCGCTTGCGCACCTGAAGACGCTTCCGTTCCAGGTGGTGAAGATCGACAAGAGTTTCATCGTCGACATCACGCGCAAGGCCGAGGACGCGGCGATCGCGAGCGCGATCATTGCCATGGCGCACCGCTTGAGCCTGAAGGTCGTGGCGGAAGGCGTGGAGACGGCGGCGCAGCTGAATCATCTGCGCAGCGCGGGCTGCGATGCGATCCAGGGATTTCTGTTCAGCGCGGCGGTGCCGGCGCAGGAGTTGGAGGCGCAACTGCGCGACGGCAAGGCGGCCGAGCTGCCGGCGCCCGCGCGTTCGCCCGCGGGCGAGCGCTGTCTGCTTCTGGTCGACGACGAAGCCGGCATCCGTTCGGCCTTGGTGCGCACCTTGCGCCGCGACGGGTACAAGATCCTGACCGCCGCCAGCGGCGATGAAGCGCTGGACATACTCGCGCTGCATCCGGTTCAGGTCATCGTGTCCGATCAGCGCATGCCGGGCATGTCCGGTACGGACTTTCTCAACGTCGCGTCGCAGCTCTATCCCGACACGTTGCGCATCATCCTGTCCGGATTCACCGACCTGCAAGTGGTCACGGACTCGGTCAACCGCGGCGCGGTGTTCAAGTTCCTGACCAAGCCCTGGGACGACGAACTGCTGCGCGATCAGATTCGGGATGCGTTCCGGCGCTTTCGGCCTCAGGAGCGTTACGTCGAGCGGGCGAACAGTTCGCGCTAGCCTGCAAGCGAGCGAACTTTCCCGCGCCTCGCCGAACGGCTGCCTCAAGCCGGTCATGCGCATTGCGAAACGCGCTCGACGACGCGACGGAGACTGCGGTGCGGACGTGACGAAGCGCACTCGGCGCAACGCGGGCAGCGGTAGGCCATGGCGCCGCGCGTTACGGTTGCCGCCGAAAAACACCGCGACGTCGTTCCGGCTCCGTTTGGCGAGCGTTGCGTACGCTCGTCGCACGAAAGGACGCGCAGGATTTGTCATGCAGACGATGGACAAGGAAGACTTCAAAGCCCGCTTCCAATCCGTGATCCGGGTGCGAATGGACTGGCACGCGTTCGATTCGCCCGAGGTGGTCGTGCAGCGCGAACAGCTGGCGCTACCTCGGCAATTGGACCGCCTCTGGACTCCCTGGTACGTCGGCGGTACGGATGGTCCGCCGCCGCAGACGCCGGAGGCCGAACCGCTGTCGGTGAACGAGGCCGCGCGCGACGTCGAGCGGCTCGGTCACAACGGGCCCGGCGTCCATCGCCACGTGCAGGAAGGCGACGCCCGCGACTACGAAGCGCCGGCACTGCAGATGGCCGACGGACGCTTCCTGCTGCTGGACCGCAATCACCACACGGTCGCCGCGGCGATTCTCGGCAGCGCGGTGACGGTTGCGCTGGCGGTGGTGCGGCCGACGGGCGGCCGGCGGATGCTGCTGGATCTGCCGTTTTGACGCAAGCGGGCTCGCGTAGTCCGCGAGCGTGCGATCAGCGCCCAGGCGCAGTGCCGACGAGCGCTTGACGATCAAGCCCCACGTGCAAGTCCTGCGCGCACGGGTCGTTCACGGCAGCAACAGCGGGATCGGACGGCGCGCGCAAAAGCTGGAACTTCCGCAACCACGTGCGTCGTTGCCTCCGTGAGCCGCCAATGGAGGGGGCTCGGGAACGGCTACGTCCCGTCCGCCAAGCCCGGCAGCAGGCGCTCGCCGGCGAGTTTGTGCGTGCGTTCGAGCGCAGCGCGGTAGGCCCGATACTCGCCCAGCGCGCGATAGGCGCGCGCCTGCGTCCAGGCGGCGGACATGTCGGAATCGGACCACATGGACACGATGCCGCCCACCGAACTGGCCTCGTCCAGGCGGCCCGACGCGATCAAACCGTCGATGTACGCCGAGGCGACTTCGACGATTCGCTCGGGAATCTGCTGTTCCTTCGCCTGGGTCAGCAACGCGGCGAAGGCAGGGAGCGAACGATCGAACTGGTGTTGTGCGGCTTGGTTCGTCGCGATGTCCAGGTCGGAAAAAAATCGGGCGTCGCGCTGCACCTGCTTGGAACCGGAAAGCGCGTGCTCCGATGCGCTGGCGAGGGAGGCTGCCCATGCCGCGAAACGCTCGGTCTCCGCGATCGCTTCGGTCAGCTTGCCGTCCTGTCGCAACGCCTTGACCTTCAGGTGCCACGCCAAGCTGTGCACGGCAATATCGTCCTCGTCGGAAATCGTATCGGCCAGAAGCGGACCGAGGTGCTCCAGGGCCTTGGCATACGCGCCGCGTGCCACGGCGACTTCCCCGCGGCCCAACCGCGCCTTGCGGCGCACGCGGGTCTGTTGCACGCCGGTGGCCTGGGATTCGATACGCTCGAAAAGTTCGTCGGCTTGGGCGAGAAACCCGCTGTGCTCGAGCGCGAACGCACGGGTCAAGATGAGAAAATACAGCGTGCGATCGTTGCTCGACACCGACTCCGGCGGCCAGAACTCCGCACTCATTTCCAGTGCGCTTTCGTTTTCCAGCAACGCCAGGTTGACCAGCACATGCGACGCGCGCGCAAAGGCCAGCAAATCGCGCACGCCGAAATTCGCAAAGGTTTTTTCCGCATGGGACAGATAGGCGACGGCGTCCGTGAATCGCCCGATATTCGCGCTCTCGGCTCCCGCCCGCAGATCGATTTTTGCGACGCGCAGCGGATCTCCCACGGTCTGATACAGCAGACGCGCCTTGCCGAGATCCACCAGGCTTTGCTCGGCGCGACCGGCGGTTTGTTCCTTCAGCGCCAGCGCTTCGAGAGCGCTGGCGATGTCCTTCACGCTATTGACCGTTTCCGCGATCTGGAGACCTTGATCCAGCGCATCCGTCGCCTGCTCCGGATTCGGCCCGAGAACTGCGGCCCACGCACCCGTGATCAGCGCACGGGCGCGCAGCAGGGAATCGGTTTCCTTCAAGCGCGCCGGCAATTGCTGCATGCGTTCGTGAGCGGAGGCCAACTTGCCGGTCTGGATCTCGATTTCGGCCAGGCGGATCTGGACGGAGGGCTCGTCCTGCACCGACTGGGGCGCGCGGCCGATCAGCAGTTCCGCATCCGCGGGACGACCCACCAGCAGTGCAGCCTGCGTGCTCTGCAGCAGTTGTTCGACGCTGGGAGAGTCCACGCGACCCGCGGTCGGCGGCAGGCGACCCAACATGATCAAAAGGCTGTCGGTTGCCGTGCGTGCCGCCTCGGTGATGTCCGCCGCCTCGGCTTGCGCCGTCAAGCGCTGGGCGCCGCGCACGCTGAGCAATTGAACCTGCCATCGCGATCCCGGCAGCAGCGACGCACTCGGATAGATTCGGTGGCCGCCCAAGCCGGGCACCTGAATGTCCGTCTGCGGCGAAACATGTTCGAGTTCAGGGCGAGCGGCGACGAGTTTGTAGACATTCGCGCTGTCGAGCGTTGGGATGCCGCCGGCACGCAACCGATTGGCAATGAGGTCCATGATGCCGAAGCGCAGCCATTCCCAGTCGGAGCTGGCATGCACTTCCACCGGGAGTACGAGCGCGCTTGAGTTGATCTCTGATTCCGGCGGAGCGTGGCGCTGCGACGCGTCTTTCGACCTGCCAGCCAGAAAGGCAATCGTGCCGAGAGTCGCCATCGCCAGCGTCGCGATACTGACCGTGATCGCCAGACGACGGCGCGACGGCGCCCGCGGAGCCGAGGCGGGCGGGGGCAGGGCCGACGGGGCGGTGGAAACATTGTCGGCCGATGCGTCGGTCCGAACGCTTTCGGCCACGGTGTCGGGCTTGGCGTCATTCGGCTGGGCGGTGGAAGCTTCCGGATGCGAAGGCTCGGCCGGAGGAACCGACGCGGCCGGCGCGGGATTGGGCGCGGCGGCTGTTTTAACGGCTGTCTGAGAATCCGTCGTTTCGACGCGTGTGGGGGCAACCCAACGATAGCCGAATCGCGTCATCGTCCGGATGTAGCCGCGACGCGGCGGGATGTCATCCAGCGCGCGCCGGACTCGCACCAGCGTCTGCGAGAGCAGATTGTCGCTGATGTCCGCGCGGCCCCAAATCGCGGAAATCAGTTCATCCCGACCGACGGCGCGGTCGCGGTGTTGTACCAGGTAGATGAGGCCGTCCAGTGAAGTCGAGGGCAGATCGATCAGCACCGAACCCTTGAAGAGTTCACGGCGCGCTGGATCAAGGCGAAATTCATCGAACAGGAAAACCGATTTCGGCATGCTCCCCCCGAAGAGCTGCTAGGTTACCGACGCACACCCGATCGTGGTTGGCGAACGGGCGAAGCGTGCGGTGTGCGAAATGTACTCCGTCCCGCGCAACAATTGAATCGAAAACGCCGTCGCCGAAGAGCGCCAGGCTAACGCGCGGGCAGGGGCCGCGCAGCGCCGAACATCCCTTCGGACCGTGGAACTTGATGGCGATTCAGCTCGCGCAGGTAGTCGTGCAGTTGAGATCGTCCTTCGGATGAAATCTCCTTGATACAGGCGCCGACCGCCAGTTCGCCGTCGGCACAAACCTTGGACCAGACGATCTCCACGCGGAGGTTCAGTGGGTCTTGCGACGGTACGATTAGCAGGCGAATTGCGTAGACGCGACGAAACTGAAAGCCGTCGGCGGCTACGAACATCAAACCGGTTGATGAAATATTGCCGAGTCGGCCGAGCTCACGACCCGACACAGAATCGACGATGGCGATCGGGGTGTGCGGTGGGAGACGTCGCGTGGACAGGCTCGAGGATTCCCAGCGTGTATCGAGTTCTAGGGTCATGGGTTTTGTTTCAAAGGCGTTTCGTGGCGTTCGTGCCGCCGAGAGCAGCTCGTGCGGTTGAGGTCCGCGAGGCAATGCGTTCGTCGGAAGACGACGTTGGCGGCCGAGGCCGACCGACTGTCTGGCCCACGCGACGTGCCTTCGCGCGAACTGCGGTGGACGACCGAGCCGCCGTGGCCGATCGATCGCAGATGGTTCGACCGCGACTTACCGCGGGTCGAATTCGTCCGACGCTGTGCCCTATGACGGTGCGTGAAGCACGTCGGGTGGTCGGCCCTGACTGTACCTTGTGCTCCCGAACCAGCTGACATCGCAAAGCTCAACAACGCGACGAAGTGAATTGCCGCAAGTTTCCGTGCAAATAACTTCGCTGGCTTTCGATTTCGATTTGTTTTGATGCGATTTTTCTGACAAAGCGATGCGATTTAGGAACTGGCCCGGATAAGTGTGCTTATCCGACTTGCAGGGCGTTCGCGTCAGGCGACTTCCGCCATGCTCGGGCTCCCGTCGCCGGTGCTCCGCATTCTTAGCGGGCGGGTCCAGATCCCGTTGCCGAATGCCGTCGAACCATCGCACATGCGGCCAGTATCAGAACGAGTAGTGCGACGCCGAAGCCATCGAGCGCAGGCGTTGGAGCGACTGCAAGCGCAAAGAAGGCGCGCACTCGGGCGGGACCTTGGAGATTGGAAATCGTACAGGTCGCTCCGATTGCCGGTGTGCAGCCCTCGAATGCAACGAAGTGGAAAGGAACGCTTTCCACGGCGGTGCAGACCGTCGCCTCGCCGACGGCGACGGGATTCGGCGTGCAGTTCACTGAGCCACCGCTGAGGGGACTCGCTTCTGTCGTCACCGCAAAGGTGATCGGAACGAAGTTTGCGATGACGCTGAGATCGCGAGTCACGTTCGCGAAGAGGCACACCTGCCCCGAACAATCCCCGCTGAATCCGCTAAACGTGTATCCGGCATTTGCGGTCGCTGTGCAGGTGGCGGACGCGCCGAACGGGACCGGATCGGGAGCGCAGGCGACGGTACCGCCGGCCACCGGGGAGGCGCTTGTGGTGATTGCATAGACGGCGAGGGAGAAATTGGCCGTCACACGCTGCGGTTGCTTGATGTCGGAAAGCGTGCAGGACTGACCCGTGCAATCGACGCCGAACGAATCGAACACGTAACCCGCATTCGGTACCGCTGTGCAGGTCGCCGTGCCGGCATAGGGAGCGGGGTTTGGCGTACAGGACACCGTCCCTCCGTTCAACGGATTGGGCGTGGCGGTTATCGGGAATGTCGCCAGCGTGAAATTTGCAATCACGTTCGGCGAGCGCATCACATGCGTGAGGGTACAGGTCGAACCCGAACAGTCGCCGCCGAATGCGCTGAAGGTGTAGCCCAAGCCGGCATTGGCCAGGCACGACGTCGTGCCGTCATAGGGAACCGGATCGGGTGTGCAGACCACGGTTCCTCCGGTTGGTGGAATCGGGACCGCGGATACGGCGTAGGTATCGATGTCGAATGTCGCATTCACCGTGCACGCGTCCGACACCAGCGGGGCAGTGGTGTAAGTCGTGCCCGCCAGCGAACCTGCGCAGGTGTCGCCTGCCACGGACGTCAGATGTGCCCCGAGGTTCGGCGAAACGGTGAGAAGCGCACGAGTGCCGGAGCTTACGACCTGGCGCACCGGATCGATGGAGCCGCCACCGCTACCGGCACCGACACTGCCGAGTACCTCGAAACGCTGCGACGCGTTCACGGTCAGCACGCCGCCACCGATCGCCACGGTCACGGCGGGGGATAATCCTACCGTGCTTGTCGGCCCGGTGCAGGTCGTTGCGCCATTCACGATGGGATCGCAGGTGGCTGCCGACACGCGCAGGGTTGCGCCACTTTCGATACCGCTGCAGCGAATGCTGCTGCTCTTGTCCACGTTGGCCGTCGAGACGCACGTGGGTGATGCGATGGCGAGAAAGTTCGCAGTGACCGTACACGTCGGGGTCGCGACAGCTGCCGTGGTGTAGCTGTTTCCGGCGAGCGTGCCATCGCAGCCGTCCGTTGTGATTGCGTCGATCTTGTTGCCGCTCGCGGGTGTCACTGTCAAGGTCGCGCTCGTTCCGCCGGCGACATCCACCCTGGGAGTGATGCTTCCGACGCCCGAGCCCACCCGGCCGAGCACCTGATCGCCGTACGGGCCTACGGCCGCGCCGCCAGACGTGTAGACGAATGGACTGAAGGCGAGGCTGCAGCACAAGGAATTGTCGCTCACGCGAAATTTGGCAAAGGAACCGGCCGCGTTCGCATAGACCAGGCAATTGCTGATCGCCACGTCGCCCACCATGAGACGACCGCCCGAGTTCAGATTCGCTACGGCGAACGTGCCGAGGTCGATCGCGGAAATCGCGGAAACGTTGTTGCTCATGCCGACAAACAGCTTCTGACCGTCCGGGCTGAGCACGAGGCCGGCGGGTTTGCCCGCCAGACCGGTGATACGCCGGGTCTGTGCCAGTGTCGCCACATCGACCACCAGCACGCCGCCGCCCGCACTGCTGGACGAGACGTACGCTGTGCCGCCGCCGGCGTCCAATGCGATGCGTACCGGGGTTTCGCCGTTCAAGTCGCCGCTGCGCGTGATGCTGCGTGTCCCGGTATCGATTTCCACGACGTTATTGCTTTGGGCGGAGAGCACGACATACGCATGTGCACCGTCCGGCGCGAACGCGATGCCGCCGGGTGGGCCGTTGAGCGCAATGCTTCCAACAACCGCGCGTGTCGTGGTATCGATCACGCTGAGGTCGTTGCTGACCGTGTTGGCGACATACACCTGCGAACCGTTTGGCGAGATCGCCAGGTCTGCCGGGCGGGTGCCCACGCCGATACGGGCTGCCACCGTGTTGCTCGCGATCGAAATCGCCAAGACGGTGTTGTCACTCTGACCGGTAATCCAGAGCCAGGCCCCATCGGGACTGGCGACCATCTGTCGCGGCTGCGTTCCGATATCGATGACCTTTCGCAATGTGCCGACGTTGACGTCCTCGTAGACGCTCACGGAGTTCACCCCAGGCGTCGGATTTCCGACGTATGCAAAGGTCCCTGCGCCGGCGCTTGGACTGAGGAGCATGCTCAGCAGCGCAGCGGGGATGCACAACGCTGAGCGCGTCGAAAAACGCTGGTGCGTTTGCCTGAGACGATGGCGAGAACGACTGTTTTCCATGGCGGTGCCTTCTTTCCGCTAACAGCACATCGCCCACCGTGGACGAGCGCAACGGTCCAAGCCTACCGAGATGGGAAAGGAGAGCATTCCGAATTCGTGAAACATCTGAGTAAGCGGTGATCGCAGCCTCATTTGTTCTGGATAGCCAGGAGTGCTCAGCCGAAATGGCGCACGTGAGGGGGGCGCCGCAAGGCGTCGCAAGCACCAAGGGAAATGCAGCTGCGGCTCATCGTGCGCGGTCGACGCGATGTCACCGGTGCGGTGGTGCGCGCGGGTTTCGGATACCGGTGGCCGAGCTGATCGAAACCCGAGCAGCGCTGCACGCTTGACGAATGCTGGCCTCACTCGCGACGGGCGAGCAGTCTTAGTCGAAAGGTGCGCTCGCATGAAAGAACAGTCGGAACATGGAAATCACATCCGTTGTCACCGAGAGCGCATGCCACGATTTGTGTAACGGCGTACAAATACGCCCCGACTGAAGGGGGCGTCGTGATGTGGATGTGCCGTATCGAGAAACAGCAGACAAGCCGATATGCGCGCGGCAGCGGCGGATTCACGCTGATTGAATTGATCGTTGTGGTTGCGATTGTGGCGATCCTCGCCACTGTCGCGCTGTCGAGCTACGGCACGTACGTCACCCGGAGCAAGTTGGTCGAGGCGCAAAATGCGCTGGCCAATTACTACGTGCAGATGGAACAGTATTTTCAGGACAACCGCAATTACGGTGCGGGCGCCTGCGGCGTCGTACCGTCGTCCATCCGGTATTTCGATTTCACCTGCGAACTCAATGGCACTGGCGGATTCGTCGCCACCGCAACGGGCAGAAGCCGGGAGGGCGCCGAGGGCTTCACCTTCACGATCGACCAGTCCAATGTCCGCGCCACAACGGCGGTGCCGGCGGGCTGGACCCTGCCTCCCGATCATTGCTGGATCTCGAACAAGGGCGGGGCGTGCGCATGAGCATCCGGCTCCGAATCCGTGCGGGGTTCACGCTCATCGAGCTGATGATTGGCCTGGCCGTCCTCGGTATCCTGGTCGTTCTCGCAATGCCGTCCTATCAGCACTGGGTGGCGAACTCGCGCGTCCGTGCCACCTCGGAGTCGATCCAGCAGGGCTTGCGCCTGGCGCGAAATCAGGCGGTCGATCTCGCGCAGTGGGTACGCTTTGAACTGGTTGCGGCGAACCGTGCGGATTGGACAGTCTGCGTCCCCAACAACGCGTCCGACGGTTGCACGGGTTACAGCGACGCGTGCGACGCGGAACGGCGTAGCGGTTGTGTCATCCAGCGCTACGTGAGCCAAGCAGGCGATTACAACGTTCGGTTGGCATCCGCAGTCGGCAACGGCGGATCGACCGCTGCGCCACTTCAAGGCTTGCTGGCCGCCGGCGTGACGTTCGATGCCTTCGGAAGGCCGGTGGACTATCCGCGTTCGGCGCTCGGACGTGTCGACGTGTCTTCCACTTTGCGCGGCACGCGTCGCCTGGTCGACATCGTCAGTGCCGCAGGCGCGATACGCGAATGCGACGCCAACCTGCCGTTGACGGCGGACACGCCGCAGGGGTGTTCATGAGGCCGTTGCAGTGCACGCGATCGCTGCGCGCCCGCCACGCGCGAGGCGCCATTCTGCTCGATGGACTGATTGCGATCCTGATCTTTTCCATCGGCATTCTGAGCGTAGTCGCCTTGCAGGCTCTCGGCATAAGGCACTCGAGCAACTCGCAATACCGCATCGCGGCAGCGCTGTATGCCGATCGATTGATCGCACAGATGTGGGCATCGGCAGGAAACCCGGCGGCACTGGCGCACTTTGCCTCCGGCGGCGACGCATTTGCCGCCTGGCAGTCGATGCTCGCGGCGGATCTTCCGGGGTCCGACACACACCCGCCCGCCGTCGTCGTCAACGGCGCGAAGGTGACGATTACCGTGAGCTGGAGGTTGCCGAGCGAATCCGATGTCCACGCGTACACGACGACGTCGGAGATCGTTCCGTGAGGGCCGGCCGATGAGCACTCGCATGCACTCGCGGACGCCGGGCAGGACAGGGCGGACCCCCGCTGGTTTCTCGCTTATCGAATTGATGGTTGGCATCGTCGTCAGCTTGATCGGTTCACTCGCCATGTTGCTGACCTTTGCGCAATTCGAGGCGCAAAAGCGGCGCACGACTGCCGCCAACGATCGGCAGGAAAACGGCAGTTTCGCCGCGGTGGAATTGGAGCGTGTGATCCGCACCGCGGGTTCCGGCCTTGTGCAGGGGAAGAACCACGGTCTTTCGGGCTGTCCGATCGTCGCGTCCGCCAACGGAACACCGCTATTGCCCATCCCCGATGCGTTGCCTGCGCCGTTCGATGCGGTCCCGCGTACGGTCCGGGCGATTCCCATCCTGGTGCGGGACGGTGGGCGCGGCCCGAACGGCAGCAAGCCGGACACGCTTTCTGTCATCGCCGGCAATCCGGCCGTTCGCGTGTTCCAGGCTACGGTACAGCCAGGAACCACAGGCTCTCTGCTCACGGTCGACAATGCGGTGGGTATCCAGGCAGGCGACGGAGGCGCGGACTACCTGCTGGGTACTCCCAATGCGAGCGGCAACTGCGTGCTCGGGTTGCTCAATCGCAGCGTGTCCAGCGCACCGCCGACGTTTTCGCTGGCGGCCTCACCGAGCAATGGCTTCATCGGCACGCCAAAAGTCTTCGATCTCGGCCAAAACCCCACGCTCGCTCTCTACGGTATCGATACATCCCAGACCCCCAACGTGCTGGTTCGTTACGACTTGCTGGGCGGTACGCAAGCAAGCATCGCGGACGGCATCGTCATGTTGAAAGCGGTTTACGGCGTGGACGACGGTGCAGCCGCGGGACTTCCGGCCGGCGGCGTTGCCGACGATGGCGTGATCGACGAATGGGTGTCACCGACTGGCGCGTGGGACTTCGACCAGCTGTCGTCGGGCACATCGCAAGCAGCGGCAGCCGTCAGGCAGATCAAAGCTGTTCGCGTGGCCCTGGTGGCGCAAAGCGAGATTGCGGAACGCCTACAGGACTACAGCGGCCCGGAGCAAATGGATCTGTTCCCTGACCTCGGATCATCGAAAACCACGATCGCACTGTCGCCCCACTTTCGATACAAGGTTTACGACGTCACGATCCCGGTCCGCAACGCGCTGGTCACGCGCTACTTCTGACATCCCGATACGAATGGCAATGCGCACTCCGACTTACACTTTTGCTACCCCCACACGGCAGCGCGGGGTCGTCGCGACGTTTATCGCGCTGATCGTACTGGTTGCCACCTTGATCGCCGCTGCCGCTCTGACCGTGTCCGTCAACACGAGCAGCATTATCGCGGGCAACATGAGTTTCCGCCAAGGGTTGATCCAGGAGTCGGAGCGCGCATACGCGGCGCTGCACGCCGATGCTGCGTTCGACACGCCGGCCGCCGAACAGGACATCCCCGGCGCCGGATATTTCGCCAGTATTCAGATCGCAAGCGCCACCCATCCGGGCCTGCCCGACGCACTGACGCGGAAGCCTTTCTCGGCAGAGGTGAAAGCCCTTCCGCCCACCGTCACCGGCAATGCCGTGCATTACGTGATCGAACGCTTGTGCACGTTGCCGGGTCCGGCGACGCGTGCCAACTGCATCGCGCCGCAAGCCAGCATCAGCGGCGGCTCTGTCAGCAACCAGACAGGGGACCAAGGCAACGCCGCGTTTCTGAGGTCCTTGCCCGTTGCGTACCGATTGAGCGTACGTGTCGACGGCCCGCGCAACGGTGTCGCCTATATGCAGACGATTCTGCGCTAAGCGGGGTCGACGGGGCCACGCGGAACCATTCATCCCGGCGGTCGATTCCATCCGCCGGGCGAGGAGAACGATATCGTGAAGGTGCTGCAGTCGGGTGTATTACGAAGTTGCCGCGCGTGGTTGGGCATTCTGTGTCTCTTCACGCAAGTGGCAACACATGCCCAAACCAACTTGCCGACACCGCTTTCGGACGTTCCGCTTTACAGCGCGAGCAACGTGCCGGCCAATCTCTTGCTGGCGCTGTCCGTGGAGTGGCCGACCGGCGTCGTCGCTGCCTACACAGATGCGAAACTTCCGCTCGTGTACGTCGACGAAAGTGGCGCGCGACGCTCGATTCCGTGCAGCGGACTCAATGCCGGTTGGGGCGCGTGCTATTTCCCGGCGATGAATTACCTCGGCTACTTCGATTACGACAAGTGTTACGACTACGACGGAACGAAGCAGTACTTCGTCCCGATCGGCACGTCGCGCACTCATGAGTGCGAGGGCCATTGGAGCGGCAATCTGTTGAATTGGGCGACCATGACGAAGCTCGACGAGTTTCGTCAGGTATTGACAGGCGGCTTCCGTTCAACGGATCGCACCGACCTCACCGTACTTGAGCGCGCACGCAATACCGGACAGGGCGGGCTCAACAGTCCTCCACCGAAGGCCGTCGGCGCGGCGTTCAACGTGCGCGCAAGCACCGCCATCGGCGATGCCCGCCTACTTACGAGTGGGGCGGTTTATCTTCGGTCGAATCCTGCGTCCGGCGAGTTGACGAACTGCACCGATCCCAAGGCGGCTGCCAGCTGCAGTGTGACCGACCGCGGCATCTTTCTACAGGCCGCCGACAACCCCTGCTTCATCGAAGGGACGGGGAAGGCCGACGGGCAGTGCATCGGTACGCTGCACATGAGCCAGTACTACGTCAGGGTCCAGGTGTGCGTGCCTGGCATGCTGGAAAGCAACTGCAACGCAGCGCATGCACCGAGCGATTACCCAGGTGCTGGGCAGTACAACAAGCCCGAGGGTTTGATCCAGACCAGCCACCAGCGCATGCGCGTCGGCGTCGCCGCCTACGAGCACGGCGATGGCACCGGGCAGGCCAATGGTGCCTTGCGCGCGCTGCTGCGCGACAACGGACCGACGATCTACAACGGCATGGCGCCCCGATCGGCAAATCCAACGACAGAATGGAGTTCCTCCACCGGCATTTTCGTCACGAATCCAGCGCCAACCGACACGGCGATTTCGGCGACCTCGGCGCCGCCTGAATCGAGCGGGGCCATCAACTTCCTCAACCAGTTTGGCCGGGTCGAACCCAAATACGAGGTCAAAGACAACGTGTCGGAGCTCTACTACGTTGCGCTGGCCTATTACAAGCATCACCCGCTCGAGGACGCGTTTCTGAAAAACCTGCCCATCAGTTTGTCGGAGGCGGATGGGTTCCCGGCCATCGTTCGAGGGTTCAACGATCCCGTCCAATACACCTGCCAGGGAAACGCGATCGTCGTGCTCGCCGATTCGCACACGTGGTATGACGCGACGGTCCCCTCGTCGTCGCACGCCAACGACATCAACAATCATGGTGCATTGACGCCGCTCGCTGCAGCGGGATCCGACCCGGGCCTGGACGCGGGGGCGTGGGCTAAGGCGCTCGGCGATCTGCCGCTTGTGGAAAGCGTGCCGGCAGCCAGCATGAATTCGTACGTCGGCGGCAGCATCGCGGACCGGCCACTCGTCGGCACTCCCAACCTGCTCGGCGAAACTTACAACATTGCAGGCCTCGCGTACTACGCCCACACACAAAACCTGCGGCCCGATTTGACCGATGCGAAATCGGACAAGAAAGGCGCAAAAGTAACGGTCGACACGTATGTCGTCGACGTAATGGAACCCGGTGCGTTTGACGGCAGCCAGGTCCATCCCACGTACGATCCGAGCCACCTCTCCGACGGTCACGGGCCGAACCAGTACTGGCTTGCGGCGAAGTACGGCGGATTCAGTGTCGACGATTCACAATGCGCGGCGACGAGTCCGCCGCTCCCCTGCGTAAAGGTGGTACAGGGCGATCCGGCACACACGGTCACTGCGCCGACGCCGGAAAGCGTTCAGAGCTGGCATACGAATGCCTCGAGCGTCGCGGCGCAAGACATGCGGCCGGACAACTATTTTCCCGGAAATCGTCCGGATCTGATCCGCTCGGGCCTGGCGACAATCTTCGATCGGGTCACGTCGAAACAGAGCCTCAGCGCGGCAGCACCAGGGATCTCCTCGAGTCGCGTCTTCAGCGCGTTCGAGGGCGGCGTGCCGATCTATCAAACCGCCTACGTACCCGGCGTATGGACGGGCGACGTCATCGGAATGCTGGAATCGATCGACGCGAATGGCGAGTTGACGCCAATCACCACGTGGCACGCCCAAGCGGCGGTCGATACGGTCACAAGCCCGATCGTGGCGGGTTCGCAAACAATTCCGAACCCTTGGGATACCGCCCGGCGCATCGTCACCTACGACGCGAACCGCGGTGTCGGCATTCCGTTCCGCTACGACCGTTTGTCCTCGAAGGAGCAGGCCGCATTTGCCGGCGACAGCAACGCTGCATCGCCCTTGGTCGATTACATCCGCGGAGACCGGAGCAACGAAGGCACGGCGTTCCGAACGAGAACCCATGTCCTGGGCGACATCGTCACCTCCGGCGCGATCGTGGTGCAGGGCGCGCTGTCGCCCGCGTACCTCGACAGCGCCAATCCAGGCTACACGGACTTTGCACATCGCGTCACGACGCGTGCGCCGCTGGTGTTCGTGGCAGCGAACGACGGCATGCTGCACGCGTTCGCGGGCGGCTTCAGCGCCGCTGCCGGCGCCAGCAACCCGTTTGCGGACGCATCGGGTACGCCGCTCGGCGGCACAGAGCAGTACGCCTACATACCGAGCTTCGTCATTAAAGGGCCCGGCGACACCCCATCGATCGACGGCATTGCGGCGATCGCCAACTTGAACGACGCAACCGCAAACCCGTTCACGCACCATTTCTATGTCGACGCGACACCCCAGGTGGCGGATGTGGATTTCCGCTGGTCCTGCACGACCCCGGGCACCGTCTGCGCGCCGGACTCCATTCCAGACTGGCACACCCTCCTGGTGGGCGGACTCGGCAAGGGTGGCAAGGGCATCTACGCACTCGACGTGACCACACCGCCATCCGCACTCGACGTGTCGAACAGCAAGGACGGTGAAGCGGAGATTGGAAAAAACGTGCTGTGGGAATTCAGCGATGCCGACCTCGGCTTCACCTATGGCCGACCGGTCGTCGCCAAGACCCGCAAGTATGGATGGGTCGTGTTGCTGACATCGGGCTACGACAACACGCGCACTGGACTTGGGTATTTGTACGTGCTCAGCGCCCGCAACGGAGCGTTGCTCGAAAAGCTCCGGACCACCGCTGGCTCGCCCGCGAGACCGAGCGGACTGGGTCCGAGTACGCCGTACACGCAGGACGGCAGCGATGGCACGATCGAGCAAGTTTACGCCGGTGATCTCTTCGGCAACCTGTGGCGCTTCGACCTCTCGACCACCGAGGATTACCCGGCACCGACGCTGTTCGCAACACTGCAGGACGTCGGCGGCAGCGCACAACCCATCACCACGGCGCCCCGCATCGAGATCGACCTCGATTCCACCCAACTCGGAACGCGACGGTGGGTATTTGTCGGCACCGGACGACTTCTGGATCTCAGCGATCTGACCGATTCGGAACAGCAGTCGATGTATGCCTTGCATGACGGCACGCTGACGGCACCGGCTACCTCGGGTCTGCCCCTCATGCGCGCAGATCTCATGCAGAACACCGACCTGCAAACGGGACTTGCGATCACCGATTCATCCAAGGGCTGGTATTACGACTTGCGCAACACCGCGCCAGGCGGCGCGACAGAGCGTGTTGTTGTCGACCCCGACGCCGTGGCGGGGCTCCCGATCATCGCGTGGATCTCCATGGTGCCGACCGGGGACCCCTGCCAGTACGCGGGCCAGCAGTACGCCGTGAACTTCGGCACCGGACGCTCGGTTCTGCTCGATCCGGCCGGTGCGGCGGTTCCCTACCTGTCGTTCGGCCAGGGCCTCACGGGGAGTGAAATCGTCCAGATTCCGTCGGCGGATGGACCTCCGCACTTCGCGCTGGTCGGCCAGCCGCTGATGGGTTCGCCGTTGATATTGAACCTGGACGTGACGTTCAGCCGGGACGCCATCGGTCGCGCGAACTGGCGCGAAGTGCTGGACGAGTGACCAGCATCGATGCGGGCCGTGCGGCGCCGACTCGCTCCGCGCGGCTTGCCTCGGGGTGGGCCGTACACAGCGGAGCTCGTACAACGCCGTGCGTCCCCACGGACCGGCCTCAAACCGCTTTTCATCTGTTCAGGGCTGCAGCCGCCGGATGGTTGGTGCGGCGGCGATCCTCGCGTTCCTTCTTCCACAGGACCCAACATGACTCCGCAACTTTCACGCCGTCTCGCAGCAGCAATAACGGCGGCCCTGGGCTGTCTTCAGGCTTCTGCCGCTACGATCACAGTCACCACGGGTGGCGACATCCCCGGCCCGGTTACCTGCACGTTGCGTCAGGCCATTGATTCGGCCAATGCCGACGACGCCGGTTCATCGGGTTGTGCGGCGGGCAATGGCGCCGATCAGATAGTATTCGCGCCGTCGCTGGTCAACAGCACCATTACGCTCGCGGGCTCGCCGCTGACGATCGACAGCGACGTTGGGATCGTGGGCGGCGGACAAATCATCGACGGCGCCAACGCTTCGGCGGTCATGCAATGCGGGACGTACCGCATTGCGCTGTCGAACCTCACATTGCGCAATGGTAATGCGGGAGCCTCAGCTGGCGGCGGTCTCGCGATCGACGGCAGCGACATTACGATTCAAAACGTCGCCGTAGTCGGCAATACCGCGAGCGGTGGCGCGGGGATCTTTGTGCACGGTGCGGCGATGCGCATCTCGAACTCCACCATCAGCGGCAACATCGCTACCGGTCTCGGCGAGCCGGGAAGCGTCGCGGCGGGAATTCTGTCGCTGGCGAACCAGTCGTTGACACTCGACCACGTTTCGATCACCGGCAACGTTGCGAACTACAGTACGACAGCGAACGTGGTGGCAGGCGGCATCTACGACTTCGACAGTTCGATGTCGATCAGCGACTCGACGATTTCCGGCAATTCCGCAGCGAACCAGGTCATCGGGATCAACAACAATGCGGTGGGAGCGATCTTCTCGCTCAACAGTCACGCGCTGCTGATCGAGAATTCCACCTTTTCCTACAATCATGCGACCGGTACCGATGACCGGGACTCCGCAACGGGCGGCCTCGATATCGAGTACGCACAGCGGCTCGAGCTACGCGACGTGACGCTCGCGCAGAACGCCGCCACCGGTGCACATTCCATCGTTGGCGCGCTGCGCGCCGGGAGCTACGGCTACGGTACGCCTCGGCTCACCAACGTGACCATCAGTTTGAACGCAGCGACAGCGACGGCGCAGGATGGGCTTGCTGTGGGCGGTGTGCTGACCAGCGGTCCCGCGATCCTCTGGAATTCGATTGCCAGCGGCAATTCCGGTGCCACGGCGGCGGATGTCGCAGTCGCCGATGGCAGCGATCTCCGTTCTGATTTCCTGGGCGGCGCGTTGCAGACGTCGTTCTCAGGACAGGGGAACCGGTTCGGCGACAATCCCATGCTCCAACCGCTGGCCGACAACGGCGGTTCGACGCGGACCATGGCCCTGTTGCCGGGGAGTCCCGCCATCGATGCCGGCGACAACTCGCTGCTTGCCGCGAGCGACACGTTCGATCAACGCGGCGCCGGCTACCCGCGCGTCGCCGGGGCCTCGGTCGACATGGGAGCGCTCGAATGGCCGGGGACGGAGCGCGATGCCCTGATCAGGCTGTTCATTGCGACCAACGGTGTCGCCTGGGCGCACAACACGAACTGGTGTCAGGGCGCATGCCCCGCGAGCGGCACGCCAACGTTCAATGCGCCCGGTACGGAATGCAGCTGGTATGGCGTCACCTGCGACGCGTCGCAGACTCACGTGGTCGGGCTCGACCTTTTGTCCAACGATCTGCACGGCACCTTGCCGCCGCTGCACGCGCTAAGCGCGCTTACGACGCTTCGTCTCTCCGATAACGCCCTGTCAGGGCCGTTGCCGGATCTGCGCAGCCTGGCGCACCTGAGCAACTATGCGCTCAATCGCAATCAGTTCACGGGTCCGATCCCCGATTCGCTCGCGACCTGGCCGGCGCTGGCGACGTTCGATGTCAGCGACAATGGCTTGTCAGGGAACCTGCCGTCGTTGTCCGGTGCCGGCAACCTGCGCGAATTCCGCGCCGCGCATGCGGGGCTTGCGGGTTCGATTCCCGCACTGGCCGGCATGCCACAGCTGAGCGTTTTTGACGTGCACAGCAACCAGCTCGCCGGCGCGCTCCCCGACCTCGGCGCGGTTCCGAAACTCGGCACGTTCAACGTCGCCAACAATGCGTTGAGCGGGCCGGTGCCATCGCTGGCCGGTCACACCGCACTGCAGGAATTCGACGTCGGTTCGAACGCGCTCAGCGGTCCCCTGCCGGACCTCAGCAGTTCGAGCACCGTGACGCGTGCCGTATTCGCCAACAATGCCTTTACCGGCGGATTTCCAAACCTGAGCGGCGCATCCAATCTGAAGCATCTCGATCTGTCTTCCAACCGTTTGACTGGCGTGCTGCCGGATTTGAGCGGTACGCACCTGAGTGAACTGTTCCTGCAATTCAACGGCTTCACCGGCACGTTGCCGAATCCGCCCGCCACATTGACGCCGGATCGCTCGTACCTTTGCCCGAACCCCTTGCGACTGTCGCCGACCACGCACGACGCCGCATGGAACTCAGCCACCGGCCAGACGCCGTGGTGGGGTCCCGCCGGCGGCGGTTGCGACGAGATCCAGACCGCGGGCTTCGAACTGCTCGCCAACGGGTCGTTCGAACATGGCATGAGGGGCTGGCATATCGGGCGCGGCACCTGCGTGTGGCAGACCGCGGCGGTCCATACGCAGAGTGCCGGGGCAGGGCATTGGCCTGCACCGCTTGCGATCGACGGCGACGCCGTGCTGATCGCGGATGGCCAGGACTCGGGCGATTGCACGCTGTATCAGGATGTGGTGATCCCGAGCGGCAGCACGACGGCGACGCTCGGTGCGGCGATCAGCTATCAAGTCGACGCTTCGTGGGATCCACGGTGCAAGGCAGCGATGTTCGTAACCACGCCGGCGGGCGATTTGATCGCACCGTATCTCGATTTCAGCAGTGCCGTGTCAGACATCCTGGATACGTATCCACCGATCCAATTTGACGCGACACCCGGCGAAGCGATCCGCATCGTCGTGCAGGCAACGAACGCCTGCGGCGCCAATGCCCAGGGTGTGCTTCTGGATGCGGTGCAGTTCGACGCCCACTGATGTGCGGCCACTGACTGCGGACGATCGTCCGCGACGACGCAACGCAACTCCGCCGTCACGGCCGGCGAAGTTGCGATGCCGTTGACTGAGCTAGCCGTGGCGTCTGTATGTCGCTCAGCGTCACCACACGCCTCAAATTCGCCGAGCACGGCAAAAAGTGCGCGTGTGCGGCGACTTTTTGACGCATCCGCGTCACTTGAAAATCCCCTGAAAGTTTCTGACGTTGTGCTGCGGGGTACCGCGCTGACATCCGTCTCCCGGCGCCTGTCGCCATGGCACGCTTGTTGCTGAGCCTGGTAGCCGTTTCATCGCGCGATCCAGTGCGCTCTTGGGGGAAAATAATGGTAGGGGACGTGTTGCCCAAACGGGCGCAGGCTGCGCTGTGCGCGGCCATCCTGGCGGCGCTGTGCGGCAAATCCGCGCTGGCCATGACGATCACGGTGGATGACGCGAGCGATAGCGTCAGCGCGACCGGTTGCACATTGCGCGGTGCGCTCAGCGCCATCAACGCACAGGCTTTTCTCGCAGCGGATCCTTGCAGTACGAGTGCAACCGGCACGTTCGGCGGCAACGACACGGTGCAGTTCGCGTCCGCGCTGAAAAACAGCATCATCAGTCTCGAACAAGGACAGGTGATGTTGACCAGTGCGGTCGATCTGCAGGGTTCGGGTCAGGTCCTGGATGCCGGCGGCAAGTCGCCGATCGCTTATGTGCTGTCCGGTTTTTACCAAAACTACGCCAATTTCGGCGTGCACATAGCCAATGTGACCCTGACCAACGGTTCGGCTCCCGCCGGTTTTGCCGGGGGCGCCCTGACCGTCAGCGGCGGCGTCGATGTCGAGCTCGATCACGTGGCGCTCAGCAACAACACGCTGCACGGCGGTGGCGGCGGCGCGATGCACGTGACGAGCAACGCCGCCGTCACCCTGGCGAACTGCACAGTGACGGGCAACACGGCCATCTCGAATTCGAACTCTTTGTCCGCGGGTGGGGTCTCGGTGGATCGGTCGACGCTGCGCATCGTGCACTCGACGATTTCCAGCAATCAGATGATTGCGACGCAGGCGTCCTCGCGTCTTGCCGGCGGCATTGTCTCCAACCGAGGAACGCTCGACATCGTCGGGTCGACGATCGCGAACAATGCCGTGCACGGACCCGTGACGCTGGCAGCAGGCGGTTTGCTGAGCCGATCGACGGCAATCTCCGTCGTCAACTCGACGTTTACCGGCAATCTTGTGGCGGGCACCGACTCGCTCGGCGGCGCGATGGTGCTGATGGCGGCGTACGACAACACCGGCGTCACGCTGCTCGACAGCACGATTGCGGGCAACACCTCCAGCGGCGGCACGAGTGCGACCGGCGGCATCCTTTTGTACGAGGAAGGCTATACGTTTCCGTTCGTTCTGACGAATTCCATCCTTTCGCACAATTTTGGCATATCGCCAGATTTGGCATTAGGTGGCGGCTTCCCCGCGACGCAGATCAACGCGCAGTGGGACCTGTTGGGTACGGCGACGCAATCGATTGTCAGCGGGGCTACGCTGGTTTTCTCCGACGCACCAGGACTCGGCGCGCTGGGCGACAACGGCGGACCGACGCAAACGTTGGCGCTCGATCCATCGAGTCCCGCAATTGGCGTCGGCGACATCGCGTCCGCCGCGTACAACGGTGTTCCGCTGCTCTTCGACCAGCGCGGCGACGGCCACGCACGTGCACTGGACGGATCGCTGGATCTCGGCGCGTACCAGACACAGGGCGACCGCGTTTCCGCCGCCAGTTTCGAAACCGGGCCGTAACCATGAGCACGGCCGCGCATCCAACGTCCCGCCGCCCGATGCTACGCCTGCATCGGCTGAGCGCCGTCATCGTGAGCTGCCTGCCCTACGCGCGATCGGCGCTGGCGCTCGCGCTCGTGCTGGGCGGAAGCACCGACGCTTCGGCGGCGACCATCACCGTCACCGATCCCGGCGATGCTGGCAGCGCAAGCAGCTGCACGCTGCGCCAGGCGCTCGCCGCCGCAAATGCGGACGCCGCCGGCGCGAGCGCGTGCAGTGCAGGCAGCGGAACGGACACGCTCGTGTTCGCGCCGGCGCTCGCGAACAGCACTGTATCGGTCGCGTCCGGGGAACTGGCGATCACGGATTCCGTGGTCATCGCGGGCAGCGGCCAGACCATCGATGGCGGCGGCGTGTCGCGCGTACTGTCTGCCGCATTCACCTCGCCCAGCGGCACGCCGAGCGTGACCCTCAGCAACCTCAACCTGGCCAACGGCTATTCCGCCACCTCGGCCGGCGCGCTTTACGCCGCCGGCGTCGATCTCACGCTCAGCCACGTGACGATCAGCAATAGCAGTAGCAGGGGACTTGCCGGCGGTCTCGCGGTCGTCGGCGGTTCCGTGCGGCTCGATCACAGCGCAATCGCGAACAATCAGGCGTCTTCGGCCAACGCCGTCATGGCGGGCGGCATGTACGCCGGCGGCAACGTGGCGGTAACGCTGCAAGCGTCGTCGATCACATCGAACACGGCGCACATGGACGGCGCCGCGCCGTCCGCGGGCGGCGTGCTGCTTTTCGGCGACGGCACGGCCCATGTCACGGTCATCGACTCGACGATCGTCAGCAACGCGATTTCCGGCGTCGGACAGATCATGGGCGGCGGCATGACGCTGCGCGGCACCGCCGCCGCGTTCTACAACAGCACGATCGCAAACAATTCGGGCAACGGCTCGGCCACCATTGCCGGCGGCGTGTTGCTGCAGTCCTACGGTGCATCGGCGACGCAGTTCACGAATTGCACCATCGTCGGAAATTCCGAAGTCGGCGCAGGAATCGGTGCGGTGGCGGGCGGCGTGCTGACGAGCGCCGGCGGTGCAACGCTGCAGCTCGACAACACCATCCTGTCGCGCAACATCGGCGCCACGCC
>Ga0068856_100001775_pt1 | contig 22531 bp, 39 predicted proteins | sample KBSCornC62_FD_66595 | JGI IMG/M metagenome (GOLD analysis project Ga0068856, IMG submission 66595) | Corn rhizosphere microbial communities from Kellogg Biological Station, Michigan, USA - KBS Corn C6-2 | ecosystem: Host-associated > Plants > Roots > Rhizosphere > Soil ... | reverse complement strand
GTGCATGGAGTGCCACCACGACTACGACGACCTCTACGGCGCGGAGCGACGTGCAGCGCAGAGCGCGTACGCAACGTCGCAGTGGCAGACAGCTGTCCGGTGCGGTAAGCCGAACAACGAGAAGAAGCCGTGCAAGAGGTGGAAGCCTTGTCGATACCATCCGGAGGAGGGCAGTGGGGGTGTGGCGTAACGGAGAGGGTGTCTCCGCAAAGGACGTCATCCTAGACTGTCTACGCTTCCGGTACGACGGCGTACCCGAGGGTGCGCAGTTCTCCGTGGACTGGATCGGCGAAGACAACATCTACCACTCTGTCCTCTACCCGTGCACAGAGGAAGCGTACGAGGTCGTCGCGGAAGCCTTCGCGGACCGAGAGGACCTACATGTGTTCTCACGGGTCGCCGTGTTGCCTCCGACCTTCGTTCAGGAGCACCCAGGCTCTCGAGGTAGGGAGAGCGACACATGGGGATCGACCACCATCCAGTGCGATCTGGATCCTCCCCACGACATGGACCCGATCGACTACGCAGGATGGCAGCGGTACAAGATCGACGAACTGACCGCGTACCGTCCGAAGCCAACGCGTGTCGAGATCAGCGGAAGGGGACTGCATGCGCTCTGGAAGGTCCGGTGGATCGACGACTGGCGTACCGTCAAGCAGATACAGAAGGCTGTCGCGTACGCACTGGGCGGGGACGACACGTTCGACTGTGCACGGGTTCTTCGAGTCACGGGCACGTACAACAGTAAGCGTGAAGCTCTCATTCGGACGTACTGTCTCTGGGACGACAGCAAGCTCCGAGATCACCACCCGTACGATGTGTGGGAACTACCCTCTACTGAGCTGGACCGTGCAGACGACCGACTCGAAGCAGCTCAGGTCGACGTTGCGGAGCTCACAAGAGACCGAGTCCACGAGCTCGAGATGTCCGACCTCTGGCCCAGGATCCAGTCCGAGGAATCGGCGATGGACGCCGGAGCGCATCCGAAGCACAGTGACCCTAACCGCGTTTCGCGACACCGCAATGACATCTATGTCGCGGTTCGTCTTCTCCGTCGGGGTTGGACACAGGAGGAGGTCGCGGCGGTACTGACTCACCCGGAGTGGTTCACGGGGGACAAGTTCCGCACGAAGCCGAACAGCTACAACCTCAGGTACGTATGGCTCACGCTGGCACAGGCGCAGGCGTTCGTCGACAAGGGCACCACGGACGTCGTGCAGATGGGGAACCGGATCGCGGACGCCCTGGACGGGACGTACTTCCGGATCTACTCCCACCAGTTGCTCGTGTACACGGATCGAGGCGTGTACGCTCCGGGCGACACGGACTTCGCGCTAGCCATCCAGTCGTACGCTGGTGAGAAGTGGCGTCCGGATATGGTCCACGCTGTCCGGTCGTGGGTAGAGCCTCACATCAAGTTGACGGTCCCGCCCGAAATACCGGGCATGATCAACACGGGTACCGGCTTCTTGGAGTGGGGACACGACCCTCCTGTGCTTCACAAGCACGCACCGGGACGGTTCAGCATATCACAGGTGGAGGCGAGATGGAACCCGAACGTCCGGACGAACGCAGTGGACGCGATGGTAGCGAGACTCCTGTACCCGGACGATATTCCAGTGTGGTGGGAGTGGTGCGGCTACTGTCTGAGCACGGAGCTCCCCATCCCGTTCCACAAGATGCTCGCGATAGTTGGACCGCCGCGGACTGGCAAGAGTACACTCTTGCGTGCCTTGGTGGAATTTCTCGGGCCATGGAACTGCTCGGGCGTTCCTTTGACCGAGCTAACCGGGGGTGGAGGACAATTCACGACCTCATTCCTCTGGGGGAAGATGCTCAACGTCGATGGGGACGCGGACTATACGCGGAAGAGCTCAAACGTCTCGCTCCTGAAGCGCGTGAGCGGGGGCGACATGGTGAAGGTAGAGAGGAAGGGTCAGCAGCCGACTGACGAGTACCTCGGTACGAAGCTCGCCTTTGCCATGAACGGGTACCCGCAGATCGGCTCCACCGACGAGGCGTTCTACATGCGGTGGCTCGTTCTTCCGGTTCGGGAAGACGTCAAACCGCTGACGGACGACAACCCGGAGAAGGTCAACAACCTGCACCGAGTGCTACTGTCGTCACCGAGCAACCGCGACGCGTGGCTGCTACGCAGCGTTCAGGGACTCCAGCGACTCCACACCGAAGGTGGCTTTCCCCGTACCCGATCTGGGGCGCGCGGGATGCGAGAGCTCCGCGGAGCAGGCAACCCTGTGTATCGGTGGTGGAACGACGAGACCGAGGAAGCGGACACCAAGTGGCACGCGCTGACGGACTACTATCGGCTGTTCGACCTCTGGTTCCGCTCCGAGAGCGCGGGTAACCCGATGCCGAAGCGGCAGTTCACACTTGCGACAAAGGAGATGGTGGGTGGCAAGACATTGACTGGGTTGGAGCTTCGGATGAACACGACCTCAGGTGCTTGGGAAGCACGCGGACGGAAGCCGAGGCGATCGAAGTGAGCAAGGCTGAGTACCAGTGTTCGGAGTGCACCGAACCCTGTCCGGGTTGCGAGGGCACAGGTCGGTATCTCGGACTGCACGTCATCAAGTTCCGGTACACGAGCTTCCTCCGCGAAATGACGCGAGAGGAGCGCATCCTGATGGCGATGCGGTACGCTCAGGCGCGCTACGCGAACCTCACACTCTCCGCGTACTACGAGAGCCACTCGTACCGGTGGTACGACGAGCGAGGTCCAAGTGAGACCTAAGGTCGGACATCACATCGCCCTACCGCAGAACTGCGAGGCGGAGATCGACGAAGCCGTCAGTGAGTACTGGCGGAGGAGGCGCGAGGGTGCCAGAGTGGAACGAATTCCGGCAGCGTTGCTCGAAGCACAGTCGGACAGATCCGACGAAACCCTGCACAGCGCAGGCAGTGTGGACCAGTAACCCGCCATGCTGCTACTCGCACGGAGGAGCGACACCAGGAGTGACTGAGAAGGGTACGCGCGAGTGGGCTGCGCGCGAAATGGGGCGGCTTGTGAAGACGTACGGTGGACCTGTGGCGGGTGATCCGATCACGATCCTGCAGGAGGAACTTGCCCGGACCAACGGGCACGTACTATGGCTTGGCGAGCAAGTGACACAGAACTCGCCGGATGAGCTTGCACACGCCTTCTGGGAGTACCGACGTAGTACGGAGGTACCCGCCGGCTTCAAGGAGACGGTCGAACAGCAAGCGGGCCACGGCTACGTCGGCGTGTGGCTGGACCTGTACATGAAGGAGAGGGCACACCTAGCCAAGCTGTGCCAGATGGCGATCGCGCTCGGTCTGGAGGAGCGGAAGATCCGACTAAACGAGGCTATGGCCGCGGCGTTCGCTGAGGCCGTGACGGGCCTGCTTAGCGACTTCGGCATCGACCCGAGCCTTCCGGCGAACCGGGAGAAGGCCTACGTCCGCATGGCACAGGCAGGCGCGTTCGTGCAGCTACAGATCGAAGCATCCCCAACCGCGGGTTCGTAGGTCAACACCTCACGGGATGTTGATTTGATGGAACCCATTATGAACCCAGGGGATGGATCACTATAATTGATCATGAGGCGAAAAGTGGACCTTGGTAAGAAGCCACATGCCTATGACGTCGGACCTACGGCGGTGGGCATGTGCATGACGTGCAACTGGAGTCGTGGCTACCGCGTCCACCAGCCGCTGTGGTGGAGGGTCACCCACCCACTCTCAAGGTGGCGCTAAGTTGATCGGGCGGGCCCAACGGAAGTGGGTACGACCGGGCGACGGCTTGATCATCGACCTGAACCGCATAGGCGAGTTCCTTCATGGAGCTCGTACGGACCGAACGCACATCTTCTGCGCTCGGGACGAGCAGCACGCAGCACAGTGTTGGTGCTTCGTTGGAGACCCACCCGAACAGGGCGAGGTCGTGTGCTATGGACACAAGAAGGAGGAAGCGGTGGCAATTACGTACAGGCCGGTGCCGGCTCCCACGGAGGAGAAGACTCGGATGAAGCCCGGAGAGGCTCGCGCGCTGATGCGCCAGGTCGCCGAGGCGCTTCAGGAGGCTGAACGCCTCGAGGAGAAGTACGGCCCGGACCGAGCGGACGGGACGGTGATCCGCTTCCGGAAGTCGTACACGGGTCGGGTGTTCGACAGCATCACGTTCCCGACGCTCACGGAGGAGGCCCGCCGAGCCCTCGAGGAGGAGAACTCCTACCTGTACGCTGCCGTTCGGGCCGGCGGGAAGTGGTTCCTCACCGGTCCGTCGCAGGCCGGTCTGGTGTACGAGTGGGAGGACCTCCTTGATTTCCTGGACGAGGGCGTCGCCGTCACCGGGGTGGAGGTCTGGCCGCCTCGAAGCACTGTCGAGATCACCAACGCGAGTGAGGAGAGCACTAGTGACAGTCCTGAGTGAGTTCACGGGTCTGGCCTCAGATGAGGACGTCGTGGTCGACTGGTCGACGCCGTTCTTCGATCGGATGGTCCGCGAGTGGCGGAACCGAGATCTGGCTGAAGACCGGCTCCGGCACGCGATGCAGATCGACTCCCGCATCACGACGAGCCTCGCGGTGATGGAGGTGAAGGAGACGGTCCAGCGGACCGTGACTGTTCGGCTGGTGGCTCCTCCCGCTCCGATGGACAACGCGGGAGAGCAGACTCAGACGGACATGAAGGCGATCATCGTGGATGAGCCGGCGCCGGACCTCGTCCAGCACGGCACTACCATGGGTAGCTTCTACTACGAACCTCCGCGGTGGCAGCAGACGTCCTCGCTGCTCGACAGCTTCTGGGACGCTGCGGACGAGCTGTCGGCCTGGGGTCGGGTGAAGGCAACCCTCTGTCAGTGGGGTCGGCGACTCCGTGGCGGACGGTAGTACCTGGGTTCCTCACAACCCGTACACTATCTGCCGCCGGTGCGGGGAGGAGATCGTAGGACAGGCTGAGGCTCACTGTTCAGCCTGCCACCAGACCTTCGCGAATACGACGTGCTTTGATGCACACCAGCCAGGAGCGGCGGACACAGCGGAAGAGTGGATCGGCGTTATGTGCTGTGATCCCAAGGAGGTCGGGATGATACAAGTCCAACGCCGGAAAGAGTCGAACGGCGAGTGGCGGATGGTCTGGGCGGTACCATGACGGAGCAAGTGACGGTCATATGTACCTCGCTGAGGGTGAAGGTGATGTTCGACGATCAGGACCGCCTCATCCACGCGAACGGTTCGAGCGGGAAGACGCCCTGCGGCCATCAGATGTTCACGGTCCGCCGGGAGTACAAGACCAACAGGGACACAGCGTGGCTGGAGGTTCTCAAGGCCAAGTCTGAGGGGAGGCTCGTCGCGGAGTGAAGACGCCGTGGATGCTCTGCGAGGGAGACTCGACTGAGCCCGTCTTCGCCGGAGAGGAGTCCGCAGTGCGTGGAGAGTACCACTACAGGCACTTCACGAAGCGTGTCCCTAGCTCCGGACTCATCCTCGTGGACCCCGATGGGCGTCGCTTCACTTGGAGCCTCATACATCGCCGCTGGATACAGCAGAAGACCAAGACTGCACGTACTAGGAGGAGAACCGCATGACAACGCTTCCAGCCGACCTTCTGCCCGGACAGTGGGGTGTGACCCACGGTTCCGGCATCGTCGGTGAGCTGATCCGACACGCGACTGAGTCGTGGGCCGGACACGCCGTGATCTACATCGGCAACGGACAGATCGTCGAGGCCACACCGCCGGCTGCGCGGATCAACTCTGCACTGGTGTACGACGACATCCGGTGGGCCCACAAGATGCCGATCTCGCCGGCGCAGCAGAACCTCGCCATTGCGCGTGCCCACGCACTAGTCGGTGACGCGTACGACTACCCTGCGTACATCGGCTTCGCACTTGAGGTGCTGAAGCTCCGGTCTGGGAAGGAACTCGCACCGGCGTTCAGGGCGGACAGCTGGCGCGTGTGCAGCGCGCTCGTGTACGACTGCCAGATGTACGCGCAGCTCCCGTACGACTGGTCCAAGCTTCACCTCAGCCCGGGTGAGGACCCGAACCTGGTGTCGCCAGGGATGCTCCTCGACTACGGCACCGTCATGGAGTGGATGTAGGACGATGCTCCGGTACGGCATTCTAATCCCGCTGATCGCCATCGCCTGGTTCGTGCTCGGCGTCAAGTACAGGTCGGGCGTCGCGATCGTGACGGATATCACGTTCGCGGTCGGGGTCTTCATGGGCTACAGTCGAGGTGAGTCGATGGCGATAACCAACTGGAAGCTCATCGAGGCAGGCAACATCCTTCGACAGCTGCGGAGGTAGGATGAGGATCTTCCTCGTTCCGTTCCAGGAGCTGGACGATCAGCGCGTCCTGGGTCAGCACCGCGAGATCCACATGGCGTGGAGTCTCATCGTCAAGCAGGGTCAACGGTGGGGCAAGATCACCGACGAGATCGGGTACTGGTCGGACGTGAAGAACCGGTACCGCCTGTGGGACGTGCACGAACGTTCTGTTAGGGAGATGGCGATCCGAGGCTTCAACGGGCACCAGACTCCACTGGACCCGATGTCGCAGTTGATCGACTGCAACGACCCCAACGGGCACTGGAACGGTGAGATCCCGCGTGAGCTCATCCAGCGGGATCGGTGGCACTTGTGGCTCCGCTGGAACGGTGTGTTCCGTGGTCGGGAGATGGCCGATCCAACCGCGTGGGCGGAGATCGAGAAGCGCTGGGAAGCACAGGGGAGGGTGTGTCTACACAACGAGACGTGGGAGCGACTCGACGTCGGCTACCGCTTCATCGATGGCGACGAGAGCCAACCGGCGTACGGCGCAACCTACCTGTGCCTCCTGTGCAAGCGAAAGGAGAGGTTCGAACCATGGTCCAAGGCACCGACGACATCTCCGATGGGTACCACACCTTCGGGGAGCTTTACGATCACCGACGGGCACTGACCGCGGCGCTGACGAAGGCTCTGCCCGATCGGAGCTGGAAGTCGAAGGCTCATCACCCGGACGACAACCCGATGTTCGACGGCGGGTACTTCATCGTCGGCATCGAGTTCCCGCACGGTACGATCACGTACCACTACAAGCTGTCGCACTGGGACGACTTCCCGCATGCTCGGGAACTCCCGCACGCGCCGAAGTGGGACGGCGACGGACCGAGCGAAACCGTCGACACCCTCCTCGATTGGGCTACGAGTCGATGACCAGCGTGGTCATTCACGTGCTCATGGCACTCGCACTCGGACTCGACTGCTGGAGCAACTATCGCTGGGGGATGTTCCTCGTATGGCCACGGTAACGCAGTTCATCTACCGCAGCGAGTTGGCTCGCATCAAGGACCTCAACCTCGAGATGCTGAAGCGTCGCGCCCTGCACTTCGAACGTGGGTTGCGGTGCGATGCTCCTCTACCTCCGGCTTCGTCGTGGCCGAAGGCGTGGAACGTCCGACTGACGAAGCGTCAGGTCAGTGCGTCGGTACTGCAGATGCGACCAACGCCAGTTGCGAGAGACACCAGCAAGTGCATAGGGTACAACAGCGAGGGGAAGCCCTGCGGCGTGAACAAGAAGCCGGGCTCGGACTACTGCGGGTGGCATGGCTGATGATGTTCTCAGTGCACTTCTCTGGTCTCGCACTAATCCTGATGGGTTCGGGCCTCGTCGGCTATGTCGCTGGAGGCCTTCTCTGCCTGACCTTCGACGTTAGCGACTTGCTCCCGCCACTCGGCATGCTTATCGTCATCCTCTCGGTCGTGGCCTTCTTCCTGGGCGCGGCTCTACAGATCGGAGCGTGGGTCTACACATGAGACGCGTGTGGAGCTTTTGGACGCCGCTCGTCCTCGTGACAGCGTACCGACTGATACCCGAGCCGGCACGCTGGCTCCTCGGAGGACAGCCGACGTCGTTCAGCGCAGTCCGTGCCATGTACGAGGGCACGAACGGATGGACGGCGATCAGCGATTCTGGCCGGTACTGGTGGATGCAACGAGACCATCCGCCGGTTGGTCCGCACCGGCACCGACACGAGGGACGCTGACATGCGACGCCGCGTCTACAACATCGAGGTCGAGGACGCACGCGGACTCGGACGGACTCCGGAAGAGGGTTGGTCGGAGATCCGACTCCACTGGGACGGGTGGACCGCGGAAGTCCTCGAGCTGAACGACGACGACTGCAACCTCCTCGAGCAGAAGCTCAAGGAGCGCCGCGAGGCACGACTCAGGCAAGGCGGTTCGCAGATTTGAACAACGCGGAACCAACTATCTGAACCCATGGTTCTCCGTTATTCTCCGTAAATCTGAGAACGGATTCAACCCATAGCTACATCAAACTAACGCGACGATGGCTTTCGCGGTTCAAATTTCCGGCACACTAAGGAGTGGAACATGCAGATCGTTAGCATCATGCACGGAGTCAAGCTCGACTCGGTCCTCACCGAGGCGCTGAAGAAGTACGCGTGGGCGGAGACGGGCAAGGTGTTCCGTGGAGACTGGCGAGATCAGTCACGCTATCAGGTGACACCGCAGGGACAGCTCGTCGAGGTTCAGGTCCTCTCCTGCCTCATCCAGCTGGACTGCCCCGCACTCGGGCGTCGCGTGTCGTACATGCTCAGCGTCAACGCGAACCTGGCCGCCTCGACCGACGTTGAGTTCGAGGTCGACCGCGCTACCAGGGAAGCGATCGAGTGGATGCAGAGCCAGCGCGAGACCGACACGCAGGCCGCGATCCAGGCCGGCACGGCCAAGCTCAACGGTCTGAACCTCCCGGAGGTCGGCAAGACGTTCAAGATCCCGGGTCGTGATGGCTAACGAGTACCCCATCCCACCTCGGGCCGACCTCGACGAGGCATTGAGGCGAGTACATCAAGGCGCGGCCCTCTGGGGTAGCGACGGAAGCTCGAGCACCGTGTTCCTACACGGAATAGGCGGTGGTGGTAGCGGCGGCGAGTACGCGGTCGAGTCTCCGTCTACTACCGTCAGCGTATCCGCAACGCCGATGAAGCCGGCGTGGCCTCCGAAGGTCGTGATGTCCGAGGAGAAGGACACGTACACCAACCACCGGAGGAAGTTCATCGCTACGGGCTCCGAGTCGGAGCTCGCGGCCATGCTCCTGTGCGTCGCGCGGATGACGCGGACCGAGGTGGCGGACCACGAGCGACGTCTCAACGAGACCTGGCTCAGTCAGAGCAGTACTCCGAACGCGTACCCACGCGGGTGGAGGACCTGGTCGGTCGGCTGGACCGCCGTCGTGGTCGTCGGCTTCCTGTGTCTCATCGTCAGTCTCGTCGGTCTCTCCCTATTCCGCGGAGGGTAGCGCGGGGTCGGTTAGTCCGAATAGGACAACACCATTTTATTTGATGGGTTGAGCCCCTTATTATCGAACTGTAGGGCAAAATAGTCGGTTCAACCTAGGAGGACACAATGTCCGAACAGCCCACGACCATCGCCAGCGCGGAAAGCCGCGCCCTCCGGTCTGTCTACACGGACGAGGCCAAGAAGCAGCTCCGTGAGCTCGCCATGGAGTACGGCTACAAGGATCCCGTCACGGGCGAGACCCAGCCGAACTACGGCGCGGCCATGAAGATCTTCTGGCGCAACCCTCAGGTCCGTGAGCGGGTCAAGGAAGCGTTCGCTGGAGAGGCGAGCGCCGAGGTCAAGCCCCTCGCGGACAACGAGGTCCGTGAGATCGTCGAGGTCAGCCGCAAGGAGCAGACGGACGCTGCGGCGACCGCGCAGACCGCGCAGACCGCGGAGACCGAGGGGTCCGGCACCGGCACCAGCCGGCGGAGGGCCTCGTAGGAGATCTCGAAGAGGCTGACGAAGCGGTCCGGCCAGATCGGCCCCTGGCCGGACCCCTATCCCGAACACCATCCCCTCGTGACTTAGGATGAGCTGATCATAAAGGGGGCTGACCAGCTCGTCGAGAAGGACTCCTGGACCGCCAGCCAGGGGTCTCTTCTCGACTTCACGGACCTCTCGTTTAGCCTTGACTCGAAAACAGGTCGAGTCAGGACCCTGCAAGGGGTACAAATAAGGAGACACGATGATCCTCATCACGGCCGCTCTTCTTCCGCTGGCGTTCAGCGGTCCGGTCGTCGCGCACGACAACGGTCAGGTCTTCACCACGCCGGACGTGGTTGCTGTGGGCGAGACCCTGACCTTCCAGGGTGTGCCGCACCACGTCACGTGGACGAACGGTCGGTGCAACATCCCGCAGAACGCGTGCTCGTTCCGGATCAGCAACCCGCAGCTGTCGAGCACGTTCAACGGTAAGACCATCCGCTTCAACTAGCCCCTCGACGTCCGGTCCGGGTGCGCTAATGCCAGGTCAAGCCGTAGCGCAGCGAACAGAAGTAGCAGCCCGGACCGGGCCTCGAGGAGCTAGCAACAGGGCTGGTTCCCCGGCAAGAAGGAGTACGCATGCCTACTGATCTCGTCGAGACGCCCGTCACTGGTCTCCAGGGGCGGACGCCGCGTGAGCAGATCGAGGCGCCGAAGACCGGTGGGAGGGAGATCGAGGTCATCTTCCTCGTCGACGTCTCCACCTCCAACGAAGAACCGGCGGGTCCGGACAACCCTAAGACGAAGCACGAGCTCGTCGAGGAGGTCCTGCCGCTGATCGTCGGTGCGCTCGAGGGTGACGACTCGCAGGCCGCGCATGAGCAGGCCGGTGGGTCAGACGAGCTCGGCGGTTGCCTCACGTTCGCCTTCTCCGACCGCGGTCGGGCACAGGAGATCGGCGACCTCAACTCCAGCAACATCCAGCGGAAGCTGCAGTCGATCGACTGGGGCGGTCAGACCTTCGCGATGGACGCCGTCAAGCTCGCGGAGGCGGACTTCCAGGAGGAGTTCGGCCACCGACCGCTGCGTAACAGGCCGACGCAGGAGATCCTCATCATCACGGACGGCAAGCTGCACGACGGTGACGCGTTCGAGAAGTGGGTCGCGCAGGCCGACGAGACCGCGGTGTGCTGCGTCGCCATCATCGGCTACGGTGACGGGCACGACGAGGCCGTCCGGCACTACACCAAGATCGCGGAAGGCAACCCGTACGTCAGCGTCGTGGCGTTCACCGGCGTCACGGACCCGATGGAGGTCGCGTTCGACCTTCGCAGGCTGACGGGGACTGCGGCGTAGTCGTCCTCTGAACGTCCGGCTCGGGTGTGCGGCGCCATGCTGGCGCGCATCGCCGCACCGCGAAACAGGAGTAGCAGCCCGAGTCGGGCCTTGAGAGGAGGATAGGATGCAGACCTACGAAGCGTACCTCAAGACGACCTGGATGGCGGCTCACCCCCGTCAGCCGTATGCCGGGCCGGCGCAAATCGACAAGTCGGGCTACACCCTGTGTCATCGGGACGAGTGTCCGGTTTGGTTCCAACCGTGGTTTGACGGATACGAGCACGACAAGCACTTCTTCTGCAGCATCAAGTGCATGCTGGAGTGGTCACACGGCTTCGTCGCGGAGGCGAGTCTCGCAACGCTGATCTTGGATGGTCGGATGCAGACACCGCGGATGCGACTCGGTCAGCCGATACCGACGTGGCCGAAGGTGAGCACATTCGATCCCGCGCGTGACGGTGACCGCTCACCGAGGTGGAAGGAGATCCTCGCTGAGACGACCGCGGCGTACGAACGCATTCATGCCACCGCCGGAGCACAGGGGAGGGTGGTAGGCGACCGTTGCGGTAAGCCCCGCACGGATGGAAAGCCTTGCCGGATCGTCAATCCGTGCTGGGTACACTAGGAGGACGGATGCAGTTCCACTGCTACATCGATGCCCGTGACACGGTCTACTCCTCTGACGTTGAGGCGGAGACCCCCGAAGGAGCAGCCATCCTGGCCGCGACCGAGCACCAGATCGCCGGCACGTGGACGGTCGTTCCCGGACGACCTGTCGAGGTGCACGTCACCGTACAGAAGAAGTACGAGGCACAGGCGTGCCCGCTAACCTAGGAGGAGCGGTGTCAGGAACGCCAGTTTGGCGAGTGTGGGGCGACGGACGCGATCCGGTCTTCGAGGGTTCGGAGACGGACGCGAAGGCGAAGCTCATCGAACTCGACGAAGCAGACCCGAAGAGGTACCTCTACCTCGAGGACCCCGACGGCAACGAGTACACCTACAACCCGGTCACTGAGAAGTGGATGGACGCATAGTGCAACTGCCTCTGACGCCTCTACCACCGTTCCCGGCGGGAACGCACGCGAAGTCGCGTGAGCTGATGTGGATGCTCGCTCAGGCCTTGGAAGTCGCGAGGACGGAGCAAGAGCTCGAACCGCTCTACACGTACGCGGGATGGCTGCCGCAAGCACAGGGGGCGTGGATCTTCCAAGCGACGAGCGTCTTGATGGCCAACCGCATCAACGCCTACGCCATGATGCAGTTGCAGCAGATGGGAGTTCAGTGACCGAGCCCTACTACATATCCATCACGGAGTTTGGCGAGATCTGGCGTTGCATGCGGATGTGGGACTGGACGAGTCCGTCCCGCAAGGGACTGATGCCCGCCGGACCGACTCCGTCGTACTTCCACACGGGTTCAGCGTGCCACTACGCTGTCGAGGCTAACGCTTGCGGACTCGACTGGCGGGTAGAGCTGGACCGGTGGTTCCGTCTCGAGCGGGTGAAGTACCGAGAGCGGTACGTCGAGCGTACGAGGGCGGAACCGAGTGAGGGAGAGCTGGCCTTCATCACGAAGGACCGAGACCTCATCTTCGGCATGATGGAGAACTACTTCCGCCGGTTTGGCGTCGACAACCCGATCAAGCCGTACACGTACGTCATCCCCGAACTGACGTTCTGCATCCCGACAGGGATCAAGCTCAAGGACGGACGTGAGATCCACATCGTGGGCACGTTCGACGGCGTGGCACGGGACGAGACTGAGCGCTTCTACGTGGCCGAGAACAAGACGTTCAGCTCCAAGCCCGACCGAGGCATGTGGGAGGTGGACTGGCAGGGACTGGGGTACGTCACGTGCCTCGAGCACCTGATCCAGGAACCGGTCGTTGGGTTGCTGTACAACGGACTGGGTAAGGTCCTTCCTCGCTACCCAGACATCCGGAAGACGGACGGTCGCGTCTCAAAGGCCGCCATCGTGACCACGGCCGGGATGTTCAAGGAGGCCTTGATCCGGAACGGCCAGAGGGTCGACGATCCGGAGTACGCGAGCCTCATCCGAAACCTCGAGGTGCAGGACCGGACGATCAACTCTGGCGGCAACCCGTTCTGGGCACGCTTCGTCGTCACCTACACCTCACAGGCGAAGCGGTCGTGGATGGAGAACGCCTTCGCGGCGTGTCGCTACATCGCCTCGGAGCCAGAGATCACGTGGAACCGCAAGTGGGATGGTTGCTGGGACTGCGCCGTCGAGAAGCTCTGCCGGACGCAGATCCGAGGAGGAGACCTTGACTACCTCCTGCGGGGTTACGCTCCGTCGTCGTACGGCACTCGTCTCACGCTCCGGATGACAGAGCCGGACAGCATCCACTCCACGGGCGACCTACTGTCGCTCGCTTCGCGACGCCTCAGCGAGATTCAGGAGCGCGGACATCTCGACGAGGCGTAAGTGCGACGCGGAACTCGCCGGACTGGACGGGTGTCAGGCTCCCGTCTGCTGGGTCATTAAGGGCGCGAACATCACGTTGAGGGCCTGCGGGAGACACGTGAATCGTGTACTCCTGCAGGCCGTCCGAGAAGGACTCGAGTACATGATGGTGACGATCATCGATGGCGATTAAGCTCCCCGACCAGTGTGGTCGGTGCGGAGAGAACTTCGGGACGGAGTCCCCCTTCCACTGTGCCTCAGTGCAGTGCTACTGGATCAAGTGCCGATGTGGCGCTATCTCCGGCTTCTCTCTGGGCCGGATCCGGTTCTTCGTCCGCTCATAGGCTCTATGCGACTACCCCGAGATAGGTTCTCCCCCCGCGTGGGTTGATGGACAACGCACCAAGTTGGTACCAGGAAAACTAGGCGTGTACCTTTTGGTCTGATGGGATGGTCCACTAGAATAGATATATGCGCAGAAATTCATCGCTGACAGGTACCGACACGTGAGCACGGCCGTTGCTCAGGGCTTGCCGTGGGGCCCCGCCGCGGTCAACGCTAGCACGACGGGGTTCAATGCAGCCATCTTCGGCTACACAGGGTGTGGCAAGACGACACTCGCCATGACCGCCCAGGACCATCCGCTGGGCAAGAACGTCTTCTTCTGGGCGATCGACTCCGGCATCCGCTCCCTCGCGCACCGTACGGACATCCAGACGTGGCCGCGGGCGGAGGACGGCGTCCCGACCTGGGACAAGTTCGTCAACGTCAACGCCAAGCTGAACCAGCACGCCCAGAAGACGGGCGGGTTCCAGACGTACGTCCTCGACGACCTGACCAAGCTGTACCGACTGGCGCTGGACAAGGCGCTCGGTGGTACGACGAGGCAACCGGAGTGGGGCGACTGGCGGAAGGCCAACGAGCTCTGCATCGAGTTCATGGAGGAGTGGTGCGACCGGAGCAGAGCGAAGGGCATCAACTTCATCGTCAACGCTCACGCCAAGGACGTCATCGAGGGCACGGACGAGAGCACCGGCGTCCTGCACATCCGCATCAAGGCCACACCGGGACTCTCTGAGGAGATCCCCCGCCTGGTCGACACGATCGGCTACCTCGAGGAGAAGCCACCGAACGCCGGACGGAAGGAGAGCGTCTACACGCTCTACCTGCACCGGACTGGCAAGTTCATCGCCAAGTACCGGCAGCCGATCAAGGACTCCGGTGCGCCGCAGCTCCCGCTCGAACTCGTCAGTCCGAAGATGGGTACCATTCTCGACCACATCGACGAGCTCAACAAGTTCCGCAACGAGAAGCTCAAGGTCGAGGGTCTGGTCGGTCCGCTCGAGAAGGCCGGAGTCAGCTAGACGAGTGAGGGCTCGGTAATCGTCCGGTCAGGCGGTAAAGCGGTCCTCGAGGAGCGGAACTGAACCAGCCGGCGAGGGACGGGCACTGACGCGTATACGCTGACGTGCCTCATGTGACTACGTGCCGAGGAGCGGGAGAACGGGTACCCCGCATGTCCAGTAAGTAGGCACCTCATAGTGGTGGAGGAGAAGAGATGCCCCCAGTAGTGATCAACCTGGCCGGAGCCACGGGCTTCACCGTCGTTCCGGCAGGCAAGTACGAGGCCACGATCAGCAAGCTCCCGGAGATCGTGCCGTCGAAGTCGACCAAGGGCAACTGGAACATCAACTTCGAGTTCCAGCTCAAGGACCCGAGCCAGAAGCACTGGGAGACGAGGTCGCTCGCTCCCACCGTCCTCTGGCGGTTCAAGGAGGAGCTCACCAACATGGGCATCGACCCGCCCGGTGAGCTCGACCTGGACGACTTCAAGGAGTGGTTGCGGGAGACCTTCCCGGTCGGCTACGAGCTCATCCTCGACATGACCGAGGAGGAGGACACCTACCGTCCGGGCAAGAACCCCGACGGCTCGCCGAAGATGCAGAACCGAGCGACGATGCTCTCAGTCGACTCTTCGGAGTCGGGCTGGTAACGTAGCCTGAACGTGGTCCACGTCGTGCCGGGCGTTACCTGCGCAGCTCTGTCGTCCGGGTCCCTGTCCGACGTGGGCCACCTTGAGGTTACGTAAGGAGGAGCATGTACATCGTCGCAGTCGATCCCGGCAGAACGACTGGCCTTGCCTGTGTCACCCTCGGTGGAGGCATAGCGGTCGACCTCGCGTACCTCACTGACCCGCTGCTTACGTGGAGGTGGATCGCGAGGTTCGCTCCGGCGGTAGGAGCGCGAATCATCATCGAGGACTTCCAAGCCGCAGGTCCGATCAGTTCACACGCACGACACACCATCGGGGTGGTAGGCTTTCTCGACTACGGCAGTCAGCTGCAGCGGTGGAACGTGAAGGTTGTACAGCCCGCGCGACGTAAGGCCTACTTGACCGAAGCCAAGGCGGAGGTCGCTCGATGGAACGCGAAGTTCGGCCTTACGCTACCAATACACACCGCGGACGCACTAGCGCACGCACTAGCAGAGGGAGGAGGGAAGTTAGTGGAGACAGTGACGCCTGACGACAAGGAGAAGCTCTCCGAGCTACTCGGCGTCAACGTCAGTCCGCGCTTCAAGCAGATGCTTGAGGACGCGGCCCGGTCAGTCAACCGCAGCGCAGCCGGGTTCGTTCGGTACCACGTCGGTCTCGCGATCGGGTACTACGAGAAGGAGGGCACCAGTGAGTCAGGTTCAGCTCATTCGGGTGAGGCACAACTTCGAGATGGCGCATCGCCTGTTCCTCACGCCCGGTAAGTGCGAGGCCATCCACGGTCACTCGTGGTGGGCGACACTCGAGCTCACAGGCGAGGTCGACGGTCGAGGCTACCTCGAAGGCATCGACTTCGGCGACCTCAAGGCGACGTTCCGGAACTACCTCGACCGGAACTTCGACCACCGCGTCCTGCTGAACAAGGACGACCCGTGGGCGAAGAAGCTTCATCTTGTGGACACTGAGGGTTGGGTCTCGCTTCCCGGACTGGCGACGCTCGACGTCGAACCAACCACCGAAAACCTCGCTCGCATCATCGGCGAGCGCATGGTCGGCGCCACCGGCATCGAGGCAGTCTCCGTCTCAGTCTGGGAGACCTCCGTCAACAACGCGGAGTGGAGGAACTCGTGACGGACCCCAAGTCGCTGCGACTCCTCGAGTTGTACTACTCGACACAGGGTGAGGGTCCTCGGGTCGGGGTGCCGACGATCTTCGTCCGGTTCGCGGGGTGCAACCTGACGTGTCCCGGATGGCCGTGTGACACTCCTCACGCGATCGACCCGAAGCTGTACCGGAAGGAGCAGAAGGTCGTCGAACCGATCGAGCTCGCACGAGAGACGATCGACCTCGCACGAGACACAGGTGCGAGGAACGTGTGCCTCACCGGTGGCGAGCCGATGCTCCAGCCAGCAACGTCCGTCGCACTGCTCCTCAAGGAGCTCAAGGAGGCCCGCCTTCACGTCGAGATGTTCTCGAACGGCACCCTCCCGTACGGCACGTGGATCGCGCAGTACGGCAACATCGTCCTGGACTGGAAGCTGCCCGGATCGGGTGAGGCCCTCACCGACGAGCAGACCCAGACCCGGGCAACGAACCTCCGCGACATGCGAGCGAACGCTAGCGGCAACGCGATCAAGTTCACGGTAGGGTCCGTAGCGGACCTCACCTCCGCATACCTGGCGTACCACGACTCGGCGAATAGCTTCCACCTCCCTGTGTTCGTCGGACCGGTGTGGGGCCAGATCGACCCGAAGGTCGTCGTGGAGTACCTCCGTACGCGCAAGCTGCCGTGGAGGCTCACGCTGCAGGTCCACAAGTACGTCTGGCACCCCGATGCGAGGTTTACGTGACGATCCAGCTCAACGTTCCGAACGACCTCCCGATGGGATCTCTCGCGGCCTGGAAGCAGGAGGGGATCGCGCAGAAGTACGCGGAGATCCTGGAGCTCCTCGGGTACAACCGTCACGACGAGCACATGCAGGACACGCCGGCGCGTGCGGCGAAGGCGCTCTGGGAGTTCCGAAGGAAGGAGAACGATGTCGCAGTCGAGCGGTACCTTGGCCGCGATTTTGAGTCGCAGCATGACAGCATGGTCCAGGTTGGACCCATCCAGGTCGTATCGATGTGTGCTCATCACGTCCTCCCCGTCACCGGCTGGGCCTGGGTCGGTTACATACCCGACTCCCGCGTCACCGGCCTCAGCAAGCTCGCACGACTCGTTGACCACTATGCGCATCAGCTCACCATCCAGGAGAGACTGACGCAGCAGATCGTCGAGGCTGTTGATCAGTACCTCGAACCGCGCGGATGTATGGTGGTTATTCGCGCGTGGCACGGCTGTATGTCCCTTCGCGGAGTGGAAGAACCATGTGCGGGTACTGTAACGTCGGCGGTCCGGGGCCTTTTCCTCACCGACGGCGCCGCGAAGGCAGAGTTCATGACCTTGATGACACCCGTTGGAGGGATCCTGCAGTGACGAAGATCATCAGCGACAAGCCCACCGTCTACTGGGGTACGCAGTCTCTGGACGAGATGCCGGACGTGGTCCAGCACCGAGCGTTCGAGTCACCGCAGTACATCGACCTGACCGCCGGCGGCGCGCAGATCCCCCTGCACTACGCGCGGCACGGGATCGCGGTCGGCGTCAACGACCGCAACCCGTACGCACACTACGGGCACAAGGCGTCGATGCAGGCCACTCCGGACGACGCCAACTACACGGAGCCGATGCTGAGGACCGCCTACGCGGAGGTCCTCCTCGGCATCGACCCGGTCGAGGGATGGACGACGCGGAACAGTCAGCTGGCGGCGATCGCTCCGATCAGCATCTGTCGTCACATCGACGGCATCGTCCGGATCCATCCGGAGTTCGCTGCGGCCGTCGGTCGGACGCTGGTCAAGTACTACCGAGCGGACGACAAGCGCTCGTGGACTCCGACGTGGACGGAGTCGCTCACCACGTTCAAGACTCAGGTGGTCGAGTCGCTCGTCGAGCAGTGGAAGATGCGTGTCTCGCTCCTCACGGCGTCGCCGGTGCAGTGCACCAACGCCGACGCGGACGACGCGCTGGACGAGATGCACATCGTCCCGGGTGCGATGTGCTACATCGACCCGGCGTGGCCGTGGCAGAAGCAGTACGTGGCGGACGACGCCGTCAACCCGTACGAGTTCTACACCTACGAGGTCGGCGGGATCGTCACGCAGAAGGACGTCCCGCACATCGACTTCTGGTCCAACGACGACGACACGACTCCGATGCGGGACGTCGCCAGTTGGATCGGGAAGGCCTTCGACCGCGGCGCGGGTAGCTTCTGCGTCTCCACGCAGAGCACCAACTCGCCCGACCCGGAGGAGGTGTTCGACTACCTGGAGCACGAGCGAGGGTTCAAGCGTGTCGCTCACGACACCCGCGAGGCGCACTCGTCGTGGGACGGTCAGACCTACACCGACATGTTCACCATCTACGAGGCGTAATGCGACTGGCACACATCGTGCCGACGCCGCTGCTGGATGAGGTCCTGTCCGCCGAGGACAGGACCCATCTGGTGGTCGCGTCGCAGCTCAAGGACGACAGCTACCGCAGGTTCTACCACAACCGCGGCGTCCGGGGTGACCACATCATCGTCGACAGCGACGTGTTCGAGACGGGTCAGGTCGCCAACATGTACGACCTGATCACGGCAGCCCGAACGGTCCACGCCAAGACTCTCATCCTCCCGGACGCATGGGGCGAGGATGGCGGCAACGCGAGGGCGACGATCGACCTCGCGCTGAACTGCGGTCGTACAGTCCGTGACGCTCTGCCGCACATCAAGACCATCGGCGTCGCTCACGGACGTTCGTGGCCTGAGTACGCGGCGTGCGTCGGAGCACTCGACGCGCTCTGGTCGGTCGACCACATCGGACTGGTAGAGGAAGCGCACCTGTACGGTCGCACGAGAGCCGAACTCATCCACGACGTCGCCGAGATCACCCGGAAGCCGCTACACCTGAACGGTCTGTCCGAGAGCTTCTGCGAGTTCTCGCTCCCGAGTGAGACGCTCGACCGCGTCGCAACGTGCGACGCATCCAAGGTCGTCGTGTGGGGACTGAACGGCTTCGCGTGTCTGCCGAACCTGGTACCGTCGAAGTACCCGGGTCGGAAGTCGCTCGGTGGCCGAGTCGGCTACTTCGACTACCACACAGACAACCGAGAGCACATCGAGCACGCTCGACACAACATAGCCGCATGGCGGGAGTACCTGGAGGGGTAGATGGGGTGTGGAATCGTCGGGGCCGTCAGTGCGGCACCGACAGTCCAGTTCGACCGTTGGTGGCGCGAACTGATGAAGCGGTCGACGGACCGTGGCGAGGACTCGTGGGGATGGCAGTACGTCGCACCGAAGGGTGTGGTGACCGCACCGTGGAGGAACTTCGGTCCGTTCCCTGACCACTCGCACACGATCCTACCGCGACCGATCCCGGATCACCCGTTCGCGGGAGTCGGCACCCTTCGCGGAGAACCAGCGACGGAATGGGTGCAGCAAAAGAAGCCGGAGGACATCCCTCCGTTCATGTCGCCGTCGGGCAACTGGATCTTCGCCCACAACGGCGTCATCGCGAACGATGACGAGATCATGCAGGGATACCGCGAGGAACAACTCTCGCGGGACGCATTCTCACCCGCTCCCCCAACTCGGATCGACTCGTACGCGATTGGCATCCTGCTGGACCGGTACGGGTTCAAGGACGCCTGCGAGATGTTGAAGGGGTCCTTCGCGATCCTCGCTGTACACAAGTCGGAGCACAACCGCATGTGGTGGGGCTGCAACTACAAGCCGTTGTATGCTCTGCGGACACAGGATGGGGTGCTCTTCGCCTCGCAGCGAGCGTACTTCGACGGCATGTACGACCCGCTCAACGATCCCTCACCTGTGCAACTCGGTCCGTACGCCGCCGGCAACGTTCAGGTCGTCAAGTACGGGTCAGGACAGGTCAACGTCCTGCACGCCGACGCGGAGCTGTACCCGGCGAAGGCTCCGACACCCGACCGCGTGCTGGTCGTGTGCAGCGGTGGTCTGGACAGTGCCACGGTGGCGTACCTCCACAAGAAGACGTGGAAGAACGACGTTACGCTCTTGCACTTCGCCTACAGCTGCCGAGCACAGGGGAGGGAGTTGGACTCGATCGGGCACCTGGCCGCCGATCTCGGGTGTTCGGTGCAGATCGTGGAGACGGACTTCTTCAACACCACGGTCCCGTCGGTCCTCACCAACGAGGGAACGATCGCTCCCGGTGCGGTTGGAGCGGAGCTGTCGACCGAGTGGGTCCCAGCCCGGAATCTGGTCTTCGCCTCACTGGCGCTCGCCATCGCGGAGCGGGACAACTACGACTGCGTGGCCTTCGGGACGAACCAGGAGGAGGGGTGTGCGTTCGTCGACAACGAGCAGGAGACGTACGAGAAGCTCCGTCAGCTGGTCCCGTTCGCGGTCGCTCCCTACCGGCACATCAGGATCAGCGATCCGCTCGGCGGTCTGATGAAGCACCAGATCGTCACGCTCGGAGCGAAGCTCCAGGTGCCGCACCAGTACACGTACAGCTGCTATAAGGGAGGTGAGCTGCATTGCGGGACGTGCGGTCCGTGCCTCCAGAGGAGCACAGCGTTTCGGATGGCGAACGTTCCGGACCCGACGAGGTACCTCGACCAGACCTCATCAGCGCGATGAAGGAGCTTGGCTGGAACCACATCGGCTGGGTCAGTGGAACTGATGTGCCGTTGTTCGTCCGGGAGGAGGAGCATGAAGTACGCGGAGCGTACGGGTGGAAGCATCCCGGACTGCCTCCGCCCGGTGTCGACGGAGGTGAGGTGTGAAGATCGACGCCCTGGTCGAGATGCTGACGAAGGCCGCGCAGCAGTTCGGCCGGAAGGACTTCAGGTGCGCTGCCGACGTGTGGGAGGCGCTGAAGGCAGCGGCACCTGCGAGCAAAACGCGACCTCGAGGCGTCGATCCGATGCAGACGACGTACGACCTACTCGCTGTCGACATCTTCGTGATACCCGACTTCAAGCCGGGTCAGTGGACGTTGCAGCACCACACCTTGACGACCTGCGAAGTGAACGGTGACGAGGTATCCCACGCAAACTGTCCAACGGTGGAAGGAACGCTTGATGGCGCCTCCAACTGAGTTGGAGATCCCGCTCGTCGAAGGCGAGATCACGAAGGTCCACTTCGCGGACAACGGTCAGATCACCCAGATCGACCTCCGAGCGTGCTTCCCTCCCGACTCTGTGTACGGCGACGCACGGATCAAGTTCGAGCTCACCGAGGCGAGAGCGTTCCGAGAGCTCGACGATCCGTCAGTCGCCGTCGTCGACCCTCCAGCTCGACCTAAGGTGGTGGTGTGCCGAGTTGTGTAGCCTACCTGAACGGTGGAGGTGAGTTAGCCGTCAGCTGGTTTTGGAACGAGTACCGCCGGCATCCGGTGTGGGCTGTCCTCCTTGTAGCCCTCCTCGTAGTTGGACTGGTGCTCGACTTTACGCTCATAGGAGTCGCTCCGTCAACCCCGACCTCCGGCGTACCGATGGTCCAAGGCGGTACCGTTCAGTCCGAGCCGGGACCCACTCTTGTGCAAGGAATCTGATGAGTGCCCTTACTAGAGAGTACGCAGACAATCACTTCCGCGTCGTGAGTTTCCGCGGACGAGCGTCGAGTCACTTGTGCCTCGGGTACAGCTCTCGTTGTCTCGGACGTGCTCGAGACTGGGCCACCCTTCACGGCCACGACGGACATGATCCGTACGCCGACTATGTACCTCTATGTCGTCTGTGTCACTCGCACTACGACGACGTTGGCAGTCAACTCCGTAGGAGGTGGTCCACGAGCGTGGCACGCTGCGGAAAGCCGACGAACGCGAACCGACCGTGTCGTGAACCGACGCCGTGCAGGTACCACCCCGATCGGATCGGGTCGCGTCCGTCCTACACCGTCTTCGCGGCAGCGGGAGAAGACAATGCGTTGTGGTAGTTGCCCTAATGGGGG
>Ga0068856_100001771_pt1 | contig 22557 bp, 37 predicted proteins | sample KBSCornC62_FD_66595 | JGI IMG/M metagenome (GOLD analysis project Ga0068856, IMG submission 66595) | Corn rhizosphere microbial communities from Kellogg Biological Station, Michigan, USA - KBS Corn C6-2 | ecosystem: Host-associated > Plants > Roots > Rhizosphere > Soil ... | reverse complement strand
CGCATTGACCACGAGCCCACCACCACCCGATGCGGGCTAGAGCTATCGGCGCCGTACGCGAAGGGCAACACGGGCCACCTCCTAGCGAGCGTGCTAGAAGCGGGCTCAAGCGTGAACCTATGCACCGAGTGCTACCCGGAGTTTGCCCACGGGCTCGCTTGCTAGCAGGGTGGTTGCATACGCAACGGCTCGGGTGGGAACATGCGGGCCATGGCATCCACGAAGGCGAGCGACACGCCGCCCACGCCCACGCCCGAGCCCACGCCCGAGCCCACGCCCACGCCCGACGCACCCGCGGCCGACATGAACGACGCCGCCCGGGCCGAGCTTGACCGCAACGGCCGATGACTGAGGCTCAAGGGTGGTGGCTCATCGTTGAGGTGGGCATCATCGCCCTCGTGTACGTGCTCACCTTCCTCATGGGCCGCATGCGTCCACGCCCGTGAGCACGTTGGACGGGTGCGAGGTACGTGACTACGTGGTGCCCGCCGTAGGGCTCACCTCGCTACGCATGAACAACGAAGCGGCGAACGCCGAGCACGTGCGCCGTGGTGAGCCCGAGCAGGTGGCACCCTCGGGCGAGCTACTCGGTGACGCCATCGCATGGGTCAACACGTGCGGCGGTGTGGTGGTGGTGCCCGGTGCCGAAGCCCGGACGTGACCGAGCACCGTGGCGTACCGCCGCCTACCTCGCGGCAGTGCGTGCGCTCAAGGCCAACCCTGACACGCCGTGCGTGTGGTGCGGTGCGATAGCAACCACCATCGACCACGCCATACCCGTTGCCCTCGGTGGTGGAGATGGTGACCTCGTGCCCTCGTGTTGGCCATGCAACGCGAAGCGAGGTAGCAAGCTAGGCCACGCCATCAAGCGGGCACGGCGGGCGGCGGCGGTAGGTGCAAGCGCAACGATCGCGAATGCCTCGGTAGTTGCAAGTGGTACGGTCGCGCCGAGCATGTCTCACAAATCGCGACTGAACGGTCGCGGATTCTTAGACACGAACACACAGGACCCCCCTGCCTTCCGGCAAACTCTCCCCGGGACCGACCCTCCCCCGAGCCGCGTGTGGTGACGCCCGCCCGCTAGTTGCACTTGCAACGGTGCGCCGGTAGTTGCACGTGCACCGATCGCTCGGGCGTGGTTGCATGTGCAACGATGCCGCCCGAGCCCGCCCGCCGCCGAGCTAAGCCGAGCCAAGCTCCACGCCGCCGAGCTTGCCCGCCGCGTGCCGCCACCGCCCGCACGAAGCGGCGCACCCTCGGGCCCGAGGTTACGAAGCTCGCCCTCGCTCAAGGGTGGGCCCTCATGCCGTGGCAACGCCGGGTGTTGGACACCGCACTAGAACGGCGCCCGGACGGCACGCCCGCCTACCGCACGGTGGTGGTCACGGTGCCACGGCAGAACGGCAAGACCACACTCTTGTGGTCGCTCATGTTGTGGTGGTCGCTCAACACGCGGGACAACATCATCATCGGCACCGCTCAGACCGGCATCGAAGCCATGGACAAGTGGCGCGAGTACGTGAACGTGGTTCAGCACGGGCCGTACGCCAACCACGTGGCCGAGGTGCGCTACGCGAACGGAAGCGAAACGATCACGTGGGATACGGGCACCTCGCACCGCGTGCGGGCGCCGAGCCCACGAGCGGGCCACGGTGTCACGCTTGACCTCGGCGTGATCGATGAGGCTTGGGCCCTTCGCGACGAAGCCGTCATACAGTCGATGCGCCCGGCAATGGCCACCCGCCCGAAGGGGCAACTGTGGATCGTGAGCACGGCGGGCACGTTGGACAGCGTGCTACTTCGGCGCCACGTGGAGCTAGGACGGCGCGCCGTGAACGATGGGCTCACCGAAGGGCTCGCCTACTTCGAATGGTCGGCGGGCGATGAGGGTGACGCCGCCGCCGAGGCCACGTGGTGGGATGCCATGCCCGCCATGGGCCACACGATCACGCCCGAGGTGGTCGCCCTTGACCGCGAGTCGATGACGCCGGGCGAGTTTGAGCGGGCGTACTTGAATCGGTGGACCGACACGAGCGAAGCCGCGATACCGCCGCACTTGTGGGCCGCGGTGCTCCACGATGACGCCGCGCCGGGCGTACCCGTGTGGCTCGGCGTGGACATGACGCCCGAGCGTGATGCCGCCGCCATCGTGGCCGCGGGATGGTGGGGCGAGCGGGTGGCGTGCGAGGTGATCGACCACCGCGCCGGTACCGAGTGGTTGGCCGAGCGGGTGAACGAAGTGTGTGCACGCCATCACGTGGCGGGCGTGGTGCTTGACGCCACCGGGCCCGCCGCCGCCATGGTGGGCGACCTCAAAGAGACGCCCGTGCTCTACACGTACCGCAACATGCAACACGCGAGCGCTCAACTGTTCGACGCCATCAACTACGGCGCCATCGGCGTGCGCCCTCACGCCGGGCTCGGCTCGGCGGTGCGTGGCGCCGCGAAGCTCGGGCAAGGCGACTTGTGGCGGTGGGGCCGCAAGCGCTCGGCCGCCGACGTGAGCCCGCTCGTGGCCATGACGGTGGCGTACTCGCAATGCCGGGCCAACCGCGGCGGCTCGCTTCGGGTCTGGTAGGCGGGCACGGTGCCCGGGTGATCTCACCCTCACGAGGCTCGTGGGATGCCCGAGCACCGCGCCCGTGGGCACCGTAGCGGGCCCTCAGTGGCGTTCTAAGCCACGCAAGCGGCTTCCGGGTGTCATCACACCGGGCATTCGACCAGGGCAAACGTAGGCCCGACCAGGCCCGACGTTATCCACAACCTGTGGATAACGGGCCCGGGCGCACCGCGGTGGCGAGCGGCCGGAGGGACTACCCGTGTGGACACGAGGCACCCGGACCGTGGCCGAGGGTAGTTGCATGTGCAACGATGTGGGTGTGGTGGCCCGCCGAAGCATGTTCCGTTCAGCCCGGCAACCATCGCCCACGCCCGTACGAGGTGGCGCCATCGGTGGGAACGGTGGCGGGCTCGGTACCGCCACCGTTGATGGTTCGGGCCGCATGTTGTGGGCGGGTGGCAACACGTGGCCCGTGAGCGGCGAGGGCGCGCCCGTGGTGGCCACGCCCGCCACCACGCTCGGGCTTCCGGCCGCATGGCGCGCGGCCAACTTGATCGCGGGCACCGTGTGCCAGCTTCCGCTACTTGACCGGCAAGACGACGGCGGTGTGTGGCCCACTCGCCCGATCCTTGACGATCCGTGGCCCGTGATGGGCCGCGCCGAGTGGCTCACCTACCAGACACACGCCGCCATCATCCTCGGTGACGCCATCGCCCTACCGGCCGACTTCGATACCGATGGGCTCGCCCGGCAACTCGTGCCCATTGATCCGCGGTGGGTGAACGTGCGCCTTGATGACGCCACGGGCGCGGTGCTCTATGACATCTTCACCACCGAGGGAGTCACCACCCTCGGGCGTTCGGACGTGTGGCACGCGAAGGGCTTAGTGCTCACGAGCGACGGGTTGCGCGGCATCGGCGTGGTGTCTGCCATGCGTGGCGCGCTTGAGGGCGCCTTGCAACTCCAACGGTACGGGCTGAACGTGTACGCCGCGGGCGTGCCCTCGGGCATCGTGAAGGTTCATCTTCGCGAGGTGGCGCAAGATCAAGCGAGCAACATCAAGGCAGACTGGCTTACCGCCTTCCGCGACCGCACGCCCGCCGTGCTGAGTGAGTTGATGGACTTCACGCCGATCGCGTGGAGCCCGGAAGACGCGCAGTTTCTTGAGTCACGCCGCATGAGCGTGGCCGATGTGGCGTTCATGTTCAATCTTGATCCGACCGACCTAGACACCTCGCTCGGTAGCTCGCTCACCTACGCCAACCGCGAGCAACGGGCGTACGAGCGACTGCTAACCAGCATCGGCCCGCTACTCGTGCGGCTTGAGCAGGCCTACCGCTTCGTGCTTCCTCGGCAACACCGCGCGCAGTTCGACCGCTCGGTGGTGTTGTGGTCGGACGCGCAGACGCGCGCCGTGGTCGAACAGACTGAGCTAGCAAACGGCGCCATCACGCTCAACGAAGTGCGCCGGGCCAACGGGCGCGAGGCCTACGGCAAGTGGGCCGATGAGCCGTTCGGCAAGCCACCGAGCGCAACGCCGCCACCGCCGCCGCTTGTGACGCCGCCGCCCGATCCCTCGCTACCGCCGTTGCCCGCCGCCTAGGAGGTGTGCCGCCCATGCCCATCGAACACGTGCGCTCCCTCGTGGTGAGCGACATGGAGATAACCGGCCGCACCCTTGAGGGCCAAGCGTTGCGATGGGACACGCTCTATCGCGTGAGCGATGACGGGCGCCGCTTCTATCAAGAGGGCTTCCGCCGTGGCGCCTTCGGTGACGCCATCGCCCGCCGCTCGTGGTTCGAGCTACGGCCCGAGCACGCCGATGACCGCATCGGCGCCGTTGCGTTCCACGAGGGCGCCGATGGGCTCGTGTTCTCAGCCACCATGGAGCCGGGCGACCGCGGTGACGATGAGTTAGAGCTAGTGCGCTCGGGCCGTCGCTCGGGCGTGAGCATTCGCTATACCGCGCTGGCCAACGAACGCGGGCGGGCGGCACCGCCGTGGTGGCGTACGAAGGTCGATCTACGCGAGTTGAGCTTGACGGCGCGCCCTCAGTACGGGCCCGATGCCAAGGTCTTGGCCATGCGCTCGCACGCCCTTGAGCGTGATGCCGACGTGGCCGCGCTGCTTGACTGGACACCGCCCACGGTGTAACCATCTCGCTCGGGTAGTTGCATGTGCAACGGCCCGGGTGCGTGGTGGGTGAGCAAGGGCCGCGCGGGCAACACGTCCGACTTCCGTTCACCCGAGGTGCTCGCCATGCCTGGTTTGCTCGACCGACTCAGCGCGCAATACACCGCCGCGCAAGACCGCTACCGCTCGCTTGAGAACCTCGTCACCGAGGCCGACCGCGATCCCACCGAGGTGGAAACGGGCGAGCTTGCCACGCTCACCGAAACGATGCGCTCGCTCCAGCCACGCATCGAAGAGGCCGCGGACATGGAGCGGCGGCTTGCCAGCACGAACACCGTGATCGGCTCGGTGCCCTCGGGCCCGGCGCCCGCCCGCCGTGATGGCCCGGCGCCACACGCATCGCGACAGCCCGCCGAGGCCTTCCGTTCGTGGGGCGAGTACGCACACGCTCAGGCCATGGGCCAGGTGGACACCGAAGCCCGCGAGGCCATCGATGATGCCGCCTTGAGCTACATGGTGGAGCACGCCCGGGCCCTCGTGGACGTGACCACCGCCGACGTGCCCGGCATCGTGCCGCCTATTTGGATTCGCACCATCGCGGACACCATCTCGGCCGCTCAACCCTTCGTGCAAGCGTTCTCACAGATGCCGCTTCCCGATGTGGGCATGACACTCACGTACCCGAAGCTCGCCACCCGCCCGCTCGTGGGCAAGCAGACCGCTGAGAAAACCGAGGTGCCCTCACGCAAGACCACCATCACGAGCGCGACCGCGAACGTGGTGACCTACGGCGGCGGCGAAGACGTGAGCGTGCAAGTGCTACAGCGCACCGACCCCGCCTACCTCGGGCTCATGCTTGAGTTGTACGCCGAGGCCATGGCCATCGTGACCAACACGGACGCCATCAACGGCGCCCTCGGTGCGTTCGGTGCCGCCATCGGCATCGGCACCGATGCGAGCACGTGGAACGATGCGCTCGCGCAAGTGGTGGCCGACATTCTCAAGACCTCGCGCATCATGCCCGACACCTTCGTGATGGGTACCGACATGTGGGCCGCGTTCGCGGGTGCGAGCGATGCCGATGGCCGACCGCTGTTCCCTGACGCGTCGCCCATGAATCCGATGGGCCGTACGTCGTTCTCAAGCACCACGGGCGACGTGCGCGGGTTCTCATTCGTGGTCGATCCGATGATGCCCGCCGATACCGGCATCATCGGCGCACAGTCCGCGTTCACAAGCCTGCTCGGGCCCGTGCAAACACTGAGCGCTGACAACGTGGCCAAGCTCGGCCGCGATTACGCGGTCTTCCGGTTTGCCGCGTTCATCCAACGTCGGCCCGACGCCGCCGCGGTGGTGTCACTCACCGCGCCGTTGCCGTAGGCCATGACGATCACCGCCGCCGAGCTTCGCGAGTGGTCACAGATCACCGCCACCGACCCCGCCACCACGAGCGGGCTTGATGAAGCGGTGGCGAGCGCGAATGCCATGATCGTGCGGCGGTGCATCACCCTTCCCGAGCCGTGGCCCGCCGAGGTGCACACCGCCGCGCTCATCGAAGCGGCGCGCACGTTCAAGCGGCGCGGCTCGCCCGAGGGCGTTGCCGGGCTCGGCGGTGACTTCGGCATCGTGCGGGTGACGTCGTTTGATCCGACCATCGAAGCGAACCTAAGCCCGTGGCTCAAGGTGGCCTTCGCGTGATCGACCTCGGCGCATGCCGTACGGCCCTCGCCACCGCGTTGCGCTCGGCCGAGTTGAACGTGAGCGACGGTGGTGACCTCGTGCCCAACGGTGCGAGCATCGGCCCGTTCGTGTGCTCGTATCACCGCACCATCGGCGGTAGCGATCACGTAGGGCTCACCGTTGCCGGGTGCGAGGTGCGGGTGGTGACCGACCGCGCCGACGAAGCGAGCGCGTACGGGCGACTTGATGCCGCCATGACGCACCTACCGCCGATCATCGAAACGGCGCCGGGCCCGTGGCATGCGCTCGTAGTGCAATCGGCCCGACCCGATTCACCGTTGCAAGTGGGCGAGGCTTCGTACGCGTCGCTCGCCCTCATCATCGAACTACACGTGTAGGAGGAAGCGAAGCCATGGCCGAGCCCACCGTCATCATCATCACGAACGCCATGCTTCTACTCGGTGACACCGCCGCCGATGTAGACCCCACCACGCCGTTGGGCGAGGCCTTCGAATGCGCCACCACAAGCGCGGCCATCAACGCCACGCCCAACCTGCAAACGGTGCCCGCTACTTTCTGTGCGCCCGCGAGCCAGGCACCCGCCGCTACCGGCTTCGAGCTTGCCATCTCGTGGCTTCAAGATTGGACGGCGCCGGGCGGCGGCTTGAGCATGTACGCGTACGAAAACGACACGCTGCTCAAGTATTTCGCGCTCACCCTTGATCCCACTCAGCCACCGCTTGCCACGGGCACCGTGCGGATCGTGGCGGGCGCGTACGGCGGTGATGCGGGCGTGCCGCTCGTGACCACGGCAACGTGGCCATTGCCCACGAAGCCGACCATCACCGTGCCGCCCGCATCGGTGACCGCCGCCGCCGCCGCGCCCGAGCCCGAGGCCGAGCGCGCCGACGCCCTCGCTTCGGCCTAGGCCGCGTGAGCACCCGTGGCAAACGACGTAGGCCTACCAGCGCTCAACGCCCGTCTCAGCGCAATAGAGAACCTTCTAGCGGGCGATATGACGCCCGCGGGCCACGCGGTGGGCAAGGGCGCCCGGACCGAGGCAAACGCGGTAGCCCGAGACGTGACCGGCGGTGACATGGTGCTCTCACGCATGGGCCGCAAGGGCGCGCGGCTCGGCATGCGATATGACTTGGCCGACCAGGGACGACGGGTAACCATCAAGCTCGCACCCGCGGGCCCGTGGGTGCTCACCGAGTCGGGCGCGAAGCCACACACCATCAAGCCTCGCGCCGGGCGCGCTCGTGGGCTCGGCTCGGGTTGGGGCATCGACGCCGCCGTGTGGGCTTCCTCGTACAACCACCCGACGCGCAAGCCGTTTACGCACCCGGGCACGAAGGGCTCGCAAGCTCGGCGCACGATCACGCGCACCTTCGCCCGCACCCGTGAACGGGCGACGCGCGACTTTCACGAGGCCTACATTCGCGGGCTTGCCCGAGTGATGGCGTAATGGCCGACTTCACCGACCGCATCAAACTGGTCTTCGAAGCTGTCACGTCAGACGCCACCTCGGGCGTGGGCAAGCTCAAGAGCGGCGTAGGCGAGGCCGAAGGTAGCTTCGGGAAGCTCAAGGCGGCGGCGGGTGGCGCGCTGGACATGATTACGTCGTCGCCCGCGGCCATGGCGGGCGTGGCGGTGGCGGTGGGCAAGGTCGCGCTAGACCTCGCTACCGGCTTCGAAGATGCCGCCTTGAGCGCGCAGAACTTCGCCACCGCGAGCGGCTTGAGCGTGGAGCAGGCTTCACGGTGGCAAGAGGTGGCGGGCGACCTCGGCGTGAGCACCGAAACCCTCGCGGGTGCCGTGAACAAGATGGACATTGCCGCGAGCAAGGGCGTGCTTGACAAGCTCGGCATCGGCGGCGATGACACGAACGCAAAGCTGCTCAACGCCTTCGCGCACCTCAACGGCATACAAGACGCGAGCGAGCGTGCGTCACAGGGCGCGCAAATCTTCGGCAAATCGTGGGCCACCCTCGCGCCGCTCGTGGCCGAGTCGGGCGACCTCGCCGCGAACCTCGCCGCGGTGAGTGATTCGAAGGTGATCGATGAGGGCGAAGTCCGCAAGGCGCAAGAGATGCGCGATGCCATGGACAAGCTCAGTGATGCCGTCGATGACGTGAAGCTCGCCGCGGGCGAAGCGCTCATCGGACCCATCACAGACATTGCCAACATTGTGGGCCACGTGACCGATGGCGTTAGCGGGCTCGCGGACGCCACGGGTGGGCTCGTGGACGTGGGCGGTGTGTTCAAGTCGCTCAACATCTTCGCGGGCTTGCCCGACGTGCTTGACGGGCTCTCGCGGGCAACGGACTTTAGTGCCGGGTGGCAAGAGCAACTCAAGGGCGTGGGCTCGGCCCTCACGAGCAACATACCCGTGGTCGGCGGGTGGGCCGATTCGTTGTTCGGTGCCGATGACGCGCAAGAGAAGGCGAAGGAGTCGGCCCAACGGGCGGCCAGCGCGGCGGCGGTGCACGCGCAAGCCATGAAAGATCAAGCGCAAGCGGCCGACGATGCCGCCGCCGCGCTGGACGGGTTGCTCACCGCCACGCTCGGCATGTTCAACTCAAACCTCGCCCTCGCTTCGGCATCGGACAAGACCGATGAAGCCATCGCGGCCTACGCCACAAGTGCCGCCGCCGCCGAGGCCGCATCGTGGGGCAACGCCGACGCGAACAAAGAGGCAGACAAGTCCATGCGCGGCGCCGAGTCGGCCGCGCTCGCACAAGCGGCGGCGGCGGCGAAGCTCCAAGAGGATCAAGCGAAGGCGAACGACGTCACGTGGAATGCGAACGACGCCGCGACCGCTCAAGCCAACTCGCTACGCACCGTCGCGGGCACGCTCGCGCCGGGCTCACCGCTTCGGCAACACCTGCTCGACTACGCCGACCAGATCGAAAAGGTGCCCACCTCGCATAGCACCACGTTTGATGCTGACACCTCATCGGCCGCGCAGAAAATCGATGCCCTCAGCATCAAGATTCACGGGCTCGCTACTGACCTCTTCGGCACGCTTCGGGCCATCAGTAGCGCGAGCACCACGAGCGTGGGCGGCTCGGCCGTCATCACGGCACCGAGCAGTGCCACGGGTGCGAGCACCACCCGCGCGCTCGCACCCGTGCCGACGTTGGCAACGCCCGTGGCGCGGGCGGCGGTGCCCTCGGGCGGCGGTGCGCCGATCATCAACCTAAGCGTGAGCGTGGCGCCGTTCACCAACCCCGCCGAGGTCGGCCGCGCCATCGCTGACTATCTCGACGCGTTCTACCGCCGTAGCGGTACACGGGCCCGGGCGGTGGCGTGATGCCGTGGCCACCCGTCATCCCACCCGCGGGCCGTCTCAACACCACGCCGCAACTGGACAACCACCCGAGCGACCACAACGCCATCTCACAAGCGCTCACCGACCTCGTGGCGCAACTCAACGCGGTGCCGTGGAACAACGCGGCACTCGTCAACTCATGGGTGGCGTTTTCCGCTGGCAACCCCGCGCTCCAGTATCGGAAGGTCGGCGACATGGTGCAACTGCGCGGACTGCTCAAGGGTGGCGCGAACGGCGCCACCATCACGACGTTGCCGACCGGGTACCGGCCACCACAACAGTTACTTGCTCCGTCGATCAGCGGTGATGGCGCCACGTGTCGGCTCACGTTTGAAACCTCGGGGATCATAACGGCGACGTTCTCCAGCCTCACGTACCTCGTGCTGCTCCACACGTTCTCGGTGACGCCATGAGCGATCAACCCGCCGTCACCGCGTGGCCACCGCCGTTGCCGCCGAACACGCGCACGAACGCCACCGCGATGCTGGACTTGCACGCTCAAGACCATAACCAAATCGTGGACGCCCTCACCGCGCTGCTCGCCACCGCCACGCCACAACTCGCGCTCACGGAGGTGGTAACCACTCAGTCCGCCATTCAGACCACCGCCGTGGACCTCACCGGGCTCACGATCACCTTCACGCTCGCCACGCAACGGCGCGTGCGCCTTGAGGGAAGCGTGTATTTCGTCAAGGCCGCGCCGGACACTTCCGCCGCCGTGTACCTACAGATCACGGACAACACGAACACCCAAAAGCAGGGTGGCGCATCCTGGCACGGCGCGCCCGGGCACATGCGGCTCACGATCGCGCGCATCCTCGTGCTCGCACCCGGTACGTACACGTTCAAGCTTCGCGGCTTCACGGGCGCGGGCTACGTGAACACGAATAGCAACGGCGCCGAGCCGAGCTATGTGCAAGCCATCGACCTCGGGCCCGCCTAGCCATGAGCACGCTTGAGTACGGTGGCACCACCTACGGCGGTGCGGTGTACGGCGACACGCACGGCGCGCCGGGCACGTGGGGCTACCAGACGTGGGGCTCAAACGTGTGGGGAGGTGTGCTACGCACGGCGCCGAGCTTCGGCGTAGAGGTGGAGCGCACGCCGGGCGAGTGGGTTGATGTGCTATGCGACGTGCGCGCCATCGACATACAACGCGGCCGAAGCGAGCAACTCGCGAGTTTCGCGGCGGGTACGGCAACGATCACGTTGGCCGATGCGAGCGACGACTACAACGCGTGGAATCCCGCGGGCATGTGGTCGCAAAACGGCGCCTTCCGCACGGACGTCGGCATACGCGTGAGTGTGGTGCTCGGTGTTGACCGCCATTACCTCTTCACGGGCACCACGGACGACGTGATCGACTCATGGCCGAACGCGGGCGCCGATGCGCTCACCGAGGTACACGCAACGGACGCGTTCAAGTCGCTCGCCCGGGCTCGGCCCGCGAAGCTCGGTGCCGCCGTGGGCGCGGGCGAGCTTCCGGGCGTGCGGGTGGGCCGCGTGCTTGACTCGGTGAGCTTCACGGGCCCGCGCAACCTTGAGCCCGGAAGCATCGCCCTACAAGGCACGGTGTTGGACGGCACCGCCATAGACCTTGCCGACGAAGCCCGCGAATGCGAGTGGGGCGGGCTCTACGTCGATGGTGACGGCACGGTGCGCTTCCGCGCTCGCGATGCCCTCGTGACCGATCCCCGCATGGCTCAAGTGCAATGGACGTTCGATGACGAAGACCGCTTCGGCCCGTGCTACTCAGACCTTCGGCTCATGGCGAGCGATGAGAAGGTCTACAACTACGCCGCCATCTCGCGGGTGGGCGGCACGCCGCAAGTGGCCACCATTGCCGACTCCCTCGGGTGGTACGGGCCACGCACCTACACGCGCACCCTTCCCATCAACGATGATGCGGGCGCCCTCACGCTCGCGCAAACCATCGTGGCGCAACACGCCTACAACGAACGGCGCATCGATGCGATCGTGTTGGACCCCGGGTGGCACGCCGAGCTATGGCCCGCGGCGGTGGGCGTACAACTGCTTGACCGGGTGCGCGTGATCCGCCGCACGGGCGTGGTGATCGATGCCGAGCTACTCGTACAGTCGATTCACCACGCCATCACGGGCGGCGGCAAGGATGACGGCACGCCGGGCACGTGGCAAGTCACGCTTGAGACAACGAACGCCCGCGCCGTGCGCGATGCCGGACAGTGGGACGTCTCCGGGTGGGACGTCGGAAAGTGGAGCGTGTAGCCATGCCGTGGATCGGTGACGTCGCGCCGTACGACACGATTCAATCGTTGTGGGGCAACACCATTCGCGATCACGTGGTGCAAGTGGTCGGTAGCAAGGCCGAGCGTGACGCCACCATCGCACCGAAAGAGGGCATGGTCGTTCACGTCACGGACACGCACATCACCTACGTGCGTGTCGGCTCGGCGTGGTGGGTGCTCGGCATGCCACCGCGAAGCCCGGGCACCATCCTCGGGTACGCCGCGCCGTTGTCTTCGGCGTGGTCAACGATGGCGCCCTCTTCGGGTGGGTTCTCATGGCGGCAAGCCATGGGCCATGGCACGCTGCTAGGAAGCGCGGGTTACATGGTGCCGCTCACGGGCGTGAACTACTGGATTGCGTTTGCGCTACCCGTTGCCGCCACCTTCGGTAGCCCGATGGGTACGGCTCGGGTCTACGTGGCGAGCAAGGGCACCATCTCGGGCGGGCACGCGGCGTGGATGGACAACGGCGGCACGGGTGGCGTGTCGCGCTTGATCGTGGGCACCGCGGGCCAAGACCTCGCGGCCACGGCGGTGGTCAACTGTCCCGCGGGCCAAGGCGCGGCCATCAATATCGACGTGGCAGTATCGTTCATGTGCGATCCCACCGCCGACGTGCCGTAGGAGGTACCGCCGTGGCCGATGAGTCGGGCGCCGATGATGGCGCCATCTTCGATGAGTGGGACCGCTTCACGCTTGACGAGGTGGTCATGGTGTTCGACCGACTAGAGCGGCTCTACCGGGCGTGGGTGCGCCTTCGTGGCGCCGAGGTGCCGCCCGCGCTCGTGGCCGAGGCCCGTGACCTCATCGACCATCGACTCAAGCTCACGCAACTCGCGTGGCTTCACGATGTGGCGGGCGTGTGATGGCCTACGTGTGGCTCACCGATCTAGACCAGGCCCTTGCCCACGGCGGTGTTGAGTACCTAGAAGTGCCGTTCTCACCCGCCGATCCCACGGGTGCCGCATCGTGGCGTACGCGCGGGCGCCCGGCATCAACGGGCGACTTCGCACCCGAGGGCGTGCTATGCCACCACACGGCATCGCCCGCGGGCACCGATGCCGCCACCGACATACGGGTGATCTTGGCAGGCAACGGCGACGCGCCCGGGCCCATCAGCCAGATTTATTGCGGGCGTGACGCGCAGTGCTACGTCATCGCCGCGGGCCGAGCGAACCACGGCGGCAAGGGACGCCGCCCGGGCATCGATACGGGCGGGTGCGCGGACATGAACGCGCTACTGCTCGGCATCGAAGTGGGAAACAACGGTGTGGGCGAGCGGTGGGGCGATGCCCTCACTGACCTCTACGCGTCCGTGGTGGCGGCACTGTGCGAGTGGTACGGGTGGCCCACGAGCTCGGTCTACCTTCACGCCACCACGGGCCCACCGAGCGGCGGGTGTAATAGCAAGATTGACCCCGCGGGCCCGTGGCAACGCGAGCCCGCGCTAGTGGGTTCCACGACGTGGAACCTAGACACATGGCGGGCGTTCGTTGACGAGCACCGCGGCGCCACGCCGATACCGCCCAACCCGCTACCCGGAGGTGACTTCGTGTTGACCATCTTTCAGTGCTCAGACGCATGGGCGGGCTTCCTCGGCTTCGCTTCGGGCGGTGTGGGGCAACTCGTGGAGTGGATCGACGGGCCCACCGCGGCGTACTACAAGTCGCTCGGCGCCGTGGAGCAGTCGATCACCGTGGCGCAATGCTCGGGCATGTCGCTCATGGGCGGGCTTCCTCAAGGCGACGGCGCGCACACGTGGACGGGCGCCGAGTTTCGCCGGGTGATCGTGTGAGGTGATTCAAGCCCTGTGGTCGGCGGGCGCCCTCGGCGCCGTGGCCGGGCTGTTCGTGCTCGGTGTGTTGTGGGAGCGGCACCGCCATAGCCCGCCGCCCACCATCTACCGCATCATCTTGAGCACGGAAGGGCCCGAGCACCCGCTACAAGGCCCTCTAAGCCACGAAACGGGCCCGGGTGGTGTGATGACACCCGAGGGCGACCAGGGCAAACGTGGCGGGCCACCCGAGCGCTCGGCCGATTAGGGCCCGGGCAAATCGCCCAAGGGTGGGCGTGACAACGGGTGAACCGCGGCGCGATGCTCACGACGAAGCGCTAGGGGCACCCGCCCGAGGGCCCGACTTGTGAGGTTGGATCAACACGCATCGGCTCGGGCGGGTGATGGTTCGGGCTCGGTGGCCTTCCGGTCACCTTGCCCGACCCCTAGTGGTGCGTGAAGCCTTGCGCGCCTTCGCGCGCACCGCAAGACCTCGGCACCGAGGGTGGGCCCGGGTAGGGCGTGCGCTCGCCCTCGGGTGTACGTGACCACAAGGCATCGCAACCACTCGGCGCCGTGTGTACCGAGGGCGCGCGCACGGGCTTGAGCATGGCACCTCGGGCCCGAGCGGTACACGTCCGGTACACGTTTGGTACGCGAAACGTGGGTGCCTATAGGCGCCTATAGGCACCCACGGAAACGACGAAGGCCCTGGTAGCGGGCCGATTTAGGGCTTCTACCAGGGCCTTCGCTAGAGCGTGTGTGGCATGTCGTGGATGCATGCGGCGGAAGCTCGCACGCACCCATGACCAGGGCTTATGCCGTGCGGTGCCGCTTGCGGTACACGCCGGGTACACGATTCGCTTCGGCGGTACACGCTTCGGCGGCTTCGGCCACGCTCGCCACAAGGTCAAGCGTGGGCCGATCGTGCTCGCCCTCGGCGTGGGCGTAGGTGCGGGTGAACGTCTCAAGCGTGTGCCCGAGCCACTTGGCCACGGTGGTGGCGGGCACGCCCGCGTTGTAGTGGCGTGAGCCGAACGCGTGGCGCATGTCGTGGGCCGTCCACCGGGCCGACACGCCCGCCCGTTGCGCCGCCGCCGTCCACACGTCATGCCATTGCTGCTCGGTGACGGGCTTGCCCGAGTGCTCAAGGCGCATCACCGTTCCCTCGGTGCCAAGCCCGTGGGTGGCCACGTGGGCGTTGATGGCGTCAAGCAGGGAGTCGCTCACGGGCACCGTGCGGCGGCTTCCGTGCTTCGGCTCATCGAAGCCGTACCCGTACTCGGCGCCGTTGCGCCCGGGCGTGGCGAGCTTGGCCGAGGGCGACCACTGCCACTCCACGCGGATGGCTCGCTTGAGGTACCACACGAAGTCGCCCTTGAGCCCGCACGCTTCACCGAGCCGAAGCCCGGCGCCGTACATCAGATCGACCGCGATGCGGTACACGGGCGGAAGCTCGGCCCGTACGGCGGCAATGTCGGCGGCGGTGAACACCTCGCTCACCACCTCGGCGGCGGCGGTGGTCTTCCGCACCCGCGGCATGCGGGCGAGGTACGGCGGGCGTGCCGTGTTGCGCGACATGCGCCGGGCGTTCACGGCGCCGTCAAGCACCATGGCCACCGTGCCCATCGTTTGCCGCACGGTGTTGGGTGCGAAGCCGTCCGCGAGCAACGTGGCCCGGAAGGCATCAAGGATGGCGGGCTCATCATCAAGCTCGCGAAGGTTCAACGCCCGCAACGCATCGGGCACCCGGGCAAGCTCGGTGCACCGCACCACGTACGTACGGCGCCGCGCCTTGAGCTTCGTGAGCTTGAGCCACCGATCAATCTCGGCGCCGAAGGTGGCGCCACGGGTGGCGGCGGGGATGCGCTCGGCAATGTCGCGCTCGGTAGCGATGCACCACGCCCGTGCCTTGCCCTCGGTGGGAAGGCCCGACTTCGAACGGTAGGCGCCGAGCTTGCCCGAGCCCGTGAGCTTGTGGGCATCCCACACGCGGGCCCGGTACTTCCCATCGTTGCGCGGGTCGGCTTCGATGATCCGGTCACGCGCCACGGCGGTGCGCCTTCGCTTCGGCGGCGGCTTCGGCTTCGGTGGCGCCGGGCATGCGCTCGCTCATCTCGGCAACGAACGCGTCACGCTCGGCCTTGACGCGCTCCACGTAGCGGGTAAGGGACTTGCGATCCCACTTGATGATGCGGGCAAGCTCGCCATAGGAGATGCCTTCCTCGTGAGCTTCGATGAGTAGCGAGTCACGGCGGTACATGGCCCGCTCGGTGTCGCGACAGGCCCGGGTGAGCCGTGCCCTCGTGTCGTGGGTTGCCATCGGTGCTACTTCCTCATGCCGGGCCCGTGCGGGCGGTGCGTGTTGATCCACCTACCAGGGTAGCACCGTGGGGCCGGTCATAGTGACCGGCTTGTGAACGAAATACCTTGTGCACGTTTGGGCAGCTAGGGGCACCCATAGGTGCCTATAGGTGCCCACGTTTGGCCGAAGGGGTTGACCTCGGCGGGCCGAGCGGGCAAGGGTGAGTGTGACTTTCCGCACGACACCCGCCGGGCCAAGACCCCGCCCGCTCGTGTCGCCCCGAGGTGTTGAGAGGAACCGACCCGATGGCTACCGCTAGACAAGCGCGGGCGCGCACCGATGAGCAGTGGTTGACCACCGAGCAGGTGGCCGAGCTAACGGGCTACGCGGCTAAGACCATCAGCAACATGCGCCACGAGAGTTACCCGGTAGAAGGCCCGCCGTGGCACCGTGGCCCGGGTGGGCGCCCGCTCTACAAGCGCGCCGAGGTGGTGGCGTGGATGCGGGCCAAGACCGCCGCCGTGGCGCCGAAGGGCAACGGCACGAAGCGCGCGAAGAAGCCCGCGAGATGATCCCCGCACCCGTCGCCCTCGTGGCGTTCATGGTCGCCCTCGTGTGTGGCCCGCTACAGCCCGCCACACGGGCCGTAGTCGGGCGCGAGGTGCAACCACCGCCGCCGACTGTCTACGTGCACGAGGGCGCATCGTGTGGCGAGTGGTGGCAACTAGCGGCCGAGGTGGGATGGCCCGAAGACCAGCTACCCACCGTCGATCGCGTGATGTGGTGCGAGTCACGGTGTGAGCCCACCGCGTACCACCGCGGCTCGGGTGCTTCCGGGCTCATGCAAGTGCTCGCTCGCTACTTCGCGCCGGGCGCCGATCCATTCGACCCCGCCACCAACCTCACGCGCGCCCTTGAGGTGTGGCGGGCTCAAGGGTGGCGGGCGTGGTCATGCTGGTAACGGTGGTGTTCACGTGGTCGGAAGTGCGCTTGAGCGCGGTGAAGGGCGTGGATCGCAACCTACGTGCGCTCTACAAGGGACGCCGCCGACTCTTCGGGCGCGACAGTGGATGGGACGAAAACATCATCGGCGCCCTCGGTGAAGATGCCGTAGCCAAGCACCTAGACCGCTACCCGAGCCGCGGGCCCGAGCTTGATTACGAGGGCGACGTAGGGCACGTGCAAGTGCGGGCCACCACGCACCCGCTCGGGCGGCTCATCGTGAAGCGTGAAGATGCGGACGGCGCCGCGTTCGTGCTCGCCCGGGTGACCGAGCCCGTGGTGGTGCTCGTGGGATGGCTCTACGGGCACGAGGCCAAGCGCGACCAGTGGTGGGAGCCCACCGCTCACTCGCCCGCCTACTTCGTGCCCGAGCACGCCCTTCGGCCCATGGATGGGCTACCGCCGACTCTGTGACACCCATGTAGTTGCATTGCGTACGAGAGGTGAGGGCCATGGCCGACGTGTGTTTCGACTGTACCGATGAGATGTGGGGCGAAGAGAACGCACCGCGCAATGACATGGTTCGCGACGGTGGCCCGGGCCATGTGATGGCCCTGTGCGAAGGGTGCGGGTATCACGCATTCAACGCCGAGGGCAAGCGCAAGTGTGGGCGCCCTCAAGCCGACTTCACCGATGATGCGATCGCGGTGACGCCCGGGTGGCCCTTGTGCTTCGTGTGCTTCCCTTCGGCCGATGAGGAAGGTTGATCGATGGGTGCGAGCTACTCCACGCTTGAGGAAGCGAACGCCGCGTGTGACGTGTTGAGGGACTTCGGCATCGTGGGCCACGTGGAGCGCGAACGGCCCGATGCCGAGGGCATCGAATGGTGTGAGGTGACCATCGTTGAGCTACCCGCGAAACTCATGGATACGGCGCGAGTTGTGGCAACGCCGCCGCGCCGTACCACGCACCCGGACACCACCGAGCTTGACGAACACGACTACGGCGCATCGACCATGTGGGATCGCGAGTGGGAGCGCGGCTATGGCGAGTGAGCTTGTGGAGTGGACACCCGCGCAGGTGGACACGTTGCGGAAGACCTACCTACGTGGCGTGCCCGATGCCGAGCTTCGTTTGTTCGCTGAGGTGTGCGGGCACCTCGGCCTGTCGCCCTTCCGTGACGAAATCACGATCGTGCCGCGCAAGGTTCGCGGTGAGACGGTGTGGCGCCATCAGCTACAAGTGCAAGGGCGCCGAGCGCTCGCGGCACGCACGGGCGAGCTTCGTGGCGTGCGGTGGGAGTGGTGCGGGCCACACGCGCCCGAGCCCACTAGCCCGCTCGTGTGGCAAGAGGTATGGCTAGAAGAGGAACCACCACACGCCGCCCGATGCATCGTGGAGCGCGAGCGGCAACTAACGGACGGCACGCTCACGCGCTGGCAAGTGGTCGGTACGTGGCCATGGCGCCGTACCCGCTCATTCTGGACACGCAACGCGAGCGGGCAAACGGTGGGCCCGTGGGCCGACATGCCCGATCACATGCTTGCGAAGGTGGCCGAGTCGAAGGCCCTTCGGGCGTGCTTCCCCGAAGTCATCACGCCCGAGCTCGCGGGCGAGTGGGACGACGTAGACCTAGAGTCGCCCTCGGGCGAAGCGGCGGCGGCGGAAGTAGGTACCTCACCCTCACCGCCGCCGCCGTTGCCCGAGCGCATGACGCCCGAGCAGGCCGAAGCGATCGGCCCGTTGCTCAGTGCGCTCGGTGTGAATGACCGGGCCGAGGTGCGCCGGTACGTCACCGCCATTCTTGGCCGCGAGGTGACCGACACGCGCACGATTACCGCCGCCGAGGCCGACCGCATCATCGACCAGGCCCGAGCCGATGCCGAAGCGTTCCACGGGCCCGAGCCCGAAGAGGTGCCCGAGCCCGAGCCCGAGGCACCCGTAGAAGGCCCGCATGAGCCCGTGTAAGTGGTGCGGGCACGATCACCGCACGCGGGCCGATGCCGAGGCTTGTGACGCCATCCACGGGCGCATGCGGGCGTACCCACCGGGCGGGCCCGAAGTGGTGTGCACCTTGTGCGGGTGGGAAGCCGACTACGCCGACATGCTTGACCACTTCCGCTACATGCACCGCGGCGAGCGCTGCTCCACGGGCGTGCTCGTGCGCCCGATTCGAACCATCAACACGAAGGGCGAGCTATGACCTTCTATCTCGTGCTCACGCGCGGCGGGTGCCGTGTGGTGAAACGACGCCCACCGCCGACGCCGGGCGAGTGGGTAGTGCAACTCACCGTGACCTACCCGCCGCCGCTACCCGTGCCCACGTTGGCCATCGACCTACCGGCCGAGCTTGTGCTTGAGCGTGTTGAGGCCGACGTGAGCCCGGGCCCGCCCGTGGGAGCGAACGCCGATGAGTAGCGAAGTCACGGCGCAAGACCTCACCATCGCTCACTCCTACCTCGTGGTGCCGCGGGCGCGCCGTGAGGGCTTCGAACGCCGGGCCACCGCCGAAGATGGCGAAGCGTGGACGCGCGACGGTGGCGTCACTGTCATGTGGTCGATCGCGACCGAGGCCGATGGGCGCCCGTGGTTGCACGCGTCGCTCGCTCGGCGCAACACGCTTCCGACCTACGCCGACATGCAACGCTTGCACAACGTGTTCGTTGGGGACAATCGCTACGCGTACGAGGTGCGGGCGCCGCGCTCGGTGCATGTGAACATTCACGAGCACGCGTTGCACATGTGGGCCGTCATGGATGGCGGGCCCGAGCCGTTGCCCGACTTCACTCGCGGGACGCGTTCGTTGTGATCGAAGGCAAGCGGTGGCGGTGCGATGCGAGCGGGTGCACGTACACGGGCCCGCTCACGCAATCCCACGTGCGCGAGCTATGCCACGGCTTCACGAAGTCGCGCACGGGCGGCGGCACGAACGCGGTGATTGCGCCGAGGTACACGGGCAAGACCTACTGCCTTCCGTGCTTCGGGCGCATGGAGCAAGGCGAGCAACTCGGCATGTTCGATGCCTAACCGCAACTACGCGAAGGGCTCGGCCGATGAGCGGGCGGTACGGCGCCACGCCGAGTCGGTGGGATGCGAGGTGGTGCGGGCGGCGGGCTCGCACGGCACCGACCTCGTAGTGATCGACCGCGGCCGCGTGTACGCCGTAGACGTGAAGCGCAACGCGTGGGCGAGCCCGGCATCCCGCGCCGAGATGGCCCGAGCGTGGCGCGGGAAGGGTGCGCCGTGGCTCGTGATGGTGCGCGCCGGGCCCGGGCACGCCCGCACCTTCACGTATCGACGGGTGAAGCTCGGCGGGCGGATGGGCGAGCCCGTTGACCAGGCACCATGGCTCTAGACCCTGTGAATAACGTTGTCCACAGCGGTGGATAACTAAGAAATCTCACTGCCCATAGGCGCCCATAGGCACCCATAGGCAACGCCCGACTATGCACACCATTGACAGAGCAGGTAGGGGCATATGAACTACCGTCAAAATCTCCACCTCGCCCGCGGCTTCCACGTGAGCCGTGCGCCTACCGGCGCCCGGGCCGAGCCCGAAGCGTTGCCGTCAACCCGTAGGCCGAAGGCCGAAGGGGCGACAGTTCAGTCAAGGCGGGCAACGTGACCGGGCGGGCCGACCGCGAGGCCCTCGTGATGCCTTGCCCTCGGTGCCATGCCGCGCCGGGTGAACCATGCGCCGGGCTTGATGACGGCGCGCACACCGCCCGGGTAGCCGCGTATCAATGGGCCGCGCGTGAAGGTCATCTTGACCGACCCGAGCACGAGCGCGCCGCCGTGGCCAGGATCATCGCGAGCGTGCGTGAGGGATTCGCGGCACGTGGTCGGAAGTGTGGTAACGATGCGCCCGTACGTGACCACATAGAGCGAAAGGGGCCCGCATGCCCGCTACCGCTTCCGCACCCGCCCGCCGAGGGAAGGCCCGAGGCCGAGCCGCATCGGACTTGCGAATCGTGAGCACCGATGGCAAGACCACAACGAAGCTCAAGCCCGCCACCGATGAGAACGCCCGCAAGTACGCACCGTGCCGCGTGCTCGGCCACGCGTGGCGCCACGTAGGCCGCGCCGATGGTGAGGGCGATGCCACGCCTTCGGGTGCATACGGCTCTATCGGGTGGGTGTCCACATGCTCAGAATGCGGCATGCGCCGGGTGCGATGGTTCGCGCGTTCGGGCATGGTTGCCGCGCCACCTTCGTACCGCCCGCCCGAGGGCTACTCACGGCACGGTGATGACAGGCTCACCATGCAACAGTGGCGCCGTACGTGGGTGAACGTGCTCGGGTTGGACAAGTGACGACGCACCGCTACCCGATCGTGGTCACGGTGCGCTCGGCCACCGAAGGCGGGCGCGCCGATGCTGAGGCCTTGAGCGATGCCGTGTACGAGGCCCTCGTTGACGCCATCGAAGACATAACCATCGACGGCATCGCTGACCACGCCACGAAGGATGATGAGGTGGAATGGACCGCTGAGGTTACGGGCGTGTCGCTCGGTGATGGCGAGTGACTGAGCGACTTGTAGTGATCGGCCGCGATGGCGTGCTACGGCTCTACGCCATCAACGGCTCGGGCCCGATCGAAGTGGGCACGCTCACCACCGGGCCCATCGATGACGAGACGGCCGCGCTCGTGGGTTGCGCCTTCGCTGACTTGCGCGCGGCGGTGACCATGGATCGGCCCGTTGTCTCTTCGAAGCCTTCGGGCATTCGCGCGACCATGCCGAGCGCGTCTGCGCGACCGCTGGCGCGACCATTGCCGAGCGGGCCACGTACGGGCGGGCTACGGCTTCCGGGTGTGCGTGGTGCCGCGCCCGACCCTGGCTCACTCAACGGGCGCATACGGGCGTACCTCACCGAGCACGGGCCCTCAACGGTGGTGGACATGCTCGGGCCCGTGCGCGCCGAAGCCACCGAAACGAAGTCGGCACGGCAACGCGTGAGCACGGCACTGGCCCAAATGCTCGCCACGGGCACGGTGATGAGACAGGGCGCCGGGCGTAACTCGGTGTGGATGATGGCGCCGTGACCGACTTCGGCACCACTTCGTTGCCACCCTTCACGGCGCATGAGCTTGAGGTGCTCGCAACGGCCGTCATGCACGCCCTCACGGTGGTGGAGGGCGTGAGCCCGCAAGCGCTGACACGCGAACAGTCGCGCGTGTTGGCCGAGCGGCGGGCCACGCTCATACACCTCGCCACCGTCATCACTCAAACGCGCTTCGGCATAGAGCCCGCGGCGTCACAATGGCCGAGGCTTCTACGTGGCGACCGCTCCACGTAGGCCGCGCACGAAGCCCACGCCCGGGCGCGACGTGCGCGACGGTGGGCCCGATCACATGGACTTCACCGAGCTAGTTGACGCCATCACGGCATGGCGCGATGCCGCCGATCATGCCAACGGCGCCCGCTCACGTGAGGAAGAGGCCCGCGTTCGGCTCGTGGCCGCGCTCAAGCGTGTTGGCATTGTGGGCTTCGTACTGTGAGCACCATGGATGACGCCCTCCTAGACATGGTGGCGCACACGATCCACCGCATTGACCACGAGCC
>Ga0068856_100001763_pt1 | contig 22647 bp, 23 predicted proteins | sample KBSCornC62_FD_66595 | JGI IMG/M metagenome (GOLD analysis project Ga0068856, IMG submission 66595) | Corn rhizosphere microbial communities from Kellogg Biological Station, Michigan, USA - KBS Corn C6-2 | ecosystem: Host-associated > Plants > Roots > Rhizosphere > Soil ... | reverse complement strand
ACTCTGGAAAATCCCGAGCCACGTTACACACTGGAGATGTACCCAGTCCTGATCGTTTTTGCCGCCGCGGCATTGGCATGGCGGCGTCCGCAATCTGCAGGAGTCTGAGATCAGACCAGCGGGGTTTCGCTCATCAGGGGCGAATCGCTCATGCGGAACCGCGTGCGAACGTGCTCCGAAAGCAGTTCAATCGCATGCCGATTGGCGATCGGATCACTCTGAGCCAGGTATCTCATGGCCTCGACCAATAGGCGCTGCCCATCCACATAGCGGGGATCCGAGGTGCGTTCACGTTCTTTCTTTCGAGTTACATCCGGCGGGACGGGAATCGTAAAAACCTTGGCCATGACACTCCGTAAGAGAGCGAGATATTAGACGGAAGTTGGATGACGCTTTTCGAGTATAGCGCTGCACTGGCTTTTCCGCAGCTAGAAAATCATTGGTCGACATTAGCAGTTCTGCTTATGTTTCAATGATTTACAGTCTTTGTGGGCCCCGATGATTTAATCTTGAAGGCACTGTCAGGGACCTTATCATTCAAACGGATGTTCGAATAATCCGCCATCCGGTAGTCGCCGCCTGTCTGCAGCAACTTCTGGCGTAACGAGACGCCGCGCTGCGGGTCGATCCACAGATCAATTTGCGGGAAAGTTTTCTTGATCTTATCTGATAGGGGCGTGAGTTCCAGCTTCGCGGTCTGCACATTGCCGATCTTTTCATCGCCGAGGTACTTGATATCGAACGACTTGCGCAGGTCCTGGCCGCTGCTGCCGAAGCCAAGCACCAGGAATGTTTCCGCCTCGTCCTTATGCGCGCTGGTGTCATAAACGTCCAGAATCTTGGTCTTCGGCTGGAAAACCTGGACCTTTCCTCCGGAGAAGATGATCTGCCGGTCATCCGGCGGCTGGATGATCGCGGCCATGTCGATCTCATTTCCTTGGCGCCTGAAGTAGATCCGTCCTTTGTCCGGCGCCTCATTGTCCCCAATGACTGCGTTGTACGGAGTCCAAGTGAAGTCGGCCTGCGCGGAATGGAACTTGGCTGCATTCTCGTCCATGCTGTGCAGCACCTGGTCGAGTGAACCAGTCTTCGAATTCCCGTCTTTTGCAGCCGGTTGTGCTTTTGTGGTTTCCTGGCTTGCGGCCGCGATTTGTGCTTGCGCGGCAAAGGACATCGCCAGCGCGAAAGCACCGATCCAAATCCGGCTGATCGTTATTTTCGGATTCATTAGCGGGTCACCCAGACCTTGTACGACAGCACTTTGCCCTTCTTGTCTTTAACAGCCTCGTACTTTGAGATGCTGATTTCCCCGGAAATAGGCTCGATGATTTTAGTCAGTTGGGCTTGCACGGCAGCCTCGTTCCCCGGTTGAACTGCCTTGCTGCTCACTTCGTACACCAAGCTGCCGTCTGCATCGCCGTATACGACGACACCCGTTGGGTGTGGGTTGCGTTCAACGGGCGTATCGTTGAAGTGGATAAACCTCGGAGAGAAGAACACGAAGAGTAGGATCAGCGTGACCATCACGTCGTACTGAATCGTCCCCCGCTCATGCGACCAGAGGATGAAGCTGCGGATGGTGTGCCATACTCCGCGCACAGGTGGCGCTGGAATGGTCGCGGTTTTGTTCAGTTCTGCAGAATCTGCTTTGATTTCAGGGTCCCCCGGCTCACGCCTGAATCAAACGGTGTGCGCGTGACGCCTCAGTGCTCTCTTCTTAACAGTGTAGATCGTTTGCCGCCGGATCTTCTAATTTGGTAATCGGGTAATTTGCTGATTGAAAACACGTAGAGACTGCGTGATGCCGGTGCGTTCGCGTTCAAAATTACCAAATTTCCCAATTACAAAATTACACAATTTGCCTACATGCTCCTCGGTAAAATGCGGTCGGTCCCCATGTACGGCCGCAGCACCTCGGGAACGACAATGCTGCCGTCCGCCTGCTGGTAATTCTCCAGAATCGCCAGCCATGTGCGCCCCACCGCCAGTCCGCTGCCGTTCAACGTATGCACGAAACTAGACTTTTTCTTATCCTCTTGCCGGTAACGGATGTTTGCTCGTCTCGCCTGGAACGACTCGAAATTGGAGCACGATGAAATCTCGCGGAACAACTGCTGTCCCGGCAGCCAGACTTCCAAATCGTACGTTTTCGCCGAAGAAAAGCTCATATCGCTCGTACATAAGACCACAACCCGGTAGTGCAACCCGAGTTTCTGCAGGATCTCTTCGGCATCGTGCGTCAGCTTTTCCAGTTGCTCGTACGACTCTTCCGGCCGCGAAAACTTTACCAGCTCAACCTTCTGAAACTGATGCTGCCGGATAATCCCCCGCACATCTTTTCCGTAGGACCCCGCCTCGCTGCGAAAGCACGGCGTGTATGCCGTCAAGGAAATCGGCAGCTTGGCATTATCCAGAACTTCGTCGCGATACAAATTCGTGACCGGGACCTCGGCCGTGGGAATGAGCCACAGATCTCTGTCTCCATGTGGCACCCGGAAGAGGTCGGCGGCGAATTTGGGTAGTTGTCCCGTTCCATACATCGAATCGGAATTCACCATGTATGGCGGCAGCACCTCGGTATAGCCGTGCTCCTTTGTGTGCACGTCGAGCATGAAGTTGGCCAGCGCACGCTCCAGCTTTGCCCCTTGGTCCCAGTAGACAGCGAATCGGGCACCCGTGACCTTCACCGCGCGTTGCAAATCCAAAACTCTAAGCTGCTCGCCTAATTCCCAGTGCGGTTTCGGCGTGAAATCGAATTTGGGAGGCGCGCCCCAACGCCGGACTTCTACATTGTCCTCTGCCGACTTGCCGACTGGCACCGACTCGTGCGGAACATTCGGAATGCTTACCAATACTTCACTCATGCTGGTGTCGTATTCCTGCGACGCCTTCTCCAGTTCCTGGATCTGCACGCGCATCTCTTTTGCATCGGCGATTAACTGGCTGGCATCCTGACCTGCCTTCTGCATCTTGGGAATTTCAGCCGACAGCCGGTTTCGCTCCGCGCGCACAGTTTCCGCCGACTGAATCGCCTGCCGCCGCTGGGCATCGATCGTGCGGAAATCTTTCAGCACCGCGTCCGGGTTCATGCCGCGATTGCGCAGCATCTCTTCGATTTTCGGGATATTGTCGCGAACGAAGTTCAGATCGAGCATGGAATGTACTTAATCTAAAGGAATTGTTCGGCGTTTGCACGGGAGAGACGAGGCCGGGCTCAGAGATCGCGGCGCCAGGTCCTTGCTGACCACTGGTCACTAGCCACTTGCCACTTGCTTACCGGAACCACAACGACCACACCACGTCCACCAGCGTATGCGTCAGAACAGACGCAAAGATCTGTCGCTGCGCTCGCCACGCTCTCCCGTAGAAGATTCCTGCGATAGACGCAAGCACTACATACCGCCAATTGAATGTCGACCCATGGTTGAAGTGGGAAAGCCCGAATAGGACAGAAGCGATAAACAGAGCGCCCGTCCGCCCAACCTGGGTCTCCAGCAGGTTTTGAAGGATTCCCCGGAAGAACAGTTCTTCCGCAAGCGCAATCAGCAAGAACGTGACTAGAATCGCTCCCACCGCTGCGCCTGCTGGCGGAAGTACTCCATGAAAATGGATGAACCCCGTCGCTTCACCTATGACCACGGCGAAGGGAAAGAAGAAAAGCCATTCCCTGATGCCGGTCCAAGCTGTGGCGCGAGTTGGAATCAGGGAGTAGCCCATCCCGTCCAGAGGTCGCGCAACCAGGAAGCAATAAAGAGCCACGTCCGCCAAAAACAGCTTGGGGAACATTGGAGACATGGCACCTGGCCAGGCGGGCTGAAACCAGCGCAGGAAATAAGCCGCAGCGATAATCGCTAGGCCGGCTGCGTCGCGCCATGTCATCTTCGCCGGCACTTTCGCCAGCCCCAGGAATCCCGCCAGCAGGACGGGAAACGCAGCGATGCCGACGGCTATTCGCCATTCGAAAACTTGTGTTCCAGCCGCAAAGACAAAGTAGGGAACTGCAACCAGTGCAGCCATACCTACTCGGAGTCCGTCCCCGCGTCTCTGTAGCACCTCGGCGGCTCCGAACCCAAAGAACCAGAGCGGCGCCAGCAGCAGCGCGAAGCTGGCGAACGCCCGCGGGAATGTTGCACCGAGCGACGTGCCTACAGTCGAATGCCGCGCAACAACCCAGAACGCCGCGAGGATGGCTGCAAACCCCAGCGTCGCGATGCCAATCTGCTTACTCCGCACCGCCCGATTTTATTCGCGCCGCTGACGCCCGTGTAAACTAGCTGCGCGTGCATCACCAACTCAGGACAGCAAGATGACCCCCGATCTTCGTGTCAGTGTTGCCGGCATCGAATTCAAGAACCCGATCATCGCGGCCAGCGGCACCTTCGGCTACGGAGTCGAATTCGAAGACGTCGTCCACCTGAATCGCCTGGGTGGTTTCGTGGTGAAGGGGCTGTCGAAAGAGCCGATGATCGGCAATCCTCCCCCGCGACTGTTCGAAACCGCCGCCGGGATGCTGAATGCGATTGGTTTGCAGAACATCGGCGCCCGAGCCTTCATCGAGGAGAAACTTCCCAAACTGCGCCAGGTGAAAGACGCGGTCGTGATCGCCAACGTCTTCGGCTACACGCGAGAGGATTACGAACACACGATCGAGATCCTGAACCAAGGCGAAGGCATAGCCGCCTACGAACTGAACGTCTCCTGCCCCAATACGCAGCACGGTGGGATCCAGTTCGGTAGCGATCCGCGCACACTGGACGAACTGGTGCGCACCGTAAAGCGCTTTTCCAAACAGCCGCTGATCGTGAAACTCTCGCCGAACGTCACCAGCATCGGCCAGATGGCCTATGTCTGTCAGGAAGCCGGCGCCGACGCGCTGTCCTTGGTGAATACGTTCGTCGCCATGGCCATCGACGTGGAAACTCGCAAGCCACGCATCGCCAATGTCACCGCGGGCCTTTCCGGACCAGCCATTAAGCCGATTGCCGTGCGCATGGTCTATGAAGCTGCAAAATCCGTGCAGATCCCTGTGATCGGCATGGGAGGAATTTCAACTGCCGCCGACGTTATCGAGTTCATGCTGGCCGGGGCCAGCGCCGTACAGATCGGCACCGCCAGTTACTGGGATCCTCGCGCAACAGAGAAGATTGTGGGCGAACTGGAACGCTGGTGCAAGGAGCATGAGGTAGCTCGCGTTGCCGAACTGACCGGAGCGGTGCAGGTATAGCTTACAAACCCAGTTCAAGTTGCCACTTCCCAGTTCGCGGTGGTTTCGGTTTCTAAGAACTAGGTTCCTAGAACTGGGAACTGACAACCGGGAACTGGGAACCTGAGACCGATTCCTTTCCGGCATACGCGCATCCAATAGAGCACCTGTCACGTACTCATTACGGAGCTTCTTATGGCGAAAGCGACATTTGCAGCAGGTTGTTTCTGGGGAGTAGAAGCGACTTTCCGCCAGATTCCTGGCGTGATCTCAACGCGCGTGGGGTACACCGGCGGCGACTTTGCCAATCCCACCTACAAGGATGTTTGCAGCGACCGCACCGGCCACGCCGAAGCGGTTGAAGTCGAGTTCGATCCATCCAAGGTCAGCTACGAACAGTTGCTGAACGTCTTTTGGGAGAACCACGATCCTACGCAGCTGAACCGTCAAGGCCCTGATTATGGCAGTCAGTATCGATCGGCAATTTTCTTCCATTCCACCGAGCAGGAACAGGCGGCGCGCGCTTCTAAAGAAAAGTTGCAAGCGTCGGGACAATTCCATCGCCCAATCGTGACCCAGATCGTTCCCGCCGTGACCTTTTACGAGGCCGAGGACTATCACCAGCAGTATCTGGAAAAGCGTGGGTTGGCCAGCTGCCACATCAAAGCGTAACGGGCTAATCCGGCAGGTTTGGTGCGAAGATAACGATTAACAACGCTCCTGCCAAAAAGAACGGCGCCACTTGTCCGATTGGAAACCCGAGGAAGTGCAACACTAAGCCATAAAGAGCGATCGCTTCCGCGAATGCCCACGTGAGCACCTGACCGGATTTCCATTTCGCGAGCGCAGATGAATCCTGTGGGCTGGATCTCAGCACCTCAGCTGGGCTGCGAACAAAAATGGTTCGAAAGAAAAGAACCAAACCCAGATTCGCAACGGCCAAAAGCGCGAGAACCCGAAATATGAGTGGATTAGGCGCGACGTGGGCAGGAATCCGTGTGGCAATGATGAAATACAGGACGATGCTGAGCAGCATCGCGAAGCGAACGATCTGTAGTCCGCGGCGCGCAGATTCCATTGAGCGATCCTTACGACCCGGTCAGCTTCATCCTCAACTCTTCCGGCAACCGCTGACGAATTTCCTCCGGCAGGCGATCATGCACGTGCCGCGCGCCTAACCTCGCGACGTCGACTACCGTCATGGGAGCCGGCGTGGCCACAGCGACGATCAGCCAAATGAGCGCGGACAATCCAAAGCCGCCTAGAGCGACCAGCTCGAGGATCAGCGTATGCCGCGGTGCGAAGTGATGGATCACGCCAAAAGCCAGCAGAAACACTCCTGCGGAGACCGACGCCAGCACAATGAGTGATACGTCAATCGTGCGATGCAGGGTTCGCCGCGAACGGCAGCGCTCGCATTCGGCGAAATGGGCTTCGTAGGCGCCGCGCATCTCGGGCGCGAGGCTGGAAATGTCATAGCGCCAGCCAGCCAGAATTTTGCCCACAATTGGATCAACGCATGTGCTCATAAGAGGCTTCATCGTTAAATCATTGAGTATTGATTATTTGCAGCATCGAGCGGCGAGCAGTGAGCAATATCAATCAACATGTTCGCTCGTTGCTCATCGCTCACGGCTCAATGCTGGCCGTTTCAATGACTCAATGATTCAATCTTCTACAGCCGAATGGTTTCCGCGGGCGCGTCCTGGGCGGCGAGCAGGATCCGGTTTTCGATTAATGTGCGCTGCGGACCCAACGCGTCCTCAGCCGCTTTACGGGCCACTTCCGGATGATTATTCTGCTCCGACAGGTGCGCCAGTACTATGTAAGATGCGCTCTTATCATAGTCTCTGGCGAAAAATTGGGCGAGGGATTCGTTGGACAGGTGGCCAACGCGGCTCATGACCCTTTGCTTCACCGACCAGGGATACGGTCCTACGCGCAGCATCTCCAGGTCGTGATTCGACTCAATAATGAGCACGTCGCACTTACGCAAGTGGTCGCAAACACTGGCCGGCATATAGCCTAAGTCGGTGGCGATAGCGATTTTCGTTCCTTCGGCGCGGAAGGTGAAGCCCACCGGATCGGCGGCATCATGCGGGATAGTGAAGGCGGTAACGGTTACGTCCGCGATCTGGAACGACCGGCCTGCCAGGAAGATTTCCAGCTTTTCCAACTTGGGTAATTCGCCCGCGTCGTCTCGCAGCGATCGCGCCCAAGCCTGGTGGGTTGCGCCGGTCATGAACACCGGCACATTCAGTTTCTTTGCGAGCGTGGCCAGTCCGCTGACGTGGTCCGAATGCTCGTGCGTGATCACCACCGCGGAGAGACTGCGTGGATCAACGCCAATCGATTTCAGGCGCTTGAATGTCTCCCGGCAGGAGATGCCCGCATCCACGAGTATGCGCGCTTGCGAACTTTCAATGACGGTGCTGTTCCCACGGCTGCCGCTAGCCAGCACCGAAACAGACACACCCATGTGCGGAGCATACCTTCTTCTACTGTGGAAACGGGAGTAACTTTTCGGTTAAGCCGCACCTTCGAGCACGGCGCCCGTGCAATTATTGCCGGCTCTCGGGACGGAACAGTTCGTGAATCACTTTGTGAGTGAACATCCCGCAGTAGGCGCCGGCAATTCCAGTGAGGAAGCCCAGTCCTGACTCCCACAGCTGGGCGCGGCTGGCGTGCTCAGTGCGAAACGCGAATGCCCAGAACCTCACCAGCGGCACGCAGAAGCCGACGATCACCGTCCATCGCCATGGCGACCTCGGCCGCAAAAACCCCAGCACCATCGTGCTGATCATCACGAACAGCGCCGTCACCAGCAGGTCTTCCAGACGGACCTCGAGGAACCCGGCGCTGAGGCCTAAGAGAAGAGCCAAAACGTAATAAGGAAGATCGCGCATGAATCAATACTTATAAAACCCTTGTCCCGATTTCTTGCCCAGCCTGCCCGCATCGACCATCTTGATCAGGAGAGGACAAGGCCGATACTTGGGATCGCCAAGTCCGCTGTGCAGCACCCGCATGATGTCGAGGCATACATCCAAGCCGATGAAATCTGCCAGCGCGAGCGGCCCCATCGGATGAGCCATGCCCAGCTTGAAGACTTCGTCCACAGCTTCGGGAGTTGCAACGCCTTCCATCACCGCAAACATGGCCTCGTTCAGCAGCGGCATCAGCACGCGGTTCGAAACAAAGCCGGGCGCGTCGTTCACCTCGACTGGCGTCTTCCCCAATTTCACTGCAAGATCTCGCACGTTCTGAAATGTCGCATCCGAAGTCGCGAGACCGCGCACAACTTCGACCAGCTTCATCATGGGAACGGGATTGAAGAAGTGCATGCCAATCACGTTTTCCGGCCGCTTGGTCACCGCAGCGAGTTTGGTGATCGAGATCGAAGAGGTATTCGAGGAAAGAATGACGCCCGGCTTGCAGATCTGGTCCAGTTCGCGAAACAGCTGCGCCTTCACGTCGAATTTTTCCGACGCCGCTTCCAGGATGAAATCGCATCCTGCTAATGGATCGCGTTTCGCGGTGGTCGTGATCCTCGCAATTGCGGTGGCCTTATCTTCCGCGGTGATTTTGTTTTTTGCCACCTCGCGGTCCAGGTTGGCGGAAATCGTGGCCAGCGCGCGATCAATAATCTTCTGTTCTACGTCGCACAAAAGCACATCGTATCCACTGCGCGCAAACACGTGTGCGATGCCGTTTCCCATCGTGCCCGCGCCGACAACCCCCACCTTTTTTAGGTCCATGCTCAACTCCGCTTCAGGACAGCAAAGTCTAACACCGCGCGAAAAGCGCTTCAGCGCCCAAACGCAGACATCGCAGACAGAGGGAGAGCAGTTCTCGGCGTGCTCGCCGAACTCTGCGGTGATTCCTTTTAGTTGCGGGGGCAAAACAATCGCAAACGTGCCAACTTCCTGCACGGTAGCGCACGCAGCCATGCGTCTCGCATCCGCAACTTTTGGCCTGCAGTGGTGTTTCCACACTTAGCTCAGGGACGACGGAAGCTGGCCGACCGCGCCCCACAGGAGGACGTATGAAGAACCTTTTTCGTATGGCAGCACTTGGGTTGGCGGTTCTGGTGGGTTCCAGCTTCGCGGCCGCCCAGGACTGGGACCATGAGCGGGACGATTATCGATACGACCGGGCTTATGGCTACAACAACATCGATGCTGGCAGGCGCCTGGCACACCAGATCGGTTACCAGGACGGTGCGCAGGTAGCACGCGAGGACATGTGGCGTGGCAAACGTTTCCAGCCTTATCCGCGGGGCGCATACCGGTGGGCTGACCACGGCTACCGCTATGAGTTCGGCGACCGGGGCGAATACCGTACGTGGTACGCTGACGGCTACGCCGACGGCTACCGCGCGGCATTCCGCGGCTACCGCCGACATGATGACGATGATTATCGTTGGCGCCGGTAAGCGCACGAATCAAACAAAGCTGGATCACTTCAGGCGAAGAGTTGAAAGGGGAGGGTAGGCCGCCAGTGTTGGCGGCCTATTCTTTTTTTTCAGTTATTCCGGCGAGAGACTTTCTTCGATCGCGAGCCGTTCGCCTTCCTGGATGTTGACCACGCGGTGCAGTGGCCGATAGCCCGACATGGTCACGTCGATCACGTAAGTTCCCGGGTTCAGGTAGAAATCAAACGGCGCAGTTTTGTCGAGCACGCGATTGTTCACCATGATCTGCGCGCCTTTGGGCTGGGTCTTCACGCTGACAATGCCCATCCCGAAGCCGTCGCCACCATGGCCAAAGACTTTTTTGAACTTTCCGCCCGCGGCCTTAATTTCATCGGTGCTGCCGAGCTTCGTCAAATCCAGGTTCAAAGTCGAAGTCTGCCCCAACTCAACGTTCACGCTGTTCGTGGAATCCAGATAGCCATAACGACGGATGGTGATGGAATGCTTACCAGGTCTGTCCAGGAGGATACGCGACGGTGTGAGTTTCCCAGTGTCCTTGCCGTCGAGCACGATGGCAGCTCCCGCCGGATTGCTTGTGACCGAAATCATCGCTGTCATTTGCGACAATTCCAGCGACACAGAAGTGTTCGCGCCCGACGCCAACGACAAAGCTCGGTTCGCAGTGGAAAATCCGGTCTTGGTCGCAGAAACTGAATGTGGTCCGGGGGCGATTCCGGTCAACGTGCATGGAGTCTGGCACAGCGCGGAGCCATCGAAGCTCACTTCCGCACCTTCCGGAACTGAATTCACCGTCACCTGCGCAGGCACGACTGCAGGAGTTGATCGCGATCTGCCTTTGCGACCCCGGGGCATCGCCAATGGCGTTTGATCCGCTGGTGCGCTGGGCTGTGCCTCCTCGGCAGTCTCTTGTGACTGCTGTTCTGGCGCAGCGGCTTGCGTTTGTTCGGGAGCAGGCTGCGGCGCAGGCTGTGGCGCCGCCTGCTTGACCGGCGCTGCGGGTTGCACAATGCTGGTTGCTGGTTCCCCGGTCGAGTCGCGGTCCTGGAAGTAGTTGTACAGCTTGAATCCCCCGACCAGAATTCCAATCACCGCTACTGCTCCGCCAATTCCATAGACAAAAAGTTTCGGCGGCGTCTTTTTAATCTCCTGGACTGCTTTTTGTGCCGCCTCGCGAACCTGAACCTGGACTTTTGGCTTTTCCGGTTCTCTTTTGCGGAAAACTGCGGCCGCTATCGGGTCAAGCGTTGCTTCCTCGGCCGCGGTTTCGGGAGCAGGCGTCTTCTCTACGATTCGAACTTCCTTCAGCGGAGGCAGTTCGCTGATCTCGGAAAAACTGGTTCGCGGCGTGCTCGCATCCGAACCCTCCGCCATCATCGGATCCACCGAGAATGCCGGTGTCTCTTCTACCGCCGGCGCCGCTGACGCCCTGATGTTTGGCGGTCCAGGTGACGCAACAGCCTTCGGCGCGTGCTCAGGTGCTGAAGGTATCGGTGCAGTTGTTTTTGGCGCACCCGCAAAGGTCGATGCGGCCGCCGCCGCATTGGCTTTCGCAGCCTCGCGTGGGGGCGCCTTCACTGCAGCAACCACCGCTTGCTTCGCGGCCAAGCCTCCAGAGGACTTGCACTGCTCAAGCTCTTTCACCAGTTCCTGTCCCGACTGGAAACGCTCGTCTGGGGACTTCGCCAGCGCCTTCATGATCAAGTTGCTCAGCGCCGGATTGACGTTCCCTTTCAACCGATGTGGAAGTGGCGGCGTTCCTTCGAGAATCGCGGCGCGAACTTCATCAGGCGTTTTTCCCGCAAACGCCTTCTGTTCGGTTGCCATTTCATACAGCACCGCGCCCAGACTGAAAATCGCGGAGCGATGGTCGAGAGTCTCGCTGCGCAGATGCTCCGGCGAGAAGTAGTGCATCACGTCAGGCACTGTCTCGGACGGCGCTGCCGTAGCATTCATGCTCGAGATGCCGAACCCCAACACCTTGACCAATCCGTCCCACTGCACCATGATCTTCGCCGGCTCCAGAGACTGGTGAACGACTTTATGTCCGTGCGCATGGTCGAGGGCCTGGCAAACTTGCCGCGCGATGTCCTGCAGGTCCCAGATGGAGAATCCTTCATTTCGCGCCAGCGTGGTCGCGACCGAGTTGCCCTGGATATACTCCGCCGCTGCGAGCAGCAGGTCGCCCTCGTCCCCAACGCCATAAAGTCCGGCAATATTGTGGCTGCTGAGAGATTTTGCTTGCTCTGCTTCTTCGAAAACTGTCTTCGTCAGCGCCGCGCGGTCCGTCATCTTTTCCAGATGAATGACTTTGAGCGCAACGATCTGCTGTGCCTCCACGTCCATGGTCTTGTAAACCGTGGCAAAGGGAGACTGCGCGAGTTGGCTGACGATTTCGAAACGCCCGATTTTTTCCGACATCGTAGTATCCGCAACGCCGCGGCTTCTCGCCGCAGGGAGAGACCTTTAGGAATCATAAGTTTTAGTGGCTTCAAGGCGGGAATTACCGAAGTACCCTATAGCTAACTGCCGGTGCTGCCAAGGCTTGCAGCAGCTTGCGAAAATCGAAAATCCAGGCGCTCTGGATTGCAAGCGTACCGAAGCGCCAGCTCACGTTTTTCGAGCAACCATTACTTATGCAGCCCCCTCCAATTGGTCTAATAACGCGACTCCTGAATGAGCTCACTGCGCCCACTCCCGTAGAGAGTCGCGCTCTTAACTCACGGTCGAAATCGTTTCTTGACAAATGGCCGCGGTGTTCGCGTCGTGTCGAAAACCACTCGGGATGGAGGTCTGTCATGGTGAGATCAGTGCTGATCGCGGACGACCAGGAAATCATCCGCCGGTTGCTTTGTTTCTTGTTCGCTTCTCAGAGCGATTTTGAGGTTTGCGGAGAGGCGGAGAACGGGCAAGAGGCGGTCGAAATGGCCCAGATGCTCCATCCAGACTTGATCTTGATGGATCTTTCAATGCCAGTGATGAACGGCATCGAGGCGGCATGCGAATTGAAACGATTGATGCCCATGACTCCCATCATCGTGTTCAGCGAATTTAGCGACGTGTACTCCGACCGCGAGGCGGGCAGAGCCGGAATCACAGCCCGGGTCTCAAAATCGGAAAATCTCGAAGTGTTGTTGGAACGAGCTCGTGCTGTCTTCTATCCCATGGCTGCTTGACTCCGTCCAGTGCGGCTGGTGCTACGCGAGATCCACGAGAAAGTGGCACGTGGGATCGCCGCGCCTCACTGTTTCCAGAATGTCAATATTCACTGCGTGTCCCAACGCTGCTTCCCAGATGGCCTGGTGCGTGGCGCGCGTGCAGTAGCAGTGAATGTCCGTCTTCGGCTTGCCTGGCCGATACCTCGCCGCCGGACAATAGCAGCCATAGCTGTTGACCTTCCCGTACCGGATGTGGACCCTCTTGTCGCCTTCACGCCAGATTTCAAAGTTGGCCTTGTAGGCCTCGATCAGCTTGTCGACATCGCCTTTGCCTTTGGCCGCAATATCCTGCTTGAACTGGTGCCGGCGGTAGCACCCTCGTCCGCAGCCTGAAAGCAATTTGATCTTCGTCGGCTCATCGACTTCGCTGTCGATCGTGGCCATCAAGTCGGTGACCCAATTGCGAATGAATGTGAGGTCGTTGGGGTCGCAAGGCTTGGCTTGCTCTGCGCCCGTCGCGGATGACGATTGCGCAGATCCATCTGTCGCCGCCAGCGCCACGAGACCACAACAGCTTTTCCAAAGAAATTCTTTTCGATCCATGATTTCTCTCCGATTCCACTCCGAGCACATTGTTTGACAACAGCTCCAGCCAGTCTGTGATGAGTGTCACCAGACCAAAGAATTGTTGGGATGCCGACCTTGTAGGCGCGCTCGCTGCGCGCAATCATGCAGAAACTTTTACACGAAATGCGGCTACCCAGGGGCGAGAATGGCCGTCTATGTTCATTGACTTTAGGTGTGCAATGAAAAGAATGCGTGCTTTACCGTTGTTATGCGCACTATTCCTTCCCCAACTTTCGCTTCTCTCTTTCGCGCGGGAGCGCGGACCGCGAGTTGAAATTGTGTGTCCTTTTGCGCCCATTCCGGTGGCGATCGATAAAACCAAGGTCCTCGTTTACGAGCTTCACATCACCAACTTCGACACCGTTCCACTGAACCTCAAGAATCTGGAGATCTCCGCAAACGGCGAAAGCGTCGCTCCAATTTTGAAGCTTGACGGAGACAAACTGGCGGCAGCCATGACCCGCGTCGGAGCCATGATGATGTCGTCGAGCAGCGCCAGCACATCTCCCGATACGCGAACCATAGATCCGGGTGGGAGAAATGTGCTTTTTCTCTGGGTCGAATTGCGCGCCAATGGGCGCGTGCCTGCGAACCTGAAACATCGGCTGGTGTTTTCTTTCAAGCCGGCGGGCGCGGACAATGTAAGCGATACGACCCTGGAAAGCTTCGAAGTTCCTGTTAGGCAGGATTCGGTTCCGAAGCTCAGTCCTCCATTTAACGGAGGCATATGGGTGGCCGGCGATGGTCCCATGAACAATGCAAACCATCGCCGCAGCATTTTTGCCATTGACGGGCACACCTACTCGCCGGAGCGTTTCGCAATCGATTGGGTGAAGGTTGGACCGAACGGCGACTCGCGTCACGACGGCGCAACGAAGAATGAGAATTGGTGGGGTTGGGGAGAACCAGTCCTAGCTGTGGCTGATGGAGAGATTACGGAAGCGGTCGACCAATTTCCAGACAATGAGCCGAAGGTTCTGCCTCCCGTCACCCTAGACAATATCGGAGGGAACCACGTCATTCTTAAGATCGCTCCCGACCGCTTTGTGACCTATGCGCATTTGCAGCGAGGGAGCATTAAGGTGCGATCAGGCGCGCATGTTCATCGCGGGGATGTGCTCGCCCTTCTAGGCAACAGCGGTAATACGACGGGCGCACATTTGCACTTGCAGGTCACAGACCGGAACTCGGTGCTGCAGTCCCAAGGTGTTCCTTTTGTGTTGGAGCGCTTCACCTACCTTGGACCGGGCGCCGAATATCCAGAAAAACAAGTTTCGCAACCCTGGATCGACTCGATTGCTCCTGGCGATGCCGTGGTGCGATTTGAGCCAGTGAACAAGTGACGCTCCCACATCTGCTTTGTCCATAAGAACGGGCGCGCTCGTCATCGATGGTCTTCTGGTATTCAGCCAAAATCCACTCGAAATCTCCCGATTCGTCCTCGCGTATTTATCAGTAGGGGCACTGTCTGCATCCCGGGATGACAAATGTCAGCCACCCCCGTTGACGATCTGCACTTTCCGATTTCCCGGCCCGGAGCCATGCTGGTTGTGGTTGTTGGGAAAACGTTTATGTTCTATGCTGGATGCCTACTCCCCAGGCTGCTTTCTGAACGTACTCTGAGCTTCCCCGGAGTTCGCCTATGACTCTAGCTCGATTTGTCCGCAAGAACTTGTTTCGCAACCGCTGGCGCACCCTGCTCACTGTCGGAAGCATGGCGTTTTCGCTGGCACTGTTGTCTTTTCTAATGTCGATGTGGCAGGCCTTCTACGGAAACAACCGATCGGAACAGTCGAACCAGCGCCTGATTGTGCGCCACAAGGTTTCCCTGGCGAATGTGATGCCCTCGTCTTATCGCGAGAAGATTCAACATGTTCCCGGGGTCGTTCGCGTTATTCCGATGAATTGGTTCGGTGGCACTTATAAAGATCAAACGCAGCAGAACTTTTTTGCGCGCTTTGGCACAGACCCCCAACAATTCTTCGACGTTTATACCGAACTGGAGATCCCGCCAGACCAACTGGACGCATGGAAGAAGGACCAGGCGGGTGCTGTCGCCGATTCGGAACTCGCAAAGAAGTATGGATGGAAGGTCGGCGATCGCATCGTGCTACAAGGGGATATCTACCCGATTCGATTAGAACTGACCCTCCGAGGAATCTTTAAAGCGAAGCTTCCCAACGGGTCACTGTATTTCAACCAGAAATATGTTGAAGAAGGTGTAGCGTGGGCCAAAGGGACCGCAGGATTCTACGGAATCCTGGTCGACTCGCCGCAGAACGTGGACCGCGTTTCCCACGATGTAGATGCGACGTTCGCCAACGCGCCGGAACCCACGCGTACCGAGACCGAAAAGCAGTTCGGGCTGAGTTTCTTGGCGATGCTGGGCAACGTTAAGGCCTTCATTCTGGTGATCTCCCTCGCGGCTGTATTCACGATTTTGCTTGTCTCTGGAAACACCATGGCTATGTCCATCCGTGAGCGCACGCGCGAGGTCGCAGTGCTGAAGACTATTGGGTTCACTCGTCGGGCCATTCTTGGCTTGTTCGTGGGCGAATCGGTGGTTGTAGCTGCCCTGGGTGGCATCCTCGGTACTCTGGTTTCGCTCTTGCTGATCACCGGCGGCACAAAGTCCCCACAAGGCGGCAACCTGTTTGTGATTGCCCAGCATTTTTGGCTGTTTACGGCACCGGCTGCCTGCGGGGTTGCGATTCTTTCGGGACTCCTCAGTGCGGCGATTCCTGCTTACGGCGCTTCAAAAAGAGCAATTGTTGATGGCTTGAGGCACATCGGATAAGGGCACTCATCATGGCGATACCGATCAAATACAACATCCGCAACATGATTCAGCGACGTGGTCTTACCACCATGACTGCCCTGGGTATCGGACTCACGGTCATGACCGCGGTCTTTCTGATGATGCTGCTGGCGGGGCTTAAGAAAGCATTCGTTTCCAGTGGAGATCCGCTGAACGTCCTGGTGATCCGCAAAGGTGCGAATTCCGAGCTCACTGGTGGATTCACCAAAGACAAGTTGCCCATTCTCCGGCAGCTTCCCGGGATAGCCACCGATAGTCACGGTCAGCCTATGGTGTCCGGCGAGTGGGTCGTCGTTGTGGTTCTTCCCCACAAAGACGGCACAGGCGATGTAAACGTAACTTTGCGTGGGATGGAACCGGATGGGCTGGAACTCCGCCGAGACATGGTCAAGCTGCACGAAGGCACGTGGTTTCAGTCTGGGCAACGTGAGGTGGCGGTCAGCCGCTCGATCCATAATCGTTTTGGCCACACCAACGTCGGAGACATTATTGATTTCGGCAAAGGGCCGTGGAAAGTCACCGGCATTTTCGACGCCGGCGGCTCTGCCTATGATTCCGAGATTTGGGGTGACTTTAACCAGGTTGCCAATCAGTTCAACCGGCAGAACGCAGTTGGGAACGTCTATCTTCGTGCGAGCGATGCTATGGCGGCTGACGCATTGAAGCACCGCGTAGCCGATGATCAACAGCTTCAGCTCGAAGGGATGCTTGAAACCGAGTACTACGAGAAGCAAACGAGCAATGGCGCAGCCATTCGAATTGTCGGCATCCTCGTCGGGCTAACCATGGCCATCGGTTCCATCTTCGCCGCCGCCAATACCATGTATGCTGCAGTGGCTTATCGGTCCCGGGAGATTGCCACTTTGCGCATCATGGGATTTCGTAAAGGAAGCATCGTCCTGTCTTTCATGTTCGAGGCTGTCCTGCTTTCACTGCTCGGGGCGGCTGTGGGAATTGTGCTGATGCTTCCTTTCAATGGCATGAGTACGTCCACCGCAAACAATGTCACTTTCAGCGAAGTGGAATTCAGCATGCGAATCACGCTGCAGGTGGTGTTATCCGCAATGATTTTTGCGGTCGCTATGGGCCTCATGGGTGGAGTTGCACCCGCTTGGGGCGCCGCAAGAAAGGAAATTCTGGCAGCTCTTAGAGACTAAGACTTATGTCGGTTGACACCAAACACAAAGACCTGGAAGGCCTCAGAATCGACCGCTCGGCCCTCGCCGAGAGCACCGGTCCGGCTCCTTGGGCAAAGAGCATCATCATCGCAGGAATCGCTGTTGTTGTGTTGCTGGGGATCGCGGCGCTTGCCTATCGCTTCCTTTTTGCCTCGGCGCCCGAAGTGGAAGTCGTGCGCGCGACGGCGGAAGGCGGAAATGTGTCAGGAAGTGTAGTCCTTACTGCAACCGGCTACATTATCCCTCATCACAAGATTGAAGCAAATTCCAAAGTCACCGGACGCGTCGCCTGGATTGGGGTTGAGAAAGGGGACCAAGTGAAAGAAGGCCAGGTGCTGGTTCGCCTGGAAGATCAGGAATTCAGAGCACAGTACGAACAGGCGCGGGGAGTCGCTGAGAGCGCGCGGGCCCAGCTCGACCAATTGCTGCACGGTTCTCGTCCCGAAGAAATTCAACAAGCGGAACATAGCCTGAGCGAGGCCAAGGCCACGGCTGCTAATGACAAGATTAATCTCGACCGGATGCGAAGCCTGTTTCAGCAGGGAGTAGTTTCGAAGCAGTCGTTGGACGACGCTACCGCGAGGTATGAAGCCAGCCAGCAGCGCGCTCATGCTCTCGAACAAAGCAGCACCTTGGTCAGGATCGGCCCTCGCGCCGAGGAAATCGCGCGGGCTAAGGGAGTGCTTATGCAAGCCGAAGGGCAGGCGGCATACGCCAAATCCCAATTAGACGCCACGGTCATTCATGCTCCCATCTCTGGGACGATCCTCGAACGCAGTGTCGAAAAAGGAGAGTTGCTTACTGGTCAATTCGCCAGTGCCGCGCGGCCGGTGTTTTCTATCGCAAACCTGAAGGACATTCAGGCCGACTTGGACATCTCGCAGGATGATTTTGCCAAGCTGACCCCCCATCAGAAGGCGGTCGTGACCGTCGACGCATTCCCGGATCTCAAATGGGATGGCGTGATTGCGGAAGTCTCGCCCGAGGCCAATCGGCAGAAAGCCACCGTCGAGGTCAAAGTGCAGATACTGAACCCCGATGAGCACCTCCGTCCCGAGATGAACACCACTGTTCGCTTCTTGGCAGATGAGAGCAAAGCAGTGGCTACGCCGCAGGCGCAGGGCGCGTTCGTTCCGAGTGGCGCGGTCCGCGATGAAGATGGGAAGAAATACGTCCTCATTGCCTTTAATGGCAAGGTCATGAAGCGCGACGTCAAGGTCCTCTCCCAGCGGAGTTCGGGCGCCTTGGTTAGCGGCCTGAATGGCGGCGAGAGTGTCATTACCACAGCCCCCGAAGGTTTGAAAGACGGAGACAAAATCAAGGTTAAGGGACAGTCATGAGCACAGCTACCGTTACCAACGTTGCAACCGGAACGAAACTCGTTCAAGCCCGAAACGTCAGCAAGATTTTCCAGCGCGACGCCTTTAAAGTGACCGCGCTCGACAATGTCTCCATCGAGATTGCCGGCGGCGATTTCATAGCTCTCATGGGCCCCTCGGGCTCGGGCAAAACCACCCTGCTGAATATGATCGCCGCGATCGATCGCCCCACCGCGGGCGAGCTTCTGGTTCTGGGCCAGAATATCTTCTCGCTCAGCGATACCCAGTCGGCCAAATGGCGCAACGAGCACATCGGTTACGTCTTTCAGACTTTTAACTTGATTCCCGTGCTCACGGCCTTTGAGAACGTGGAACTCCCGCTGCTACTCACGAAGCTCAGCTCCAAACAACGCCGCGATCACGTCATGACCGCATTGAAGCTGGTTGGTCTTGAAGAGCGTGTTCATCACCTGCCGAAGCAGCTCTCCGGCGGTCAGGAACAGCGCGTCGCGATTGCCCGCGCTATTGTGAGCGACCCGACATTGCTGCTGGCGGACGAACCCACTGGTGACCTGGATAGTCACTCAGCGACGGAAGTTCTGGAAATTTTGAAGCGCCTCAATGAGGACTTCCACAAGACGGTTGTGATGGTGACGCACGATCCGCACGCGGCTTCGTACGCGCACGTTACCCGGCACCTGGAAAAAGGAATGCTGCTTCCTGCTTAAAAGGACCGCGGCTACTCGAGCTCACATCGCCGATGCAGCCGCGGCTGCCCGCCTCGGAGGAACGTCACCGCTATGCGTGAATGCCGCGATCTGCGCGCGCAAGCGCAGGACCGCCATCGAGTGGATTTGCGACACCCGCGATTCGCCTACCCCCATCAGCGAGCCAATTTCTTTCATCGTGAGTTCTTCGAAGTAGTAGAGCGATAGCACTTGGCGCTCGCGATCCGGTAAATCATGAATCGCGCTTTTCACGATCTCCTTCATCTCCGAATTCAGGTACTGCGTGAGCGGCGTGTTATTTCGGTCAGCGGAAACTCGTTCTGACAAGTCCTCTTCCCGCCCATCCAGCGGTGAGATCATTCGCAAGCTGCTCATCTCGAGCGAACTGATCTCTCCGAGTAATTTCTGCAGTTCTTCCAGCCGCATGCCCAAGTCATGCGCCAGTTCCGGTTCGGAGGGACGGCGCCCAAGCTGGAATCGCAAGCGGTCGTGCGCTTCCTCGATAAGCCGCGCCTGCCGACGCAAGTCGCGAGGCCCCCAATCCAGTTCGCGCAAGCTGTCGAGGATCGCCCCGCGAATCCTGAACTTCGCATACGACCCGAACTGGACTTTTTTCCCGCGGTCAAACTTTTCCAGGGCATCCATCAAGCCCACCACGCCAGCATGCACCAGATCTTCCAGGGGCACATGCCGGGGCAAACGCTGGTGAATTCGCCGCGCAATGTATCGAACTTGCGGCAACTGCTGCGACAATAGCCGTTGTCGTTCCTCTTCATCCATCCACACGCCGCGACAGGAGTTCTTTCGTACATTCATGACGGCCTCGCTGCTCCGGGAAACGGTTCTGGTTAATACACTCAAGCGAGATCAAGGCCACTGCGCCGCGGGGATTGGGAGAAGTAGGTCGCGCCTCGCACAACTCGATTCAATCGATCTCGGTTAAGAACGCGATTAGAGAGGAATTAAGATGGTTTAATTCGCAGAACCTGGTTTCCGTTTGGGAGGGATTCGAAAAAGTGGGAAGGACTACGACCAATCGTGAAATTCATCGAGGAGGCGGAGCTTCGAGGAGTGATGAAGAATTGCTTGCGAAAAAACTCAGTGCTCGCCTTTTTCGTGCTCGCTGAGCTCATACCCCACGCCCCGGACCGTGTGAATCAGCTTCCTTTCAAAGCCGTCGTCAATCTTGCGTCGCAGGTAGTTGATGTAGACATCGACAACATTCGTCGAGGTGTCGAACGAGAGGTCCCAGACGTGCTCGATGATCATGGCGCGCGTCACCCGTCTGCCGGCATTCAACATCAGGTATTCGAGCAGGCTGAACTCTTTCGCGGTGAGCTCGATTTGGCGGTCCCCGCGTACCACTCGCCGCTCCACTCGGTCCAGCTTCAGGTCGGCAACCGTGAGCACTATTTTCGCGGGATTCTGGCTCCTTCTTAGCAAAGCTCGAATTCGCGCCGAGACTTCAGTGAAGGAGAAAGGCTTGCCTACAAGGTCATCAGCGCCTAAATCGAGGCATTTAGCGCGATCTTCGACCCTCTCGTTATTCGTGACCACCAGGATGGGCAGGCTCGGCTTCTTCATACGCAATTGCCGCAAGATACTCATGCCATCCATGTGCTGCATATTCATGTCCAGCATCAACAAGTCATAGTCCAGTTCTCCCGCCATGGCTCGCGCCTGCTCTCCATCATGACTCACGTCAACGGCATAATGCTCCGCCTCTAGGCCCTTTTGGACAAAACTTGCCAACGCAACGTCATCCTCAGCTATGAGTACGCGCATTGCAAACCTCTTATGAAGAAAGAAGATGAATCCATTCTCATTCCGCCAGCCCACGTAAAACAAGCATTTGCAGCTGTACGAATGGTCGTACCGTTCCACCAATGAAACTGCTCCATTTGCGAACCTGCCAAGCCACTCACCGCATCCTCGCCGCGAGAGAGGATAATGTGGAAATCCATGACGCTCTGGACCAGGACGACGCTCAAATCAGTCTTCATTCCCGGGGGAATCATCCTCGCGCTGGCAGCCCTGTTCATTCAGCGCTCCTGGATTCCTTTCTCGCCATCCGGGCTCAACTTCTTTTATTACGCCGTCTTCGTTGCTGCGTTGGCGCTTGCCCTTCGTTTCCGATCTTTGCGGATCGTGTTCGGCGCTATTGTGCTTTTGCTCGCGCAATACGCCCTGGAGGCGAAAGGGTCGCTTCACCTCGGACAGGGCAAGATGGCCTTTGAAGTCATTGCCCTCTTGGTCCCGCTCGATTTCATCCTTCTAACTCTCATCCCTGAGCGCACGCTCACCCGTGAGCACCTCATCGGCATTGCTGCGGTCCTGTTTTTCCAGTCAACGTTCGTTGCGGTGTTCGCGCGCCCGGATCAGCCCGACTGGGCGCTACTGCATTTGTCGCTTATTAGGCCGTATCATTTGCGCCTCACTCAGCCCGCGCTCCTGATGTTTCTGATCGCGTTCGGCGTCTTCCTTTATCGCGTGCTCCGCTTCGGCAAAGCCATCGATCACGGGATGTTCTGGTCTTTGCTGACGGCCTGCATCGGCCTGGAGGTCGGAGGCGCATCGCGTTCAGGCATCGCTTACTTCGCGATTGCCGGACTTATTCTCGCCAGTTCCATCGTCGAGAGTTCCTATTCGCTCGCTTACCGCGACGAACTCACCGGCCTGCACTCGCGGCGCGCCTTCAACGATGCGACCGCCAGTCTGAAGCCGCCCTATGCCGTCGCCGTGGTCGACATCGATCATTTCAAAAGCATCAACGACACCTACGGCCACGACACCGGAGATCAGGTTCTCCGCATGGTTGCCGCGCGCCTGGCTAACGTGTCGGGAGGAGGCCATGCTTATCGCGTAGGAGGCGAAGAATTCACGATTCTTTTCCCAGGCCGTGGTGCGCAGGATGTCTTTCAGCCCCTCGAAATGCTGCGCATGAACATCGAAAGCTGCTCGTTTCGCCTTCGCTGCGGGGAAGACCGCCGCAAGACTCCGCGCGATACTGACCGCCGAGCGGCTCCGGGCCGCAAGGCGAAGCCTACGAAACCTGCAACTTCCGGCGCTTTGTCCGTCACGGTCAGTATTGGGATCGCGGAATCGAAGCCGCGAGCGGGCGTCGAACAAGTGATTGAATCCGCCGACAAGGCCCTCTATGTGGCCAAACAGGGTGGAAGGAATC
>Ga0068856_100001762_pt1 | contig 22649 bp, 24 predicted proteins | sample KBSCornC62_FD_66595 | JGI IMG/M metagenome (GOLD analysis project Ga0068856, IMG submission 66595) | Corn rhizosphere microbial communities from Kellogg Biological Station, Michigan, USA - KBS Corn C6-2 | ecosystem: Host-associated > Plants > Roots > Rhizosphere > Soil ... | reverse complement strand
TTACATGGACCTTTTGGACATCCAGGACCGCTGCGGCGACCAAGCGTTTACTTTTGACCTGCCAGTGGATGGTGACAACCGGCCGCTGACTCCAGCCGGTCTTGCACTGGCAGAGGCACGCGACATTACCGGTTTTGGTGCCTTTGACATGCAATATCCCGGAATGACTGATGATTTTTACCGGCTCGACATTTCGTACACCAACACGCTGGGCTGGGCACAGGCCTTGTACGCTGGCAAGCAAATTCATGCGGCCCTCAACGGCGAAGACGCTGAAGCGATACTGCTTGACATCCCTCCTGAGCACCTCGATATCGCCCGCAAGATTGGTATTTTGGCTGCCGACCGGTACGGTCGTCCCCGAAACGTCACTATGATGGCTGCCTTCCCCGAGTATTTCGATCCCAAGAACGCTGGGTACCAACAGGACTACGACCATTACGGACCTGCGATGCAGAACGGCGTTGCCCTGCCACGGAGCATGTGGCGCTAATATGGCTGCTGCCGAAAACATCTACCTCGCTCGGCCCGAATCCTGGTATGCCTACGACTCAACGACGAATCAGTATGCGCTGACGGACCCTAAAACCGGCGATCCGCTCAACCCAAATGCTGTGCCGTCGTACATCACGGATGAGCCCAAACTCAAAGCCGGCATCGACTACCTCGCCGCACGACGGGATGACGTAACGCTAGACATCGCCTACGGTGCACATGAAACCGCTGCCGATTTGGGTCAGGAAGGTTGGTTCGAACAGCGAGTTGCGAATGCGGACTACTATGGCTTCGAGGGTTTTGACCATAACCCTAAAGATGCGGTCATGATCCGCCGGCAGGCAATCGCCATCCTAGGAACGGTCCTGGATGCCGGGTATCACCCTACGCTTGACAATTTTATGGCATGCTACAATGATCGTCTTCGGCGACAGGGTAATGAGCCTCTGGATGGTTTTAAGGCGCGAAGGGACTGGGCTATCGGCATACTGAGCACGCCTTATTTTTGCTATGACGTATCTGCAGACACCCAGACGGGGGCTAACATTATTCAAGCAAAAAAGGGCCTTAGGCATATGCGCGATGATGCGCACAGGGGTGCGGCGTTCCTTGGCCTGAATAACGCCCGGGAGTGGAATATGGTCGCCAATACTGGCGCGCAGCTACAGCAAGGTGAGATGGGGCGCGAACTCCGTCCCCTCTCCTGTCGGATGACACTCGGATTTGCTCATGAAGATATGGCGCGAAAGGCTGGCATTGCGGGCGCTACCGTCAGGACTGAAGCGGCAACTGATTTGTCGATGATGAGTGCGTTGGACATGTTGACAATCGTGCAGGCTATTGAGGGTCAACGTACCGGCCTGTTGACGAGCGCGCCGGCGATGAATTTGGGTCGGCTAGCACTGACAATGCCTGCGTCGTCTTAATCTCCGAAGACGTGACTACACAATAAAACTGCGGGTTTCGTGCGGCAGTTGGCCGCCGTAGGCAAATTCGCTCAAGATGGCGCTGGCTTCGCGGGTCAGGTTTTTCATTTGGGATTGTTCGTCGGTGCTGAATTTGGCGAGCACAAAGTCGGCGCTGTCCATGTCTGGGTGCGTTTTGGGCCCGATGCCAATGCGTACCCGGCCGTACTGTTCGCCCAGGTGTTGCGTAACCGATTTTACCCCGTTGTGACCGGCGCTGCCGCCGCCCATGCGGGTGCGGATTTGACCAAACGGAATGTCCAACTCATCGTGCACTACCACAACATAATCCGGGTTGACCTTGTAAAAATGCACTACAGCTTGCACCGCTTCCCCGCTCAGGTTCATGAGCGTCGTGGGCTTGATGGCGATCACTTTGCTGTCGCCCATTTGCGTCATCGTCAGGTGGCATTTGAGGTCTTTTTTGTCGATCCAGGCCGGAAAATCATGATCTTTGGCAAACCGATCAACTGCCGCGAACCCCACATTATGCCGCGTGTCATTGTACTGCGCACCGATGTTACCAAGCCCGACCACCAACACGATTTTGTTCTGCCCCAGCGTATAAAATTGAATGCTATCACCGCCCTGCGGCCGTCGTTGAAATAATCCCATGCGAACAGTATAGCGCAACTGAGGTGAGCTGGCATACCCTCACTTCACAGATCGTGACCGCCCAGCGCAGCCGCCTAGAAGTGGCGGAACGTGATCCGTAGGGAGCGCGAGCGTAGGCCCCAGCACGACACATTGACAAAACATAAGCTGAATGATATAATTTAACTGTTATGAAACGTTTTGACGGTTCAAATAGTGGCGGAATCGGAAGGTTCCTTCGTCGTCAACCAGCACAGCACAATGTAGCCCAGTCCACTGAGCCACTATGGCACACTGCCAAGGTGGCACCCGCCACTTTTCGTCTCTTGCTCAGCCATGTTGGCTCAGAATTTATGGATTTGAGGGAAAGGATAGGCTCTGGCAATGCTACCGAATACGCCCGCCAATACCTCGATAATATCTACGAACAATTAGGCGACGAGGACACGGTGCAGGATGGGCATCTTGCTATGAGTGACGAATTCGATTTACCTCCCGACCATGCTAGCATCGAGCCGGTAGGTATCTACGGGGTCGCCGAGGCAGCTCGCCTCATAATGGAAGAATCTGTGGAAGAGTCATCCTTGCCGATTGATACCCAGGCCGCTGATTTGGCAGAAATTGGTTACCAAATAGGCATGATCAACGGATTTATCGGTCGAGCCTATGACAGCTATAGCAACGGCCGGCCGTTGCCTGTCTACGAGCTCGGTCAGAGCCGTCTGCATCCAGGTCTGTAGCAATAACCGCGAGCCGCAGCGGGCGGCAGTCTTCGGGTGTCACCCGTTTTTATTTTTCCTTTTTGAATTCTTTGGGGCGAGCGCTGTAGCGGCGTGGTTCTTTGGTTGGGCTGTTGCCGTGTTTGTGGTGTTCGTGCTTTTCGATGAACCACAGCTGTATGGCTGTACCTTCGAAGTTGAATTTTTCGCGTAAGTTGCGTTCCAGGTAGCGCTTGTAGCTCCAGTGCAGGAATTTGGTTTGTGAGCCAAAGATTTTGAACGCTGGGATGGGGTTATCGTCCTCCTGGACCATGTAGTTCAGTTTGGGCGTGTGGTTTTTGAGCCCAGCTGGCGGATGGCGGTCGATGACACGGTGCAACCAGTCGTTGAGGTCGCGGGTCGGAATGCGTTGTTCACGGCGCTTGGCGATTTCTAATGCTAGTTCAAACAATTTGGTGACGTTCTGGCCCGTGACTGAACTGGTAAAAATAAGCGGCGCCCACGGAATAAAATCATACGTGGCGGCGATTTGCGGTGCCAGCGCGTCGCGTGTAAAGGCGTCTTTGCCCTGCACGTCGTCCCATTTGGTCACGACCAGCACTAGGCCCTTGCCGGCTTCTTTGATCATCCCGGCGATTTTTTGATCGAGCTGCGTATTTAGTTCGTTGGCGTCCATTAACATCAGGCAGACGTCGGCTTGTTCGATGGCGCTCAGCGAGCGCACGACGCTAAAATGCTCAATCCCCTGCCCGATTTTGCCTGGGCGGCGAATGCCGGCGGTATCCATAAGTTCCAGCTCGCGGCCTTCAAACCGAACGATCGAGCGGTTGATGTCGCGCGTGGTGCCCGCAACGTCGGCCACGATGGCCTGCTGCTTTTTGGCTAAGGTGTTAAACAGCGACGATTTGCCCACGTTTGGGCGGCCGAGCAGCGCAATGTGCACGCGGTTGTCGTCTTCGGCCAACGTCGCTGCGGGGATATTTTCGACCAAAGTATCGAGTAGCTCGCCAATGCCACGGTGCTGCGTGGTGCTGGTGTGGATGATTGGCTTGATGCCCAGACGTTGGAAGCCATCCAGGTCGTTGCCGCGCGCGCGGTCCACTTTGTTGACGACCAAAAACACTGGTTTGCGGCTTTTGAGCGCCATGCGCGCCACGCGCCGGTCCTCTTCGGTGATCGGGATGTTGGCTTCGACCACGACCCAAATCACGTCGGCGCTGTCGGCGGCTTGCTGAATTTGTTCCTGAATGGTGAACTCAAAATCGTCCTCGGCGTCCTTCATCCCGGCAGTATCGACCAGCCAAAAATCCTGGTTGCGCCAGCTGGCTTTGGCGGTAATGCTGTCGCGCGTGGTGCCCGCTTCTTTGGCGACAATGGCTTCGCGCCGCTCCAAAATCGCGTTGAACAAACTGGACTTGCCAACATTGGCACGCCCGACAATCGCTACGATCGGTAACTTTTTGGAACTCATTGTTGTTATTATAACAGATTACGCATGGTAAGCATACCCTGGCTGACGGACCACGTTCCGCCGCCCTGGCGGCTGCTACTTAAGCGGTCACGATCCGTCATGCCTGGGTATGCTGACCTGCTCATACTCATCATTGACGAAACGCTTCGGCGAGCGGTACAATGCGGTTTTTAAGGTGCCGTCATAATTTCCGGTGAGCCGGTCAGTTTCAGTTGTGTCAGGAATGCAATGAGTTTGTTCGAATATCCCGTAATTAATGACGAAGCTTACACGACGCTGTTTGCTTCCCAGGCGGCCAGTACGCGCGCGGCGCGGTTGTGCCGCTTCGCTCAGCGCGAAATGGGTGCGGGACATTTACTTTCCCTGGTGGGTGACCGCGCAGGCATACACACTCAGCGTGAGGAAAAGGTCGCCCGCGGTATCGTAGAGCGAACGATTCAGTACAACCCTATTGCAGCGGAGTTTGTAAATAAGGTGGGCCAGGTCAGCTGTGTGTATTTACACCTGGAAGAACGCTTCCGGCAGCGTACCCATCACACGGTTGTTAAGGGGCATCCCGGCGCTGGGCTGAAGGAGGCCTACCGAACGGCAGGCCGTGCGGCGGTCCGCGTTGATACGGTGCCGCTCGCCCGGCCTGACGATGCGCAACCACTGTTTGAGCGTGACTACATCGACCTGTGCGCCGCGCTATTGGGCGGCTCGCTGCAGAGCTACGAGCGACAGGAAGAGGCGATCACGTTCCTTGATGTCATGAACACAGACTGGGAGCCGGGACCGACCAAGGGCCCGACGCACCAGCAGCTCGTCGAGGATCAGACCGAGTACATTTCATGGCTGATGGCGGGTGCTAAAGCGCTCAATATGCCGCCCGCACTGATACCTGAAGTGCTGCGGCCGCCGGAACCAAACGCTTGAAGCTGGCGCGGGATTTGCAGCAATCTGTTGCTTCGGGGCAACATGGCAATCGCCGCTGATATGCGCTTAGATGTTGCGAAAGCTACCGCTTCGAAGGTCATCCAGCTGGTAGCTGCCGAATTGCGTGCGGTGCAAGCGCGTGACAGTGTGGCCAAGCGCCGCAAACGTACGTCGAATTTGCCGGTTACGACCTTCGTGCATGGTGACCAGCCACGCTCGGTCATTACCTTCTTGTAGGCGGTCAAGGTGGAGCTGGCTACGGCCATCATCTAACTGTACACCGATGTCGCTGATCATCTGGCGGTGTAGTGGTTGTAGCGGCTGATCCAATTCGATTTCGTAGATTTTTACCTTTTGATATCTAGGATGTGTGAGGCGTTGGGCCAATGCGCCGTCGTTGGTCAGTAGCAGCAGCCCGGATGAGTCTTTGTCGAGTCGTCCAACTGGTTTGAGCTGGCGCAGCTCTGGCGGCAACAAATCGTAAATGGTATTGCTGCCCTGCCCGTCGCGACTGGTGACGTAGCCTGCTGGTTTGTGGAATATTATCGTTCTGGCGGCGGCTATTGTAAGCCGTTCGCCGTCGAGGGTAACGATGTCCGTATCTGTTACATTGGCGCCCATGCTAGGTGCGTGTCCGTTTAGCTGCACGCGGCCATCCGCAATCGCTTGGTCGGCGGCTCGGCGCGACAACCCTGTGCTGGCGGCAACAAATCGGTTAATACGCATACCATAATTATGCGATAGAATGCGTTAATTGCCTATAGAAACGGGTCCTGTCGCCACATCCTTCCCCATCGTACTCAAGACCTATTGGCCTTCCGTTCGCTGGGGTTCCCTATGGGGTGCGCCGCCGTCATTTTAGCTACAGTGCGATGCTGTTGGGGTCTATGCCCGAGTCTGCGGTGTTGGGCGAAATAACATGGCCGGGTGGGTGCGGTGTGGTGGGCAGCCCTGTGACGCCAGGTACGTTTGTCGGAGTGGTGTCTGGATGGATGTCATCGAGGCTGCTAATTCCTTCTTTGGCCAGGAGTTCGTCCAGACCTGCGGGTTGCGGCTCATCTGGGCGTTCGATCGGCGCGATTACTTTTTTGTGAGCGATGGCGACATTGTCGTCTTCGTGTTCTTCTGGCTGGGGCGCGATGGGTGCAGGTGCCGGGGTCGTGTTAGCAGGGGCTTCGGCTGCGGCCGGCTGGGGCGCGATGACATTGGGAGCCGGCATGGTGGGCGGAGCTTGCTGGACGGGTGGAGTGATAGTCTTGGGCGTGGCCGGTTGTGGAGCGTCCGGCGTGGCGTTCGTGTCCGATACGAGGTTTTTGATAGCATTGGCCATAGCGTCATTACTGGCCTCAGTGGTGGGCGGAGCTGTTGTCTGGTCTGCTACTGGTGCGGTTTCCGGCTGTGGCGGCTGGGGCGCGGTGGGCGCCGTTTGCGCATTCTGATTCACAAAACTTTCGATTTGCGCTTTGACTGCCGCTTCTTCGTCGGACGAGGACTGTGCGCTAGGCGGTGTGTCCTGGGCATCCGGCGCGGGGGTTGCTAATTCTGGCGCACTGGGCGCTTCAGGTGAGGGTGTTGGTGCGGGCGTTGAAGGAGCGGTCGTCTCAGGGGCTGCCTGTGCAGTACTGCCCTGTTCATCGGTCACCGGAGGCATCGGGCTGGGCGTTGGTGTTGGAGGTGTCACAGTCGGTGGCTCGGGCGGCGTAGCCGGTGTTGGGGTGCCAGCTGGCGGCTCTTCGGTCGGTGTGTCTGCCGTTGGTGGTGTGGGTGCGGCGGGCGCCGCTGGTGTGACAGCGGGTTCGGCAGGAGCAGCAGCGGGCGCTGCGGTAACAGATGTGCTGGCTATCGGTGGTGCTGTGGTAACAGGAATGGCGGGAGCCGGAACTGGCGCAGCGGGCGCCGGTGCTGGCGCCACGCTCGGCGCTGCCGCTGCCTGCGCGTTGTTCCGTTGCGCCAACAGTGCGGCTTGCTCAACGGCCGCAGCCAGTGCTTGCGGAGCGCCTGGGGCGCTGTTTTCTTCGGGGCCGAGCAGCTCGTGCGCAGCTTTTACGATGTCTTCCAATGTTACCTGCGACTTCACCAAATACCGATCGGCGCCCAGCGAATCTGCCCGCGTCTTGTCCTCGGCTTGCCCTAATGCAGTCAGCATAATGACTTTGACGTTTTTGAGCCCCTCGGTGTTGCGCAAAATGTCCAGCATCTCGAAGCCGCTAATGCGCGGCATCATAACGTCGCTAATCACGAGGTCGGGTTTTTCCTTTTTGGCAACGACCAGCGCCTCTTCGCCGTCCACGGCCGACACAATGGTGTAGCCTTCGGCCTGCAAGCGTGCTTCGTAAATTTCACGCAAATTGTTGTCGTCTTCGACCAGCAGGATTTTTGCCATAGGTGTTATTCGCCCCTTTTATTGTCAAGCTTATGGTTTTACGTTTATTGTATCATGAATTTCTAGGTGTGGCAGCAACTGGACTGGGGGCGGTTTTGGCGGCTTCGAGGGCTTGGATTTCGGTGGCGCGTGCCGTCGTCAGCCGCGGCAGGTTGATGAAGAACGTGCTGCCCTTGCCCACTTCACTTTCTACCCAGATGCGACCGTGGTATAGTTCTACGATCTTGCGGCAGATGAACAGCCCCAGCCCTGTGCCGCCGATGGTGCGCGTGGCGGAGTTGTCTACACGGTAGAATTTTTGGAACAGGTGCGGAATGTCGTCGGCCGGAATGCCCGCGCCAGTGTCGCGCACATACAGTTGTACGATTTCGTTGTTGCCCGTCAGGCCGATGGAAATCTTGCCGGAATCGGTGTATTTGCAAGCGTTGTCGAACAAGTTGGTGATGACTTCGCGCATGCGATCCGGGTCAACTTGTACATAATACAGTGGTTTGAGCAAATGCTGCGTGCTGGCGTCTTTGGTTGTGGCGTCGATGGTTTCGTCGGCACCACCAATCACGAACTCGGCCAGCAAGCCCTTCTTTTCTGCTGCAAATTTGAGATCGTCGGTCAACTGCTGGGTAAACGCGCCCATTTCAACCACAGCCGGATGGTTGCTCAGCCGCCCGTCTTCGGCTTTGGAAGATGTCAAAAGATCCTGGAACAGTTTGCCTAAATGCTGCGTGCTGGCGTGCGCTTTTTCGAGGTAGTTGCGCGCCCGGCTGTCGATGGTGCTGACTTTGTCACTGAGCGCCAACGCCAAATAGCCCTCAATGGCAGCGACCGGCGTGCGCATTTCGTGGCTGGCGGTGCTAATGAATTCGCCGCGCTGTTTTTCGGCTGCGCGCTCTTCACTAACGTCCCGCATGACCGCTACGGCGCCCACGGGTTGCCGTGCATTCTGCAAAATAACAGGGGAAATCGCCAGCGAAATGACTTGCTTCTTGCCTTCGCGGCCGTTCAATACATACACGCGGTTACTATGCTGCTGCTGACTGAGCACCAGCGTGAACGGGTCCTCGCCGGCCGGTAGTTCTGAACCGTCTTCGTTGGCTAGTTTGACGACAAGATTGGCATCTACGTTGATCGCTTCGTTCACGCGCCATTCGGTCATGTGCGCCGCCGCCGGGTTCATGAGCGTAATTTTACCCGCCGTGTTAGTCACAATAATACCGTCAGTGATGGATTCGATCAGAATTTCCGACTGCTGCTGGTTACTGCGCAGCATGCCGGACAGCTGACTGAGCTTTTGCGTCTCCATGCTGGAAAACCGATGCCGCCAAAAGAAATACGACACCACCGCCAACGCCGCCGACGAACCCAGCAAGACCCAGGAAGTCATGGTGACCTCGCTAATCTGGAAGCTGCTCTGCATCGCCACATAAATGTATGTCAAAAAGACCGCCCCGCCCCCGATGATAATGCCATACGCTCCCGCCATAAACACCGTGACCAGCCACGCACCTACATACAGCCAAGCACCGGTGGCAGGGTCGCTGGTCGGCAGCCAGTCGAGCAGCGCAATGGAAAACAAAATCGACCCGGCCAACGTTGCCATGGCCAGGTTCGACCGCGCCACAAACCAATACACGATACAGAGGTAGGCCAGGTTGCCTCCCGCCAGCAAAAAGGCTGTAATGTCGGTGGAAAACCACTGCCCGTAATGCGCTGCAAAACTCGGCACGTACCGCACCGCCACGCACAGCCCCACAAACAGCAGGTTGAACCCAACCATCACCCCCCAATAGAGGCGATACCAACGTTTGTCGACTTGGTACTGGAAAAAATCCATCGCCATTTCCGTTAATTATACCGCATATGCTTAACCGCAGGCTACCTTAGCATAGGTTGCCTCGAATGCGCAGTGGAAAATAATGTATAGATTGCGCCTGTTCATGCCCGTAAGGCGAACCAGGCCGTTGCAAATTCTACCCTGTTATGCTACTATTTGTTGGTCGATTTTGCCCTGCCCGGCACTTGCCTCGTTGGATGTGCCCGGCGCAGTGGCTCGACGTTTGCGCTAAATCCACGACGGCCCCTTCGTCTAGTGGTCCAGGATATTTGGTTCTCATCCAAAAGATCGCGGGTTCGAATCCCGCAGGGGTCACCATATTGGAAAACCATATTTCTGGGAACACCTTCCAGATAACAAAAAAGCTTCGGTAAGTGCGAAGCTTTTTTGTTGGGTGATGTTACCTCTATAAAAGTGTTCGATTCCCGTCAGGCTAATTGCTAAAGTACAAAGTATTAAGCCTAATTGTCATCGCCTGCTCGCTAACCTGATATCTTTCAGCTAGTTCCTTGAGTTTGTCCTCGTCCCCGAACAGATCAATCCCACTCTTCTTTTTGATATCTGCCCGTAATTTTTCTTCAGGCATGAGTAATTCAGCCGCAAATCGATTTGCCTCGATCTCCTTGATATCTGTACCGTCACTGGAGTGGCTATTGCGGAACATCATAACGCTAGCCCCTGGGTCATAACTAACGGGTCGTTTATGTAGATATAGATGTCCAAGCTCATGAGCAATGGTAAAGCGTTGGCGTTCCTTAGGCTCAGCGATGTTTACACCGATGTATTTCATACCATGCTTTTGGTAAGCGAACCCTGATAACGTTTCGTCGAAGTCATCAATCCTTACTTCAGCGCCCATCAACTTCGCCAATTTTTCGACATCTATAGGGAGGGAATTCAATTTGTATTGCTCAAGTAGGGCGTCTACTAAAGATTTAATCTTTTTTCGATTCATATGCGATCACCCCCATCGTTAGTTAATTGCTCCCTCAATAAGTCTTCGAATTTTAGTGTCCTTAACATCACTTGATATGTCAACCTTTGGCTTGGCACCCGCTAGGGCAAGCTCTAGAAGTTCCCAGGGTTTGCAGTCCAATGCATAAGCAATTTTGCAAAACAAATCCAAGGACAAAGCCTGGCGGCCATTCTCAATATTACTAATAGACGTTCGCTTCACATGCACGGCTTCCGCAAGCGCCTGCTGATGCAGCTTGCGCGTTTCGCGAAGTTGCCGGATCTGGGATGCTATCGCCTTCTCCAACGTTTCCATTGCCCTTAGTATAGCCCTTGTCGGTCTTCATGTCAATATAATTGACAGAGAAAAAAACACAACGTTTGCCAGCTTGTAATAGCCACACTGGCGGCGTACCATAATAAGTGATGCCCGAATAGCAGAAGGCTCCGGGTAAACCGGAGCTCCGCAGACGTAACCGGAAGTCATGTCTGCTCCTATTCTAGCACGACACTATTAACCACTGCTAGGAAGGAGTTTTTTCATGGCAGAAGACAACAAACAAGAGAGCAACAAACACGAAGGTCACGAATTCCATATTCAGATTGACCGCAAGCACTACACCGTGCGCCAGGGTCACATGACCGGTGCTGAGCTACGCGCCCTACCTGAGCCACCCATTGGCGAAGACCGCGACCTCTTTGAAGTGGTACACGGCAACGCTGATCGCAAGATTGAAGATGCAGAGGTCGTGGAAATCCATGATGGCCAGCGCTTCTTTACTGCGCCACGCCACATTAACCCCGGTATGAGCAAATAGGGGGCGTCATGTTGTCTGACGAAGACGAGCGCTTTCTTAAAGAGCGCGGATTTAGCTATAACGTGGCCACGGAGGATAACATGACCTGCGTGACCATACCGGCATATACGTTGCCGGAAGGCTACGACCGCACCGAGGCGGATCTCCTGCTCCGCCTCGGCCTAGGCTTCCCCGATACGCCACCCGACATGTGGTGGTTCAGCCCGGCCGTTAAATTGGGTGACGGCCGCGCCGTGCGCGCCACCGACACAACAGAACACCACCTTGGTCGCGATTGGCAACGTTGGTCAAGGCATCTTAGTAGCAGCGACTGGATACCGGGCAATGACAATCTGGAGAGCTTCCTGGCAATAATCGGCCAAGATTTGCTTCGCAGGGAGCCAGCATGAACACGCTGGTTTTGTCCTCCGCCATTGCCGATCAGCTCTTGGAAGCCGCCGACCGTAAATTGGAGTCGGCGGCGGTGCTATTGGCAAGGTTAGCTAGATTGCCGAATGGGGATTTGCGCATTCTCGCGCGCCGCCTAGATTGGGTTCAAGATGACGCGTATACTCGACGCACGGCGCACGAATTGGTTATAACATCCGACGGCTACATGCCATCTCTGCGCGCTGCCGAAGAACGTCAAGACCTCGCCATATTTGTGCATACCCATCCCAGCGGCAAGGCTCTGCCCAGCGAAAAAGACAAGCAGGTGGATGAGCGGTTACGCAACGTTTTTCGTAACAGAACCGGCAGCGATTGTTACGGCTCCTTGATCGCAGCCGTTCAGGACGGCAACTTAATAGTCGGGGGCGCAATCGAGCACGGCGAAACTTGTTCCGTGATAGAACGCTCCTGGGTTGTTGGCGACAGACTACGATTACTCCCTGCCCCCGGCCAAAAGGTCGAATCTATACCAGCGCATTTTGACCGGAATGTGCGCGCGTTTGGCGGCGCAGTGCAGCGAGCTCTGGGCGATCTCCATATTGGCATCGTGGGGTGCGGCGGAATTGGCTCCGCCGTAGCCGAGCAACTGGCCAGATTAGGCGTTCGCAACTTTACCCTCGTTGACCCCGATAAAATATCGGAGCCGAATGTGACCAGGGTCTACGGCTCAACCTTCGCCGACGTTGGCAAGAATAAAGTTGATGTCTTGGGCGGCCACTTGGAACGGATTGCGCCCGGTGCAGTTACCCATAGGGTCGCCACGACACTCATCAATGAGGTGAGTGCCAAAAAACTAGCATCGTGCGACATCATTTTTGGCTGTACCGACGACAACGCCGCCCGGCTAATACTTGCGCGAATGTCTACATATATGCTGGTACCAGTGATCGACTCAGGCGTCGTGCTGTCCAGCGACAAGCAAGATAGGCTTATCGGTATTGATGGTCGCGTCACAATTATGGTTCCCGGCACTGCATGTCTCTTGTGCCGTAGTAGAATTGACGTAAAAAAGGCGCAGGCCGAACTGATGACACCACAAGAACGCAAACGTCTGGCCGACGAAGGTTATGCGCCAGCACTTGAGGGCATAGAGCCAGCAGTCGTTGCATTTACAACAGCAGTTTCAGCGGCAGCAGTTGGTGAGCTGCTCGAACGCCTCGTACATTATGGCATTGAGCCAGTTCCAAGCGAAATTCTGCTCAGATTGCATGATCGGGAGGCCTCCTACAACCGCACAAGCCTCAATCCCAGACACTTTTGCGCTCCGGATTCTGGTAAGCTTGGTGTAGGAATAAACGAACACTTTTTGGACTTCCCATGGCCTTCATAAAAATCTGGTTTTGGCATTGGTTCCCGCGTCGCCATTGGCGAATCGTAGGAAGAACTAGGAGTGCAGATGAAATCCCAAAATACATTCCCCGTAATGGCGTCGTAATAGTCGGAGTGGAGAAACCTAAATGGATAGCCTTTGATTGCCCTTGTGGGGCCGGCCACAGAGTAATGGTTAATCTCGACAGCTCACGTGCACCTTCGTGGAATTTGCAATCCACTAAGCCCCTTACGTTTACGCCGAGTTTTGACATATACGAGAACGGCAAAAACTGTCACTTCTTTATTCATGACGGAAAGGTCTTATGGGCTTAAAGGCCAAGCTTTTTAAGCTGCTCGTCTAAATGGACCAAGCTGTACTACAAAGTGTTCCACATCCGGTGCGTCTGGGTCACCAAACAAAAGCACCCGACTTTCCGTCGGGCGTTTTTGTTTGGTTGGTTTCTGTTGAGTCTCCGGCCTAGGCGTATCGGCGGTGCCTGGGCTGCTCAATAGCCCTTCAACGCGCTGGCCATTTGCTGGGCTAGTGGCATTAGCGTTTGCATGCGCTGTGCGTCGGTGACGCTGGTGTTGTTTTGGCCTAGATCATAGCTCACTGAAACGACCACGCGGCCCTTGCGGAACGTTATGGCGTGGTCGACGCCGGCGACGTTGCCGTAGAACGATTCATCGCCAATGGTTGTGGAGGTTGTGGTCGTGCCATTGGTAAATGGGCTTTGGGCGTGCGCAAAGGTGTATTCACCTTTTGCCCCGTCGGCATTTTCGTACGTAATGGTGCTGACGATGATCCGGTTGGAGTACAAATACGTGCGGCCAGGCGCGTACCGCGTACAGTCGCTTGATGCGTAGTTGTAGTAGCTGCCGGGCTTTTTGGAGTCGGGTTGATGCTGGATGATGCCGATGGACGTGCCGGTTCGTTCCTGTACGAGCGGACTGGCGTCGGTGTTGAAGACAGTGTGAAAAGCGTTGTTGTCAATAAGGCTGCAAGATTCCAGTGCGGTGCCGGTGAAGATCGGGCTTTGCAGTTCGAATCTGTCCAGCGGCGTTGGCGTTGTTTGGGCTGCTGCCAAGTTGGCGGTGATTTTGTCGAGCAGCTTGCTTTTGGCGGCCGTATCCGCCGTCGCCAATGTTACTTGCATGGCGGCGTTGGACGAGCGCACAATATACACATCAACGTCGGCCAGCGCTGGATCGGGCGGGCTTTGCTTGTTCTGTAGGTAGACTTGCAAGCCATGCAGCGATGCCTGTAACGTGTAGCCGTGGCCGAGGGCGGTATCGACGGCTCCCATGTTCACGTAGGTAGACTGGTACACGGCAACATTCACGTAGTCGTTGACTTTTGAGTTTTGCAGATAATAAATGCACGAGTTGGTGTCGTCGTCGAATGGCAAACTGGTGGCAGTGTCCAGCACAATGCTGCCTGCGCCATTGCCGTCAAAATAAGTGCGTTTTACGCCCTGAGCGTCCTGGTGTGGCTGTAATTTCATGCCCGCGTCGCTGATGGCTTGCATGTTGAGGATTCCGCACGCCTGAATAACGGCGGTACCCCCGTAGTTTATGACCTTGCCGGTAGATACTTGCTTGAGGGCGGTCGCATCACCGATGCCGCTGGTTACGTCGTAGCCCGGGCGATTAATGTAAAGATCGGCGGCATGGCCAGGATCGGCGGGAGCTTTGGCTTTTTTGGGCGCCAGTAAGCTTTTGGCGCCTAACACAAGAATCACTAATAGTATGAGGCCGCCAACGATGAGCAGCAATTTTTTGCGGAGCGATATGCCGGTTTTGGCCGGACCGGGCGTTGGCGCCGGTCCCATGGCGGGCATGATGACGGGGTTGTTGTTTGGTTCTATGACATTTCTCCAAACTTAATTTATGTAAACGCTACCACTATTATAAAGCACTTTATAAGCAATATGTGTTTTTGTATGACCGGAATGGTCGTATGCTTGCCAAGAATCTATAATGAAATAGTTAAAGGGGCATGTATGTCAGAACTCGTTGACCTCGTAGATAGAGACGGTCATATCCAAAAGCGTGCTGTACCACGCGGACAGGTTGACCAGCACGAAGGTTTACACATGCAAATCGTGATCGCCGTGGTATTCGATAGCCTTGGGCGGATGCTTGTCCATCGCCGTGCCAAGGCACCGAATGTGGGTGCGTATGACCACATTTGTGGCGCTATTTTGGCTAGCGAACCACCCGAAACTGCTGCGGCCCGCGAAGCGTTTGAGGAAACTGGCGTGCACCCACGCAACCTGCGTGTCGTGACGCATGGTGTTAACGAATTGGATATGGCTCAAGATTGACTTCCCTCCTGTCTTGACCGAAAAACCGCGGGGACTGTAAGAATGTTCGCATGCCACCGAAGCATGGTGGGGTATACTGGCCGACGGAAGTAATGACAGAACGGGTATATGACGGGCTATTCAGAGTTTGTGGTCAGAAATTATAATCCGGACATCAGAACTGACTTTTTTGCGGTGCGGGAAAATCTGGGCGACCGGTACGTTGAGACGCAGGATGGTGAGGACAAACTTCGTGAGTATGCTGCGCGGCTACCGTCGTCGATTCTGGTTTGCGAGGACACGCGCAGCGGCGAGGTGGTTGGCAACATCTGCCCGACCGATTCACCCGAACCGGCGTTCATTGCACGCGAGGCGGTGAGTCCAAGACTTGGGCCAGAAACCGCCCGCGAAGTGACGGGCGTGCTCGTAGCTGCCACGATCAACGAACTACGTAGTCGTGGCCATCAAAAAGCCTGGCTGTTATATGACGACGCCGATCGACGCACGCAGCGCTGGCAAGAATACGGCTTTAGAAAAGTGAAGTCGTGCAGCAGCTATGTGCGCCCATTTTGGACGCCGAAGGGCGTGCCGATTCCGGACATTGAGTCTCGCGATCCGCGCATGGTGGCTCGGGCGTACGACCCGGATACGGATTTTGAAGCACTGACCTTCCATCTGCAGCATGAGCGGCGGCTGACGCATTTGGATACCGAGGAGTTGCTGCGCGCCCGCGTCGGCCGGCTGTCAACAGCGATGGCAGTGGTGCCGGACCCCGACAATCCGGCCAGCATCATCGGTAGCATGCGTATGCCGGATGGTCCGATTCCACTGCTTCTAGAGCCGGTAACTGAAACGGGCACCCAGATGAGTGCCATTGCTACCGCGCTGTACCTGTTCGGCTGCGCCGCGCGCCGGCAACTCGGTTTCCGGCAGGTAGAGCGGCTGTCGCGGCGCAACGATCCTTACGTGGGGCATGGATTTCACGAAACGTGGAAGTTATTCCGGGCTGAACTATCGTTGGCTGCGGCGTAACTTGCTATACTAGGCCTATATAAGGAGAAGCTATATGAGCATTCAGCCGCGGCGCCATTCTTGGACCACTATCATTGTGTTTATGGTACTCGCACTCTTGGCCATGCCGGCGGCGATTTTGCCGAATGGATCGCCCATGACCGAGCTGCTCTTCCCTGGTTTTATTGCGCTGTATATTTGTTTGATTTTGCCGAAGCGCAAGGCGAATTTGACGAGCCTCGCAGTTAATCGGCTCGGCACGCTGCGTGCGTACTGGCCGGTGTTGCTCCTGCTGCTCGCGAGTATCGCCAGCTATGTTGTCCCTGCTCTGCTGGGGCTGGGCACGTCCAATCCGCTGGGCAAACTGGACCACATCATTGCCTTTATTCCACTGGCCATTTACGAAGAAGTCGGTTGGCGCGGCTATCTGCAAGGCCAATTAACCGCAAAGATTGGCGTGCGCCGCGCGGTACTGACCGTTGGCGTGCTGTGGGCGCTGTGGCATAGTGGCTTGTTTGTGACGGGACAGCTGCTTGGCGGCGGCAACAATATGGTCGTTGGTGGAATTTTGTTCGCTCTTTCAGCGGTTTTGATAAGTATTGTACTTGGGTTTACGCGCTTTACTTCGGGCAGCGTATGGCCGGCAGTTGCGGGGCACGCCGGGCTTAATTATGTACAGGAATTCGGCGATGGTCTGTTTGCCCACCAAAGCCAGGCGTTCGCCTATACTAGCGGTGCGGTGAGCTTGGTGTTGCTGGCGGCGCTGGCGTGGTACGTCTGGCGCAAATTACCCACGGGGTTGGGCGCTCAAGCCAAACTCGCCAAGTAGCGGACTATGATGGGATCACGCGCTCGGCCAGCAACCGTGCCATCCGTCGTTCGAGCTGCGCAATTTCCTCAGCGTGTATCTCAACGGGCGCACCACATTCACGCTTGGGGTTGAGTGTCTCAGTGGCGTACGTATCGGCTGATGTAGTGATGCGCGCAAATGCTTTCACGCCCGACCCGAATGGAAAAACAAACAGAGGTATTGTAAAATATGTTTTTAAACAATATCACCGTATGAGTTCGCCTAATCAACAGCTCCCATTCGAAGTGTTTCGCCCGTTCAGCCCAGATGACCTTTTAATGCAGGATCTGGATATCGTGCAGCCGCCGATCGACGCCGCATATGCCTTCTATGCAAACATAGAGCGCGCTGCCCATGCAGAAAACGGCACGGACCTGACCGTCGCCCAGGCGCTCGGCAAGCTACCGCTTAGCCAAGGGGACTACGACTACTTTCTCCACAATCGCGAGCTTGCAGGCCAATGGTCGCTATGCCAGCGGGTGCCATTCTATGCCGAACCAGAGCCCGATAAGCCTAGCGCCGTCATGACCTTTCGGACAACACTTCGCGCGGTAAGCACGTGTCCCGAGGAATGCCGAGACGATATGTGGCAAGCTGTGCATATGCTCAAAAATGGTAATCCAGGGAGAAGCAACACTCAAGCCATCTGTAATGAGCCCACTATTTTGGATGTGCCCGGCGCGCCAGCCGGACGACGCGGCATGCTCCTAAGGCGCACATATGACTACGCCCCTGAAGATGTGCGCGATGCGATCAAGGGCAATCTTGGCCAACGATTGTTGGCCAATGGTGATCTGCGGTTGGGTGCAACTATGCACTGGGAGATGCAAGATGATCTTCCTATTTTTTGGCCGAACCCGGTGCTCGAAATACAGACTGGCCAAGTGTACCCTGGTTGGCCCTCCGGAATAACTTTTACGGAAGAGCTATCTGCAAAACTACGCGTACTGGACGCAGTCATTGCCGGAAATGATGAAGGCGCACCTCGCCAGTACTAGCAAGCTTATTTGTTGAGTGAGATATTGACCATCCAGCTGACGCCGAATTTGTCGGTGAACATGCCGAACTTGTCGCCCCAGTCCGCAACATTGAGCGGCATGACGCCGGTGCCACCGGCGGACAGTTTTTCGTAGTAGCCAGAGAGCGTGTCATTATCATCGCCACTGAGCGTCACACTGATACGCTTGCCCGCGTCGAAGGCCATGACCTTGGGCACGTCGGCGCCCATGAACATGATGCCGTTGTCGCAAGTCAGCATGGAGTGCATGACTTTGTCGTCGTCAGAGGGATCGGACGAAGCATGGTATTCTTTAAACGTGTGGACTTCAAGTTTGCCGCCAAACACGCTTTGGTAAAATTCCATGGCTTCGCGCGCGTTGCCGTCAAAGGTGATGTAGGGGTTGAGATTGACTTGCATGTGGCCTCCAGTCGTTAATGACTCTTTTAGTATACGCTTTGGCTACTTACTTTCACGACTCCCGCTATTTCCGGGGCGTTTTCGCCGGGCAGGCACGGTATTGGCCGCACGCTGCACTAGCTGTGCGAATGTTATGTTGCCGCTGAGCAGCAACGTGACGGCTGGGCCTGAGCCTTCAGCGGCCATGCGCTCTGCTCGCGCTTCGGTCAAAAACTCCCCGTGCATGAATTGCGACTCGTGCATATACTGAACCGCGTCCTGTCCGGTCCACCACCACGGCGTATAGTTGTATGACCTCACGCGGTGAGTTGCATGGCTAGAACGCACCCTCATGCATCATTCGTTCCAGAATTGGAGCAAGTGCTTTTCTGGCTCGTAGATACCGTGACCCTACGGTGCCAACCGGAACGCCCTTCACTTCGGCGTATTGCTTGTAGGTCATGCCTTGGAAGACGATCGCCACAATCAGTTCGGCGGCATCAGGAATTTCTGATTCTAGGGCAAGCGCGCCAAGCGCATCATTGATTGATTCGTCATTTACGTAAGTCTCTGAGTCATTCGTAGTTGGAAGAGCGTCTTCGAAGCTGTAGACTTGCGGGTCGCTCGTCACTTCGTGATTACCTTTACGCCAGTGGCTCGCCATCCGGTTGGCCGTACTGCGTACTAAATATGGCAACACGCCACGGCCTTGGTCGGTAAAATTGTCTTTTGCGTCGCCGATTCGCCGCCATACAGATTCGAATACGTCGCTTAGCATGTCATCGCGCTGTTGCTCGCTCAGGCTGTTCATACCTTTAAGGCGGGCCAGCGTAGGCCGATAAAGCGTGAACAGCTCGCCGAACGCGCGTTTAGATATTTCTGGATCCTGGCTGGTAAGAAATCGATCGTTTAGTTCCTGTTCTCGGGAGGTGAGCGCCTCTTCTTGGCGTTTTGGCTTAGGCTCTGCCGGGGCTGGAGCGTCCAAATGATCTGTTGGGCTTTGTTCCGGAGCTGCGATCACATCAAAGTTAACTTCGTAGGTGCCCAGATTCGCTGGCATGACAACGGATTCCGTGACCAGTTCCACGGCCGCAGGCAAGCTTTCGACTAGCATTCCCTCTGCGGGAATAGCTGCTTGATGGCTGGCAGTGGTGTTATGGCCTTGTTCGATGCCAACAGAAGGGTGACTCATAGTGTTATATAATAACATAAAAACAGCTATTTGTGAAGAGCATTGCTAGATTTTGTTGCGCTTGTTAACGACTGGCTTTTGACGATAAAATTCGCAGATAGCGCAGGTGGTGGCCGGCGTAGCTTACTGTACGATATGCGCTTCGGGCAGTTCATTCCAGTTGGACACGTAGCGCGGCGAACCGATGTGGCGGCGTGGTTGCCAGGCTTGGCTGAGGTCCTCGGCGGCGTAGTACAGTTTGTGTTTTCCCCATCTGTTGTTGACGCTGTCCAGCGCACGCATGCGAGCCTTGGCGCGGTCGTGCTGCGCAGTGTCGACGGTACCGAGCAGGTCGGTCTGCACCGCGTCTTCCGGCACAAAATCGTGCAAAAACACGCCTAGCCGGTGGTACATCTGTTTGTCGTTGTATACATCCGTCAACTCATCCGTCAGTATGCGCATAATTTCGCCGGAATCGTTGGTTGGCGTGGCAAGCTGCACTTCGCGCGCCCAGCGGCGGTAGCCCGGTTTGTGCCGGTTTGTGGTGGTAAAAAATCCAATGCGCCGCGCCAGCAGTTTTTCGTTCCGAAGCGCGAACGCGGCGCGCGCCGCCATGCTGGCAATGGCCGCTTCCAGCACATGCGCCTGGCTGGTATCCTCGCCGAAGGTGCGCGAGCGCATAATGCTTTTGGCGGCCGTGCGTTCTGAGGTCAGCGTGTAGCAGTTGACGCCGTTTAATTCACTGACCAATTGCCGGCCGTGAATGCCCATAAGTTGCTGTGCGCGCTGCGGCCGCATGTTGGCGAGGTTGAGTGCGGTGGCAACGCCTTCGGCCCGCACTTTTGGCGCCAGCCGCCAGCCAATGCCCCAGACTTCTTGCACCGGCATGGTGTGCAACACGGCGTCGCGTTTGGCCGGATCAAGACCGATGAAGCTAAATGCGCCACCGTATTCGTCATGCTGTTTGGCGATTTCTGACGCCATTTTCGCCAGCGTTTTGGTCGGCGCGATGCCCAGCGACACTGGCACGCCAATGTCGCGCTGCACAGCGGCTTTGACCATCCTGCCCCACGCTTCGTAATCTGTTATTGGCAATGCACTGATGTCCAGGAACGATTCATCCACCGAATAAATTTCGATCCGCGGTGTGATGGTCGCCAGCAGTGCTGTAATCCGCTTGCTAATGTCGCCGTACAGCTCAAAACTGCCGGAAAACTGCGTGATGTGGTGGTCCCTGAACGTCTGCCGGTGTTTGAACGCGGGCGCCCCCATGGGGATGCCCAGTTGTTTGGCTTCGTTACTGCGTGCCACGACGCAGCCGTCGTTGCTGGACAGCACGACGACAGGTTTATTTTCCAGATCGGGCCGGAACAATCGCTCGCAACTCACAAAAAAGTTATTGCAATCGACCAACACGTACACTTTATCGGTCATCTTCGTCGTCTCTTATCATGGCTATACGGGTGGCGTTTTTCGCGCTATTTGTCATCACGGCGGAGCTTTCGATGTTCGTGAATGGTCGAAGTGATGACGCCCCATACCGTGGCCCCGGCTGGCACTTTGTGGCGCGCCGAAATGCTGAACGATTCCCCGCCCCCATTCCACCAAATGACAATGTCGGTTTTGTGGGCATCCAGCGCCCGATCAACAATGGCGATGTCACCGTCGAAAACGCCCGCCGCTTCCCACTCGTTGCCGCGCACTCGGAAAAAATACGTGCTGGCGCTGTGCGCGATCAGGAGTCGGTTCAAGTCCAGGCTGCGCAAACTCGCGTCGGTCGCCGGGTTTGGAAACCCGGTGTGTACCGAAATGCCGTCTGGGCTGCTGGCTCCAGTTTGGCGCGCGGCGCCGTCGTGCGTATCCTCTTGCATGGTGCATATATTGTACGCTTTTTTGCGGCAGAGGGTTAGCTTTGCGGTCGGCTAAACGCGCACCGCCAAGCGGCGCAGTTACACATTAATGCTATTGATGAACTCCACTAGCTCGCGCGGCGTAATTTCGGCCTTGACCAAGTAGCCGTCGGCCTGCTTTTCGATGTCGGCGCGTACGTCTTCGCGCTGTTCCAGGTTGGTGGTGATGATGATTTTGGCGCGCAGCTGTTTGGTAATAGCCGGATTGCGCAGCCGCCGCAGTACTTCAATACCGGTGATGCTCGGAATCATCAGGTCCAGCAAAATAATGTCGAACTGGTCGGTTTGCGCTAGTTGTAACCCTTGCAGGCCGTCGACTTCGACCGTGACGTCATAGCCAGCTTTATTGAGGGCGCGGACATATAGTTCGCTGATGAAATGCTCGTCCTCCATGCAAAGGACCTTTTTGCCAATCGGGTTCGGTGACGTAAAAACTTGTGCCATAGTAGCTCCAGTTATCTCCTGTACATTGAATGATTTTTGATCCAGCCGTGCGCCGTGCGGACGATGTCCGGACTGTCATGCTTTTGGCCGCCGCCCAGCTGGCTGAACGGTTTGAGTGTAAAGCCAAAGGTGCTGCCCTGGCCTTCCTTGGATTGCACCCAAATGTTGCCGCCGTGCGCCGTGACGATTGCTTTGGCCAGGTAGAGCCCCATGCCCGTGCCGCCGACTTGCGTGCGGTTGCGGTAGTCGCGGTAGAATTTGTCGAACAAGTTGCCCATGGCGCTTTCCGGAATGCCCACGCCGAAATCTTGCACTGTGGTTTCCACCGAGCCGTCGCTGTTAACGTGTGCGCGGATTTGCACCACGCCGTTCGGTTTGCTGTATTTGATGGCATTGTCCAGCAGGTTGTTGACGACCTCGTACACACTGACCGCGTCTGCACCGACCGTCGGCAAGTTGTCATCGACCTTCAGATCAAATTTGATACCGCGTACGTCGGCGCGTAGCTGTACATCCTTGACCGCGGACTCCAACAGTGGTGCCCATTTTTCCTCGCGCAACTTCAGTACCAGCTGGTCGTTTTCGAACCGCGCCAGATTGAGCACATTGGCCATAAACGCAGCCAGCTGCTGTGCGGACGCCTTCATTTTGCGCATAAAATCAGTCAGTTCCGGGT
>Ga0068856_100001761_pt1 | contig 22655 bp, 20 predicted proteins | sample KBSCornC62_FD_66595 | JGI IMG/M metagenome (GOLD analysis project Ga0068856, IMG submission 66595) | Corn rhizosphere microbial communities from Kellogg Biological Station, Michigan, USA - KBS Corn C6-2 | ecosystem: Host-associated > Plants > Roots > Rhizosphere > Soil ... | reverse complement strand
TGTTGAATGTTGAGTGTTGAATGTTCATTTCCCACTTCTGTCTCCGTTCCCTCCTGCAAACCGACACGCCTCCTCAGGATGAAGGGCCGGGCTCGTGGGGTAAGCAACGTTCCCCATTCTCCGGCCCAACCACGATGTGCTTCTGCTACACGGCTCACCAATATAATAAGTTGTTCAGCGGGTGTTCCCTCGCCCATCGGATGGGAGAGGGTCAGGGTGAGGGAAAAGACGGCGACTGAACACCGGGCGCTTGCAATACGCTGAATACGCTGCCCTCTGTGATCTAAATTCTGGTCGTGGCCTTCTTTGCTTCCCGATAGTGGTTGTTGGATGTTCGATGTTGAGTGTTGAATGTTGAGTGTTGAATGTTCATTTCCCACTTCTGTCTCCGTTCCCTCCTGTAAACCAGCTTCCAAGGCTGCAATTGAACTTAAAATCGCTCCGCAGCCGTCACTGGCCGCCAGCCTTGCGGATTCGGATATGCCAGTGCAGGGCAAAAATCGGCGCGACCGGTTTCAACAGCCATTCGATTCCCGCAAATACGCCATTCAAAAAATGCGGGATCAGATACCGCATCGTCACGCCGCCGGAAGCCAGATAACCAAACCACGGCAGCAACGCGAACGCCTCGATCTTCAGGGCCGGATGCCGTTTTTCAAATTTCGCGCGGTCACGCACCAGCACCATCCACGAGAGCGCCTGGTTCGAATCCATCATCGAATCATTCTGCGCGAAGGCCCATTCCGGGCAGTCATCGCGATACGGTTCGTGATGGAAATTTTTAAAGAAGAACCGCGCGAACGGCGTGTGGGCCACCTCGATCATGGAAATTACCCCGCCCGGCACCAGCACGCGCTCCGCCTCCTTGAAAAAAACCTCCACATCGGGAATGTGGTGAAACACATGAGTCAGAAACAATGCTCGCACGGAATTGTCGGCAAACGGCAGTTGCCGCGCGTCAATCACGCGGTCGGCGACATGGTCCACCACGTCCGACGTGATGATGGCAGGCTCCAGCGATTTTAAATAACTTCCGCCGCTGCCCAGTTCCAGCAGCACGCCCGGAGTTTTCACCGTCGCCGCATCCGCCAGCAACCGCCGATACCAGTCGTCATACGCGTGTTTCAACAGCGGGCGTTGGTGAATGAGCGCCTTTTGCCGGGCGAAAAATTCCGGGGAACCAGGCGACAGTCCCTGGAGCGACGATTCTTTGAGCCACGCCAGCATGGGTTATTTCGTAGCTGAAGATTTTTCCGGCGCGCTGCGTTTGCAGATGAGTCGTTCCAATTCGAGCAGCCGGAGATTGACGCTGTTGAGGATCAGCCCCAGCCCCAGCGACAAAGCCGCCAGCATCATCAGCGACGCCGCAAGGATCGCGCTGGGCACCGCATAAACGTAGTGCTTGGCGAAATATTCATAAACCGGCCGCGCGCCGGCGGCCAGCCCCAGCACCACCAGCCCGATGCTGATCAATCCGAAAAACGTCAGCGGCTTGTAGGATTTCAGGATGAGAAATAATTTCAGCAGCACGCGGAAGCCGTCGCTGAAGGTGTTCAACTTCGAGAAACTGCCCTCGGGCCGGGCGCGATACGGGGCCGGCATTTCCACGATCACGTAGCGCCGGTAAAGCGCCTGCAACGTCAGCTCGGTCTCCACGTCAAACCCGTGCGCCGTAATCGGAATCTGCGCGGCCGTTTCCCGCGTGAACGCCCGGAAGCCGCTGAAGATGTCCGACACGTGCGATTTGAACATCCAGTTGATGATGCCGCAGACCATCTGGTTGCCGGCGACGTGCAGCGGACGAAACGATTTTTCCCCGTGGCTCGTCAAGCGCGTGGCCACCGTCATGTCGGCGTCGCCGCGCAAAATCGGTTCCAGCAGCTTGTGCACGTGGCTGGCTTCGTAGGTGTCGTCACCATCCACCATGATCAGGATGTCGGCATCCACCTGTTCAAACATGCTGGCGACCACGAAGCCTTTGCCCTGCCGTTTTTCCCGGCGGACGATGGCCCCGGCCTTCCGCGCGTTGGCGGCGGTGGCATCGGTGCAGTTGTTGTCATAGACGAAAATCTGCGCCGCCGGCAGTTCGCGCCGGAAATCCGCGATGACCTTGGCAATCGTCAACTCCTCTTGATAACAGGGAATCAACACCGCGATGCTGGGCTCTTGGGTGACTACATCTTGCATGATCAATTCATTTAGGGTTGGCACATGGTGGGATAGAGTTCTCAAATTTGCCAGCCGTTATTTGCCGTCATCACGCCTCTCCATTAGTCATTCTCTGTTCCCTGTTCCCCTTTTGAACGTTGGACGTAGGATGTTGGTTGTTCGATGTTGAATGTTGAATGTTTTGGCCCGATATTTATGTCTCCATCCTCGGTCTATGGTATTGTCGTCGGTAGTCCTGTGTTCTTTGGACCGTATTTCTGCTTTCCGGTTGTCCGCGTTTAGCTTGCCAGCATGTCAGCATGTCCTCGTTTCTACTGCGTCCGGTGGGGCGAGCGTCCCCGCGAGCCGTGCCTCTTTATCCTTTTTCGCGTGGTTGGCGTGGTTCGCGGTTTCCCACCGCCTCACGATGAAATGTCGCATTTCAAATGCATCAGCCCGACCTCCCACCTCTCTCCATTCGTCACTTGTCACTCGTGTTCGTGCCCGTGGTAGCACCCGCGGCCAGCCCAGCCGGCTTCCTTCGGTTTGTCTCTGCCCCATCAATCAAAATGCTTTTCCGCCCGTCTTGCGGGGCGCACTTTGCGGCTTTGCGTGAGTTTTGCTTCCGCTCCTTGACGTGTTTATTTTTTCTTCCGTTGCCGTTGACAACCTGTTTTCACCGGCGTAATTTCGACCCGTCAACTCCATCGCGGGGCGGTGGCGGTTGGCCGGCAAAAACATCCTCAACCGCTGGCGGTGCTGGCGGGATCCCGGGGCGGGGCTCTTGGATCGGGGTTGTGGCTGCTTCCAAAGTTTTCTTTGGTCCTTCACCGGGGGTGAAGGGTGTAAGACGACTCGCGCAATCGAGCCGGACAAACATCAATAACCACCAATGCCCGCCGTTACCAGCGGCGGGCGATCCAACCTTCCCGCTGATCGGGAGGGAAGAAAGGACCCTATGCACGACGATCACACCGTCCAGCGTTTCATTGAACTGCGCGCCCAAGGCTGGAGCTATGCGCGCCTCATGGCCGAACTCAACGTCACCAAGCCCACGCTCATCGCCTGGAGCCGCAAACATCAGTTCACCATCCAGAACCTCAAAGCCGTCGAACTCGAGGCCTTGGGGGAAAAATGGCTGGCGCCCGTCGCCGACCGCGTCAACGGGTTGGGCGAACAGCTTCGCCGGGTCGAGGCGGAACTGGCCCAGCGAAATCTGGGCGACCTCACCACGCCGCAGCTTCACACCCTGGCGCGCAGTCTGCGACGGCAGATTGAACACGCCGTGGGACACACCGGCTTCACCGTGCCGGCCGATGAGATTCCGGCGGAGGAATACCATGAACAGGTGCACGACTGGACGGCGTAGGGCAGGCTTTCCAGCCTGCCGGTGCATCGGACTTTCCAGTCCGGTGTTCTCGTCGCTGGAGCGGTGGACCGGGTTTGCGCTCCGACCCGGCTTGCCTGGCGGACCGCTGGGCCGTCCGTCAGGTCGGTAGGGCGGTGCTGCCGCACCGCCTCGGGCCTTCGCCCAAAATCAAATTGGTAAAGCAAAGGTAAAGTTTTGAATGCCCTGTCAACCACTTGCACCAGTAATCATGAGGCTGGTAACGAAAAACCAGCCGCAACGATGGCCGGGTTGGGCGAGCGTCCTCGCGCGCCGTTCTTGGCCGGGTGGGCCGGGTTGCGCTGCGACCCGGCTTGCCCGCACTGCGGGCAAGCCTGCCCTCGGCTGGATGAGTCTGACGGTCCAGCGGGTCGCTTAAAACGTGCTAAATGCATTCCTTCTCCTGGGGGAGAAGGTCAGGATGAGGGCGGACCATAAAACCCGACTCTGAAATGGAAAGGACGACTGATGCCAATGGAACATCATGCGAATGCAGTGCCAAGCAGTGTTGCAGGATTCGCCGGCCAAACGCTCGGGCGAGTTTTGGTGCGGCCCGGCAATGCGCAGCGTCTGGACTGCGCGCGATTTATCGCCGCTTTTTCCACTCCCACCCAAACCCTCGCTTTCTGAAGAGAGAGAAAAAGTTCCAGCGTCCTTGGAAAAGCCCGCGCCGGGATTGTCCAGCCGGTCAGCTAGAAGCTGGTGGCATGGCTGCCGGTTCCTTCTCTTGGGGGAGAAGGATAGGATGAGGGCGGACAACAACAAACAACCACAAGATTTGTCTTGGCAAGCCATGACCATTCACCACGCCCATCGTAAAACCGCGCGTCCCACTGTGCGCCGTTCGTTTCGTCTGTCCCTCCGCAGTTGCCTGCGCGGCCGCGGCGGGCCTTCCGATTTTACCCAGATGCTCACCGCCTTGGGCCGGGCCGTCCGCGCCCACCGGCAACTGGCCCGGCTGGCTCCCTCGTTCTTCGACGCGGCGGTGGTGGACCGGGAGCGCGAGAACCGAACCGAGCAACAAAAATGGATGGCCACCTGGGAGCCGTATCTGGCCAAGGCTTACGGAGTGCCCCCGGAACTGCCGGTGGTGGCAGAGGTGCCGCGCCTGCCCCATCCCAACACGCAGCGGGCGGTGGAACGGCGGTTGGCCGAAATGCCGTTGTGGCTGGCGGCTGCGCACGCGGCCAGGGAACGGCATCAACAGCGCCGGCCCCATGCCCTGCCGTCGCTGACCCAGTTGGCGCGACTGCTGCAGTTGGCCTTCGACCTCAAATATCTGGCCCTGGGCCTGAACTCGCCCAACCGTCTGCCGGACAAGATCACGTATGATTACGAACTCACCGACCTCAAGCGCGGCTATGGTCATCTGTTGGAACCTGAGCCGTCCGCCTCAGGTGGGGCGAGTGTCCCCGCGAGCCGTTCAACCCTCGCCGCCGATTCCCCGGCAGTTGGGGACGGCGAGCAGCGCTGTCCCCTTGGCTCGCCGCCGCCCGCGCTCGCAACGGAACCGCCCGCCGCCCCGCGCTGCGATGCGTGGCGCCGTCTCGCCCGGCAAATGCGCCGCTGAAATGGAATGGCTCTTTGAAATCGGTTTGTCTTTCCTGGGCGGTGGAACTTCGCCACATTTACGGATTGCCCCCGTCTCCGAAATCGTAAATCGTGAATCCCGAATCTAAAAATCACCTATGCCTTCATTCGACATTGTTTCGCAGATCAACTCGATGGAAATCGAGAACGCCGTCAACCAGGCCAAAAAGGAACTCGCCAACCGCTTCGACTTCAAGGGCAGCAAGTGGGAGATCCTTTTGGAGAAGACGGAGATCAAGTTGTCCGCCGAGGACGCCTACAAGGTCAGCACGCTGAACGAAATCGTCATCGGCAAGCTCGCCAAGCGCGGCATCAGCCTCAAGAGCGTGGAGCAATGCGATCCCGACATCTCGCCGCTCGGCCATGCGCGCCAGAGCATCAAACTCAAGAACGGCATCGAGGCCGCCGTGGCCAAGCAGATCACCGGCTTCATCCGCGACCAGAAGTTCAAGGTTACCACCCAGATCCAGGGCGACGAAGTGCGCGTGACCGGCAAGAGCCGTGACGATTTGCAGGCGGTCATCGCCGCCGTCCGCGGCCACGATTTTCCCGTGGCGGTGCAGTTCGTTAATTTCCGGGATTGAAACAACTAAGCAGGGCGCGCCCGAAGCTCTTGGCCATGCTCTTGAACTGCATCGTTCCGGCCAAGCCTCGTGTTAAATTTGTTTTTCCATTCGCCGTTCTTCCTTCATTATTTGCCGAATGTCTGATGCCCTGTCCAATCCGCAACTGCTCCGCTCGCTCGGCAAACTCGCGCGCGGGCTCTCAGCGCTATTCTGGGGATTGCCGGCGGCGCTGTTGATCTGCGCCGAGACCGCGCGGGCGGACTGGCTCAAGCCGCTGGGCTTCCTCCCGGCGCTGGCCATCACCAGCCTGCTCGTTTACGGCCTCTGGCAAATGGGTGATTTCCAAAGACAGGAGCGTCCCTGGCGCGCCGCATTGGACCGGGCGCAACTGCTCTCGCTGATTCTCGTGGGCCTGTGTCCGTTCATCTACTGGCACAATAAACTGCCGGGCGAAACGTTCTTTTCCGGTGCCGTGGCCGTGCTGGAACTGACCGCCGTGTTGTTTCTGTTCAATCTGAACCTCGTCCTCCGGCGGCTCGGCGCGATGCTGCCGGACGAAACGCTGCGCAGCGAAACGCGACAATTCACGACCTTCAACCGCTGGCTGCTCGTCGGCCTGCTGTTTTTCGCCATCGTATTCGTGGTCTTGGTCCAGTTCCCGCAGCCGTCGCCGGAAATCGGCCGCGTGCTGATCTGGCTGAACCGCGCGAGCAGCCTGCTGCTGATCTTTTTCATCCTGTTGCCGCTGGCGATGACGATGGCGCTGATTTGGAAGACCAAGGAAGTCATCCTCGACGCGGTATTTGGCGAGCGGAATTGAATACCAACTGGAACGACGACTCCTCCCATGCGTGTCCGAACTTCCACCATTATTCAAAAACCCGTTGCTGTGGTTTGGCCTTTGCTTTGTTCGTCGAAAATGGATCCGCGCATGCCTTGTTTCTTCAGGCTGGGCATCCCAAAGCCGGTTGAATGCAAATTACCAGATGGAGCCGGAGGGGTTGGGGCCAGGCGGGAGTGTGTGTCGAATCGCGGCGTGATTCATCAACGCATCACGCATTGGCAGGAAAATCAGAGGCTTCGCTTTCAAATGGAAGACACGACTCTTTATTTCCGGCCGTGCGTTACTGCCATCTTCGAGGAATTTGTTCTGGAGCCGGTCAATTCACAAAGCACCCGGCTGACTCGGACAACTGACATCCATGTTTCCGGAAGTTGCCAATATGCCAAAGCAATCATCCTGTGCGCCGGTATGAAATGCGTGCATCGTTACGTTTTTAGAAATTGGTCAAAAGACGAAACAAGCTAGTCGCTTTGCCGTTTGGCTTTACACCTTCACCCATTTCCCCTTCGCCGAGGATTCCTCCACCGCCGTGAGCACGCGCTGATTCTTTAAGCCGTCCTCAAACGTCGGCTGCACCGGCTTGCCGTCGGCGCAGGCGTTCACGAAATCCGCCACGGCGTGAACAAATGTATGCTCGTAGCCGAGGCCGTGGCCGGGCGGCCACCAGTTCGCCACGTAGGGCTGCACGCCGTCGCGCTGCGTCACAAGGATGTCGCGGAAACCCTGCCGGTCTTTCGGGTCGTCGCCGTTATAAAATTTCAGCCGGTTCATGTCCTCAAAATCGAAGCAGAGGGAACCTTTGCTGCCATTGATCTCGATCGTGATCTGGTTGCGTCGGCCCAGCGCGTAACGCGTGGCCTCGAGGTTCGCCATCACGCCGCCTTCCATCCAGCCGATGAACGCCGCTGAATCCGGCGCAGTGACTTTGCCCAGTTTGCGCGTGCCCTTCGCGAGCAGGTCCGCGCGGGGCCGTTCGGGAATGAACGTGTGGACGACGCCGCAAACCTGCGTGAATTCGCCGACGAGATAGCGCGCGAGGTCGATGATGTGCGAATTGATGTCGCTGTGGACGCCGCTGCCGCTGGTTTCCTTTTGCAAGCGCCAGTCCACGGGAAATTCCGGGTCGGCCAGGCGGTCCTGCGCATAGCGGGCGCGGAAGTGATAAATTTTTCCGAGCGCGCCTTCGTCCAGCATCCGCTTCGCCAGCGCGATGGCGGGAATGCGCCGGTAATTGTGGCAGACCATGTGGACGCGCTTGGTTTTTTTAGCGGCGGCGAAGATGGCTTCGCATTCCTTCAAGTCGCGGCCCAGCGGTTTTTCGCAGAGGACGTGCTTGCCGTTTTTCAGCGCGGCGATGGCGATTTCCGCGTGCGTGAACGTCGGCGTGCCGATGTCCACGATGTCAATCAGCGGTGATTCCACGACTTCGCGCCAGTCGGTCGCGGCGAACTGCCAGCCAAGTTTCGCCCGCGCGGCCTGCACGCCGGCGGCATCGCGACCGCAGAGGGTGTGCATCTCGATGTTGGCTTTGAGGTCGAAAAATTTGGGGGCCTGCCGCCAGGCGTTGGAATGGGCGCGGCCCATGAATTTGTAGCCGATGAGTCCGACGCGAAATGTTTTGGCCATAAAAGTAGGGATTGGAACTGGCTTCGCCGGAGTTTATAGTGGCCCGAATCTATCAAGTCAATGACGCTTACTACTGCTGAAATCGCAAAACTGCTCGCGGGCGAAGTCCTGGGCGACGCCACCGCCACGCTCACCGGTTTTGCCATGATTGATGGCGCCAAGCCCGGCGACCTGACCTTTGCCGAAACGGCTGAATACTTCGCCGCCGCTGAAGCCAGCGCCGCCACGGCCATCATCGCGGGCAAGGAATTTTCCTCCGAGAAGAAAACCGTCATCCGCGTGGCGAATCCGCGCATCGCGTTCGCCAAAGCACTCGCCGTGTTTTTCCCGGAACCGAAGCTTCCGGCGGGCGTTCATCCGTCTGCGGTCGTCGCTGCTTCCGCACAAGTGGACCCGACGGCGCACATCGGCCCGCATTGCGTCGTGGGCGAGCGCGTGAAGATCGGCGCGAACGCCGTTCTGCAATCCGGCAACCACGTCGGCGCGGATTCCGTGCTGGGCGAGGAGACGAATTTATTTCCGAACGTCACCATTTATCCGCGGACACAGATCGGCAAACGCGTCCGCATTCATGCCAACACGGTGATTGGTTCGGACGGATTTGGTTACGTGCTCGATGGAGCCATTCACCGCAAAGTGCCGCAGATCGGCAACGTCGTCATCGGCGACGACGTGGAGATTGGCTCGAACGTTTCCGTGGACCGCGGCGCGCTCGGCTCGACGGTCATCGGCAAGGGCACGAAGATTGATAACCTCGTGCAGATCGCGCACAACGTGCAGATCGGCGAGCATTGCATCATCATCGCGCAGGTTGGCATCGCGGGCAGCAGCAAGCTCGGTCAATACGTCATTCTCGCCGGCCAGGCGGGCATCGGCGGCCATCTGAAGATCGGCAATCAAGTCACCGTCGGCGCGCAGTCCGGGGTGATGAGCGACATTCCTGACGGCGGCAAATGGCTCGGCGCCCCCGCGCAGCCGGACAAGGAATTCAAACGCCAGGTCATCGCCTTGCGCCATCTGCCGGATTTGCTCAAAAAGGTTTCCGCGTGGGAAAAGAAGCTTAGCCCGAGCGAATAACTCCAGCCTGCTTTTGAACTCCGCTACTCCAGCCGCCAATCCTCGTCGTCGCGGTGCGTCGTTTACCGAGGCGGAAGCGTGGCGCGATGTCGGCAAAGGCTGGCAGCCGCTCTTCGGCAGTTTTCACGGCGCGGGCTACAGCATCGAGTGGCATGATTTTTTTGCGAAGCGCGAGTTCGACTGGGCCGCGAGTTTTCATCCGGGCTGCGTGGAGCTTTGTCTGAATCTGGACGGGCACGGGTTCGTGGAATGCAAGCAACGCCGCATGGATTTCGAGCCGAACACGGTCGGCTTTTACCACCGCAAAGATGAGCCGCTGACGGCCAGTCGCGCGGCCAACGAACAGCACCAGTTTCTCACGGTGGAATTTTCCTGCCCGTTCCTCGCTAAACATCTCGCCGGCATGGAGCCGATGCTGCATCCGCTGGTGCGCGCTGCGATGGAAAACCGGCCGACGGAACTGGTCTCCGGCGCCACCGTCCGGCTTTCGGCGGCGCAACAACAACTCATCTCCACGTTGCGCCAGCCGCCGGTGTATGCCGCCGCGCAGCCGCTCTGGTATCAGTGCAAGGCGCTGGAATTGGCAGTGACGTTCCTGCTCCAGCCGCCGCCGGAACAGGAAATGTTTTGCACGCGCCAGCAGCGGGTCGCGCAAGAGCGCGTGGAGCAGGTGATTTTTTTGTTGAAGCAGGATTTGTCCGCGCCGCCCACACTGGAGGAACTCGGCAAGAAGATCGGTTGCAGCCATTTTTATTTGAGCCGGATTTTTTCCGCGCAGACGGGCCACACCATCACGCAACATTTGCGTGAACTGCGCATGGAGCGCGCGGCGGAATTGCTCAAGTCCGGCGAATACAACGTCACTGAGGCGGCCATGGAGGTGGGCTACAACAGCCTGAGCCATTTCAGCGCGGCGTTTCACGAGACGTTCGGCTGCTGCCCGGGGTTGTATCCACTGAAGATGCCCAGTCAAAATCCGCGTTAACCACCACGATCGGCCGGCATTCCTTCGCAGCGGCATCTGCCTGCCATTGGCATTGTTGCGGATATGGCAAACTACCGGACCAATTTCAGCCGCACAGCCGGGCAGGTTCACAGTTTTCCGATAAACGGAATTTCACCCGCCAACGTGCAGTAGGGGACACCACAGGGTTAAAAAAGCTGCATGGTTTTTCACGGGGCGGGGTAATAAGAGTTGTAACAACCAGCGGATCAAACCGCAGAAACACACAGCCAAAAAAACTATGAAAACGAAACTCCTATTGATCGCCGCCATCGCCGCGCTTGCCCTCATTCCCAATCTGACCATGGCGCAGGAAAAAGGCGCAACCCGGCTGATGAAGCTCTCGACGGTGCAGGACTTGCAGCAGGTTGATACCGGGGACACGATCATCATGACCTGCCCGAAATGCAAGGACACCTATGCCACGGTGGTCACCAAGCCGATGAAGGGAATGCAACCGGCTGAAATCAAACAAGTCGTGAAGCACTTGTGTCCGACCTGCACCACCACCATCAAGACGGTCGGTGTCGGCAAGAACGCCAAAGACACCTTGGTGCATACCTGCAATCGTTGCGGCAGCGAAGACGTCTCCTGCTGCTTGATGAAGAAAGGCGGCGGCGCCACGCCAGGCATGGAGGAAAAGAAATAACTTTCCTCCGGCAGACAGATCGAAACCGACGGGCGACCTTTGGGTCGCCCCCATTTTTGAGCGTGGCAGCTGATGTTGTCCGTGCAATTCCCCGACAATCTTTCGCAAACCGGCGGCAGCGCGTTTTTTTCATTCCCGTAAACTGCCGGCGATGAAACGTTCAATTCTGTTTGGATCACTGTTGCTGGCCGGCACCGCGCTGGCCGACAACCGCATTTTCACTTATACCTACGAGCCGGAAACCGAGCCGAAAGGCGACTGGGAACTGGAGCAGTCCATCACCTCCCGGCTCACGCGCAACCGCGCCGTCGGCCAGGAAGATTATCAGAAGTGGGAGTTCCGCACCGAGGTGGAGCACGGCGTCACCGATCGTTACACCGTCGGCCTTTATGTGAATGACGACTATGAACATTTTCGCGATCCCGCCACGGGCAACACGACCGATGTGAACCGCTTCTCGGGCATCTCGCTGGAAAACCGTTACAATGTCCTCGACCCCGTGGAAAATCCCGTTGGCCTCACGCTCTATCTGGAGCCGACCTTCGACGGCCAGAACGCTGAGCTGGAACAAAAGATCATCCTCGGCCAGCGCTACGGCGATTGGAAATGGGCGGTGAATCTATCGCACGCAACGGAATGGGAAGGCAGCGTCAATAACTACGAAGGCGAACTGGAATTGTCCGGCGGTCTCGGATACCAGTTGAGCGAACGCTGGACGCTGGGCCTCGAAGCCCGCGATCACAACGAACTGCCGCTGTATCAGCAATGGGAGAACACCGCCGTCTATGTCGGTCCGACCTTGAGCTATCACCGCCAAAAGTGGTGGGCCGCTTTCAGCGTGATGCCCCAGATTTACGGCTGGAACCAGACCGGTAATCCCGACCAGAATACGCATCTTGAACTCGAAGGCCACGAGCGGTTGAATTTGCGATTGCTGTTCGGCTACAGCTTTTAATCCACAAAAAGCAAAACGCCGGACGGATTTTCCGTCCGGCGTTTTTTGTCGGCCGCAGATTATTTAATTACCACAATCCGGCGAAATGGCCGCCGATGCGGATCCAGATCGGAATTGTCACAAGGCCGACCAGCGACGTTCCCAGCGCGACCTGTAATGCTACCCGCGCGTCGCCGCCGTAATGCCTGGTCAGCACGATCGGCAAAACGGCGGAAGACATCGCGCCCTGCAGGACGATGACGCGTTTCAATTCCAGCGAGCACGGCAGAAATTTTGCCAGCAGCAGGAACAGCACCGGCATGATGCCCAGCCGCACGAGCGACGCCACAGCCACCACGCGCATCGCCTTGCCACCCCGCGCGTCGTTCAAGTGATCGGCCACAATCGCGCCGATGAGCAGGAGCGCCAGCGGAATCGCGCTCTGGCCGAACCAGTGAACGACAGTCAAAAGCATTTTGCCGAAAAACATTACCGGGACGGGGGGCGTGAAAAATATTCCAAGTCCGTTGAGAAGCATCGCCAGCGCCAGCGCGGCGAGTGGGGCGTTGAGGATTTTTCTCCAACCGCCGCTGAATCCGCTTCCCGTCAGCACGGCGATGCCGAGCGTCCACATGGCCATTTCCGTGCCGACGTTGTGCACGAACAACACGCCCGTCGTGCCCGCATCGAACAGCATGATGCAAAGTGGAATTGTCAGATAAGCGTAATTTTGCAGTCCGGCCAGGAAGGCGAACGTCCGTCGCTCCGGCGGCGTGCGTAATCCTGCCGTTCGCGCAAACACCTGCGCCACGCCCATGCCGACGGCGGCCATGGCGAAGCCGATGAGCGGCGGCAGCAGGAGATTTTCCGGACGGCGCAGCGCGGCGTTGCCGAGGACGGAATCGAAAATGAGCGCCGGCAGCAGCAGGTTGATCGTCACGCGCATCAGGCTTTGGTCGGCGTCCGCCGAAAGCCAGTTGCGCCGCCGCAGCCACAGGCCGGTGCCCATGATGCCGAACACCGGCAGCACGGCGGTCAACACGGTGAGAAACTCATTCACGCGCCGGATGAAACCAGATTTCCGCCGCCGGATAAATCATAACCTGTGGACAAAGAAAATCGCCGTGACGGAAATTATCCAGTCACGGCGAAATGATTTTGCCCCGGTTACTTCTTGCAGCACTTCGCGCAGCCGGCCTCATCCTTGCAACATTTGGCGCAGGTTGCCGCGTCTTTGCAGCAACTGTCGTCGCAGGTCATCGCCGGCTTGGCGCAGGCCCCGTCTTTGTGACAGCAGGTCGAGCAGCCGGTGGTCATCATCAGTCCTGCGGCAAAAACCGCAGCCAGGATCATCATTGATTTCATGTTGGTTATTATTGGTTGTTGTTGGACTCGCTTTTACCAATAGCACTCACGGCGGCTATCGGCAAATTTTTCATTGTTCACTCCTGCCGCTTCAACCCGCGCGACCGCCACAAAAAGTAAATCGCCGGATAGACCGCCAGCTCCATGATCGTTGAGGTGATGACGCCGCCGACCATCGGGGTGGCGATGCGTTTCATCACGTCTGCCCCTGCGCCATGGCTCCACAAAATCGGCGCGAGGCCGGCGATGATGACGCACGCGGTCATGGCTTTCGGGCGGACGCGCTTCACGGCACCGTGATAAATCGCCGCGTGCAAATCGCCCGTGTTGTTAAGCGCACCGCGTTTTTTCCAGTCCGCATACGCAAGGTCAAGGTAGAGCAGCATGACGACGCCCGTCTCGGCGTCGAGGCCGGCGAGCGCGATGATGCCCACCCAGACGGCGACGCTCAAATTGTAGCCGCACAGGTAAATCGCCCAGAACGCGCCGACCAGCGAGAACGGCACCGCCAGCATCACGATCGCGGTCTTGATGGCGGATTTCGTGTTGAGGTAGATGATAAGCGTGATCAGTAGCAGCGTCAGCGGCACCACGATCATGAGCCGCTCCTTGGCGCGCAGCATATATTCGTATTGGCCGCTCCAGAAAATGTTGTAGCCGTTCGGTAATTTGATGTCGCCTTTGGCCACGGCCTCGTTCACGGCGTGCATGGCCATCTGCACATACGTCCCGACATCCACACCGCGTATGTCCACATAGACCCACGCGTTCGGCACCGCGCCTTCGCTCTTGATGCCCATCGGGCCGTCCACCACTTTCACGGCGGCGAGCTGACCGAGTGGAATCTGCGCGCCGGTTGGCGTGGGCACGACGATATCCTCGCGCAACGCCCGCAGGTCGGAGCGGAAATCACGGTCGTAGCGCAGGTTGATCGTGTAGCGTTGCAAACCTTCCACGGTCGTCGTCAAACTCTTGCCGCCGAGCGCAACGGATAATACGTCCTGCACATCGCCGATGGTCAGGCCGTAGCGGGCAATGGCTTCGCGATCAATTTCAAATTCGATGTAGCGTCCGCCCATCACGCGTTCGGCGAATACGCTGGTCGTGCCGGGAACTTTGCGGACCACGGCCTCAACCTCGGTGCCGATGCGTTCCAGCCTGGCGAGATCCGCGCCGGCGATCTTGATGCCAACGGGCGTCTTGATGCCGGTGGACAGCATGTCAATGCGCGTGCGAATGGGCATGGTCCACGCGTTGTTCAGGCCGGGAATCTGAACGACCTCGTTCATTGCGTCGGTGAGCTCGTCGGGCGTGCGTTTGCGATGGGCGATGACTTTGCCGTCGTCGTCCTTGATGTCCACGGCGGGCCACTCGGATTCGGGCTTGAGGCGAATCGTCGTTTCAATCATGTCCATCGGCGCGGGATCGGTGGCGGTCTCGGCGCGGCCGGCTTTGCCGAAAACCTCCGCGACTTCAGGAAACGATTTGATGAGCCGGTCGGTGACTTGCAACAACTCACGGGCCTTCGTCGGCGAGATGCCGGGGAACGTCGTCGGCATGTAGAGCAAGTCGCCTTCGTAAAGCGGCGGCATGAATTCCGAGCCGATGTTCTGATAGGGAAAGAGTTTACCGGCGGAGAACGCCGCGTCGCGCAGCTTGCCTTCGGGCAATATGTGCGAAGCGAGCCAGTTCCAAGGCATGAACACCCAGACCATGATTATGCCGGCGCCAATGATCACGGCCCAGCGACGCTTGATCACGAAATCCAGCAGCGGATGATAAATCCAGATGAGCAGGCGGTTGATGGGATTCTTTTCCTCTTTTGGAATTTTTCCGCGAATGAACCAGCCCATCAACACCGGCGCAAGCGTGATGGAGAGCAGCGCGGCGGCGGCCATGGAATAGGTTTTGGTGAACGCGAGCGGCTTGAACAGCCGGCCTTCCTGCTCTTGTAGAGTGAACACCGGCAAAAACGAAACCGTGATGACGAGCAGCGAGTAAAACAACGTCGGCCCGACTTCCACCGCCGCGTCGCGGATGATCTGCCAGTGCGGCTTTTTGCCCTGGTCGTGTTCGAGATGCTTGTGAGCGTTTTCGATCATGATGATGACTGCGTCCACCATCGCGCCGATGGCGATGGCGATGCCGCCGAGCGACATGATGTTGGAACTCAAGCCCTGGCCAAACATGACGAGGAACGCGATCAGCACCGCGACCGGCAAAACCACGATCGCCACCAGCGCGCTTCGCAGGTGCAGCAGAAACAGGAAGCAGACCAGCGCCACGACGATGCTTTCCTCAATCAACTTTTCTTCGAGCGTTTTTACGGCGCGATCAATCAGTGCCGTGCGGTCGTAGTTCACCGTGACTTTCACATCGCCCGGCAAAGCTTTCATCGCCGTCGCCAGCTTGGCTTTCACGTCTTGGATGACTTGGTAGGCATTTGCGCCGTAGCGCACGACGACAATGCCGCCGACGGTTTCGCCTTCGCCGTTGGCTTCGGCGATGCCGCGGCGCATGTCGGGGCCGAACTGGATCGTCGCCACATCACGCAGCAAAATCGGCACGCCTTTGTCGCCGATGCCGACGGCAACTTTCTTCAGGTCGTCCAGGCTGGTGACATAGCCTTTGACGCGCAGGATGAATTCGCGTTCCGCCAGTTCCAGCGAACGACCGCCGACCTCGCCGTTGCTGCGTTCGATCGCGCGGCTCACGTCGTTCAACGAAAGGTTGTAGGCGCGCAGCTTGGTCGGATCCACCGTGACTTGATATTGTTTTTCGAAGCCGCCAACGCTCGCGACTTCCGCCACGCCCGGCACGGCGGTGAGCTGGTATTTCAGATACCAGTCCTGCATCGAGCGCAGCTCGGCGAGGTCGCGGTTGGTGGAATTGAGCGAATACATGAACGCCCAGCCCACGCCCGTCGCATCCGGGCCGAGCGAGGGCGTGACGCCTTTGGGTAGTTGCCCGCTGATGCTGCTGAGATATTCCAGCACCCGGCTGCGCGCCCAATACGGGTCGGTGCCGTCTTCGAAAATGACATACACGAACGAGTAGCCGTAAAACGAATAGCCGCGCACGGTTTTCGCCTTCGCCACGGACAGCATCTTCGTCGTGATGGGATAGGTGACCTGGTCCTCGACGATGTTCGGTGCCTGGCCTGCCCACGGTGTGTAGATGATGACCTGCGTGTCGGACAGGTCGGGAATCGCGTCCAGCGGAATGTGCCGCGCGGCATACACGCCGCCAAGCACCAGCACCACCGTGCCGAGCAGCACGAAGAACTTGTTCCGCAGCGAAAAATCTATGATGCGCTGGAGCATGGCGGCTTATTTTGATTTCACCGGCACCAGATCCATTTCGCATTTCGGGCAGATGCCGGGTTTGTCGGAAATGATTTCCGGGTGCATCGGGCAGGTGTAAAGCTGTTTTGCCTGGGCACTCTTCGCTTCCGGCGGGGCCATCACGGGAATCAGGGTCATCGCGCACAGCGGGCATTTGCCCGGCTTGTCTTCGTGGACACTGGCGTGCTCCGGCATCGGGCAGGTGTAGTAAAGCACCTTGCCGCCCGGCTGGATTTTTTGCAGCACGGACGGTCTGACCGGCACCAGCGCCATGCCACAAATCGGACAACTGCCCGCGTGATCATAGACAATTGAGACATGCTCCGGCATAGGACAAACATAAACGACCGTTTCGGGTTCGGTTGGATGAGACGATTGTTCCCGGGATTCGTCGGCAATTGAGGAATTGGTCGTCGCGGTCATTTCAATCGTCGCTGCCAGCGGTTTGGTTGGCCCGCGCATCTTTTCAATCGCCTCGCGCAACTGGCTTTCCGAATCCAGCAGAAATTGTCCCGAAGTCACGACGCGCTCACCCGCGCTCAAGCCGCTGATGACTTGAATCATGGCATCCTCCGCCTCGACACCCAGCACCACATCCCGACCTTCAAATTTACCGCCTGCCAGCGCCACGAACACCGTGTTCCGCGCCCCGCTGCGCAGCACGGCGGATTCCGGCACCAGCACCGCCGAATCTTCCAGTTGCGCGTGAATCAGCGCGGAGACGAACATGCCTGGCTTGAGAAAGTATCCCGGATTTTCGAACTCCAGCCGGACTTTCGCCGTGCGCGTCTTCTCGTCCACATTGGGATAAACAAATGTCACCCGCCCGCGAAACTCACGGTCCGGTAGCGAGGCCACCTTCACAACCGCCTCCTGCCCCAGCTTCACGAATGGCAAATCCTGTTCGTAAACCTGGGCAATCACCCAGACGATGCCGAGGTCGGCCAGCCGGTAAAGTTTCATGCCCGCGTCCACCATCTGACCTTGCACGACATTCTTTTCGATGACGAAACCTGACATCGGTGCATCCACCGGCAGGGTCTTGCTCGGCGCGCGGTTTTTTTCCAGCTCAGCGATCTGCGCCTCCGGCACGTCGAAAAACTTCAGTTTCTGCGCCGCCGTTTCGCGCAAAGCCATCACCCCGGGGTCGTTGGTGGAACCGGAATTGAGCGCCAGCAAAAACTCCACTTCCGCACTGTAGAGTTCGGGCGAATAAATCTCGAACATCGGTTCGCCGCGATGCACGAGCTGGCCGGTAGCATCCACGTTCAGCTTTTCAATCCAGCCGCGGAATTTCGTCGTCACGTCAGCCAGCGCCGTCTCGTTGTAATCAATCGTGCCCACCGTGCGGATGGTTTTGCGCAAGGGACCACGCTCCACTATCGCTGTCCGAAGATTCATATTCTGCTGCGTCGCCGCGTCCACCGCAATAGCCGAGGAGCTGGCGGCGGCGTAAACCGGCACCATGTCCATGCCCATGCTGTCTTTGGCAGGGACTGGACTGGTTTCACCCGGTTTCATGGTGGATTTATAGAACTCGATTTTGCGCTCGCCAGCCGGCTCATCGCCGGTCTGTTTGCGGATCGGCGTGAGTTTCATGCCGCAGATCGGGCAGTTGCCCGGATGATCTTGAATCACCTGCGGATGCATGCCGCAGGTGTAAAGCTGCCTGGCCTGCTCGCTGCGCGCATCTGTTGCCAGCCAGAGAAGCGTGGAGAGGACGACGAAAAGGCAAATCAGGTTTCTCATAAATCAGCGGGCGGCTTGAGAGGTTTCAGTTTTCAAGAACGGAGTGTTTTCGGGCGGCACTCCGGCAACCAGCAACAGGAGTTGCGCCCGCGCGATTTCGCGTTGGGTTTTGGCGGCGATTTCGTCGAGTTGAAAATTGAGTAGCGTCTGTTCGGAATCGATCACGTTTAAAAAGTCCACCCGGCCGGAACGATACGCTGCGCGGGCGACTTCCAGTGACTGCCGGGCGCGAGGCAGCAGCCGTTCGTGCAACAACGTCAGCTCGCGGTCGGCTTCGCGAATGAGATAGGTTTGCTCCGCAAAATCCACCGCGAGCGAAATCTGTTCCGCCGAAAGCCTCGCCTCGGCGGCGCGTTTGCCGGCTTGCGCGGCCGCGAGTTCGGCGGCCAGCTTGTCGCGCCAGATGGGCAGCGTCATACTCAGCTGCGGATTCCAGATGATGGGATTCGCCTTCACATCCACCCGTCCGCCCGCCGTGAAATCAGGGATTTTATCCTTCTGCGCCACCCGGATGGACGCCTCGGCCACTTTGATTTCCGCTACCAACTCCTTGAGGCGCGGATTTTGTTTCAGCGCGGCGGCAAACAAGTCCTCGTCGCTTGACTGGGTTTCCGAAAAATCTGCGTCCGGTGGCACCGGTGGATCGGGTTGATCCGCGTGCAATCCCAAAGCCGCCTTGAACTGCGCGGTCAAAACATGGCGCGAATCTTCGAGGTTCTCAGTTTCAGTCTTCAACTTCTCCTGCTCGATCTGCGCGCGCAACACATCCTGCAACGTTGCCCGGCCGACTTCGTTTTGTGCCCGCGCCAGAATTTCCAGGCTGGCCAGCAGGGCGAGCGATTGACGGTTCACGTTCAGTTTCTCATCCAGGAAATGCAGAGGATAGAAGCTCTTTTGCACGGCAAAAGCGGTTTGCAACGCGGCCGATTCAAATCGGAAATACTTGGCGCGACTCTCCGCCGAGGCGACGGCGGCGCGGGCGCGAAGCTTACCGGGGCCGGGGATTTCCGCCATGATTCCGGGCATAATGGCTTTGAGGATATCCGCGATATCGAGTTCAAACGTCAGCTTCGGATCCGGCAGCGAGCGGGCGATGGTGATATTTTCGACGGAGGCCGCCCAGTCGGCGTAGGCGGCGGCGACCTGTGGCTGGTTTCGCACCGCAAAGAGCACGACGTCAGGCAGCGTCGCGTTCGTGGTCAGCACCGGTAAATTGGTCTGAAGCAGTCCGCCCACCGTCGCCAGGTCGTGCCGTGCCGATTTCTCCCCGGTCGCGGGCAACCCGCGGCAACCCGCGGCGAGCAGCACGACGGCGAGGCCGGGCAAAACCAGTTGGTGGATTCGTGGCATGAGTCTTCGCAACAAAACGGCGCGCGAAAAATCTTCTCCGCGCGCCGGGTGAGAAACGGATTACCAGACGCTGGTTACTTTTTGTCCGCCGCGCGGATGAGCTTCATGTATTTTTCCGGGTTTTTGTCGAAATCTTTTTTGCAGGACTTGCAGCAAAGCTTCACTTCCTGGCCTTTGTAGGTAAAGGTAAACGGCTTCATGCCGTCCGCGCCCAGTTTATCACCGGAGACGGGGCAGGTTGTGAGCAGATCCGGCGTGGCTTTGGTATCGGCCACGGTCGTGACCTCCGCCGCGCCGCCGCAACAACCGCCCATGGTGCAGCCCGCCATGGGAGAATCGGCCGCCGTGAGTTTTGGAGCCAAGGTCAGAACGGCGACCGCGCCGGCCAAGAGAGCAATGTATAATGTGGATTTTTTCATGTATTTTGATGTGTTGTGTTCGATTTGAACAGTTCGCTTACCCCGCCGCCAGCCAAACCCCGCAAAATTTTCGACAAATTCCGTTTGGCGAGCAAACCCCATTGGGCCATGAATGCTTTTATCCTCTGGGAGCGATTTCGGCCACCGAAATCCCCGCAATCGGGATAAAACCCTACGGTTTGTGAAGGCATCGTCGGCGGCGCGCTTGGCACGTTACTTGCAAGCATGATTCCAGCGGTCTTTAAGAAATGCAGTCTGCCAGCTACCTGCATGCGGCTTCAATCTTCCCGCCCCGGCCGGTGGATCATCCCCTAGGCCGGGGCTTTTTTTCTGCGGGGTTTTGCCCCGTGCGGGGTATTACCTGCAAGCCACGGCGCACGCAGCGCTGTCTAAAAAAATCGTCAAATAACCAAGACTCCATTTAACACGCAACTGGATTGTGCCGACTTAAAATAATTGCTAAACCTGCGCGGCGGATAAACCCGTCGCCTTTCATCTATGAAAGAAAATCAACTTCATCCCGCTGACGCGAAAGTCAGCGCGCTCCTTCGTCAATCGCGCGCTGCCCCGTCGCTGCCGCCGCGCTTCCAGCAAAATGTCTGGCGGCGTATCGAGGACGCGGAGGCACCGGCCAGCCAGCCCTCCTGGCTGGATGCGCTGGCCGCCTTGATCCTGCGCCCGCGTTTTGCCCTGGCCGCCGCCACCGCGCTGGTGCTGGCTGGTGTTTTCATGGGCGCGCTGGACGGGCGGCACCAAGCCCGGCATGAAGCGCAGGCGAATTACCTCGCTTCCGTCGCGCCCCATTCCTTGCGTTAACCATGAACCGCTCGCTCATCATCCTGCTCGGCGCGCTGGCGCTGGGGGCGGCGATTTTTGCCGGGTCGTATTTTGCGAGCCAGCGCGCCACCGTGATGTGTTGCACGAATCCGGCGGACGATCTGAGCTGGTTGCGGGATGAATTTCACCTGGGCGACGCGGAAATGGCGCGCATCCATGCGCTCCACGAAGGCTATCTTCCCAAGTGCGCCGAGATGTGTGCGAAGATCGCCGCCAAAAAAATCGAGCTGGATAACGTGCTGGACAACCGCACCAACGTCACCGCCGAAGTTCAGGCGAAACTGGACGAACTCGCCGCGCTCCGGGCCGAATGTCAGGCGCAAATGTTGCAACATTTTGTCGAGGTCAGCCAAACCATGCCGGCGGAACAAGGGCGGCGGTATCTCGCCGAAATGCAGAAGCTCACGCTTGGCGCCCACGAGCAGATGGAACAATCCATGTCCAGCGACACCGCTCATGAGCACCACCATTGATTTGGACGCGCTTGACCGGGCGGACATGGAGAAGCTCCAAGCCGGCCAGGATGCCGCGCTCAATGACCTGATGGAGCGCCACGCCACGCCGGTGTTTCATTTTCTCTGCCGCATGGTTGGCAACGAGGACGATGCCAGCGATCTGGCGCAGGAAACGTTCGTCCGCGTTTTCAAATCCTGTAAAAGTTTTCACGCGGAGCAGAAATTTTCCACCTGGCTGTTCACCATCGCCGCCAACCTGGCGCGGAATCAATTCCGGTGGCGCGGCCGGCATCCGAATGTATCGCTGGATGCGGAAAATGCCGAGACCGAGCAATCGTTCGGCAGCACGTTGCCGGCAAATCAACCCGCGCCGAATGAAGAAGCCCTCGCCACGGAACGCGCCGGCGCCGTGCGCGCCGCCGTCAAAAATCTGCCCGAAGACTTGCGCGAAGCCATCGTGCTGTGCGAGTGGGAGGAGCGCAGTGTGGCAGAAGCCGCCACGATTTTAGAAACGACGCCGAAGGCTGTGGAATCAAGGCTTTACCGCGCCCGGGGCGTGTTGCGGGAGCGGCTCAAAAACTGGTTGTAATTGTTGTAGTTGAAAGTTCGTGACTGGACAAACCGGTGTCGGGGCCTATTGTAAAAGCATGAGAGAAGCTCCACAGGTGCTGCTGGTGGGCCAGCTGGGCGCGTATGTTGATTTTCTGCAAGCCGAAGGATTCCGGGTGGAAGAGGCGGCGGATTTGGCGGGCGGAATTGTGCTGATTCGCCGCAGCCTTTTTGACGTGGTGCTTTTGGATTTGGAACTTCCAGGGTGTCAGGGGCTGGATGCGCTTTGCCGTTTTTATCAGGCCGCCGCCAGCGTGCCGATCGTGACGCTCGCCGGGCGGACCAAAGCCGGCCTGGCGGTTGAGGCCATCGCCCACGGGGCGCAGGATTGCCTGTTCAAGGAAGGCTTGGACCCGGCGGCGCTGGCGCAAACGGCGCGCAACGCCATCGCGCGGCACAAGCACCAGCAGTCATTCATCGACGACCGCACCTTGCTCCGCGCCTTGATGAAATTCATTCCCGATTCCATTTACTTCAAGGACACCGGCAGCCGTTTCATGATGATGAGCGAGGCGCAGGCCAAAAAGTTTCACCTCTCCGACCCCTCCGAAGCGATTGGCAAGACCGATCATGATTTCTTTACCGGACCGCACGCGGATCAGGCGCTGACCGATGAAAAGAAAATCATGCGCACCGGCCGGCCGCTCGTGGGCATCGAGGAAAAGGAAACGTGGCCGGACGGCAGCGAGACGTGGGTTTCCAC